>SDBT01003783.1_pt1 | contig 26025 bp, 22 predicted proteins | sample 2277101 | NCBI WGS metagenome assembly SDBT01 (sample SAMN10404973, study PRJNA504765) | marine sediment metagenome | isolation source: marine sediment core GS10_PC15, 103 cmbsf | place: Arctic Ocean: Southern Knipovich Ridge | collected 2010 | reverse complement strand
CAAAGGCGGCAAAAGCGTCATCTCGAAACCTAATCGTTCACGTTTTGTCTGCATGACATAATGATATATTCACCACCATTCAGTAGATACTATAAATTACTACTTTATCAACAAGCCCCAAGCTGTGGGGCACCCGGCTGTGGGGTACCCGGATGATACATTAGCTTGCAAAAACATGTTTCCTGGCATATGTTGGAATACACAGAGGCTATATAAGGTAAAGACGTGCGACGAGAAAAGCAAGATATTAGACAGGTTTTACGGAAACTCGCCCATTTCAATCCCACCTGTAAGGATGACTATGGACACGAAGCACTAGATTATCTTGTTCTGGAAGCCTTAGTGTCTTACGGACAAATCCCGGTTACGGTGCAGAATATAAAAGGCTACCTAAAGGCAACATATGCACTGGACTTTGAGGATGCTGAAATAGATGCTACGAGCAAACGTCTTAGCGGAAAACATCTGATAAGTTGTGAGGAAAAAGGTAGATACGAAAGACCTGTGCTCCAGATTCATCCTGAAGTCGCATTAAACATTCGGAATCAATACTCAGAATCACAAAACAGAGAGTCCGAAGTCTTCAGCGAATGGAAGGATGAGCTGTCCAATAGGTACAAGAAAAACAAGGTTATTATTGATAACATTGACAGGATAGTCGATAACTTACACTTTTTCACTAGGCGTATGCTCCGTAAGCATGGGGTGGAATGCGTTGCTGTTCTTTACCCAGAGAGCAAAAAGGCGCAGTCGTGGCTGAGCCAGAGTGAAGCTGAAAAGACTATCCTTGATCAGTTGCCATCCATTGATTCCTTCACAGACGCTGTTGCGAGATTAGAGATTCTTCGATTCTTCAGAGATACTAATCCTAAGCGGAAGACATACATATCAAGTCATTTCAACGCTAGCTTCTTTTGGCATTTGATTCAGGTCGACAACAAATGCACAGAGTTGTTGCGAGAGGTTGTTAAGGGTCAGCGATTATATTTGGACAATAACGTATTGTATAGCCTAGTCGGATTTGATGGCTCGGAGGTACTACAGTCCGTCCACATAATGTTGAAATGTGCCGGGCAACTTGGATACAAGCTGTGGGTGACAACCAAAACGCTTGATGAATTCCAGAATTCCCTGTTATGGAGGTTAAATAAACTCAAGGATAAACTACCACTTCCAAGAGAGTTAGCCAGGATTGCGCTGGAAATTCTGAATGAGGATAATATTGTGATTTCATATTGGCAGGAATTCGTCAAGAATGGCACTCCAATTGAAGAATTTATCGCTGAAAGATCTCACATACAAGAGATTCTCGATGGTTTAAATGTTGAGGAAACCAACAAGTTTCGAAAAGAAATCGAAGAATCCGAAGAATTGCTTGACGAAATGAGTACCTTGCGCGCGGTACTCATTGGCGAGAGAAGCGAGAGTGTGATAGAACACGATGCTTTCCACAGAGTATTTGTCAATAAACTCAGAAAAGGGACTAGGAGCCAATTCAGAAATGCAACTGCATGGTACTTGACACATGACAAGTTAATGCCAGCCTATGATCGAGTTGCCAGAAAGGGCAAACCTTTTCTTCCCTTTTGTCTGACTACTGACAAATGGATTCAGATCAACAGGCCGCTACTGACGAGAACATCGAGCGAGGAAGAGTACGAACAGTCGTTTCATTCGCTCGTAGTACAGCCATTCCTGCGGTCGATGATGGCCTCATGCTCTTTGACAGAAGCTGTCAATGAAGTGCTGGGTAGACTTAATCGCTTTGAGAACATGAGCCCGCAGCTGGCACTAGAAGTGGTAACCGACACACATTTTATGGTGAGTATGTCTACTGAAATAGATGAAAACGAGCGAGAAAAAAAGATTAAGAATAAGCTTGTAGATGTAGCTGCTGATTTCCAAGAGCAGAATGTGGCTTTGGAAAAAAATGTCAGCGTAAAAGAGACAAGAGTAAAGAAATTGGAAGAGCAAGTCGCTGTGATTAGATCGGACATGAAAGCTCAGCAAAAAACCTTTAGGGTTCAGCAGAGAACATTCGAGATCGCTCAACAGGATTATGAGAACACGGCAAAGAAGCTAGAAAACGTCAACGTGGAGAAAGAACAGGCTGACAAGGCAATTCGAGAACTGAATCAGTTAAGAGAATCAATTCAATCGGACAAAGATGATATTCAGAATCAACTCGCAGCCTACAAATCCAATATAAAGAAATGGGGAATTTTTGGTATCCTTACCATCTTTGCGTCTGCACTGTGGTGGACGCACGATCTCTTGATATCGTGGCGTTGGTTAGCTGATCACTCACACGAGACATCCATCAAGATTGCTATCCAGCTAGCGATTGTCTGTCTGCTTCTTTGCTACCCAATGAGAAAACACTGGTACGTCTGGGTATCTATCGCGGCATTGTTCGTCGGTGGTGCTTTATTCGCTTAGAAGTACTCGGTCACGTTTTCACGAGGGTAACAGGTGAGAACTCATCATAAGCTGCTATCATATCTTCAGTAGACAGGTGAACTTATCGTTGCGTAACCGTCAGCGAACTGTGCCCGAAGACCTTCTTTAAGGCCGGTGTGGCTGTGATCCCCGATCAGGGTCGGGGACAGGTCTGTGATCGCGGTTTACCCCAGCACTTCGTAAAGAGATTGCCACGTCGCTTGTCTCCTCGCAATGACGATTTCGCTACGTTATACACAAATAAATGTTGTGCGAGAGAGGCGGGAATGTCAAGCTTTAAGTGAAAGATGTCGAAACCACAGGGGATTTCGACCTACAACCGTCAGGAAAGGGTTCCTGACGGCGCAGGAAAATCGGCAGGGGCAAGCCCTGCCGCTACGCGCGGAGTTAGTGTGTTGTCGGAACCGCGGGGGTGCCGACCTACTGAACTACGGCTCTTTGAGAATTACCCCTTTTCCGATGCGCCCATCAATGCGGATTTCAATCGGTTTCGTGGGCGGCAGATGTCCACATCTGCCCCGTCGTCGATAGCATTGGCGCACGAGGATACTTATCCTGAACCTCGACGGGTACATCCCGACACTGACCGTTATCATCCTGGCCCGTCTGACCTGGCAAAAACCACTTGGCCGCAGTGCCGATAAATGTTATGATGTAGCGGTTAAAAAGATAATGGGGCAGTAGCTCAGCTGGGAGAGCGCCACGTTCGCAACGTGGAGGCCGTCGGTTCGATCCCGATCTGCTCCATATGAATATATTGCGGTGCATCAGCACTGGATAAATCAGGCTTTGCCTGTGCTAGATGGGGAGTTAGCGGTGCCCTGTAACCCGGAACCCGCTATACCGGGATTGAATTCCCACCCGAGGGCTTAGCGGTCGATTGACTTCGACGGGTAAGCGGTGTTGAAGGTTGGGTCCTGTACAACATAAGCCTACAAACCCCGTCAGGACCGGGAGGTAGCAGCGGTAAGTAGTCACTTGTGTGTGTTGCAGGGGTGCCCGGCCGGAGCTGGCTGCCCGAAGGGTTTTTCGGCAGCGGTTCGGAGGTGGGTGCACGTAAACTTCAAGGCCCGTCTGCGAAAGCTGGCGGGCCTAATCTATTGTAGTGTCGCGTGTCGGCGTCACCCCGGGTAGTTGCCTTCCATGTACAGCTTGAGGTAGCGATTCTCGATCTGCATCTGCTTGATTTCCGCCTTGACAATGTCCCCCAGAGAAATCAGTCCGACTAGTTGGTCTTTTTCCACAATCGGGATATGGCGAACCTTGTTCTCGGTCATAACCCCGCCGATGTAGTCAATTTCGTCCTCAGCCAGGCCGACCAGCAGATCGGTCGTCATCAGATTGCTGACCTTAATTGAGGCGAAATTGTCCCGATTTTCATAAACGGCGTGAAAGATATCCTTGTCGCTGATAATCCCCACCAGTTGACCGGAATACCCCAGCACAGGAAGACAACTGATCTTGTTTTTGATCAACAGTTCCATGGCCGTCAGGATATCGGTCGAGCCCTCGACCGTGACAATCTCACGCTTCTTGTTTTTTAATAGGTCCTTGACTTTCATTACAATACCTCCCTGGTCTGGTTAGCTTAGCATTTTTTGTGGCTGCCAGCGAGTGTTGACTGAACAGAGACTACCCGGTCCGCCTTTACTAATAAGGCAACACCACTTATCTGGTTGGCAACCTATCTAAATTACATATATTACACTGAGTATGTCAATGGAAAAGTGTCGGATTAAGTTGTGGGCAGCCCTGGTCGTTCTGGCTGTCGGTTTGCCGTTGAGATCGACCGCCGATAGCCGGAAGGCCGACCCGGTAGTCCAATTCTACTGCGCCCGGGCTCGAGCGGTCTGTGCCGAGCACAAACCCGACGAACAAGCTCTCTCCTATTCACTTACGGCCACCAGTTATCGCAAGGAGGTCGGTGGGCGGGGCGCCATTACCCACGTTGACTCGGCCGTTGCCGACTTCTATTTCAGCGGCGGCACGCTCGATTCGCAGAAGACGGCCGTATCGACCTCAAAAAAACTTGCGGACATTGACTTTTCTTACCCCAACGTGTTTGACCAGGACTATCAATTCAGCTTCTATCCCAACGATACCGGCGGGAAATATCTGGCCATCGGATTCGACACTGACTCCGCCGGCGATCCCCGGCCGGTGGGGCTGGCAATCATCGACCGGTACGAATACTACCTGCACCGTCTGTACCTTTTTTTCCCACATAAGGAGGGGTACAAGCGGCTTTCGCGGACACTGCATTTTGTCAAGCACGAGGGGTACATCTTCCCGGATTCAATCTTAGAGATGGCCGCCAGGGCAGGAATCTTTTCCACCGACCATTACCGTCTTGAGACGGTGATTAGCAATATCAAAATTAATCGCTGACGGCTTAATCTGCGACAACCTCCGTCGATTGCTGCTCAGGGCCAGAGTCTCCGGAGGCTGTGCCATAAGTTTGTATCCTGCCGTTTCAGGGACGAGCACGTGCCTGACGTATTACAAGAGCTTTCCCCTTGACACTAAAAGTTGCCTTGCGCGAGACGATCCGGTTTCTGAGGCTGCGGGTATCGCCGAGTCGAACGGCTGCATTTTGGACATCGTACTCCGTACCGTGACAGGTCAACACAATCCGGTGCGACAGCGGAATAACAGAAACAACGTCCCCCCGGCAATCGACAAAAGTCTCGGAACGGTCCGGCACAAACACGATTTCGTATCGGATATTGACGAACCGGATTTTTGGGTACGCCCGGGTATGTTTTAATTTGTCCACCAGATTGACAAGCATCATGTTGCCCAAGAAGTGATCCGGCCCGCCGAGTGTCGGTACCACGATGTCAATGCTTCCAGCTTTCTCGTTGAGGCAGTATTCGAGGGCAAGCTGAAGGTCGGTTTTGTCCTTTCGGGAAGGAAAAGTAATCACCCTCGTGCGGCGGGGTAAGTCTTTCGGTATCCTATGCAGTGAGTCAAGGTCGCCCATCAGAAGGTCGGGCACGATACGCGCTTTGAGAAAAAACTTTAAGCCGCCGTCAACCGCAATCTTTATCCGTGAGCGGCACAGCTTGCGGTAGAAACTAAGGTGCTCGGTTTTATAGACACCGTGCACAAATATAATGAAATCCTTCACCTTAGCGGTGACTCCCGTTTGAAGCCGGCCGTAACTGACAACACGGCTACGTCATGTGTGACTATCATAGGTCACAGTATACATATTGATCAAGCGTGTCGGGTTTCTTGCCCCGCCCAAGGCGGGCCTGCGGAACCCGACCTACTGATGCTTGACGTGGTTCTTCATTGCTTGTCTGAGTTTTGTTCAAAGCTCCTGACTCTTTGAACCAGTCGCTTCCGATCCTTACTGCCAAAAAAGCCCGTCCCCATGACAAGTATATCGGCTCCCGCCTTTACTATTCTTTCGGCGTTGTTGCCGTCGACACCGCCGTCGACCTGAATCTGCGTGCGAAGGCCGTGGGCATCGATGAACTTGCGGGCGGCGGCAATCTTCGGCAGTGTCGATTCGATAAACTCCTGCCCTCCAAAACCGGGATTGACCGACATAATCAGCAGAAAGTCAAAATGCTCCAGATACGGCAGCACCTTTTCGACGGGCGTATCCGGGTTGAGTGATATGCCTGCTTTAATGCCCATGCTCCTGATCTTTTCTACGATCTCAGTCGGATCGGGGTGCACCTCAATATGAAACGTTATATTGTCCGCCCCGGCCTCAAAGAAAGCCTCAAAGTGCTTCTCCGGCTGTGACAGCATCAGGTGGACGTCAAGGAACTTGTCCGTTAGTTTATCAATTGTGCGGACGATATCGGGTCCAAACGAGATGTTCGGTACGAAATGGCCGTCCATGATGTCGAGATGGAACATGTCGGCCCCGGCACGGGCGGCGTCAGCGATCTCTTCGGCCAGCCGGGAGAAATCAACTCCCAACACGGATGGTGCTATCTTGGCCACGACGGTAATCTCTCAGTTTTTTCGTTTGGATGCAAGCAATGTACGTCGAAACCCCTCAGGTTTCAACAATCGTTTTCTACAGCTCTACCTCGGTGCCTATCTTGGCCCGGACCGCTTTGTCGTAAACCAGCTTGGCCGTGGCCACGTCCTGAATGGCTAAGCCGTTGGATTTGAAGAGCGTGATCTCTTTGTCATCGGTTCGGGACGATTTCTTACCGGTTATAACCTCGCCCAACTCGGCATGCATATGCGACTTGTCTATTGCACCTTCTTGTATCGGCATCATGATATCACCGGCCTCGTTCAGGCAGGCCTCATAAGAATCAGCGATGAGCTTGGATCTTTTGATGATAGCCGTATCCAGCTCACGGGCATTAGGTGTATGGCTCCCGATGCCGTTAATATGTGTCCCTTCCCTGACTTTGTTGCCGTCGAATATCGGCGTTGGTGATGATGTCGCCGTGCAGATGATATCCGCCTCTGCCAGGATTTGATCCGGAGAACCGGCCCTCGCAATGTCCATATTAAGCTTACCGCTCATCTCGCTTATGAACTTTTCGACCGCCTCAGCAGAAATATCGTATACATAGGCCTTGGCGAGATCTCTGGCGACAGCCACGGCCCATAGCTGCATCTTGGCCTGCACTCCGGCGCCAAATATACCGGCTATCTGGCCTTTGCCGTCACGGGCAAGATGCTTGGTGGCCACACCGCTGGCGGCGCCGGTTCTAACTGCCGTAAGATAGCCGCCGTCCATAATACAGATGACGTCACCCGTCTCGGGGTCCTGAAGAAGCACCTTACCGATGGTGGTAGGCATGTTGTGTTTCTTGGGATTGTTCTTGTATACGGTCACGACCTTACACGCCAGGGCGCCCATCTCTTTGAGATATGCCGGCATATAGAGCGCCAGGCCGCCGGGTGGAGTGATATTTATACGAAGCGGCAGGACGGCGGTGCCGGAGGCCAACTCGGCAAACGCCTTTTCGACCACCTCCATACAGTCCGCCATCTCAAGCACCTTCATGACATCATCTCTGGACAACAATAGCGGCATATATTCCTCCTGTTACATCAATTTTTGACAGTATAGCCGAGGCTGCTTGGCTTTGGCAAGTGATTTGTGGAATTGAGATCATCAGCAAGCGTAGGGAAGGCGGGTGAACCACTCGGTGAGGGCACAACACGGTTTCGCTTGACTTTTTCCCCAGAACGCTTTCATTCGGGCTGATATTGATCGATGAGTATACGACAGGTTCAAGAATGCCGGTAAACAGGTCTAACAGCAAATGGTTCGCGGCTGAGCGATAGGATCGTATGAAGAAAGAAAGAGTATGAGGCAGTCGCTGGATGCTATTTTCAGGCCGAAATCGGTGGCCGTTATTGGCGCCTCAACCCATCGGGGCACGATTGGCCGTGAGACGCTTCACAACATCCTGCTGGCGGAGTTTAACGGCAAGGTTTTCCCGGTAAATCCCAAAGCCTCAGTGATTCATTCCATAAAGGCCTACTCCACGATTCTCGACGTGCCGGATGCGGTTGACCTGGCCATGATTATTGTCCCCAAGCAGTTCGTAAAGGATGTCGTGGCGCAGTGCGGGGAAAAAGGAGTCAAAGGGCTGGTGGTGATTTCAGCCGGTTTCTCCGAGGTTGGCTCCGAAGGGAAAAAGCGGGAGCTGGAAGTACTGCAGGTAGCCCAGGAGTACAGCATGCGTATGATCGGCCCCAACTGTTTCGGCGTGGTCAATACCGACCCGGAGGTGAACCTCAACGCCACCTTCGGCAAGATATATCCCAAGTGCGGTCGGGTCGGGTTTATAACCCAGTCCGGGGCGATGGGCGAGGCCATTATGAATCACGCCAAGGAGCTCGGAATCGGGTTTTCTATCGTGGCCTCCATAGGCAACAAGGCCGACATTTCTTCGAACGACATTCTTGAGTACCTCAAGGACGACGCCGACACGGACATCATTCTGATGTATCTTGAAAATTTCGGCAATCCCCGCAACTTCACACAGATTGCCCGTGAGGTGTCCCGCATCAAGCCGATCGTCGCCGTCAAGTCGGGACGCACCAAACTTGGCGCCAAAGCTGCCTCGTCGCATACCGGGGCGCTGGCCGGTCTGGACGTCGGCGTGGACGCCCTCTTTGACCAGACAGGGGTACTGCGCGTTGACACCGTGGAGGAGTTGTTCGACGTCGCCAAGGCGCTTTCCACCCAGCCGATTCCGAAAGGAAAGCGGGTGGTGGTGGTGACCAATGCCGGTGGGCCGGGTATTCTGGCCACTGACGCCCTGATCAGCAACGGGATGGAAATGCCCCCTTTGTCGGCAGCCACCGTGAGAAAGCTAAAAAGATTCACTTCTGCCGAAGCCTCGTTTTCCAACCCTATGGACATGGTTGCCGGTGCCGGGCCGAAGGAGTTCAAGTTGACACTGGATGCGGTCAAGAACGACTCCCGCTACGATTCCATAATGCCCATCTTTGTGCCGCCGGTAACAATCGATCAGCTCGCGGTGGCAAGAAACATCCACGAGTCACTGGCCGACAGCAAGAAGACAGTGCTTGCCTGCTTTATGGGCGCCGGCAGGGGATCTGAGGGAATTGAGTATCTTCGAGAGAATAACATACCAGTCTACATCTTCCCTGAAGCTGTCGCCAAGACACTAGCGACGATTCATAAGTATCGGGAGCGCATTACCAGGCCGAGGGGCAAACTCAAAACCTTCAAGGTCGATGCTGACAAGGTGCAACAGATTGTCGACGAGGCTGTGAAGGACGGCCACAGGGCCATCGTGGGCGATGACGCCATCGCCATTCTCACCGCCTACGGAATACCAGCGGCCAGCTACAAGTACGCACACAGCGCCAAGGAGGCGGTTGATGCTGCCAATCAAATGGGATATCCGGTGGTGATGAAGATCAATACCCCGCCTATTCTGCACAAGACAGAGGTTGGCGGGGTGATGGTTGATCTGCGCACCGACAAGGAAGTCCGTTCGGCCTTTAAAGCGCTTCAGGAGCGTGTGGGTGAAGTTGATGGCGATGAGACCTTCTCGGTTGCCATGCAGCAGATGATTTCCGGCGGGATTGAGACGGTAATGGGTATGATTGACGATCCATCTTTTGGGCCACTTATCATGTTCGGCCTGGGGGGCATCTATGTCGAGGTGATGAAGGACGTTTCCTTCCGCATCAATCCCTTGACCGACGAGGGGGCGAAAGCGATGATTCGGTCGCTGCGCTCGTATCCGCTTCTGACCGGTTTCCGGGGGGCGCCGCCGGTTGATCTTAAGACGGTGCAGGAGACGCTTTTGCGCCTATCGCAACTGGTAAAGGATTTTCACTGCTTCTCGGAGATCGATATCAACCCCTTTATCGCTTCGCCGGATAAATCCAGGTGCAAGGCGGTCGATGCCCGGTTTATTGTGAAGCCTTCGTGATTTCTTACTATTGACTTGAATTTTTGCACCGGCGGGCTATCTTCGGTGGTGGAGTTGTAAACAAACAGTATTATGCTTTCCCGTGCGCGGAGGACGTCCCCGTCCGCCGCGTCTCAAGAGAGTCACCCCAAGGGGTGAGGCCCCGTGGAAGGAGTTAGCATGGTAGGCAGGACTATTTCACTCTGGCTTGACTACGTCGTAGGCAAATTCCTTAGGCGCCTTTTTCAGAATCCCAAAAGGATTCTGAGGGATTATGTTAAGCCAGGTATGACGGTTCTTGATGTGGGGGCCGGGAAGGGCTATTTCAGTGTGGGCATGGCCAAGATGGTGGGATCAAACGGGCGGATCGTGGCTGTGGATCTCGAGGCTCAAGAGATAGAATCCCTTAAGAAGCGGGCCGCCCATGCCAGGGTATCGGAACGTATCGATGCACGGGTCTGTGGTGAACGCAGTTTGGCCATCGATGAACTTGCTGGTCGGGTTGACTTCGCTCTTGCATACTACGTCGTCCATCACGCGCCGGATGTTGACGCCCTCATGGCCGAAGTACATAAGGTGCTGAAGCCCGGGGGCAAGTTCCTGATTGCCGAACCCAGTCACCACGCCTCAGCCGAGTATTGCGCGGCCACCGAAGCTGCAGCAGAGCAAGCTGGATTTGTTCCTAGTGACCATCCAAAGCTGACGCGAGACTGGGCAGTGCTGTTTATAAAGAACTGATCAACTAATCGCTGTGGCCAAACCTGAGTGAGCGAAGGAAGAAACATGCGTTACGAAATCAAATCAATCGGTATGTGGCCGTTCATCAAGGTCTCGTTTTTTTTCAACCTCGTGGTAGGTTTTATTTTCGGGTTGCTTTATGCGCTTTTTGCCGGGTTTATCATGACGATCATGTCCCGGTTTTCTGAATTTCAACCGGGCGGTTTCGATTTTGACCTTGAGCCGTTGCCGATCGGCATCATACTTGTTGTTCTACCCGTCCTGTTCGCCATCATGGGAGCTGTTTTCTATACGATAATCGGCGCCATCCTTGTCCTCATCTACAATCTGATTGCCAGGCTGGTGGGCGGCTATGAGCTTGATCTGCAACTGGTTGCCACCGGTGCGCCTTCGATGCCGGGGGGCCAGCCTTTGACCGGTTATACCGGGGCTCCATCGTACGTGCCTCCGCCGACGACTGGACCTCCGCCGCAGTCGACACCACCTCAGGCGCCGCCCCCGCCACCACCCAGGTCGGACGATCAGAGGCCACACGAGGGAAGAGAAGGGTAGCTAAGATATCGGATGAGTGACCGGCCTGTCAGAGTTCGCATAGCTCCCTCGCCAACCGGCTTTCTCCACGTCGGCACGGCCAGGATGGCTATTGCCAACTATTTGTTCGCCAGGCATGCCGACGGCAAGTTTCTGGTGCGGATAGAGGACACCGATGTCGAGCGTTCCCAGGCGTCTCTCATAGAGCCGATACTCTCCGCCTTGAAATGGCTTGGCCTGTCCTGGGACGAGGAGATTGTTTACCAGTCGCAAAGAACGGATGTATACAAACGCTTTGCACGGCAGATCCTGGAGAGTGGATACGGTTACCGATGTTTCTGCACTCCCAAGGAACTGGAAGGAGCGCGGCAGAAGGCACGCACCGAAAAGAGATCGCTCCATTATGACAGACGGTGCCTGCGTCTTTCCGATGCAGAGGTGCAAAAACGTCTTGACGCCGGTCGGAAGTTTACTGTTCGTTTGAAAATACCGGATGGTGAGACTACCTTTCAGGATATGGTATCGGGAACACTCACGCGCCGCAACGAGGAAATCGAAGATTTGATAGTGGCCCGCTCCAATGGTACGGCAACTTATAACCTGGCCGTGGTCATTGACGATCACGACATGGAAATCACGCACGTCATTCGGGGCAACGACCATATCACCAACACTTTCAAGCAGGTTCATATTTATCATGCCCTGGGGTGGGAGCCGCCGCGCTTCGGGCATCTGCCTTTGATTCTTCGGCCTGATAGGAAAAAAGTCTCCAAGCGACTTGGTGACAAGGACGTCAACCAGTACAGTACCGAGGGAATCCTCCCCGAAGCGATGTTCAACTATCTCTGTTTGTTGGGATGGTCGCCCAAGACCGACCGCGAAATCTATACCGTTGACGAACTGGTTAAAATCTTCAATCCCGACAATTTCAACCCCTCCAACGCTATCTTCGATGAAGAAAAACTCCTGGCGTTTAACAAGGTGCATATCAGTCGGAAGACCGACCACGAACTGGCCGAGATGGTGGCCCCGCTGCTGGTTGGAGCCGGTCTCTCCAGCAAGTATTGGCTGGAAACCCGCTGGGAATATCTGCGGGCTGTCGTGGGGGTTCTCAAGCAACGGGTCCGGCGTCTTCCCGACTTTGTCGATCTCGCCGGGTATTTTTTCGCTTTTGATTACGACTATGATCCGGCGGCCGCAAAAAAGCAGTTCACTCTCCAAGGGGCCGACCTGCTTGAAGAGCTGGCCAACCGCTTTGAGGCTCTGCCGGAGTTCTCACTTGAGAATACGGAGCAGACACTAAGCGCTTTCGCCGAGGAACGTGGGATAAAGAGGGCGCAGTTGATTCATCCCACCCGCTTGGCGGTGACGGGTGTGCCGGCCGGGCCGGGACTTTATGACGTTCTCGTCATATTGACCAAGCCGGTTGTTGTGGAACGAATGCGAAAGGCAGTGGAATACATGAGATTGCTTAAGACTGTCAATTAAAGATAGGAAAGAAGTAATTATGGCGGACACGAAACAAAAAACAGCCGCGATACTCAAGACGGCGATAAAAGACGAAGTGGATAGTTACCGGTTTTACGATCTCTTGTTAAAGAAGGTTACTAATAGCGACGCCAAACGGAAACTGGAAAACCTGCGGGATGACGAAATGCGGCATAAGCAGACCTTGATTGATATCTTTCACAAGCATGTCGGTAGTGAGGTCGGGCCGCTTCCGGAAAAAGGATTGACCGCTCTGGCGGAAGTGTTTCGCAAAGGGCAGCTTGAAGAACGGAAGACCGAGATGGAATTTATCGATCTTGCCATCGAAGCGGAGTTGGCTGCGACCAAATACTACCAACAGCAGCGAAACTTGATTGAAGAACCGGAGTTTCAGAAAATCTTTGATCGCCTAGCCGAAGAAGAAGACACTCACTATCAGATCCTTATGGCTGAACGGGAGGCATTGACCGGGAACTATTACTGGTTTAGTTACGACGGCACCTCGCCGGTGGAGCACTAAACGAGACTAACAGGGTGTGTTATGTCGTGTGTTAACTTGTATAAGAATCGTCGAGGAATAGACGGCCATGCAATGGGTGTGTGATTTCTGCGGATATATCCATGACGACGGCGAACCGCCTGAGGTCTGTCCGGTGTGCGGGGAGTCAAGAAGCAGGTTCTCTAAGCGGTACGATGATGAAGAGGATCTCTCAGAAAATCAGAGCCCCAAAGATAAGTCGAATGACGCTGATGATTACTATGGAGAGTATGATGAATAGCAATCTTATATCATTTTTGAGTTGTCATAGTACAAATGGGAAACCGACAAAAGGATACAACGAGATGCCGCCACCCTTCGACTCCGCTCAGGGTGACTGAGCATGCACGATATGGTATTTTCATGTCACGTCATGCTGAGCGGAGTCGAAGCATGTCATTATATGACTTAGGACAACTAACAAACGATATTGGATATTGGAAGTGAACCTGCCGCCCGGTGCTATTGTTAAACTTATGATGCCCTCGAAAGGAGTACGGAAGTTGTTGAACATTAAAACGGAGGAGGAAGAATGAGAAAAGCAGTGATTCTAATTTTCTGTGCTACCTTTCTTTGGTCTTGTACCGGCAAGAATGATGAGCCCCGTAGTTCATCTTCACGTCAGACAACAGCCGTACACCTAACTGTCGGTGAGGAGGGTGTGTTGCGGATGGCATACGACGGTCCTATACCGGTATGCGCCACTAAGGCAGTGTATGACCGTTTTACTACTTTCACCGTTGCCAACGATCTAATAGGAATTCAGCAGCTCATAACAACCGACAATATCTGGATGATTGAGAGAGGCACCCACGTCCTTGTGATTGATATGGGCTGGACTGGGTGGTTAGAAGTGCGCCTCCTCGACGGAAGCCGCGCTGGCTATTCCGGTTTTGTGGACTATGAATCTGTTTGGTCGCATACGGAGGAGCCAGTATTCCAAGACCCCTCAGATTTCACGATAGATATACCGGCAACTCGGGCGAGCAGACCACTCAAATGTAAGATCGTTGAAAAAAGAGATGTAAGCCATGCAGCTGCCGGACGTGTAACCTATTGGGTTCGGATAGCGGACGACTACTCAAAAGAAGAAATCCGGCAGGTCATTACTAATGTTACATCCAAGCACAAATCTGATTACGATATCATCTGGCTCAAGATTGTTCCCCCAGACGGCAAGCCGAATGCAGAAGGATTCTGGGGCTGGGGACCTGTAATCTGTGGGACTAAGTGGATCAGTCCATCTCTGGATGAGGAATGGCATACAAAACATGATGCCATGGGAATCATCGATGAGCATTATAAGGGCATCGCCATAGCTTGGCATGATGAAAAACCACCAGAGACTAAGCTCAAAAAAGAATTGCAGTGGCTTCGCTCGTCTCAGGTGTTGGTCGATCTGGGTTTCAAGGAGTGGAAACGCATGGACCTTGGAGATGGTACCGAGCGTTGGTTGGCCAAGGCTTCAAATTTAACCTGTGAACTTACCCCGAATTACATAGGTATTCTGGAAATAACGACGGCAGGGAAAATGGGGGCTGAGTGTAGGCAGGCCATTGAAGTGATCAACCGACTCATATTTCCTGACAATTATAAGACCGTTAACAATACAATCTTGGATAGTTTAATCCAATTATCAGCCTTTCATTTAGATCAAAAACAGATGATTATCTATGGCAGATTCCACCTCGAACTATCAAACAAACCTACTTTTGAAAACATCTATTACGAAGTCTCAGAACGATAATGCCTCTCCCCATACGATACGACCTCGGCTGGCGAGTTAATTTCAAGAGGGGCGCCAAAAAAGCTCATAGGTGGTTCTCGATTGCACATCATGGCAGACATTTATTGCCAAGCTATTGTCGGGTTTCTTATTCCGTCCGCCTGAGGCGGACTCCATTCGGAACCCGACCTACGAGGTTTGGTAAAAGAGAATGAAAAAGAAAGATTAGGTTATGTACTTTTCCCTCCCGAAAGAGTATCGCGAAGCAAAACCTGACGAGCTGCAAGAACGCATTACAGCCGCCAAGAAGAAACTCGGCAAGAAGCTGTGCATCTTAACCCACCATTACCAGCGTCTTGAGGTGGTTGAATATGGTGACTATGTTGGTGACAGCTATGGTTTATCCAAAACGGCGGCCGGGCACAAGGAAGCTGAGATCATTGTTTTTTGCGGCGTTCTTTTCATGGCCGAGGCGGCCGATATTTTGACCGGCGATCGCCAGACCGTTTTTCTTCCCAATCCGCTGGCCGGTTGCCCGATGGCAGATATGGCCGATATGGCCGACGTCATGGAGGCCTGGGAGTACCTCAAGCAGTTTGGCGCTGAACAGAAGATCATGCCGATCTCCTACATGAATACCACCGTCGGGCTGAAGGCGTTTACCGGTCGTTACGGCGGCGTTATCTGCACCTCTTCGAATGCCGTCAACGCCTTTAAGTACGGCTTCGATCGCAGAGAGAAGGTGTTTTTCTTTCCCGATGAGAATCTCGGTTACAACACCGGTCTCAAGTTTGGCATGAAACCGGAGGAGATGGTGGTCTGGGACTTTTCCCGCGACAACGGCGGGCTTACCAAGCAGCAGGTTGACCAAGCAAGATTGATCCTATGGAAAGGACACTGCCATGTCCATACCACCTTCAAGGCGGAGCACGTCCGCCAGGTGCGGCAGCAGTATCCGAATGTGAAGGTCGTGGTTCACCCGGAATGTATCCCGGAAGTGGTGTCATTGGCCGATGCCGACGGTTCGACCAGCTTCATTGTAAAGTACTGCGCCGAGGCGCCCTCGGGAACGGCTATTGCCATCGGTACTGAAATCAATCTCATAAACCGTATGGCCCACCAGTATCCGGACAAAAAGATATTTGAATTGTCGGGCCAGACCTGCCCGGTCTGCGCCAACATGTACCGCACCACCCTCAACGATCTGGCTTACACGTTAGAGAATTGGGCTGATATAAAGCCTGTGCGGGTTGCCGCATCCATCCGAAGCGAGGCTCTGCTGGCTCTTGAGAAGATGCTTGAGATAGGCTGAGATTGTCGCTTGCAGGGTTGAGTGTTGATTCCAGCAAACCCCTAGGATCCAAATAGTCATTGACATCCTTATTTTGTTCGTTATATTGGGGGAGTTGCGATTTGGATAGGAGGAGAATGAGATTGATAAGAGTGGTTGTCGTTGCGTCAGGTGCGATGCTGGTGCTCCTTCTTTCGTTAAGTTGTGGCCGTCCTCCGTCAGTTGTGTCAGGCTGCCAACCAGGCAATGGCGACATAAATCTGAATGGTAAAGCGTTAGATATAGGTGATGCTGTCCTCCTTACACAGTACTTCATTCAAGGACCAGTTGTTTTTACCATTGATAAAGACCGCCAGATTGCCGCCTCAGATGTCAACGGTGACTGCATTGCTCCGGCACTTGCCGACCTCGTCTATATGGTCCACTTTATAGTAGGTGACGCCAAACCTGTTGCCGAGTTGGTTCCTGTAGTGGTGACATATCAGGTTGACACAAGCGTTATCTCGGTTGACATCCCAGTGGTGAAAGCCCACGTCATCGTCGAAGGCAGAGCCGAAGCCACCCTCCTGGCAGACAACATCAACATCTCAACCGGGTATGACACCTTGCAGAACTTGACCAGGATCTTCGTGTATTCCTGGAATATGGAACACACTTTCACCGGTGAGTTCCTGAGAGTAAATGGTAATTTGCTTACTGTCGATTTCGCCACCTACGATGGAGCTCCGGTTGTGGTCAAGCGCCGTTGGTAGGCCGTATGAGAATGTTTTCCTGTATGTCCTCTGCTCGATTGCTTCTCGTTGGAATTAAGATTTAACCCCGCCGATAAATGTTAAGCCTCGCAGGTTGGGTTCCGCCAGTTGGGCCACCCACCGGGTGGGTTATTTGTGACAGAATGCGATCCGCGCCGGGGCAGATGTGGACATCTGCCACCCACGAAATAGGAAACTCATATTAGAGAACATATTCCGTCGGCCATGAGGTCGTGCTAAGTGGTCTCGAATCAAGCCGTCCCGGTGTGCTGCAGTTCTTTTTTTGACCCCGTCTTTTCGCGTAAAGTCGCCTGAGCCGCCGCCAAACGAGCGATCGGCACCCGGTAGGGCGAGCACGAAACGTAGTCCAGCCCAATCTCGTGGCAGAACGTAATCGAATCCGGGTCACCGCCGTGTTCGCCGCAAATGCCGACTTTGAGGTCCGGTCGCGCTGCCCTTCCCCTCTCGGTACCCATCTTGACCAACTGCCCTACGCCACCCTGGTCAAGCGTCACGAACGGATCGTTGGGTAAGATTCCATGCTCAATGTAGTACGTCAGGAACTTGCCGGCATCGTCGCGAGAAAAGCCCATGGCCATCTGGGTCAGGTCGTTGGTTCCAAAACTAAAGAAATCCGCTTCGGCGGCTATCTCATCGGCAGTGAGAGCAGCCCGGGGAATTTCTATCATAGTGCCGATCAGGTACGGCAGTTCCTTGACCTTGTACTTTGCCATCACCTCCTTGGCTACTCGCTGAACCACCTCTTTCTGATTTCGGAACTCATTGACATGCCCGACCAGAGGAATCATGATCTCAGGAAAGACTTTCTTCTTGTCTTTGGTCAGTTCACATGCCGCTCCAATGATAGCCCGCACCTGCATCTCGGTGATTTCCGGATAGACAATGCCCAACCGACAGCCGCGGTGGCCAAGCATCGGGTTGAGCTCGGTCAATTCGTCAATACGCTGGATCACCTTGTTCAATTTGGCCAGGTCTTCTTCGTAGTCTTCGTTTTTTTTATCCAGCTGTTCAATCTTTGCCTGGATTTCATCTTTTCGGGGCAGGAATTCGTGCAGCGGCGGATCGAGCGTCCGGATGGTCACCGGCAGTCCTTTCATGACGTCAAAGATTTTTTTGAAGTCTTTCTTCTGAAAGGCGATCAGCTTTTCCAGGGCGAGTTGTCGTTCCTCCAGAGAGTCGGCCAGAATCATCTCCTGCACGATAGGGATCCTGTCTTCGGCGAAGAACATGTGCTCGGTGCGACACAGCCCAATACCCTCGGCTCCAAACTTCAAGGCCTGGACCGCGTCGTGCGGAGTGTCGGCGTTGGTGCGTACCTTGAGCCGGCGCGTCTCGTCAGCCCACTCCATAAACTGGGAGAACTCGCCGGACAACTCCGGTTCAATAGTCGGAACTTGGCCGAGTATAACCTCACCGACGGAACCGTTAAGGGTAATAACTTCACCTTCCTTGATAATGAGCTTGCCGATCTGAAACTGCTTTTTGGCGGCATTGACACGGACGGCCTCGACCCCAGCGACACAGCACTTGCCCATACCGCGGGCTACCACGGCGGCGTGCGACGTCATCCCTCCGCGCGCGGTCAAAATGCCCACCGCCGCATTCATCCCTTCGATATCGTCCGGGTTGGTCTCCTCCCGCACCAGTATCGCCGGCTTCTTGCCACCGTGTTCAACCACGTCGGCGGCCGTGAAATATACCTTTCCTGAAACTGCTCCCGGCGAAGCGGGCAGTCCCTTGGCGATGACTTCGTATTTGGCGTTAGGATCCATCCTGGGGTGCAGCAGGTGATCGAGCTGGTGCGGCTCTATGCGCTGCAACGCTTCCTCCTTGGTGATCAATTTCTCATGGACCATATCAACGGCAATCTTGATCGCGGCCTGAACGGTGCGCTTGCCGTTACGGGTCTGGAGCATGTACAGTTTGTTCTCCTGGATGGTGAACTCAAAATCCTGAACATCGCGGTAGTGCTTCTCCAGACGGGTTGTGATGCTTTTGAGCTGCTTGTACACGGCGGACATCTCCTGCGCCAACTGGCTGATCGGCTGGGGTGTGCGGATGCCGGAAACGACATCCTCGCCCTGCGCATTTACCAGGTATTCCCCATAAAATTCCTTTTCGCCGGTAGCGGGATTGCGGGTAAAGCCGACCCCCGTGGCGGAATGATTGCCCATGTTCCCATATACCATTGTCTGGACATTGACCGCCGTCCCCAGATCGGTGGGGATGTCGTGCATCCGCCGATAGGAAATGGCGCGCGGGGTGTTCCAGCTGCGAAAGACGGCATCGCGAGCCATGCGAAGCTGCGTGTAAGGGTCATCGGGAAACTCTTCGCCGGACTTCCTTTTGATGATTTGTTTATACTTCTTGATAATCGCTCTGAGGTCATTTTCCTGAAGGGAGCTGTCCTGCTTGATGCGGCGTTCGGCCTTCTTGTTGGTGATAACGCTCTCAAACGCCTCCTTGTCAATGCCCAGAACGACGTTACCGAACATGGATATAAACCGCCGATAATTGTCAAGCACGAAGCGCATGTTGCCGGTCTTGGCGGCCAGCCCTTCAACAGTCTCAGGATTAAGACCGAGATTGAGGATGGTGTCCATCATGCCGGGCATGGAGAACTTCGCCCCAGAGCGCACCGAGACCAGAAGGGGATCAGAGGAATCCCCGAATTTCTTCCCGGCCGCCTTCTCAATCATGGCCATATGCTTTTCAAGCTCCCGATCAATCGCCGCCGGCACTTTCAGAGAATTCTCATAATACAGACGGCACACCTCAGTGGTGAGAGTAAAACCAGGCGGAACCGGAATTCCGGCTCTGCTCATCTCGGCCAGATTGGCCCCTTTCCCGCCTAAGAGATCTCTCATGGAGGCGTCACCGTGAGCCTTGCCTGAACCGAAAAAGTAGTAATAACGCGGTGCGACAGAACTCTTTTGGGATGTCATCTTCGTCGTTTTAGGCCGAACCTTCTTGGCCGGCTTTCTGGTAGCTGGCTTTTTCGAACCGGCTGCTTTTCTGACAGACATACTTTTCCCCTGTTGGTTAAATCAATTACCAAAAATCTGGTGTGAATTTACTAAAAAAAGGAGCGCCAGGCAATCTAAAAGCCCCCCGGAAGATAAGATAACTTCCCCATCGCCTCCATTTTTAGCGAGCCGCCTGCCTACATGGTAAAGAAACGCTCCCCTTTGATGATTTTTTCTAAAATCCGGATTGTTTTCTCAACGGGTGCGTGCATGATATCGGCCGTGTTGAATGTCGTGCGCACCACCTCACGGGGGACTGCCTGGCCGGTTTTTCCCCGCCCACAGCGGAGCTTTTTCTTGTGCGTCAGGTTGTACTGACGCTGGTACTCTTTGGCTTTTTCCTTATGCATCTGGTAGTAGCGTCGCTGGTACTCACGGCGCGCTTCCGCATTAGACAGTTTGCCTTTCTTTTTCCCCTTTTCCTTAGGCGTCCGTCGCGATGCTGCGATTGCCTTAGCAGGGGTGGACTTTCTTGGCCGAGTCATCTCTCCTACCTCACTTTCCCTGTCCTTCGTGCCGGCATCTTCTCACCTGCTTGTCAAGCAGCTTGCCGTTACCTAACTCCTTCTACACGACGATAGGAAAACTTTGCTGTATGTCAAGTCTTTTTTTGAATAATTTGAAAAATAATTTTTGTAACGATTGAGATGGTAAAGAGTTAGTAAAAGTGATTTTTCTTATAATCATAGTTATAACTGTAACGGGTAATTATGAGGAAAATTTCCAGATCAGCTAACCCTATATTAATCAATTAACAAACCGAAAAACTGCGCGAGGGCGACATACAGTGAGTACGATGGCAGCGCCTATCCCAGAGGCAATAGCTGTTTGCACTTTTTATTGGTTGAACTGTGTTTTACCTAATGGTTGTCAATTGTTCACCAGTGGGACCGTCGACAGCAAAATGGCAATGCTGTTATGTTCTGTCAGGGTTTACTCAAGTGTGGCCCCGCTCCGTTCCAGCAAGCCTTGATCGTATGCTCCGACGGAACTTACTACCCCCCCTACGGAGGTGATTTGGTCCCTGATGAACAGAAGTATCGAGGCTGTCTCAAAAGTCGACAGAGTCGCGTAGGGGCGGAGGCTTGTCTCCCGCCCAGCGCAAAGGTTTGTGGCGACACAAGGCCGCCACCTACGCGGGTTCACGCCACTTGTGGGACAGCCTCTATCTACCTATTATTAACCGACGAGGCTATTGGGCCTTCTGTCTTGAGAACTTGACGAGTTCGACCGCAGTATAAGCCGCGACGCCCATAACAAGCAGCCAGAAGACAACCAGAAACAAGCCGCTGTGGTTTGGGTTGGAGGTATCAAAGGCCGCCTCTCCCCAGAGACCCAACTCTTGAATTCGGTTGATGAACAGGGAAATTCGTCCCATGACTGTATACCCAAAGGAAGCCCCGAAGCCGATCATCAGAATCCAGATTCCGAATTTTGCTACACCGCCAAAGGCCCCGGTATGAGCCTTGGAGAAAAAGAAATAGAACAGGCCGGCGATAGCTCCGGCGAAAATGATGACCTGCGAATAACCGGAGGTAACGTCCAGGTAACCCTGTCCCCAGAAGTTTCCCCAGTTGATCACGCCGGCCATAGTAGCATAGAGCTGCTTATTGACCCTGTTTGCCATCTCAAGCGGAATAGCAAGACCAGCCACGATACCGATGTAAAGGCCGATCGGCCAACGGGAAACCCAGGCATAGTTGCGGGAGAATCGGGTCCACATCATAGCTCCCAGAATGGCTGGTATCCAGTACCACGGCTTGGACGAATTTAACCATAGAAAATACCAGTCGCCGTCAGACAACCTCTGAAACAGAAGGGGAACAAGGGCGTTGTGCCACAGAATTATGACAAAGTAGCCGGCGGAAACACCTACTACGAGATGTTCGGCAATTTTGTAAAAGGGGTTATCCTTGTACAAAAACGAGAACGTTGCCAGCGTCAAAAAGGCCCCAAAGGTAGTCCACAGAAAAGTGCCAAAATCCATAACAGGTTACCTCCTTTGCCTCTTCTTTTCGTACCGACTCACAAAGTAGCCGACATTGCCCATCAGGATAAAGAAGATTATCACCAGGTGAGCGTATACCTGAACGCGCATCCCGTCCTTGGCTAGCCCCGGATTGTCAGCCAGCTCTTCATATTGGGCGGCACCATAAAGACCGGCCATGAGACCGAAGACTTGCCCGGAATTCAGATATGGATAATAATCAGCCCCCATAACGCCGGTTAGACCAAGAGCCAGAGGGAAATAAAATCTCCCCTGACCATAGGCGATCCAGGCGTCAGTGATGTTGCCGGCCGATAAATCAACCACACAGGCTACCTGATCATAGTTCTGCACTCCCCGCATCATGGGAATCGAATCAAGTGGAGTGCCGTAATAATCGGTGGGAAAAGGCAGACGAAAGTTCTGTCCCATACCCAGTATGACCAGCGCAAAGTAAGGTTTGTAACCCAGGAAGGCATAATCGATGCCATTTTTGATTTCCCGGCCTTCGTATAATATCCCATTGTACTCCCGGTCAAGTTTGAGCGAATCGGAAATATCCAGGATAGCCTGTTCCGCCATTCCGGGACCGTTCTGTGACAGGGCCGTGATTATCACCTTGAGATTCTTCCGGAAGCAATGCTCCATCATGGCGTAGCACATAGGATGAAGCTCGGCCAGCGCATTTGGGTCGTAGTCAATGGCGATAAACACAATCTCGTCCGGCTTGAGAGTGTCGATGAATTCATGAATTGTCCTCACCTCACTCTCAACTCTGATGGGTATCTGGAAGTCGACGAGGTATGTAATAACACAGACTACCGCAAGGAACAGAAACACCCACCGCCGATCAAGCGACATCATTCTATCAAATATATTCATTCCAGCTCCTCCTCAACCTTTACCCATGTACCCGCGTTCGATACCGAGAATGATCTTCAGCGCGGTGCCAACCATCCCCAGACCGATGCCGATGATAATCGCTCTTTTGGCCGCCAGGTTGGGCACTTTCAAAAGCCAGGAAGCCGAGTCGGCGACATATGGTCCGATAGGCCCCAAGTACGGGTTGAATCTCAACATGACCACAAGCGCCGCCACCAAAAGCAGGGAGGCCAGGATATTACGGGCCCGGAACGCCCGGTAGGCGGCCGAGGCAATGAAAAACGCCAGAAGGGCAAACATCGTGGACTGTATGGGTATCAGGATGTAATCAAAGAAGTTCCGAAACATCGGATTGGACAAGCCTTCGGTAGTCATAAAGTAGAATCCTAAAGAACCGTCCCGGTACCCGGTAAAACCAAACAAGATCATCAGGAACAGACCCGACAGAGTTATGATGGGATACCACCAATCGGTCTTACGGGCTTTTATCTTGGCAACAGAAACACGGATCAACGACCATATCCCCAGCGCCAGGGCAAAGATCCCGATGATATAGATCCAGTCAAGGAGAAACTCGTAGATCCATTCGGAACTTTCATGAGGCACGAAATACTGAAAGATCATGAAGACGCCAAAGATAAAAACGAGCGCGAGTGGAATTTGTCTTCTCATCTATCTTCTCCTCCTAACTAGTCACACTAAACAGGTTGATGAACGCCATCCAGTCTAAACTGGCAGCAAGCAGCCCCAACGCCGCCAGGATTATCACAGCCGCTTTGGCGTAGTCCTGAGCTTTCAATGATCCCAGAAGAATTGGTTCTCGTCCGAGATACGCCGAAGCGGCATACAGTTCCTCTCCAATGAGAGTGTAGTCGCAGGCGACTATGAAAAAGGGAAGCTGGGCAACCTGGTCAGTCCCGGCAATCTGAATCGAGCCGGCCTCAGCTCCTGTCTCGGCCAGGATCAACGACTCTGCATGGAACACTCCCATGTACATATTGGTGGCCGGACGCTCACGGAGCATGGTGCCGTTAACCGCCGCTACATAGGCGAACTGGGACTGGGTGACAAAGTAGACGATATCTTCGTAGTAGTCATCGGGACGGCCGGCGTCGAGATAGGCCGCCTTCACTGTCTCCTGCGCCACGGTCATGACGATGGGGTCATAGCACGGAACAATAAGCTTGGTCTGGTATTCGGCAACCCGTTTGGCCACGCGCCCTAAGATCGTGAAAGAGGCTATGGTTCCGATGTCAGCGGCTGTTCCCAAACCGAGCACGTACAGTATCGGCTTGCCCATCTCCGTCGCCCGTCCAATAGCATCATCGACGGCCTCAATCCCGGCCAGCGGGCGGACATAGAGATCGGCTCCTCTTCTGGCCCTGGTAACAAATAATATGGTCAGTAGACAAAATACCAGCACGGCCACAAAGACCGGTATTCTTCCGGTATTGAACAACTGCCCGTATGACTGTATCGGACCAACTATTTCCGAAGAAGCACGGATCGCCGGATCAGCCGTGACGGCGTCCACACGGTAGTAATAGTCGGTATGATCGGCCAGGTAGTCGGACGACTTTCTTTCCTTCACGCCAACGTCCTTATAGGAGCTCTGGCTTGAGACATTTGCCCCGATCTTGCGCCACTCCCCTTGCTCGGGGTAGGACTTGTGCGCCTGAGGGATCATGTCGATAGCCAGGTCTCTCTGCTGCCGCAACTGCTCTGCAACAGCGCCTTCCGCCCCGGCCAGGCTGCCCCGTATCGACTGCAGCGTGTCCATGAAAAACGGCACCCAGCGAAATATCTCGTATGAGAGCACCGAGTTCTGACCGGCGCCGTCATCAGCAGACAACTCCCACTGGAGTATGATGGAGTGGCCGTGGTCGTTTTCGCCGTCCTTTGCTGTGAGCATTGACACCGGCGCCGGCGTCAAGATGGAATCCACCTGCACAGTGTCCGCCGGGGCCGCATCCTCCTGGGCGGCTGACAGAGTGAAAGCGCAAAAGATAAAGAGCAAGATAACAAATGACTTATACTTCATACTATTCTCCCTAACTATGCCGGTATGCCTCTAACTTATCAAATTCAACCAATCCCTGAAAAGAAACGTGATGCGCCCCACCAGCAGGGATATACGACCCATGACGGTATACCCAAACGAGGCGCCGAAGGTAATCATCAAAATCCATATACCAACCCTTGAAGCGGCGCCAAAGGCGCCTTTGTGCTCCTTGGAAAAGAAAAAGTAAATGATGCCGCAGATGACACCAAGGAAAATAACCCAGTTGCCCACGATGGTGACAAACTGTCCCGAGGCGGAGAGACTGAAATTGGAGATAAAATGCCCTACCCCCTGCCAGCCCACCAGCAGCGGCACGAACGTCGCCGAGACCTGCTCAATAAAATCCGACCGCAGATAGCGGACAAAATTCAACCCAGCGAAAGTGCCGACAATAAAGGCCAACGGCCACCGGGCAAACCAACCGTACTTGCTCGATAGCCGCATCAGAAGCATTATCCCCAGGATGACCGGTATAAAATAGACGAAGTTGTACGAGCCCGGTTGGTAGGGGACCTGGAAAAACTCTGAAAGACTGCGTGAAAGGCGGGGAATCAAGTTGCCGACGATGGTCGTCCAAAAACCCATTGACATCCAGAAAGCAGCCGATAACCCGACGAACAGATGCTCGGCAAATTTGTAAAAGGGATTATCTTTATAAAGGAAAGAGAGTATCGCCAGGGTCAAGAAGGCCGAAAAGGTCACCTTCAAGCCACCCATTATGTAATGCTCCTGGACCGACGCCAGGGATGTCGACCTGAAAATCCAACTCAGAATAAACAGCCCGAAGACCACCGCCATGACAATAATTGTCGAGCGTTTCATTGTTTCCTCTCCCGCCGGCGACTGACAAAGAAGGAGATGTTTCCGATAACGATGAAAGCCATGATAACCATGTGAGCCAGAGTCTGTGGCCCCATCATCCGTAGGCCTGGAGTGCCCCTCTCTTCCAAATGAGGATACCACCTCACGAGCTCGGATTCATATTCAGCCGCCCCCTTGACCCCTCCCAGCAGTCCCAGCAGTTGTTTGGGATAATAGGGGTATAATTGCGGTGCCACGACGGCCGCTACACCGGCAGCCATCGGCACGTTGACCCGGTCGCCGACATAGAGGACCCACTCTTTGACACCCGGTTTCC
>SDBT01003782.1_pt1 | contig 26030 bp, 25 predicted proteins | sample 2277101 | NCBI WGS metagenome assembly SDBT01 (sample SAMN10404973, study PRJNA504765) | marine sediment metagenome | isolation source: marine sediment core GS10_PC15, 103 cmbsf | place: Arctic Ocean: Southern Knipovich Ridge | collected 2010 | reverse complement strand
TCTATATACCTATCGGCGGACATTGCCTTACCTCTACAGGATGGCGGCGAAAGAGGCTGGATTGCATCATGCTTCGGACTCAGCCACAGCGTGAAAGGCCCCCGGCTTAGATTCGATAGAGCGGTTTTCAACTCCCGGTGGAGCCGCCGATTGTCCGGCGGTTCTCACGAGCAATCAACCGCCCATGTGTTTCACGGTGAAACGTCGCCGCAATATGAGCTGGCTATTACGATTGTTTACGTTGGAACCGCGTCGCCGGAGAGAATCACCAATGCGAGCCAGCCGGACATTAGATAGTAGCACCGATGACGGCCAGGGTTATGTCATCAGACTGCCTGGCCCCGTCGGTGAAGCTTGTCACCTCGCTGACGATCTTCTCGCCCAGATCTCTTGCCGAGAGGTGGGAATTGTCCCGAAGCAGCATCTCAAATCGGGCATCCTCGAACATCTCGCCGTGTCTGTTCAGGGCCTCGGTGATACCGTCGGTCGGACCCCTCCCCTAAGATGAAGTTAGTCTCGTCGGGATAAGGGTGAACAACAGAACTGCTCGCGGCCAGAACCTGATGGCCCTCTTTAGATTGAGACGGTTCGCCTGATTGGCTGTGGGCGGTCATCCACGCGGGAAGTATCAGGGTCGCGATTATCAGCCAGACATGCGTCTTGAGTATAGTTATTTTGGTGAGATGCAGTCATCGGTTCAATTTGACCTCCCGTGGAGACAGTTCCTGGCTTGCCGGACGGAGTAGAGTCGTATGTATCTTATGGCTAACAGGATACGCAATTCCCCGGCAATGTCAACATCATTGGCGGAGGGGTAATCCTTGACCAGTCGGGGGAATCTGTGCATAATAGTACTATGAAAAGACGGTAGGCGCGGCTCATGAGCCTCATATGTGGAAGATCTCGGTTTGGAGAAGCCTCTTTGACAAAGAGAACAGCAACGGTGCAGGCAAGAGTACTGATGGTGGTGCTCGGAGTTGTGGCTTTGTGTACTGTTGTAGCCCTCGTAGGCTCATGCGGGCCTGACGCCAATGTTACGTCGTCGCTCCCGGAGGATACACCCGACCAGCTCGGTCCGTCCATGTTGCGCACGTACCCGTGAAGCTCAGACGCTCTGCCGGAGCCGGCATTGAAAACGGTATCCCCTATTCCTCTGCCTCAGAGGCCTTCTCGGCCTCATTCTCGGCCCGCAGTTTGTCGATGGCGGCGACCACTTTGTCCTTCCAGGGAAACTTCTCATACGTGGCGGGGTCGTACGGGAGCAGGTCGGGTATCTGAGCGCCAAGTTCCTTCAGCAGAGCCGTGGCTTTGTCAAGTTCGTATCGGTGAACGTAAGGCTCGTCATCAGCCAAACCTCGGCGAAAACGAGGTTTTTTTTTGCACTTCGCGAACACTGCCACTATATTGCATTATCGGAGTGCGGCTCTGGCCCTACTCGCAACGAGAGATGTGCAAGCCGTCCTCCACAATCGAGGAGAGGTTCTTCGGTGATACAAGCCGGCAAGAGTCAATTTCTAACACGGAGAGACAGACATGGGTGATAAGGGAAAAAAGGACAAGGGTAAGAGGGAAACCCAGAAGAAGGCGCAGCGCACCCAAAAGGAAAAGCGGAAAGCCAAGAAAGAAAAGAAGAACGAGTAAATGTCCCAGGCTCTTCATTATACATAGAGCCGGACCGGAATTCACACTCTTAGCTACCCTTCCGCGAGTCCCCTGTGATTCAGGGGGCCGACCGGCCTGCCGCCAACAGACTGATAGGCCATTGCGGCATTTAGACGAGAGCAATCTTCGATCTCCCCTCGCCCGATCATCCGGCAGACGCGGTGGACATACTGACCTTCGGGTGGACACGGGGCCGCGACTGCGAGTAACGTCAACCGTGCATTTACATATCCAATTGCCAATCAGTACGTTAGCTTTTCCAAGGCTGCCTCTTCGAGCTGGCAACAGATCTTGACCCAGGCGATCGCCGAGGTTATTTTGGACATACAGCCGGATCCACGATAGTTCTCGATGGGATGGTTTGGGCGGAACCCACCTTAAAAGGTGGGCCACCCGACCATGCACAGAACTTCAGAGTTGGACAGGGGCTTCCCGATAAGCGAAACTGTGTAGGTCACAGAGACTTCCGCGCGGCTGACAGGAATCCCTTGATGTGCGGAGGTCACAACCTCGGTTAGCATGTCTTGATTGATCTGCCGCAGAATCCTTCTGATCCTGCCGCTTCTTCTGTTTCATCACCTGCTTTTTGACTTGGGCTCATTCCTCCCTCACTTGCAGAACTCTATCACACTTGACGCCGATGACGGCAAGCTCAAGCAACTCTGGTCACACCGAAATCGGTCACATTGTCCGGAACCGGACACTCGGATGGCAGGACACGCGGGCTAAGCGCTTGGCAACCAACGGAGTATACCCCGGCACACAAATTGCTTTTGGGTTTGTTAAGATGAACCGCTTTGAATTGAGACAATGGACAAGAAACTCCCGATAGAGACGATGGATAGAGAACTTCTGCCGGAGGACATCCGCAGAAGACGAATCAAGCGGCTGGCCAAACTCATAGCTGCTCTGGCGCTTCTGATCACCGTCGTACTTATGCTGCGATCATGCATTACCCCCAGCATCAGTCGTAACCGTATCCTGACATCCGTCGCCGAAGTCGGTAGCATTGACGCGAGTCTCTCGGCCAGCGGTGTGGTGGTTCCACAGTACGAGCAGGTTATCACATCACCGGTGCGATCCACCGTGCTTGAGATTCTGCTGCATTCAGGTGACACCGTTCAGGCGGGGCAGTCAATTGTGCGACTGGATACCGAGGCGGCTGAATTCCGTGTGGAGCAGCTACGCGACCAACTGGACTTCCATCGCAACCAGAAGAGACAGCTCATCCTTGAATTGGAGCGTCGGAAAATCGATCTTGACGCCTCTCAGGATATCAAGCAACTGGAAGTTCGGTTCCTTCAGTCGCAGTTCGAGCGCTCGAAGCACTTACACGACATAGGCGGGACAACCGACGAGGTCCTGGCTCAGGCAGGACTGAATCTCGATATCGCAAGACGGCAGTTCCTTCAATTGGCCCAGAATATTGAGAGCCAGAAGGCCTCTCTTGAAGAGGAGAGTGAAGGTCTGGATCTCCAGATTCGGATGAAAGGGAACGAAGTCCGAGAGGCGGAGCGCGATTTGGATCAGGCTCATGTCAGGGCTGAGCGAACCGGAGTTGTCACCTGGGTCAATGACAATATCGGTTCTTTCGTGAATCCCGGAGACGCCGTAGCGCGAGTGGCCGACCTGGGCGGCTACAAGATAGAAGCTCAGATCTCCGACATTCACACCGCCCGGCTTCGAGTGGGCGGCCAGGTGTCGATTCGCATCGGCAAGCTCATCCTGCCGGGGACTATCAGCGCCGTGCGGCCCAGTGTCGAGAACGGTATCGCCAGGTTCGATGTCAAACTGGAGGAGAAGAGTCATACCGCGCTACGTCCAAACTTGCGTACCGACGTTTTCGTTATCACTTCATTCAAGGACAACGTTCTGCGAGTGAACCACGGCCCCTTTTTCAGAGGACGCGTCGACCAGAAGGTATTCGTGATCGAGGGCTCAAAGGCCCGGCGGCGTGTGGTCGATATCGGCGTCTCCAACTATGACTTCGTGGAATTGATTGGAGACATCAGCCCCGGCGACGAGGTGATAATCTCGGATATGAGCAAGTACGAACATGCCGAGCAAGTGACCCTGACGGATTGAAATATAGGAAGCATCAAATATCGAGGTGGAGACCATGATACGACTGACCAATGTAGAGAAAGTTTACCGAACGGATACCATTGAAACGCTCGCCCTCAGGAACATCAACCTGTCCGTCGAGAAAGGAGAGTTCCTCTCCGTGATGGGGCCGTCGGGCTCGGGCAAGAGCACGCTGCTGAATGTTATCGGACTTTTGGATGTACCCTCCCGGGGGACGGTGGATATCGAGGATCGCCCGGTGGGCATGCTTGGTGATCGCGAGAAGGCCCGACTGCGAAACGAGCACATAGGTTTCATCTTCCAGAGCTTTCATCTCATCAACGACCTTACCGTGGTAGACAATGTTGAGGTGCCGCTGATCTACCGATCCATGTCCTCCAGCGACCGTCGCCAACGCGCCCTGGCAGCTTTGAGCAAAGTTGGCCTGAGTGCACGAACTCGACATTTTCCCAACCAGTTGTCCGGTGGGCAGTGCCAGCGGGTGGCCATCGCCAGAGCCATCGTCGGCGAACCGGATATTATCCTTGCCGACGAGCCGACCGGCAACCTGGACTCGGTGATGAGTGATGAGATAATGAATATCCTTATAGACCTGAATAAGAACGACAAGGCCACGATCATCATGGTAACCCATAACCAGTCCATTGCAGAGAAAACCAGGCGGACTGTCCGTCTCTACGATGGCAGCCAGGTAGAGTAAGGCGGTGACACCATGCTAAGAAGTTACATTACAATAGCTCTGAAGGTACTGCTGCGACGGAAGTTCTTCACATTCGTGAGTCTGTCAGGAATCACTTTTACCATCACCGTTCTCATTATTGCTGCCGCCTTCGTTGATCACATGATGTTTCCGGCGAGGCCCGGTTCCAAATTCGACCGCACTATGTTCGTTGAGCACATCGAGCTCAAGGAAGAGAACCGGCACATCTTCTCTTTTCCCAGCTACAGCTTTCTGGATCGCTATGTTCGCACGATGGAAACGCCGGAGGCGGTGTCGATACACAGGCTCGCGACCACAACTTCTATCTACAAGGACGATCATCGCATTGACCTGGAGTTGAAATTCACCGACGCCGTCTTCTGGGATATTCTCGAGTTTGAGTTTGTCGAGGGCAAGGCCTTTGATCAACAGGCGGTTGACAACGCCGATTACGTTGCGGTCATTACCGAGCGGGCGCGCCGGCAGGTCTTTGGTGACGAGAAGGCCGTCGGGAAGTTCCTCGAGACTACCGAAGGACACTATCGAGTGATCGGCGTTGTTCCCAAGGAGGACATTCCCACCATGCTGGCCAGCGCTGATGTCTACGCACCAATCACCACCCACAAGTCGTCCATCAACTCTCAGAACCTCTACGGCGCCCATGTCGCCTTCGTGCTGGCCTCGGACAGAGATCAATTCGGTGCCATTAAGGCGGAGTTCGCCCGAAAGCTGGAACAGGTTCACAAGGACTACGAGGGAGAATGGGACGAAATCAACACCCGCGTCGGTACCCAGATGGAGGCTATTGTCACCTACGTCTTCGGTGATGAAGCAGACTCAGCCCTGATGGCAGCCGTTGGCGTGGTCATCGGTTTCATGCTCTTGTTTATGCTCTTCCCGGCTATCAATCTGGTCAACCTGAATATCACCCGCATCATGGAGCGTGCGTCTGAGATCGGTGTGCGCAAGGCCTTCGGCGCCAGTTCGCTGACCCTGGTCGGCCAGTTTCTCACCGAGAACATTATTCTCACACTCATCGGCGGTTCTCTGGCCTGGATCCTATCATGGACGGCTCTCTGGATAGTGACCGGCGCCGATTTCGTGCCATACGGCGAGTTCCGGCCCAGCCTGGTGCTGTTCGTTCAATGCCTGCTGATATGCCTGGTCTTTGGGGTTGTGTCGGGAGGGTATCCGGCATACCGCATGTCAAAAATGCAGCCCGTTGACGCCCTGAGAGGAGTGGAGTCATGATACGTCACATGTTCAAACTGATGTGGAATCGCAAGCGACGCAATCTGCTGCTCATTATCGAAATGCTGGTCTCGTTTCTTGTCTTGTTTGCCCTGACCTCGACGATATTCGGATGGGGACTGCAATACCTCCAGCCGGTTGGCTTCGAATCCAGCGATCTATGGGTTATCCGGGTGGGTTGGGAGAAAGTGGTGAAAGACCAGACCGAGGAAGAAGTACTGCAGATCATGGCGCGCCTGGAAAAGGAAGTCGCATCATTTGACGAAGTCACAGGCGTTTGCTGGAGCTACGGTAACACACCTTACTCGTATAGCACCTGGAGAAGCGGCCTCAAATGGCAGGGGCAGGACGTCTCGTATCATTATATAAAAGCGAGTGATACCTATGCTGAAGTATTGAGAATACCGATGCTCGAAGGGTCCTGGTACGGTCCCGAGCACGATGCCTCGTCGATCGATCCCGTGGTGATTAGTCAGAACCTCAGGGAGAAGTTCTTCGGACCCAAAGGCATAGCGGTGGGCCAGATCGTTTCGGATGAGGATGACGAGTACCTCGTGGTCGGAGTGATCGATCAGTACCGGTACAAGGGAGAGTTGGACAGTAACCATCCCATCCTCTTCGAGCGTCTCTCCCTGGCTGACACCGCAACGAGTCCACCTTCGAGAGCCATCATACGCGTCAGGCCGGGTATCGGGGTGTCTTTCGAGAAAACGCTCACCGACCGCCTGGCGCAGTTGGTGCCGGGATGGTCAATACGCATAGAAAACCTCACCGAATTGCGCTCCAGTTACTTCAAGACCAGGTACATGATGCTCCTTACTCCAGCGGTTCTAGGTGGTTTTCTCGTATTCAATGTGGCCCTCGGGCTTTTTGGAATCCTCTGGTATTCCATCAACCGCCGGAGACCGGAGTTGGGGCTGCGACGTGCTCTGGGAGCCTCGGCAGCGCAGGTAAGCCACCAGGTCATTGGCGAGGCGCTGGTAATGGTGACCTTTTCCGTGTTTGTCGGCGTCATCCTGGCCGCGCAGGCACCTTTTCTCGGTATCATGGGTGCGTCGGTGAGCACGACAGCGTATTTGCTTGCAATTGTCTCGTCAGCAGTCCTTATTTATATGTTAGTTTTGTTATGCGCTTGGTATCCGGCCCACTTGGCGGCGCGGATTCATCCGGCTGAGGCCTTGCACGATGAGTGAGTCGACCACGCCCTAAACCATGCGTCCGGCGACACAATGAAGGACAGCCCGCGGATACTCATTATTGATGATGACGAGGCCATCCGCTCGTCTCTGAGCCTGCTGCTCAAACATGCCGGCTATCAGATTACCACTGCCGATGGTCACCAGATGGCCCTGCAGACCGCGCGGGAAAAGCCGCCGGCGCTCTTTGTCCTCGACATGAACTTCTCTATCTCAACTTCCGGCGACGAAGGTCTGGCCCTGTTAGGCGAGCTCAGGCAAACCTATCCCAATGCCCCGATCATTCTCATCACTGCCTGGGGAAGTATTCCGCTGGCGGTAGCCGGTATGAAAGCCGGGGCCAGCGACTTCATCACCAAACCCTGGAACAACGACCACTTTCTCAAGTCGATTGAGACAGCTCTGAGTTTGTCACGTCTGGGGGACCAACAAGCTCTGGCCGGCATTGGCCGCGACGACCTCGACGACCGCTACGATTTCGAGAAGCTTGTGGGTCGTGATGAGAGGTTCGTTGACGTCTTGCGGACCGTGACGCAGGTCTGCACTACCGACGCGGCCGTTCTGATCGAAGGCGAGAGTGGCACCGGCAAGGAACTGATAGCCGAGGCTGTTCATGCCAATAGTCGGCGTCGAGACGGACCATTTGTCCGCGTGAATCTTGGGGGAATACCGGCCAGCCTGTTCGAAAGTGAGATGTTCGGCCACAAGAAGGGCGCTTTCACCGACGCCATTGAGAACCGGGTAGGACGCTTCGAGATGGCCGACGGCGGCACTATATTCCTCGACGAGATCGGTGATTTGGCCACTTCCAGCCAAGTGAAGCTGCTGCGCGTCGTGCAGGATCGAACTTTTGAGATTCTGGGGGACAACCAAACCATAACGTCCGATTTCCGTCTGGTGTGCGCCACGAATCGTACACTCGAGAAACTGGTTTCCTCAGGACGATTTAGAGAGGACCTGTACTATCGCGTCAACTTGATAACTCTCAAGCTTCCACCGCTGCGTGATCGTCGCGCGGACGTGCCCTTGCTGGCCCGGCACTTCGTGGACAACCTCAAGATAATCTACGACCGTCCTGAACTCGAAGTGAGCAAGGCCGCGCTCCAGTGGCTCAAGGATTACACCTGGCCGGGTAATATCCGGCAACTCAAGAACATCGTTGAGCGCACGGTATTGGTGTCGACTGATAATCTTCTTGATGTCGAAGACTTCAGACAACAAATGGGTCAAGCGCCGAATTCGACTGCCACTATCGATCTGCCGGCTGTCGGCGCGGTTACGATCGGAAAGATGGAGGAATCGATGATACGCAAGGCGCTGGAGTACCATCACGGTAATCTCAGCCAGGTGGCTCGATCACTCGGCTTGAGTCGAGCGGCGCTGTATCGACGACTCGAGAAGTACGGGATTATCGCGTGAGCCTGCGTTGGCGTTTTACCCTCTTCGTGATTCTCATACACGCTGTCCTTTTTGGACTGGCCCTCTGGATCCTGCCTCACAGCAAGCTATTGTTCATTATTGTCGAAGTCCTGCTGGTTGTTATACTGGTGTGGTCGATCCACCTGTATCGGAACTTCCTCAAGCCGCTCAACCTGATCGCGTCCGGTGTGGAGACTATTCGTGACAAGGATTTCCAATCCAAGTTTCTGCCGACCGGTCAGGCTGAACTGGATGAGCTGATAGACGTCTACAACCGCATGATTGATCAACTGCGCGATGAACGCACCAAGCAGCGCGAACAGCATTACTTCCTGGAGCGGCTCATACATGCCACCCCGACCGGCGTGTTGATTCTGGATCTCGATGACAAGGTGAATCTCTTTAACCCGGCCGCGGCGACTCTGTTGGGCACGTCGGCGGACGAGTTGCTGGGACGCAACTGCGATCATCTGCCCGGACCGCTGGGACCATCGCTAAGGGATATGAAACCCGGGGAAACCCGTGTTGCCTGCATCAGCGGTACCAATACCTATCGTTGTCGCAAGTCCCACTTTCTTGATCGTGGTTTCCACCGACACTTCCTGTTGATTGAGGAGTTGACCCAGGAGATACTGACAACGCAAAAACGAGCCTACACTTCAGTCATCCGCATGATGTCTCACGAGGTGAACAACACTATCGGCGCCGTCAACTCCATTCTGCAATCATGCCTGAGCTACAGTGATCAACTGGGGCCTGACGATCGGGCCGAGTACGAAAATGCCTTCGAGGTGGCAATCAACCGCAACAATGGCTTAGATTCGTTCATGTCCAAGCTGGCCTCGGTTGTGCGAGTACCGGCGCCGGCCAAAGAGTCCTATGATCTGCACGAGTTACTCAAATCCGTCCACGTCCTGGTCAGCGCCGAGTGCCAGCGACGCAATATCGCCTGGGAGTGGAAACTCAGTGGCACCTCCATGACATTGAACATTGATGTGCCTCAAATCGAGCAAGTACTGATCAACATCGTCCGCAACGCCATGGAAGCAGTCGATCACGACGGCACAATTCGTGTCAAGACATCACCTGAGTCAGACCGCCTGAGCGTTGAAGATAGTGGTCCGGGGATACCGACCGAGGTCAGGGAACGACTCTTCTCTCCCTTCTTCAGCACCAAGCGCGACGGTCAGGGAGTTGGCCTGACCCTTGTAAGAGAAATCCTGTCGAATCACGGCTGCAGCTTCAATCTACAGCAGGGAGAGAAGGGTGGCGCCGTGTTCTGGATTGAGTTCGAGCGCAAGTAAACTCTCTGAAGTCCGCACTTGGCAACGAGGCCCTTTTCGCTCTTCTCAGAAACATTGCTTTGTTTGACCCTTGTGATGTCCGCACGCGATGCGTATACTGAAGTACGATATCATTGCCTGACATAGCCCATGAATAGAATTGTAGACCTGTGAAGCCGCGGAGTATGCCATGAGATTAGTCTCTCTTATGTTTGGTGTTTCACTGTTGACGATTGTGTGCTCACAGAGCGCCCTGTCTCAGGACTCGACTGAGAACATTGTTCTGCCTGATACGCTGCTGCACTTGTCACTGCCGGATTCCACGGCGCTTGAGGAAATCAAGGCACTGATTAAGGATGGCCAGTACGCCGAGGCGGAGTCGCAGGCGCGGGAGCTTCTGGCGAAGGTCGAAGCAGAGCATGGGGTCGAGTCGCTCGAGGCAGCCAAAGTGCTTGACCAGTTGGTCGAATCCCTGTGGCGAGGGGGGAAGGCAGCCGATGAGGAGTCGGAAGACTTCGCAAAACGGGCGGTCTCGATTAAGGAGCAAGTGCTGGGTCCACAGGACTCGGAGGTGGCAACAAGCCTGAACAACCTAGCGAATTTCTATTATAACCAGGGCAAGTACGCCGAAGCGGAGCCGCTACACAAGCGGGCGCTTGCCATCTGGGAGAAGGCCCTTGGCCCGGAGCACCCGCATGTTGCGGTGAGCCTGAACAACCTGGCGGATCTGTATACGCTACAGGGCAAGTATGCCGAGGCTGAGCCACTCTTCAAGCGCTCGCTGGCTATCGAGGAGAAAGCCTTCGACCCGGAGCACCCGAACGTAGCGTACGGCCTGTACAACCTGGCGAATCTGTACCACGACCAGGGCAAGTATGCCGAGGCTGAGCCCCTTTACGAGCGGGCGCTGGCGATCTTGGAAAAAGCCCTTGGCCCGGAGCACCCACGTGTAGCGTCAAGCCTGAACAGCCTGGCCAATCTCTATGAGAACCAAGGTAAGTATGCCCAAGCTGAGCCCCTTAACGAGCGGGCGCTGGCAATCTGGGAGAAGGCTCTTGGCCCGGAGCACCCGAATGTGGCTGTAAGCCTGAACAACCTGGCAATTCTCTATTCAATACAGGGCAGACACACAAAAGCTGATTCGCTATACGTTCAGTCAATTGCCGTCTCTGAAAAAGCTCAGGGAACGGAACACCCGAACCTAGCTAGGTACCTGCAGTTTTTCAGCAAACACTGTCGTCGTGCGGGAAACAACAAAAAAGCCGTTGACTTAGCCGGTAGAGCCTTTACGATCAGGAAGAAGAACTTTCGCGACCACTCGTCGGGAATGTCTGAGAGGGACGCTCTGACTTACTCCCAGTTCCTGCGTGAATCAGCAAGCGGTTTTCTTTCGACATACTTTGATCTTGACACCACAGGTGGTAACATGGACAATTCCACTGCCGATGTGCTGTTTTCTACCAAAGGGTCGGTGATGGATGGCATCTTTGACCGCCGGCGGACACTTGTGAAGGAGACCGACTCTACGACCCTGGCTCTGGCGGAAACTCTCAGGTTAACCAAGTCTCTGTTGTCAGAGCTCTTTGTGCAAGGGCCTGGTGAAGACGTAGAAGGTTACCGAAGCGAGATAGATTCACTAAGCAAGTTAGCCAACGAGCAGGAAGCAGACCTGGCGCGCCACAGTGCCAGTTTCAGGAGACAGCAGGATTACAAGAACGTGAGTAGTGAACGGATTGCATCGCTTCTGCCCGGGAACTCAGTCCTTGTCGAGTATGTAAAGTACGACTTTCAGCAACTCAAGCCCGACAGCTCCATCCCACATTACCTTGTTCTGGTCCTGGACGCTGATGTCGAGCCGGTGATTGTTGATCTCGGTGAGGCTTCCGAGATTGAACCGCTGGTTGATCGATACCGCAGGCACCTACTGAGTGTCTCGTCATCAAGTCGGGTGCCGACGATTGTTGACATTGAGGATTACAAAAAGATCAGCGAAGCATTGTACGAGAAAGTCTGGGAACCGGTAGCAGAGCACATCTCTGACAACGAATTGGTCTTTGTCGCTCCCGACGGCGGGCTGAATATGCTTTCGTTCGCAGGATTGATAGATGATGACGGTAAGTATCTGATCGAGAAGTTTGCCTTTCATTATCTGTCATCAGGCCGTGACCTGATCCGTTTGAAAGACAGACCCTCCCCTGCCACGGGCCTGTTTGCTCTTGGTGATCCCGATTTTAACGCAACCGTGGCGGTCCGGTTGGAAGCGCCTGTGGCGCCGGCTGATACAATCTCCGAACCGGTCTACTACGCCAGCACGCGCAACGTTCGTTCGGGTTGTGGTGAGTTGAAGGAGTTGACCGTCAATCCCCTGCCCGGCACGAGAACGGAAGTTGAACAGATTGTCAAGAGCTGGAAAGAATCCAGCACAGAACCCATCATTGCCTGTATGGGTTCGGACGCCAGTGAGGAGAAATTCAAAGCTGAAGCGCCCGGTAGCCGGGTGATCCATCTGGCGACCCATGGTTATTTCCTCGAGGGCGCCTGTCAGCCAAGTATTCCGACGAACCGATTTGGTACAGATGTTGGCTATGCGGGTGAGAATCCGTTGTTGCTTTCAGGCTTGTTTCTTGCGGGAGCCAACCTTCATGGTGAAGGGTCGAATATGCCGGGAGCCGAGGATGGCATATTGACGGCATACGAAGTCTCAGAGATGGTGCTTGATGGCACTGAATTGGTTGTCCTGTCGGCGTGCGAGACGGGTTTGGGCGAGGTGCAGGAAGGCGAAGGTGTGTATGGCTTGCGCCGTGCTTTTCAGATGGCCGGTGCACGCACAGTCATCAGTGCCCTTTGGCCGGTATCGGACAAGGCGACGGCCGACTTGATGAGCCGTCTTTATGACCGCAAGAGTGAACCATTGCCGAAGTCTTTTCGTCGGATTCAATTGGAGAGCATCGAGGCTCTTCGTTCGCAGGGAAAACCGGATCATCCGTTCACATGGGGCGCTTTTATCGCGCTGGGCGATTGGAGGTGACACGGGGTCAGGATCAGCGACAGCTTTGCATGATCAGTCGGCTACCCAAATGAGAAAAGGGACAGCGCTGTTTGGCGCTGTCCCTTACATGCAGATAGCGATGTGCTACTATCTCTGCTTCTTGTGAAGGTGGCACTTCTTGGAAGCTGCGGTCGTCATGCGCTTACATCTCTTACCTTCCTTGGTCTTCCCAACGCAGCGGACTTTCCTGACCACCTTCTTCTTGGCCACTTTCCTCTTGGCGACCTTCTTCTTGGCTTTGCGAACTGCCATGTCGCGTCCTCCTTGGACGAATCAGGTTAGTTGGTTCATTGGTCAGTGTACTGTTTTATATACCGGTGTCAACAAGAAAAACAATCCTGACATATACTTTCCAAAGGCATGATGGCGCAGACATGCTCTATCATCTACATCTGGTCGGTCCGCTGCTGCCTCTGTCTGCACCCCTTTCGTCATGAGCCTTCTGCGCGGTCTGACAAGTGACAACAGCAGGAATATGACAAACAACGAGCTTCGGCCCCATGATGCTCCGGGTAGTCTGCCACCAACGATCTTCCGGAAACAACAAACAGCCGGAGTCCCTGCTGATGAATGGTCTACCTGACAGGGAAGCTTACGCTACACCGGTTACTATCATTGTACTAACTTCAGTTGACGAAAGAGCTCATTGTTGTCGGGGAGTTCCGCCGGGTGGACTCGCTGAATCCACCGAATGGTCCCCTTCTTGTCAATGAGGAACACTACCCTGTCGGTATATCCCCTGTTGGCCAGAACTCCGTACTTGCGAGCGACCTCGCCGTGTGGCCAGAAATCGGACATGAGCGGAAAACTCAAACCTCCTAAGCTTCTTGCCCAGGCGATATGGCACGGAACCGAGTCCACTGATATGCACAGTAGCTGGCAATCGTGCTCCTCGAATTGATCGTGGACTTTCTGATATGACGGGACCTGAGTCGCGCAAACGGGAGTCCAATCGGCCGGATAGAAAGCCAGGACAACGTTCTTCCGTCCCTGGTACCAGGCCAGGTTGAGTTCGCCTTCGTTATGAGTGTTCAATGTGAAGTCCGGGGCAGGATCACCGATCTTAAGTTCGATCTTGTCACTCGACATTTCAATGCCTCCTCATACATTTGAGGCAGATCCCCTCACATTCAATGCGGTATTCGAGGATCATCCAACCTCTTGCCGTCTTGACCTTCCCCTTCAGCGGATCGGGCGCGATACTAACGTGGCCACTGATCGGATTTGTCATTGCTGTTCCCTCAATACTATCAGTACGTATCATTGATTGCCAGGATAAAGTCAAGCTCTTCTTGGCAACCGAGTCTCGGGCCTCAAGGTAAGGTACGGCGAATACAGACTTGCCAATCAGCAGATTAGTTCCGTAATATGCACCCTATGAATACTTCGGACCTTCTTCGAAACTGCTACCTGTGCAAAGACCTCGACCAGAAGGAACTGGAAGCCCTTGAGGGAATCGTATCAGTCCGACAATTGAGCAAAGGGGAGATACTGTTTCTTCAGGGCGATCCGGCCACCGGTTTCTATGTGCTCCTGAGTGGATCTGTTCGCATTTACAAATCCTCCCCTGAGGGGAAAGAATACACCCTCCATCATATACAGGCCAGTCAGATGTTTGCCGAGGCTGCCGTATTCCGGGGAACGACTTTTCCTGCCAACGCCGAGGCGATGGCGGAGTCTATGGTGGGATTCTTTCCGAAAGATCGGTTTGTAAGGCTGATCGCGGATTCACCCCAGATTTCCCTGAAGATGATATCCGCCCTCTCAGGATTCGTGCGCGAGTTCAACCAGCAGATTGAGGATCTATCCCTTAAGGAAGTCCCGGCTCGCCTTGCCTCCCACCTGCTGCGGGCCTCCATACAGGCGAAATCCGATCAGGTGACTCTTGACATCACCAAGACGGAGCTGGCTCGCTCGCTTGGGACGATAAGCGAGACCCTGTCTCGCAACCTTAAGAAACTGGGTGACTTGGGGTTAGTCCGGGTCGACGGGAAGATCATCACCATTCTTGATCTCCAGCGTTTGCGTGCTCTCGCCGACGGAGAAAAAATCTGACCTTCTTGACTTAAATCAAGGCCCTGAAAAGTCCATTTTCCGATATTCTCTTCAAAGAGAAGATAATCATCGGCCTCGAAACCTGAGGAGGTAAGGGAAATGGCCATTCGGAAGATAGTCAAGATCGAAGAAGAGCTTTGTGACGGCTGCGGAGATTGTGTTCTAGCCTGTGCCGAAGGGGCGATTCAGATAATTGATGGCAAAGCCATAGTGGTCAATGACACGTATTGTGACGGTCTGGGGGCCTGCTTGGGCGACTGCCCGCAAGGCGCGATAACTATCGAAGACCGAGAAGCGCCTGATTTCGATGAAGCAGCGGTCGCTCAGCATCTGGCCAAGCTGGAGCAGGGCGCCCGGTCGGGTCAGGAGACGCCGGTATCTGCTCAAGCCAAGGAATTGGACCCGCTACCCTGCGGATGTCCGGGATCGGCTATGCAACAAATGAGCCCGACAGTCACGGTGGCTCCGGTTTCCTCGACCGATTTGTCGCAACCGGTTATGCCTTCTCAGTTAGGTCACTGGCCGATACAGCTTATGTTGGTCCCACCACATGCGCCGTTTTTGAAAGGCGCCGATTTGCTTGTCTGCGCCGACTGTGTGCCGTTTGCGGTGCCTGATTTTCATTTCCGGTATCTGACCGGCCGCTCTCTTCTGGTTGGATGTCCCAAGCTCGACAACCTCCAGCATTACCACGAGAAACTCAAGGCTATATACCAGGAAGCGGCTCCGCGTTCGATCACCGTGCTCAAAATGGAAGTCCCCTGCTGCAACGGTATCGCTCAGGTAGCTGTTAAGGCGCGCGACGAAGTAGCCCCGCATATCCCGGTGGAAGTCCATACCATTGGCGTGCGTGGCAATATCGTGGATCGCAAGACACCATGCGAATCCGCAGCCTGAGGATGAGACTCTGAATCTGCCCATGGTACAGGAGAAGCTGACCGCCAGGCAGCCCCCGTGGCCAAAATCGACCGGTTCGAGACTAAAGGCGTGGCTGGCAGGGGACGTTCGGCTGTTGGTGCAGGTCAGTTTTGCGCTTCTCTGTATTTGGATAGGGGTCGAGTTTCACTTCTTCGTCGAATACCTGGCATCCGGAGGCGCTGCCGGCGCCGCTTACCGTCCACCGGGTGTTGAAGGCTTCTTGCCTATCAGTTCGCTGATGAACCTCTACTATTTTGCCCTGACGGGGAATATCCATGCCGCTCACCCGGCCGGGCTGTTCATCCTGCTGGCTATCCTGGCGGTCTCGCTCGTGTTCGGTAAGTCGTTCTGCTCGTGGTTATGCCCGGTAGGATTGTTGTCCGAAACCCTGGGTGATCTGGGTGACAAGATCCTCGGCCGCCGCCTTAGCTTACCGCACTGGCTTGATTACCCGCTACGAAGTATCAAGTATCTGCTGCTGGGCTTCTTTGTCTACTCGATTTTCTTCCTGATGTCCGCCGCCTCGCTCAGAGCCTTCCTCGACAGCCCGTATAACGTCGTTTCCGATGTCAAGATGTACTACTTTTTCGCCGACATCTCACGCTTCTCCCTGATTGTGATAGGCGTGTTGCTTCTGCTCTCAACTTTCGTCCGCAACTTCTGGTGTCGCTATCTCTGCCCGTACGGTGCGCTGCTGGGGGCTCTCTCACTTGTCAGCCCGCACAAGATCAAGCGCAATATCGACAGTTGCACCGATTGTGGACTGTGCACGCAGGCTTGCCCATCATCGATCAGAGTCGACAAAGTCAGAACGGTCCTCTCGGATGAATGCACCGCCTGCCTGAGTTGTGTGGATGCCTGTCCGGTGGCGGCGACGCTGGAGTTCAGACTCGCAGGCAGAAAGCGGGCAACACCGAAGAAGCTCGTTGCGGCGAGTGTGATCGGCATATTCGTGCTGGTAACCGGTCTGGGCATTCTCAGCGGGAACTGGCAGAGCTCAACGACGAGGGAGGAGTACCTTGAACACCAGGGACGGATTCACGGCTATACTCACCCGACCAGCACCTCGGAGGTTCGCAGCCTTGATCGAGACGCCGTGTCGACAGGCAAATAGGACCAGCGTTCAGTCTACTAGTTTTTTCTTTACACCGTTATACAGACTGATTATCATGTATCTCCATTGTCCGGTTTTGAGGAGGACTCGAATCCAGTACTTTGGAGCTATATCCATGTCATAGCTCCTCCGGAAAGACCGGACTGGTTCGATGGAGTTATGTGTGAGTAACCGAGGTATAAGCGAAATAACAGGAGTTGTGTAATGCGTATCGTAGCCGTTCTTTCTGCCTTGTTGATACTTATCGCGTCGTGGGGAGTGGCCTCCGACAGTGACAAGAAGGACACCAAGCATGAGTATGTTGGGGCCAAGAAGTGCAAGATCTGTCACAAGAAGGACGGGACCTTCCCTTCCTGGTCTGAATCCAAGCACGCCCTTGCCTGGGACAGTCTCTCGGCTGCCGAGCAGAAAGATGAGGAACTTCTTCCATATTACACAACCGGAACCACAGCCAAAGGTGATTTGCTTACCGGCGTTCAGTGTGAAGCATGTCATGGCCCGGGTGCCGACTACAAGAAGAAGAAGGTGATGCAGGTCCGAGAGACGTCCGTGAAGGCGGGCCTCGAAATCCCCAGTGAGGAGACTTGCAAGAAGTGTCATCATGCCAAGGCCCCGGCGGCATTGGCCAAGATCGTGAAGGGTTTTGACTTCGCCAAGATGGTGACCAAAGGTGTGCACAAAATGCCCGTTGCGGATTCCACCAAGAAATAGCATGCCGGCAGGGCTGGATCAGACGAGACAATGAGCAAGACAGAAGTCTCCAGACGCGGGTTTCTTAACTGGGTTGCGCGAGGTAGCATCCTCGGCATGTTGGCATCGGTTCTGTATCCGGTGGTTCGGTTTATGATGCCACCGGAGTCGGGTGAGGCCAACGTCTCGCAGGTCAAGCTGCCCTTTGCCAGGGCTGATATTGAGGCGGATCCAAAGAAGTCCAAGACCTTCAGGTTCGGCCGCTCGTTGGGCCTGATAATAGTAACGGAGACAGGCGAATTGAAGGCGCTGGAAGCGACCTGCACGCACCTTGATTGCACGGTGCAGCATCGACCTGATCTGGGCATAATCTGGTGTTCGTGTCACAATGGGCGTTATGATTTGGACGGCAAGAACATATCCGGTCCGCCACCCAGACCACTCGAACAGTTTGTGGTGGATGAGATCGGCGACGACATCTTTGTGCATAAGGAGAAGGCCTGATGCCCTGGGGGCCGCAATCCTCCGACCACGGCTTGGTGGCACGAGCTTACCGGTGGGTCGACGAGCGGTTCAGAGTCAACGCTCTTGTCGAGTATATGGGGCAAAAAGAGGTTCCACGCCACAGTCACTCGGCCTTCTACTATCTCGGTGGAATGACCTTATTCCTGTTTCTTATTCAGGTCTGTACGGGTATCCTGCTCCTGATGTACTATCGGCCAGGGGCCGATTCGGCCTATGAATCGGTAAGGTTCATTGTCTCGGAGGTATCATTCGGCTGGTTGGTGCGGTCGCTGCATTCTTGGTCGGCCAACCTCATGATCCTGGCGGCCTTCCTTCACATGTTCACGGTCTTCTTCACTCGTGCTTACCGCAAGCCACGTGAACTGACTTGGTACACCGGCATCGGGATACTGGCTCTGTCAATGACATTTGGATTCTCCGGATACCTTCTGCCCTGGAATGAGCTGGCCTTCTTTGCTACCCGGGTGGGTACTGGGATGGCGGGGTCCGTACCGGTTGTCGGCGATTATCTGCTGATCATAATGCGTGGCGGGGAAGAGGTCACGGGTGCGACAATCGGTCGCTTTTTTGGCCTTCACGTCGCCATTCTGCCGGCGGTGTTTGTCAGTCTGTTGACTTTACATCTGGTCTTCGTCCAGCGCCAGGGAATGAGCGAACCACTGAACTGGGCGAACAAGAAACCCAAGGAGAAGCGCTACATCAGGTTTTTCCCGGATTTCGTGCTTCGAGACGCCCTGCTATGGCTGATACTGCTCAATCTGTTGGCGCTGTTGGCAGTGATCTTTCCCGATGGCATCGGCGTGGTACACTGGCCGCTGGGTGAAAAAGCTGATCCCTTTGGTGCACCTCCGGCCGTGATTCGCCCCGAGTGGTATTTCATGTTCGCCTTCCAGGCTTTGAAGATGCTCCCAGCCCATGTCCTGATTCTCGAGGGGGAGCTCTTTGGCATCGGACTGTTTGGCTTAGGCGCACTGATCTGGGTCTTAGTGCCGTATCTGGACCGGAAAACCCCCCAGGACAGACAATCGCCGTGGATCATTGGCTTTGGAGTACTCGTCGTCCTGTTTATGGTGGTTATGACAATCATCGGATACTTGGTGGAGTAGGTGCCGATTTTATGAAGAGCATACTTGTATTCGTGCTGACGATGATTATCACGGTTGGGCCTGCCATGGCAACCGAGCCCAACAACTGTATAAGCTGCCACCAGGACCTTGAGGAGGAGGATGGTCCTTCTCACGTATTCTCAAGAGACATACACTCTCAACGCGGTCTGGGGTGTCAAGACTGCCATGGGGGAGATCCGACGCTGGAAGACATGGATGAAGTGCGCGCGAGTGGCGATTACCGAGGTGCTCCCGGCCATCTTGAGGTTCCCGACTTCTGTGCCCGCTGCCACTCCAGCGCCGCCTACATGCACGAGCACAATCCATCTCTTGCGGTCGACCAGATGGCCAAGTATCGGACATCCATTCACGGACAAAAGCTGTTCGGAGAGAAGGACACCAAAGTAGCCAACTGTATCTCCTGCCACAGCGCCCACGAGATTGCGGGCGAGCAGTTGCCATATTCAAGCGTCCATCCGCTGAACCTTCCGGCTACCTGCGGGAAGTGCCACGCGGATGAGGGATACATGGCCGAATACGGCATCCCTACTGACCAGTTGTCCTCATACCGCGAGTCAGTTCACGGGCGGGCCCTGCTTGAACGAAAAGATCTGGGCGCCCCGGCTTGCAACGACTGTCACGGTAATCATGCCGCCGCACCGCCGGGCGTGGCCTCCCTGGCAGCAGTATGCGGCATGTGTCATGCCATGGAAGCCCAGCTGTTTGAGGCATCTCCTCATGCTGAGGCGTATGACGAGAATGAGGTAACCATGTGTGACACATTTCACGCAAGTCACCCCGACAACAAACAGCACGAACACAAGGTCAGATCTTCCGATGCGTCCCTCTGCACAAACTGCCACGAACACTATGACGCCACTCCCGATCCAACCACGCCCGATTTCGCATAAGCGCTGATTCAAAACCTGGTCTTGGCTCGTGGGCAGGCGCTGGAGGTCCTCTCTGACGCCCGCGACAAAGGGATGATGACCACGAATGAAGAGTTCAGGATGAAGGAAGTTGAGCAGTTGCTGATCCAGACACGAACACTGATCCACTCTTTCAGTGCCGATTCCGTGGCCGGCAAGGCGATAGCCGGAATCACTGTGGCCGATTCTGTCCGGGTGGCCTCGGCTGAACTAATCGATGAGTATTACTTCAGGCGCAAAGGACTGGGGCTGGCCACCCTGTTCATCACCCTGCTGGGAGTTCTGCTTTACTACAGAATCCGACGATTGGAAAAATAGACAGATACCAGGCGGTATTCAAGTCAAGCGGCTCAAAAAGAAATGGGTTGTCTCTTACGAGGCAACCCACTTGTCATCCACGTACAATTGAAGTCTACTTGGCGTACCGTTCCTTGAATTCCTCCGCAGCCTTCTTGCGTGCTTCCTTTACATCCGCCGGTTCGTCACCGGTGAACCACTTGTGTTCATCCATTTCCAGGGTAGCCATGACCATTTCCTCGACCTCATTGGCGGCCTTGGCCTTCTCGCCACCCTCGGCCCTGGCGTGCTCAACGATTTCCCGCACCTGGGGCAGGAACTCCATATAGAAGCGTTCGGCGACCTCAAAGAAGCCGTGCCATTGAGTATAGTCGGGAGCAAACATAGCAGCACCCATACGTGCTCGGCGGCCCTCATGATGCCAGAGGTAGAAGAATGTCCACTCGAGTTCGTCATCAAAGGCAATATCGTTGCTGATCAGGCCCGAGGAACGGACTTTCGAGTATATCTTGGTAGCCGGTGATCCGAACTTATCATTATACATATTGATGGCACCGTCATACTGGACATAGAAATTGTCAATATAGCTGGAGGTATGACAGTTGGAGCAGACGTTCTTCATGTCATGGCGCCGTTCTTCCCAGCTCTTTACGTCGTGTCCTTTGGCCTTGGCGGCGGCATCGATCTTCTGCGAGACCTTGGGACGCAGTGTCCAACTGATGCGGTCTCCGACATCGTGTGTGATGGGCAAATCAACCGTCGCGGACATATGGCATGTGGCGCATGTCGGGGCTGCCGAGTAGTCGATTCCAACAACCCACGAGGGATTGTCAAGATTCATGCGGTCGATATTGGCGTAGTAAGCAATGCCATGCTTGGATTCCTCGTAAATCTCCTTCTGAGGATGATCCGGCCCCAGATGGCATTTGCCGCAGTTCTCAGGCTGACGAGCCAGGGCGGCATCAAAAGAGTGGCGGGAATGGCAAGCCGAGCAACTGCCGGTGGAGCCGTCGGGATTGAGTCTCCCCATCCCTGTATTCGGCCAGGTGGTCGGATCGAATGAACCGTCCTCGTTGACCTTGATAATCGAACCGTGACACTGCTTGCACCCGTTGACGGCAGCCCAGGGTCCCTCGACTACCTCGCCCAATACGTTGTCCAATGATCCCAGGATTTTTCCAGCCGCCGCATGATGAGAAGCTTGAAACTCGGTCGCCTCCTGCTCATGGCACTTGGCACAGTCGTTGGGAGAAACGATGGTGGCAATCAGGAAGTCATCGTGTTCCACGGCGTCGGGATCACCCGGCTGCGCGGCGTGGCACTCGAAGCACCCAACGTCGGCTGCGTAGTGGTGACTGTGTCGCCATTCCTTGACCAAACCGGGCATATCGGCCTCATGGCATTTGACGCACGCCGCAGACTCATCTGAGAGCGATGTGGGTACCGATCGCGTAGTACCCAAAACCACACCTGTCGCGATTAGCATGACCAGGACCGTTACCGCAATTAGGGGTCTCATGTCACCTCCTTGTGCTTAAGACATATGGTACACTGTAGTTCTCTGGGTAAATCACTCGTCCATCCAACAGAGACGGCGCCGTGCCAGCACCCCCAATTCGAATTCATCGATAGAGGTTTGTCATGCAAGGCGCTTCGGAACTTGATGACTGGTAAACGAGAAGGTCTGGTGCTCGAATGGGGATAAGCTGAATCGGGCCGGAGACCGGAAGCAAAAGCGATACTGCGCGGGGAACTCACGAAGGTGAGCTTCATCCGATCAACTCATTGACCTTGGACAGGAGCACATCGCGATCAATCGGTTTCTCGAGAAACGCGGCCGGGTTCTGCACCTGTTTGGTGCGATCAATGAACTGCTTCAGGTCGGGCGACACGCCGGTGCAGATGATGATTGGAATGTCCCTTGTTTCCTCGGCGTCTTGCAGATTTTTCAGCGCCCGCATGCCTGATTCCTGGTCCATCGTAATGTCGAGCGTCACCAGGTTCGGCTTTTCGCTCTTGGCCAGAGCAAAGGCTTCAGCGCCGTCGACAGCCGATATGGTGGCGTAGCCGTTGTCCTCGAAGAATGCCGTCATCCACTCTATTACATCCGGCTCATCATCGACAATGAGTATCTTCTTTGGTTCGGTCATCGTGTCAAATCTCCTCGGTCTCGGCCGACTCATGATCAGTATCAGTGGGAGGGTCAGGACGTTTGCGTGGCAAATCAACAATAAATCGACTACCTTCGCCGAATTCGGATTCGATCCGTATCTTCCCGCCATGCGAAACCACGATCTTATGGGCGATGAACAGTCCCAGCCCGGTGCCGCCGGCGCCCTTCGACGAGAAAAACAGGCTAAAAGCCTTCTCGCGGGTCTCACGATCCATCCCGATGCCGTTATCGCTAACGACAAACTGGATACCGTCGTCAAGATCATGTAGTCCGAGCTTAATCAGGTGGTTCGATTTACTATTGTCAATCCGGCAGGCGTCGATGGCGTTCTCAATGAAGTTCACTAACATGGATCGGATCATCTGACGATCACCCTCGTATTCGCCGGTGCCGGTTACCGTGCACTCAAGCCCGATATCGAGTTTTTCCGCCCGGTCGGTCATCGTTTTACAGACGTCCTCCAAGATCTCCCCGGCCGAAATCGGTTCCCAGTTCGGATCGCGATCCTTGGCGTAGTAGAGAATATCCATAACCATCGAACGGATTCGGCGGATATTTCTGAGAGCCATATCCCAGCCCTTGTCAACCCGGGCGGTATCGTTCTTCTTAAGGCCGGAGTTGATCAAGTAGATACCGCCGTCGAGACTGTTGAGCAGTCCCTTGATACCGTGCGACACGGTGCCGATGAGCAGCCCCACCGACGCCAGTTTGTCCTGTAGCTGTCGGATCATCGTGATATCAGTGCTCATCTCGATGACGCTCTCGATCTCACCATCCCCGGTGCGCAACGGCGCTGTGTGAACCAGGACATTGATCGACTCACCCGATTGAGAAGTCACTACCTCCTCGTGAGTGTGCGACTGGCCGGTGCTAAAAGTCTGCTGTACGGTGCAGGGCAAGCAGGCCTCTGTCCGATGCTTATAGACGTCGTAACACTTCCGGCCGTAGCCGACACCGAAAGTCTCGCGGTGCATCCGGTTGGCATCACTGATATTCAAATCCCGGTCTTGAATCGATATGAAACAGGGCACCTCTTCGAACAGTTGCTGGTACTTCTGGCGACCGGTGCGGAGATCCATCTGAAGGTCTTTGAGCTGGGTTATGTCGGTCGACATCTCAATGACCTCCGATACCTCGCCGTTGTCGTCGAGAATTGGCGTCGTGTATACCAACACCGAAACCTGCCTGCCACCCAGAGTGGTGACCAACTCCTCGCTGCGGTGCTTCTGGCCATCGGAGATGGTCCGAGCGACCGGACAATCTTCGCATCGCTCGGGCCTTTGTTTGTAAACCTGGTAGCAATAGCGACCACTGAAGTCACCGAAATCTTCTCGGAAAGAATCATTGGCCTCGATAATCCGAAAATCACGATCCTGGACAGTCAGATACCCGGGCATGGCATCGAATATCCGGTCCGAAAACCTGCGGCGCGGGCGATTCACTACTGCTTACCTCTCGGCTATCTAATGTGTGCTGACCTCAGTCGGCAGCGGTCAGCTTGAGTGTCTTCTTCACGTTCATCAGGATACCCTCTTCGTCAACCGGCTTGTCAAGGTAACCTTCCGGCGGAGGAACCGGTCGATCATATATTAACTGTCTCATCTCCGGTCTGCCAGTAATAATGCAGACCGGGATCTGAGATGTTTCGTCGGTCTTCCGCAATAGCTCAAATACCTCAACTCCCGACTTGCCCGGCATCGAAATGTCCAGCGTAATCAGATCGGGCCTCTCCCTCTTCGCCATATCGAAAGCCTCATTGCCGTCGGTGGCTTTCAAGACGGTGGCGCCGTTGTCTTCCAGCACGGTGGAGACGAAGGTGACGAAGTCCGGCTCATCATCGGCCACCAGAATTCGACAACCGGCCAGCGCGCCCGCTTCGGCGATTGCAGGCGCCGCTTCGGCAGGCACTTCTGCGACCTTTGGCTCAAGTACCAATGCCTTGGCCACCAGGTTGACAAGCTGAGTGACCTCCATACCGAGTTTGTAATGCTTGATCAGGTCGGTCAGCCCGTCAACACAATTGTGGCAGGTGGTGACAACGATCTTTGCCCCGGTCGCTTTCAATTGATCAGCCTTGACTTTCGCCGATTTCAGACGCTGCGGCGTGTACTCCGACATCGACATAGCGCCGCCACCGCCGGTGCAACAGTAATTCTCGGTCCCACAGGGGTACATCTCTCGGAAATCGGTGCAGACCATCCGGAGCAGTTCCCGTGGCTCCTCGACCATGCCACAACTGCGACCGTAGTTACAAGAGTCGTGGAAAGTGACCGGAACAGTATTCTTAGTCTGGTCAATCTTGATCTTGCCCTCTTTGATATACCTGGTCATGGTGATAACCGAGCTTTCCATCGGGAAATCAACATCCATCTGCGCCCAGTTTGGTCCTTCGCAGCGGGTCGAGCGATAGCCGTGACCGCACTCGGAGATGACCAGTTTCTTCCCCTTCAGTTCCGTTACCTTGTCGTAAAGTCGGCGAGCAGTGGCGCCGCCCAGATCATCGTCGCCGGAGAAGAGACCGAAATTGGTCATATCCCAGCCGTCGGAAGGCATGGTCCAGTTTTCGCCGGCCTCATTGAAAATCATAGCGGCGTCGGATATCGTACGGGGATCATACTTGACCTCGCGTGGATTGATGGAATAGACAACGTCGGCGTTCTCTTTGTCGATCGGTATGCCGGGGTATGACTCGCCGTACTCCGACTGCAGTTCTTCCGTGAGCCACTCGAGGGTCTCCACATAATCCTCTTTGAGCACGCCCATCTGGTTGCCGATCTCCCATTGATCCTTGGATACCACCGCCACACCCTCCGGCATGACACCGACCGAAACCAACAGGCCGCGTACCATCCGATTGAAAGTTGCCAGATCAACGCCCATCGGGCAATTGATTGTGCAGCGGCGACAGTTGGTACATTTGCCGAAGACGATATCTTTGAGATCCTCGAGATCCTGGTCTGTGCTCAGCGTGCGAGCGTGGACCCACCAGGGGAAGATGCGGCCTGTCCAGTCGTAGTGTCTCTTGAAGATAGAGCGGATCTTGTCGGCTTTCCAGGCCGGGGCATAGGTGGGATCCCCGGGGTTGGCCAGAACATAGTGACAGGAATCGGTGCAATTGCCGCAGTGGACGCAGGCGACCAGCGATCCGACCATCTGGCGGTTGAGTTTCTTGCCCATCCGCTCAAGAACTTTTTGTGCTTTATGTGATCTTGCTGCCATCATTTGGCTCCGTTTGGTTGCGACCCTGCCGGTCGGCTAAGATTGTATTCGTCTGATTGGAAAAACACCCCGGCGGCCCAGCGACTTGCCGAGATAGTAACGTGTAAACGGATAGTATAGGTAGTGCGAAATCTTCGAGAACGGAACATAGACAAGGAAGAACGATCCGAGCACAAAGAACGCCATCGCCTGCCAGTCACCCTGCGAGTAGTCGTTCGGGGCAGCCAGGTAGCCGCACCCAAACCAGGCTGTCAGCAGCCAGAGAGAGAAGTGGTCATCCGGCGAACTGATGGCGCGAAGATAAACCGAGCCGATCCGTCGGATGTCGATTCTGACGGACGCATAGAACTTGAGAGCAT
>SDBT01003781.1_pt1 | contig 26035 bp, 19 predicted proteins | sample 2277101 | NCBI WGS metagenome assembly SDBT01 (sample SAMN10404973, study PRJNA504765) | marine sediment metagenome | isolation source: marine sediment core GS10_PC15, 103 cmbsf | place: Arctic Ocean: Southern Knipovich Ridge | collected 2010 | reverse complement strand
TCTTTATATTTTTGTCCGCCCTTAAGAAAACCCTGAAATTCTTTGCTCTTAGCTGAAATATGATTGACCACAGCGTCAAACATCAAAAAAAACTTATTTCCCAGCCTCTCAACGTCCTCCCAATCTCCCAGGTCCGGGTTGACCTCTTTGTAGTCAATAACGGAAAATCCATCATCCGAAGAATACGGGAAAAAAGGAAGGATGTGTACTATGGTCACAAGACTTCTCAATCGGGTATTGAGGAAATCTCCCAATGTTTTTAAAGGATTTTCCTCCGGTTTGAGGAAACTGTCCCCGTACGTTATGAGCACCACATCTTTTTCTGTAAAATCAAAGCTCTTTTTCGGTATTGATTTTTTGTATTTTGCAAGGAGATCGTTCACACCGGCATAGGTTTTTTGGGCTTCTTTTTTCCGGTAAAGGAATTCAAGCTTTTCACGAATAGATTTTTCGGTTTTTGTCATCTGTTTCTCCCTGATTTACAGTAAGGCCGTAATAAAATAAGTATAACTGTTTTTTGTTGAACAATTCAAATGATTATTAGTTTTTGGTGATTAAAGTCGGGCAAGCCCGACAACTTCGGTTGAAAACCGACGTTGCACCAATTCACTAAATTGAGCCGCTTTATCGCGACTAATTAGTTCTATTTAACTGTTTATATTTTCATAATTAGTTATCTTGAGAATACTTTATTAAATAAAAAATACTAATTAGCCAGGTAAAAACCCGGAGTTGTCACCAAAAACTAATTATATTCAGGTGCTGTGGTTTTATGTCTTTCGCATATTTTTCGTGATTCATTATTTTCTTGCAAATATTGCATATATTAGGTAAACTGATACTATAATTTAAAGGGGGTATAAATGTCCTCTCTTTTTAGATCAAAAAAAGAGGAGGAATCGTTAGCAACACATCCCGAACACCCTTCATACATAAAGGAGTGGTTGAATAGAAATACGTTCCATCATTCAAGATTTGATGATGTCGAAAAACTGGTAACAAAAAAGAATGAGCTCGGGTGTTCGATAAGCCTTTGTTTTCCGACGCTGAATGAAGAAAAAACGATCGGGCGGGAAATCTCGACCATGAAAAAAGAGCTCATGGACAAGTACCATCTTATCGATGAGATCGCTGTCGTGGATTCCGGCTCGACGGACAACACCGGGGATATCTCACGGGAAGCGGGTGTCGACTTTTGCTACTCTTCTGATATTCTCCCTCAATGCAGGTCCTATCGCGGTAAAGGGGAAAACCTGTGGAAAAGCCTCTATCTTCTCAAAGGCGATATTATCTGCTGGATCGATGCAGATATATCGAATATTCACCCCAGGTTCGTGCTCGGGCTTGTCGGTCCCCTTCTTGAGTTCCCTCACATTTCCTATGTAAAAGCATTTTACAAAAGACCTATCCGTATTCAGGGTGAGCTCCATTTCACCGGAGGCGGGCGGGTGACCGAGCTCGTTGTTCGGCCTTTTTTCAATCTTCTTTTCCCCGAGCTGACAGGCATTGCGCAGCCCCTTTCAGGTGAGTACGCAGGGAGGAGAGAGCTGCTCGAGAACCTTTCTTTTTTTACAGGCTACGGGGTTGAAACAGGACATCTTATAGACATAATCAGGCTTTACGGTCTGAATTTCATAGGCCAGTGTGACCTTGACGTCAGGGTCCACAGAAACCAGAGTATTGACGCTCTCAGGTCCATGTCATACAGGATCCTGAAAATACTTCTCCAGCGCGCGGATGATATGGGCAGAATAGAAATCTTTCAGGATATTTCGGATTCTCTGCAGATCATTACAGGGGTCAAACACGGCTACTCATTGGAAAAGAAGAAAGTCTGGGGGACAGAAAGACCTCCTATGATCACAATTCGCGAGTACCGGGAACTGAGAAACATCGTGTTGGAGCAATCAAACGCAGCGGCCATGGATTTTGTAAAACCCCTCCCTTATACGGCCTCACTGATGTTTCACAAGGAGCTCATTATTCCGAGGTTGAAAGGCAGCACAAAATCCGAAGTTATTAATGAGCTGATTACCGCAGGGAAAAGCAGGATCACGGACCCTGAGGAGGCAAAAAAGGCCCTCAAGGAGAACTGGGAGGTTGTGACTACCCCTATAAACAAGAACATGGTGTTTTTTCACGCTTTCGGGGATTTTGCCGATGATATTGTCCCAATAATAGGGCTTTCACCCGGGGGAATAGATATGAAGCTGTCCGATGACATGCCTATTAACATCGCGTTTATGTTCCTCGCCCCGGAATACCTCGGTGAAATTTATAAAAGGATGGTTGAATCTCTTTCAAGGATCTTTTCACACATCGAGCATTTTGAATGGCTTTTACGGTGCAAGACTGCGGATGAAATAATAGCTTTTATCAGCTATCTCGAGGCAAAAAACAAGATCATGAAAATGCTCAACATTGAAGATATTAAAGATGTGAACATTTAAAAATTCTGTTGGAGGAACCTCTTTTGACTGTATCTTTACTTCATTGACACTTGCCGCTGGTTGAATTCGGTTTAATCTCGGGTAAAATGTTATACAATAAAATTCCACGGGGGGGAGCATGGCAGCAATGACATCCAGGGAGCGCGTTCTTGCCGCGATAAACCACAGGGAACCGGATCGTGTTCCCCTTGATATCGGAGGCGGAGGCAGCACTTCGATCGTTGTTGAAGGTTATGAAAAGTTAAAACGCTATCTGAGGACAGGAGGGGACACCGGGGACACGAAGTATCTGAGCAAGAATTACAGGATAGTCCGTTTAGATGAGAGTGTCATGAGGCAGCTTGGGGCTGACTGCCGGTCGATTTCGATGAAACCTCCAATGAACTGGAAACCGCCAGCTTCCGGCCCCGGGACCTACAAAGATATATGGGGAATAACCTGGAAAGAGGTTCACTATGCCGAAAACGGTTTTTACAATGAAGTCGTGGAATATCCTCTTGCAGATGCCGGGATCGGGGACCTGGACAGTTATCCGTGGCCTGATCCTGAAGACCCGGGCTGTACTGCCGGTCTTGCACGAGACGCGAAAACATTTTACGAGGAAACCGAATACGCACTTTTAGGCGACAGCAAGTTCAAGAGTTTCTGGGAATTAGGGTACAGCCTGAGGGGGTATGACCGGCTGCTGATGGACCTGGTCCTGGATCCGTCGTTCTTTTCAGCGCTTATGTCCAGGCTTCTTGAAATAAATATTGCGGGGACGGGGCGTTTTTTGGATGCAGCAGGGCCTTATATCCAGGTGTTCCGCACCGCTGATGACCTTGCCACACAGAAAGGGCTTCTTTTTTCTCCTGAGCTTTACCGTAAGCTGTTAAAACCCGTGTATAAAAAATATTTTGACTTTGTCAAGTCCAAAACCGACGCCAGGATATTCTACCACACCTGCGGCAATATAGTCGATCTTCTCGAAGATTTAATAGAGATCGGGGTCGACATCATAAACCCGGTCCAGGTTTCCGCCATGGGGGACACTGCTGAATTGAAAAAGCGGTTCGGCGAGAGACTTGTATTCTGGGGCGGTATCGACACCCAGCATGTGATGCCCCATGGCAATGTCCGGGATGTAGAATCCGAAGTGCGAAGACGCATACAGGACCTCGGTCCAGGGGGAGGATATGTCGCTGCGGCTGTTCATGCAATTCAGCCGGATGTTCCGCCGGGAAATATTGTTGCCATGGCCCAAGCTGTCAGAAAGTTCGGAAATTATCCGTTAATGCCGGATTGATCGATTATCGACTGTATTTGTAAAACCAATTATAATCTTTAAGTTTGTAATATATCTTGATAAAAAGGCAAGCTACCTTTTGTAACCGAGCTTTCTTAAAAGGTCTTTTCTTTCCTGGATATCCTCTTCATTTTCCACACCTTTTGGTGAAAATCCGTCCACAACGCCGATTACGCCCCTCCCCTGTTTGGTTTCAACTACCAGCACTTCGAGAGGGTTGGCAGTCGCGCAAAACACTCCGGCTACCTCTCTTGTGGCCTTTATCGATGGAAGAATATTCATAGGGAACCCCTCTTTAATAAAAATAACAAACACATGTCCCGCGCCTATTTTTATTGCAGCGTTCACGGCGTGCTTGATAAGCTCTTCACTGTTGCCGTCTTTGCGTACAAGGCATTGCCCCGAAGCCTCATTGAACGCTATGCCGAACTGTATTTGAGCGGATGTGTTTACAACAGCTTCGTAAAGATCTTCTACACTCTTGATAAAATGTGCCTGCCCGATGATTACATTTGCCCCTTCGGGCATATCGATTTTAACCGATTTAAGATCCATGTTTCCCCCCAGGATTGTTTTACTAATAATACATATAAATAAACATTTTTATACGAAATTATGTTTTATGTAAAGGAAAAAATTATTAGTATTTTTAAACACAAAAAGGGAAACTGTTATGATAGCCATTACAGGAGGGGGGACCGGCGGGCATATTTTTCCAAATGCCGCAATAATTGAAGAGCTGAATAAAAGAGGCGCCATAGATATCATCTGGATCGGCGCAAAACACGGGAAAGAGCTGGAATGGGCCCGGAAGTTAAATGTGCCTTTTTTCGGGATCAACACCGGCAAGCTAAGGCGGTATTTTTCTATAAAAAATTTTTCCGATGTCCTCGGTGTTATAACCGGTATTATTCAATCCTTTTTCATTTTATTAAGGCACAGGCCTTCGGTACTTTTTTCAAAAGGGGGGTTTGTATCGGTGCCGCCGGTTGTGGCATCGTGGCTGCTGCGTGTCCCTGTAGTGACCCATGAAAGCGATATTGATCCGGGGCTTGCGACAAAGATCATTGCGCGGTTTGCGAAGGTCATTTGCGTTTCCTTTGAAAAGACCTCGGATTATTTCAGCCCAAAGAGGACGGTTCATACGGGAAATCCGGTCAGGCGCCTGATAAAAAATGGGGACAGAAAGAAAGGGCTCCAGTATCTCGGTTTTAAGGAAGACCTGCCGGTTGTGTTTGTGATGGGGGGGAGCCAGGGTGCTTCATCGATAAACAAAGCTGTACATGAGATGTGCAAATCCGGTGAACTTAATTTTAACCTTGTCCATCAGTACGGCCGCGGTAACCTGGACAATAATTTTTCAGGAAAGAAGAGATATGTACAGATGGAATTTATTGAAAAAGAAATAGGTGATGTCACGGCAGCTGCGGATATAGTGATCTCAAGGGCAGGCGCGGGAGCAATTTTTGAAATAGGATACATGAAAAAACCTTCGATTCTCGTTCCTCTGCCAAAATCAAAGAGCAGGGGTGAGCAGTTAGCTAACGCCAGATATTTTGAAAAAAACCAGGCCTCAGTTATCATCCGGGATGAAAATTTAAACGGGGACGTCATGCACGAACTGATAAACCGGCTCCTGTCGGACAGGAAAAGCCTTAAAATGATAGGTGAGAGAGCCGGGTCACTCCTCAAGTTCGGCGCGGAAAAGTCGATCGCGGATATTATAATCGGCTATTGCAATTAATAACGGGCTTTTAACGATAAGGTAAAATAACTATTGAATTTTTGTGTTTTAAGTAATAGCATTAACGAATAAAGGGTTTTTGTGACAAGTTGATAAAACTTGCTCTTCCATAAAAAATAATCCTGAAAGAATAATCCTGTTTTTAAAAACTTCATTAATTAGCCAGGGGGCATTTATGATTGATATTGAACAACTCCTCGGAGAAGAGGCAAGGGATCTTCTTGAACATAAATGCAGCACAGTACCAAAAGAAAGGCTTCATCTTCCCGGACCTGATTTTATCGACAGGGTGCTTGTTCACACGGATAGAAACGCATCGGTTTTGAGGAACCTTCAATCCGTGATCAGCAACGGCAGGCTTGGCCGGACCGGTTATCTGTCGATACTTCCGGTTGATCAGGGGATCGAGCACTCAGCGGGCAGTGCTTTTGCGCCAAACCCCATTTATTTCGACCCGGAAAATATTGTTAAGCTTGCTATCGAGGGTAATTGCAACGCCGTGGCTTCTACGCTTGGCGTTTTAGGCTCTGTATCACGGAAGTATGCCCACAAAATACCGTTCATAGTAAAGATAAACCACAACGAGTTTCTTTCGTATCCAAATAAATTCGACCAGGTACTCTTCGCGAGTGTTGACCAGGCTTTCCATATGGGCGCGGCGGCAATCGGGGCTACGATATACTACGGCTCGGATGAATCCGGAAGACAGATCCAGGAAATCTCCGGAGCCTTTGAATACGCTCACAGTCTCGGCATGTTCACTGTCCTTTGGGCATATTTGAGAAACAACGCATTTAAAACTAAAGAGAATGATTACCATCTTTCAGCGGATCTTTCCGGTCAGGCCAATCATCTCGGGGTAACTATACAGGCGGATATCATAAAACAGAAACAGGCTGAATGTAATGGAGGATTCACAGCGATGAATTTCGGGAAAACTCATGATAAAGTGTATTCAGAGCTCACATCCGACCATCCGATCGATCTGACGAGGTATCAGGTTGTCAACTGTTTTATGGGCCGGGCAGGTATGATAAATTCAGGCGGGTCTTCGGGAAAGGATGACTTCGTACAGGCTATCAGGACAGCGGTAATTAATAAAAGAGCGGGCGGCATGGGGCTTATATCGGGAAGAAAGGCATTTCAGAGACCCATGAAGGATGGGGCCCGACTGATGAACGCCATCCAGGATGTTTATCTCAGCAAGGATGTCACAATTGCCTGACATATTTTTCCTTTTGATTTTTTGTATTTTTAAGATTATAAAGACGGTATATTCAAGAGGTTTTTTCCCAGAACCAGGGCGTTTTCCTTCTCCTGAGGGTAATAATTTTCAATTATGCCGATAATAGAAAATCCGAACTTTTTGTAAAACGAAAGGGCCATTGAGTTTGACCCTCTTGCCTCGAGGTAGCAGTAATCTCTCTTTTGGGCCCGGGCGCTGTTTAAAAGCCTGTTCATGAGGAAAGTCCCGTACCCTTTGTGTTGAAAACCCGGGCAGATCGCGATATTTATTAAATGAATTATCCGCGTGTGTTCATTTTTTTTAAATAAAAAGTTTGCGTCTTTATTAAGAGAGTGATAGCCGCCGTAACCGATAAGAATATTCCCCTTTTTAAGGGAGAGCACATAGTTGTTCATATCGGAGATGATGAGCCTGAAAAAGTTTTTTGTCCACGGACGTTTGAATACATAATTTTCGATCTTTATGACCTCATCGAGGTCTTTTTCGATCATGATTGACGGTGAGCAGCCAGGGTAGTCCATTTTGTATATTTAACGCTAATTACTTAAGATAGCCTGCCAGTTTTTCCAGTTCGTTCGTGTCTACTATTTTGATCATTTGGCCCTCTATCGCGAGAAAACCGGTATCGACCAGACTGTCTATTACCTGTTCCACTTCTTTTGCCGATGAGTTTATCTGTGAGGCGATATTGTTTATCGTGTGCAAATAAGTTAAAACCAGGACATTCCCATCCTGGTCCGTTGCCGTGGAAGCCCTTTTCAGATCGTTCAAGGCGCTGATAACAAGAGATTTCAGATCCCTTTTAGCGAGGTCCCTTATCTGGTTGTCCGCTATTTCAAGCCTGAGGCATAGCTTATCTATTATGTTCATTGCGATATTTGTGTTTTTACTGATCATATTCAAAAAACCTTCTCTATTGAAGGTGAGCAGCCCGCAGGTATCTACCGCGGTGGCAGTCGCTGTTCTCTTGATATGACGTATTATTGCCATTTCACCGAAAAAGTCGCCTTTTTCCAGTACCATGAGGATTTTATCCACTTCAGAGACTCTTTTTGTGATCTTTACCTTCCCATGCTGAATGATGTACATCGTGTCACCGGCATCCCCCTCCTGAAAGATTACCCTGCCGGGCGCGATCGTCTGCCCAAACCTCTCAAACAAAGTACTTTTTTCCATTATTTTCTCCCGGTGATATTATACAACTGTTCTACATAAAGTATAGTACACGTGTGCGGTTTATGGCAATTATTTTATTGATTTTTTTACAAAATCGAATTACATATTATTTATGAGAAACAGCTTTTTTTTACTCACCATACTGATAACAACAATTTCCCCCGCCCTCTCCCATGCCGGTACGCAGTCCGCCTTCGATCTACTTGTCGTTTCTGAAAAGTTTCCGGTAAAAAACCCGGTCCAGAACATAATTACGTTCTACCAGAAGCATATATCACCAAAGGATGGGCCGAGGTGTATGCTGACACCGACCTGTTCGCAGTTTTATAAAGAAGCTCACAGTCAATACGGTTTTATCTGGGGGACCCTTATGACCATTGACCGGCTGTTTTACCGAGAGGGTCAAAGCTCATTGAAATATTACAGATATAACAGTCCGAAAGGCACGTATAAGGACCCCATTTATCACAACTATATCTTCAACAGGATGGATTATTATAAATGATCCTGATTAAAAGATGCATCCTGTTATTGTTTTTGTCGAGCATAATCCCCTTTATGCAGCCGGTGTCTCTTTTCGGTGAAAATGATTTCGGGTATGCTGTTTATCTTTACAAAACGGGAAATTATCCGGGCGCGATTATCGAGCTGAACAGGTTTATTTATCACAACCCCGAGGACCTTTACTCGAGCTATTTAAGGTTGCTCGTGGCGCTCTCCTATGCCAACACAGGCAAGCACAACAGCGCCCTGGGCTCTCTTTCAGCCCTTTCGAACCACCTCGAAGGCAGCCCATACCTTGCCGACACACATGATCTTTTGTGCGAGTCTTACTTTCATTCGCTTAACATTATGTTCAGACAGAAAATGTTTTATGATTTTCAGGTCCAGAAGGAGCAGATGCAGGTTTCCTGCGTGAATTTAGACCTCGGGCTGAACCGGGAGTTGAACGATTACGTCATTTTTATGTCTGCGGCGGGCTACATTTACAACCTGGAATGGGAAAAAGCCTCCGAAGAGCTGGACGAATTTCAAGCCTTAAACTCCGATCCGGGCACTATTAGGATGAAAAGTCTGCTTGAAATCGAATTGAAAGAGGCAATGGACCACAGGGACAAGAGCCCGGTCCTCGGAGGAATACTTTCAATTGTGCCCGGGCTCGGGCATTTTTATGCAGGCAGACCGGCGGACGGCGCTCGAAGCCTTCTGTTGAATACAGCCTTTGCAGCTTTAACGGTCTATGCTTTTTATGAACGCCAGTATGTGCTGGGCGGTGTGCTTGCGGCCGTGGAGGGAGTATTGTACGCTTCGAACATATACGGCGCTGTAAACGCGGTCCAGCAGGAAAATGCGATCTATGTCATTCAAAAACGGGACAATATGCTGAAAAATATCGCGGTTCCCCCTCTTGATGTGATAACGGTACGGAAGAAACTCGATCTGTAATGATAGCCCACGACGTTCTCACATATATATGCGCCCGCTGTGCCGGTATCGGTGAAGAGGAGATCCTGATCAGACCATACAATTATAAGGGCACAGAAACCAGGCCGATATGCGGGGATTATGAACTATCGAATCGTGAAGGCGGGAGGCCGGTTGTAGCGTCTGATGATCCCAGATACGATGAATCCGAGTACTATACCGATTTTATAAAGTACAGTTATCCGAAAAAAGGAAAAGTACCATTGATCCAGGTCCTTTCTCTGTACTCTGCCGAACCGGACTGGGGTATGGACAGCGGGTTAAAAATATCACCTCTTCAGGCACTTACCGGTGGGAGCCAGGGGTACAGACATTTGAGGTACGGGTTGTTCTTATTTAGGGCCGGAATTGTTCACAGGATGGCTTTACACTTTTTCGATCTTGCTCAAATCGCGTTCAACAGGAGGGACATGTACTGGGGTGTTCGATTCTCCGCGCGGGCGATCCATTATATCGAAGATTTATTGACCCCGGTCCATACAAAACCTTTTACAGAGATGTTCTTTTTTGAAAAAATGTTTCACGCAAAAGATCTGTATTTCATTACCTACAATTATCACCTTAATTTTGAGAGATTCGTTGCATATCACCTCTGGCACGGAAACGGGCTTTATACCGGCATCATAGAATCAGCTGTGCCTTTTGAATTGCTTGATCTACAAAAGGACCTCCTACCGGGCTCAAGAATTGCAAGAAGGCTTTTCCCCTTGATTTTCAAGGAATGCAAAAATATTTGGGGTGATACAATGAAAGATAGATTTGTAAAAATAAGCATAGAAGACATAAACATGATCAGGCCGACCGATAGATTTCAGAAGTCAATTTTGAGCTGGCTTGAGTTTTCAGCATCACTCGTTAAAGGGTATATAAAAAAGTTTGTCAAACCCTACATCGGAAACTAAAAAGTGAAGCCCATTCAACTGAATTTTGAGGAAAACCCGGCCGGTTTTACGGCATCTTACGTAAAAAGTTCCGATTTTGAAACTGCCCGAACTCTCATTGTCTGTCCTTCCCAGAGATTCAAAGGCTACTTCGCATTTCAACTGATGGAAGCGTATAACACAGATGATCTGATGTCCCCGTCCCTGCTCACCATCACGGAACTTACATCCCGCATCACCGCGTTCCTCGGACATCAGATAGCGAATGATAGCGAGAGGTTGTCAATGTTTTACAGGGCCTGCAAAAAAACCGACAGCGTCGAAAGTCTGTTCCCCGGGGGCTTCTTATCAGGTTTTTCTTCTTTTAAGAGCACAGCGAAGCAGGTCTGGAGCGCGTTTGATGAGCTTAACGCTGAAGGGCTTTCTATAGGGGAGTTTTTTAAATCAGAACACTTTTATTCTGAAAATTTTCTGTCTGAAAACGGGTTCAAGGAGTACTACTCCGGTTTTAAAAAGCACTTTGGTGTGCTGCGGGATTTGTACAGCATGTATTTGCGTGTCCAGAGAGAGGCGTGTGTATTTGATCGCAGTTTTTTATTTCAGAGTGTAACAAAAAAGGAAATCGGCGCATTTTTTTATGAATACGATAATGTTATTCTTGTGTCACCCCTCGCGCTGACCGGGTTTGAGAAAAGACTGTTTGATAACGCGAAGGAAAAACTGAGTGTAATATATCAGGATACACCGCGCTATGACTTTTCCAGGCTTCTCGGGTATTTAAAAAAAGGACCCGGTAGTGTCCCCCCCCCCGTCCAGGATAAAAAAAAGGGCCTGGTTTATTTTGAAGTATCTTCAAGGATAACCCAGCTGATGACTGTTCTTTCCGTGATACGGGAAGAGATCGAAGCAGGTGCGGATCCGCATGAAATAGCAGTTATCAACATAGATTCCATGTTTTGCGAAATGCTTTACGATTCGTTGAGGTCTTTAGGGATGGCAGTCAATTATTCGGAGGGTCTTCCGGTCAAAAAAAGCCCGCTATACAGTCTTCTAAGCCTTGTCGATAGATTTTTTAATTCAGATTTTGACTCTGCGGTCTTTCTTGAGATATGCAGGAATGCTCTTTTTAGGGAAGCTGCCGGCATTAAGGAGACACCCGCGGATTTAGCAAGTTTAAAAAAGAAAATAATCAAAGACAGGACATTCCGTGTCCCGTTGAAGACCATAAGGGACTTGCCGGGCGGCAGTAATTTACAGGAGGCATTTTTTGTTCTAAAAGATATATATGAATCAGAAAACTTCTACAAACTTTACGATAACCTCGATAAACTTTTTAAGGGGCTGACCAGCAGAAAAACATATGAGTTTAACATTGTAAAGGAGACGCTGCTAAACACGGCTTTGGATCTTCAGGATCTTGAGATCGAAGTGAGAGAGAAGCCCTTTGACATATTTTTAGAACAGGTGAGATCGAATAAATACCCTGTTCTGGGAGAATACAGCCGCGGTATCCAGATCATCGGGCTGCTCGAGTCAAGGGGCATTAGGTTCAGGTCGGTAATACTACCTTCTTTCAATGAAAATTTTCTCCCGGCGAAGGCAAAGAACGATATTCTATTGTCTTTAAATCTTAGAAAAGACCTGAAACTCCCGACTTTTCTGGACAGGGAGGACCTGGAGCTCTATTACCTGTTGAGAATTTTAGATTCCGCCGAATCCGCATATCTCGTTTCTATAAACGATAAAACAGGAGAAATAGATGTTAGAAGCAGGTTTTATTACCATATTGCAGATTATTACAGGATCCAATCAAGGAGCCCGGATATTTTATCGGTCCCTGTAAGATCCTTTCGGGAGGATGCCGCGCCTGTCAAAAAGGAGGGGCAAGCCGCGGTACTGCCCCGTCTGATCAACAGGTTCTCCAGACTGGACCTTGACAGGATAAAAAAATGTGAGACCAGATATTATATTGGAAGGATTCTCGATATTGACGAAGAGGAAACACTCTCGAAAAAGATCGAATTAAACCTCGTCGGACTAAAGGTCCACTCGATCTTCACCGAACTTTACCGTGATCTTGATGAAATAGATCGACCCTGCAGGTTTGAAAGCTTTGGGAAAAAGTTCGATGAACTTTTTGAAGCCAATTTCCCAAAAGGGACTTTTTACACGAATGAAGAGGCTCTGGCAAAGAAAATTTTAAAAAACAGCCTGCTGCAGGTGGTGAAAAACGATCTGTCACGTTTTAATGACGGTTACAGCATTTGCCGGGAATTTATAGAAAAAAGTTTTTCTGTAGAAATAGGCATAGACCCTGATAAATACACTATCCAGGGAAGGATCGACAGGGTAGACAGAACACCAACAGGCGGGTACATTATCGTTGATTACAAAACCGGCAAGCTGCCTGCGAATGCCCTTCATTTCGCCCGAAAAGATTTTATAGAAGTACAGCTGGGATTTTACGGTCTTCTTTTCAAAAAAACCTGCCCGGACCACCCGATCGAAGGTTTGTGTTATTATGATCTAATGGATAAAAAGGATATAGAGATGGTTGTCAGGTTTGATAAAATTGATCAATACCTGACAGATTTTGAAGATCATCTCGCCGGTTTTTTCCGCGCATTTAACATGAAAGACAGGGTTTCGCTTGCTGCCGATTATGAGGTCTGCAGGTACTGTCCTTACTTTAATATTTGCAGGGTGCTTGAAGAATGAACGCAGACGAAATATACGATCCTGACTTATCGGTTGCACTCAGCGCATCGGCGGGTAGCGGGAAGACTTTCGCGCTGACAACCAGGCTTATTACCATGCTCCTGGACGGGATCGGGCCTTCGGAGATAATTGCTATTACTTTTACCAATCTGGCCGCGAATGAGATCCGCAGGAAGCTGTTTGACAGGCTGCAGGCTGTTGTCGACAGGGATGAAGATGAAACCGCTTTTTTTTCTGCAATTTTTAAAGAAAAGCCTGAAAAGATCATTAACATGGCCGGGGTTTTGAAGAATAAGCTCATAAAACAGTTCAGTCTTCTCCAGATATCTACAATTCACAGTTTTTTTACAAAGCTGATCCGGTGTTTTCCGGGGGAAACCGGCTATTTGAGAGATATTTTTGTTATCGATGAAATAACAAAGGAGAAAAATGTTTCTGAATCTCTTGAACTGTTTTATAGAAAAATCGCACACAATAAAACTCTGCTTGACAGAGTATTCCGGTTTGTTTCGAGCTACAGTGGGAGGGTGATATCCACAGGCGGCATTATTAAAGAGATATATGAAGAGGTCGACCCGAAATACTATGCTTTGAAAAATATGGTGGAGGGTGGGGCTAATTATGAAAACATTGAAGACGAATTCAATAAAAGAAGGAAAGCCCTCTTTTCTTCGGCGATGACAGGCAGGATAAATTATATGACTGCTTTGATGTCTAAATATATTGAATCTCACGGAGAAAATAAAAATATACAATCTTTTATTAACAGCCTCGATGATTTTCTGAAGTACAGAAATATAAATCGTTTCATTGGTCTTACTCCTTTTCAAAGAGACGAAGCAAGCCCGATTGTGAGATACCTGAAATCGGTATGCGATACATTGACACCCCAAAGCGCCGGACGACTGAAAGAAACTCTTTCGGTTATTCGCGAGTCAATAATAAACTATCTTCGGGCCCAGATGAGCTATTATATGTCTACATGGATGGATATTTACAGGGATGTAAACAGTATTTATAGTGAAATTAAAAAAAAGGGACAGTCTATTGATTTTTCTGATATCGAACTGCGCGCCGCGGAATTTTTATCAGATCTGAAAGATTTTGAATATCTGGGCTATCGAACAGGGTCCCGGATCAGATATGTACTGATAGATGAGTTTCAGGATACCTCAAGGCTTGAGTGGGACGCTCTTGAATATATTGTCCGAAACGGTCTTTCGCGCGGCGGGAAGCTGTTTTATGTCGGTGACGTGAAGCAGTCGATATACCGGTGGAGAGGCGGAGACCCATGGCTGTTTGAAAAAGTCCGTACCAAGCTTTCCATCCCCGAAAAACAATTAAAATACAGCTACAGGCAGTCTCCGGTTCTTTTAAATTTCGTAAACAAGGTGTTCAATAATATTCAGGCGGACCCGCAATCAAACTTTTCATATGATGAGCAATCATTACCTCCCGGCAGAGCTAATAACGATGAAGGTTATGTTTACATAGGACAATTCGGGGACAGGGATGAGCTTGTCGATAAAACAGCCGTCTGGATAAAGCTCCTGCAGGAAAGAGGGGTCAACCTGGACGACATCGCGGTCCTTTGCAGAAAAAACAGTGAGATCGAAGAGATTGAAAAATGTCTCATCAAAAAAAGACTCCGCTATGTTTCAGTCGGTAAGAGTAAAATGTACAGAGATTTTAGCGTGATGGACATTGTAAATATACTAAATTTTGTGCTCAGCCCCGGTGAAGGAATATATCTTGCCGGATTGCTGCGGTCACCGATATTCCGATTCAGCTTCGATGACCTTGATATGTGCAGGGATGAAAATGGTGCGCTGTCTTTGCGGGCGTTCGCCTCGTCACGGCCCCGGCTTTATCAAACTCTGGAAGGGTTCCTCAGCCGTTCTCACTATCTTTCTCCTTCAGGATTTATCCGCGCGGTTTATGAGGAGTTCGACGTGCTGAACAAATATCCAAGAAAAACGGATGTTCTTCTCAAACTGTACGAGATCGCTTATACCTTTGAAAACACATATGACGCTGTAACACTTTACGATTTCGCAGATTACCTGCAGCAGAATAAAGAAAATTTATCGATCAATATCAGTGAAGAAAGGGGTGTCCGTCTCCTGACAATACACTCTTCGAAGGGTCTGGAATTTCACACTGTGATAGTCCCTTTTTTGACCCAGCCGTTCAAGTTCAGGCGGGACGGTTCTCTGATTTTTAACGTTGATGAAAAAGGGCATTTAAAAGGCGCCGCGATCGCACGGTCAATTTACGAAACTTATTTTTCAAATTCCGCGGAGATAATGAAGATTTTTGAGGAAACGGAAAAGAGCTATAGAGTAGATGAGATCAACACACTGTATGTCGCACTGACAAGAGCCAGGGAAAACCTCATAGTACTTCCGCTGACCGGCGGAAGGGGGAAATCCATAGGAGATGTTTTAGTTTCATCGTATGATCCGTCATTCAAAAGCGAAGAGGGTCTTTATGATAGCGAAACCGGAAAGCCTGTACCGAGCCCTGATGTTCAGGGTGAAAGCGCGAAAAGTTTTAAAAAATTTGGGGTACAGATACCGTCGCAAAAAACTTCAGCGTACCGGAAAGAGTTTGATGATCTTTTACAGGACTCAAAGAGTCATCAGGACTCAAAGAGTCATCAGGACCCCGGTGATACCGATAAACAATCACAAAGGACCGGTCTCCTCAAAGGTTTGATCTTTCACAGGTCCGTTGAAATGATAAAGAAATTACCCCTGGAGGGTGAAGAAATAGATGAACTGCTTATGAATGCATTATCGTGTGAAGGCCCCGGTTTTACCAGTTCAGAAAGAAAAAAAGCTGTTGATCTTGCGAGGGTTTCGCTTATAAACACTGTGACAGATAAACGGATGGAAAAATATTTTGGTAAAAAGTCATACAGTGAAATTATCACACTGTCAAAAAGCTACCGTAATTTTGTCGGAAGGATCGATAAATTGGTGATAGGTAGTGAAATAGAGATCCTGGATTTTAAAACGAACAGGGTCGGAACAGAAGAGGATCTGGATAAACTTACCCGGTATTACTGCACCCAGATTGATACTTATTGCAGATCTCTCATGAAATTGTATCCGGGTTTACCGGTCAGCGGATATCTCTACTTTACAGACGCTGTGTATGATAGGAGGCTTGCGCGGGTTTTTCATATAGAAAACGATGGGAACCGGCCGATCGGTATGTAACAGGATTGGTGAAATAGAACACAAACTGTGGTAATATGTACACATTATGATATCTTTTGTTCCCCCCAAAAATCTGATTATTTTAATTAAAATAATATAAAGAGTTAAAATATTATAAATATGCTTTTTTTTCTGATACTTTGGCATAAAAGATGCAAAATATCTGGAGCAAACCTGATCAAGGAGGTTAATATGAAAAGACATATTCTTATGATTCTTTCAGGAATTGCCCTGGACAAAAAAAACGGCAGCCACGACATGCCCTTTAGGACTCAGCCGCAGGGTGCGAAAGTGGTAATAAGGGAGCAGGGTGAGGAAGCCTCGGAAATTAAGATTTCCCCCGCGCTTTCATATATTAAATGCAACGGCAGCTACACTGTGACGATAAAGCTGGGTGTATTCAAAACAATGATCGAAGTGTGCAGGAAATGTCTCGATCAGGGGGTTGTCAAAAACCTCGTCGGCGCCGCGTTGGACTTCCTGACGGAAGATACAAAACTGTACTATAAATCCATTGCGGGAGAAATAAAAAATGATGACCTTCCCAAAAAAGCTGTTATGCGGTTTTTTCTAAAAGGCGGGGATGAGGTCAAACATGAGTTTTCGCTGGTTTGGGCGCAGCGCGGTAAAAACTGGAATAACCCCGGCGGCCCGATGCGCCTGATAACTGCGTAGTACCTTGATATCGATTTCTTGAGTCATCGTGGATCGGGTGATTAATTTATGCAGAACCCGTAAGAAATTCCATGACCGAATCCGCGATCTGATAGGCCCTGAGGCCGTAAAGACCAAGCAGTTCCTCATAAGGCCAGCTCTGACGCACGTCGCAGTAATTTAATACATATTAATGATTTATAAGGAGGCCCTGTGTTAACATGTTCATGGTTACCTCCGAAAAGTCGAATCTTCACAATTGTTGGCTGTTAATACCCCTGATTTTTGCCGCATTTCCCAGTGACCCTGCGATGCAATCAGAAGCCATCTTGACAGTTTATATGGACGGTCAAATCAAACCGCTTGCTTTCAGGTGCTATTTCTGGTTTTCCTTCGCGTACTCGTATATGCGACGGATCTTGGGCTCTGACCTTCCCCCGGGCGTGTACTCCGAGTTCATCCATGTAGTAACAAGGGTTTTCGCCAGTTCGGGCCCTGTTACCTGTGATCCCATGGTCATGATGTTCGCGTTATTGCTCTTTCTCGAGCGTTCGGTAGAGTAGGGGTCGGAGCAGAGAGCGGCGTAAGCACCGGGTACCTTGTTTGCCGCGATACACACGCCGATCCCTGTTCCGCAAACCAGGATCCCTCTTTCATGTTTTCCCGAGGCAACAGCTTGGGCGACTTTAATGGCCACGTTCGCGTATATCGGGTCGTTACTGCCGTAATCTTCGGCTTCAAACCCCAGATATTCCAGGTGTTTTATAATTATTTCTTTAAATCCAGCCGCGTTCGGATCGCACCCTATGGCTACTTTCTTCATATTTCTGCCTCCAGGTTATGTATTTTTACATTTGTTGATTGCTTATTTGTGAGAAAACAGCATCGACACTTTCTGCCGGCCGGTATTTGAAGAATAATAAACGCTTTATTGCAGTCGGGCAAGCCCGAAATAGTCACCAATTCACTTTACAAGTTCAAGCTTTAAAAGCAAGGGCCCTCTGTTTTTCATAGCCGAAGATTTCGTCCCTTTTTAACTTCCCCTCTTCGATCTCTATTCCAAGCATTTCTCCAAACAGCCCGGTTACAACGTTTTTGAATTCCTCGTTGTCGGGCCTGTTGCACGTTATCTCTTCGACCGAAGTCAGAGGCTCGATAACCTTGTCTTTGACCTCCGGAGGTACCCATATTACCTTGAAAAACTCGTCCGTAGCGAGCTTGCTCATAAAACAGATCGCGTTTATAATTGATAAGTTTTCGACACTGGAAACTATAAAGCTCGCTATTTTCCTGCCTTTTACGCGCACGCTGCCCCTGTGCTTGTACCAGGCATCGTCAACACCGAACTTTTTAAAAACCTCCACCAGAATTTCCCCGACTTTATTATACGCTTCGTCGACACTGTTAAAGAAGCTGCTCTCATAAACCATCTGTACCGAAACGGTGCTTTCAGGCTGCACAAAAAGGAGAGTCCTTTCTCCTGTCAGTATTATGTGCTCCAGGGCCGGGACATCGGGCTTTATCTCGTTTAGCAGTCCACCGAAGTTAGTGAGAGCGATTATGGCCCTGGCCCCGCTGTCATTCAGTATGTGTGTCACCTCTCTTCCCTTGTACATGGTGTTAAAGGGGACAGCAACAGCACTGATTTTTTGAATTGCGAAAAAAGAGTAAACAAACTCCGGGATATTGGGAAGCATTATGGCCACTCTGTCGCCTTTTGCTATACCCAGACTTTTTAGCCCGTTTGCCAGCTTATTCACATTTCCGTTGAGCTGATCATAGCTTATCTCTTTTCCTTCGAAGAACAGGGCCGTTTTTTTTTGATTTTTCTTTGCCCTTTCTTCGAGTATTTGCCCTATGCTTGCATATTCTGACACTTTCCTGAAACCTCCTCAACATGAAAGAATGCACCATGGTTATTTTTTTAATTTGTCTTTTGCAATTTACCCGATAACCGCAAATCGTCCTGTAAATAAGTACCTGTTGAACATCGGGTATAACTTAAAATTAATCCCGGAACTCCCCCGTATCATTGTCCTTCTCGATGAGCCTTTCATCTTTATAACCGTCCCTGAGCTCTTTTCGGAGAACTTTTCCGGTCGCGCTTTTAGGAAGAGTTTTCCTGAAATCCACGAATTTAGGGACCTTGAATGGCGAGAGGTGGGCTTTACAGAAATCGATTATTTCTTTTGCATCAGCGCTCTCTCCTTCTTTCAACACCACAAATGCCTTGACTGTCTCCCTCTGACTTTTGTCAGGTACACCGATAACTGCAGCATCCATAACCTTGCTGTGAGTAAACAGCGTTTCCTCGACCTCGCGGGGGGAGATGTTAAAACCACCCCTGATTATGATGTCTTTCTTGCGGTCGGTTATGAAAAAATATCCGTCTTCATCCACATAGCCCAAGTCGCCCGTGTGGAACCAGCCGCCGCGCATGGCTTCTTCCGTTTCTTCAGGTAGATTATAGTAGCCTTTTGTAACGACTCCCCCTTTTATAACAATTTCGCCCTCCGCCCCCGGTTTCAGTTCGTTGTCATCCTCGTCGAATATCTTCATCTCGACACCAGGGGCGGCAGGCCCGATCGATCCGGCCTTGTACCTCTCTCCGGATGTGTTGAATGATACTCCGGATGTTGTTTCAGTAAGCCCATATCCCTCCGAGATGGTTGTCTGGAATACTTCCACGAACTCTTTTATTATACTCAGCGGCAGGGGTGCGCCTCCTGAAAAACTGTATCTGAGGGATTTCGGGATTTTTACATTTCTGCTTTTTGCTATCTGGAGCAGGTGAATGTACATGGACGGTATTGCGATGAGCAGAGTGGCATTTAGTTCCGAGATGTTCCTTAAAAGCTCAGCCGGGCTGTACTGGGGGATCATTATCAGGCTGCACCCGAAGTATAAAAAGAGCAGAAGAGCGTCGGCCATAGCGTAAACGTGAAACATCGGGAGCACGGCGATTATGCGGTCTTCCTGATTTACAGAGAGGACGTGCTCCACAACCCTGCTTTCCGCCATGAAATTGTTAAAAGAGAGCTTTACACCTTTGGGCTTACCGGTTGTCCCGGAAGTGTACAGCAAAACTGCGGGTTCGTCAGGGTCCGCTGCCTCGGCGGTAAATTTTTTCGAGGACTTGAGAAGCAGCTCCTTTAAGGAAATCGTGTCAGCCATTTTCGCGCCGCCCCTGCCGCTTCTGGGATAGGCGGCAACATCTATGTCGTTTTTCCTGGCAACCTCCCTGTCAACGCGTACGTCGGCGCCTACCAGTATACCCTTCTTTTTTATCCCCTGCACTACTATCGTGTCGGGCAGAGTGCCGCTGCCAAGCAGGTACTTTCCCGCCACTCTACCTTCGACCAGGGATGAAGGGTATGCAAACAGGTCTGCTACGTCCCCTTCAGGGTTGAATATCAGCCTCCATTTGTCTGCCATCAATGTAACTCCGTTTACAGTCTTTTTATTTTTCCTTCAATGTCATCCGTTTTATTGCTTCCTGCACTATCCTGTTAGAATATCATGCTTCGAGAAATTCGTCAACCTCATCGAAAAACCTTGACTGTATTTCTTCAGAGGGCCGTTTTGTCAGAAAACTGATCACTATGTAAAGGACCATATTGACGATTATCGTGGGCATCACGGGATGAAAACCCGCAAAAAGAGGACGGTAGATCAAACCCGCTATAAGGTACACGACACCGACAAGGGTGCTCACGATAGCCCCCTGCTTGGTTCCGCGTTTCCAGAGTATACCGCCTACAAGCGCAGGCCCCCACTGCGCAAAACCCGGGATGGTCACGTCTGTAAGGTAAAGGGCCATGGCTGTCGGGTTCCAGAGCGAAACGCCGAGACTGAGGATGACAATGCCGATTACTGACAATCTGGCCCATCCTATAATCTGTTTATCCGTGGCGTCGGGTTTTATAAACCCCTGGATGAGGTCCCTTGCAACAATGACACTGGAAGTCATAAGCTGCACCGCCGCTGTGGAAATAGCAGCGGCTATTACGCCCATGAGGACGTACACCGAGAACCATCTTGGTAAATGCGTTGTTATAATTGTCTGGACAATGTTGTCAGCCGCAGCTTTTCCGACAACACCCGGCATCACAACGGGTGCGATAAGCGAGCCCCATATAAAGGGCATGGTGTAGAAAAACAATCCCCCGAAGATAAAGATTAGAAGAGGGAACCATTTAAAAAGCATTTTGTCTCTCGCAGTCATGACCCCGATGACGATGTGCGGCCAGCTGAAAGCCATAAGGCCGACGACCATAGTGCCGCCGATTATTACCGGAGTAAAATATCCCTGAGGCCCCGGAGCGCTCAGCATTGCGGGGTTATTAATTTTTAAGAATTCGACCGCACCCCGCAGACCTCCCGGAATGAACCTGTTGACTATCCAGATGATAGAACCCAGAAGTGCGGACGCGTAAACGGCGCCGAGAAAAATATTGACCCACGCCACAATCCGCATTCCTCCGAGGAGCACGAGGATTATAAGTAGAGCTACCGTGTAAAGGGCGCCGACCATGAGAGGCATACCGGTCAGTGCCTGAAACCCGAGCCCCACACCGAGCGGCTGGATGCCTACATAGGGAACTATGAAGGCAAGCAGCATTATTGAAAGCAGTATCCTGAGAAAGGGTGATTCGTATCTTTCGCTCAAAAGCTCTACAGGTGAAAGAAAGCGGTTGATCCGCGCTATAGCCCAGAGCCTCGGGCCTAAAAACATATATAAAGCGGCAAAACCCGCTACAGACCCCCATATAAAATAGATGTAAGCTGGGCCGTTTAGATATATAAAACCGGGATAGCCGTAAAAGGTCCAGCTGCTTGAAATTGCAAAGAGGATAAAGAAGAACATCACAACTACACCTATGGTTCTTCCAGCGAGCATATAATCCTCTGCTGTTTTGGCCGATATTTTGTACCCATAAGCAGCCAATGCCAGAATTGCGAGTCCGAATACCGACAGAGCAATGATTTCCATTTCCCCCTCCTTTAATAAAATCTGATATGTTTTCTGCCTGAAAAGCAAAAAAAAGCTGTATTTATGACCTAACGATAGGGCCAGTACTTAAAGAAATAAACCAGATAAGCCGCAAGCCATACGATCACAAACACTATTCCCGCGGCAAGAGGAAGTGTGATCCAGCCGAATATCAGGAATGTGCTGTTGAAGTACCTGGTCACGAACATCATACCGACTATTGAGACAAAAAGTATGCCGATAAAAATTCTTCCCGGTGTGTGCTTCAGTATCTCACGCATTTTTATTACCCCCCTTTGTAGATAAGTACAAACGATATTGCGGATAGAAGATCACTGAAATAAGTAATTATTATATTTATTTCAAATTATGTCAATGATTTTATTCGATTTTGTTACGTTAAATAAAAGGCGCACGGAGGTGTTTTTATCTACATTTATTATTGCCAGATCCAACACATTTAAGTAATTTTAATTTAAATATTTCCCAAAAGTTGTACGCTCTATAAAAAAAAAATATTATTATTTATGACTACCATACCTTAATCAAAATCAATTAACTACAAAAGGGTCCCTCTAAATGCAGCTTACCAAAAATAAAATAGAACTCAATTTAACAGAAAACGCCCGTACTGTTTTAAAAAAACGGTATCTTAAAAAAGATCATAACGAGAACTCCGGGGAAAACCCGGAGGATATGTTCAAAAGGGTCGCGGAAAATATCGCCGAAGCTGAAAAACTGTATGACAAGGAAGCGTCTGTTTCACGGACTGCGGAAGAGTTTTATAATTTAATGATCAGCCTCGACTTCATGCCCAATTCCCCGACGCTTATGAACGCGGGTAGAGAACTTCAGCAGCTGTCAGCCTGCTTTGTGCTCCCGATAGAGGACTCAATAGAAAGCATCTTTGACGCTGTAAAATATACGGCGCAGATCCATAAAAGCGGCGGCGGGACAGGGTTTTCATTCTCAAGACTGAGGCCGAAAAACGATGAAGTAAGATCGACCAGAGGAATATCGAGCGGCCCCGTGTCCTTTATGAAGATCTTTGACACTGCGACAGAAACTATTATTCAGGGCGGGACCCGGCGGGGTGCAAACATGGGCATTTTAAGTGTTCATCACCCTGACATCCTTGAGTTCATTAATTCCAAGTCAGAGCAGCATATCCTCAACAATTTCAACATATCGGTCACAATCACCGACGCCTTTATGGACGCGGTTATATCGGAAGATGATTATGAGCTCGCAAACCCGAGGACCGGAGAGGTCATGGGGAAGCTGAACGCGAGGGAAGTATTTGACCTGATGGCCGTGCGGGCCTGGCAATACGGCGACCCGGGTCTTGTGTTTATCGATGAGATAAACAGGGGGAACCCGACACCCGAGCTCGGGCAGATAGAATCAACCAACCCGTGCGGTGAACAGCCTCTTCTCCCCTATGAAGCCTGCAACCTTGGTTCCATTAATTTAAAAAACATGGTAACAAACGGGGAGATATTGTGGCAAAAATTAATCGATACCGTTCATTCTGCGATACATTTTCTGGACAACGTAATCGATATGAGCGAATTTCCCCTGGGCCAGATCAAGGAGCTGGTTCAGAGCAACAGGAAAATCGGCCTCGGGGTCATGGGTTTTGCAGATATGCTGATCAAGATGGAGATCCCGTACAGCTCGGAAGACGCCTTTGCTGTCGGCCGAAAGATCATGAAGACCATAAAAGAAGAGGCGGACATCGCTTCCGGTATGCTGGCCCAAAAGCGGGGTGTGTTCCCGAACTGGGGCAGATCGATATACTCGAAAAACGGCCTGAACTTTCGAAACGCGACAAGGACCACAATTGCTCCTACCGGCACCATAAGTATTATTTCCGGATGCTCCTCCGGCATTGAGCCTCTGTTCGCGGTTTCGTTTGTCAGAAACGTGCTCGACAATATGGTGCTCCCCGAAACCAACTCTCTTTTTATAGAGGCAGCTGTCTCGGAAAATTTTTATTCTGATGATCTTGTGAGAGAGATCGCCCTTAATGGAAGTGTAAAAGGTATCAAGGGTGTCCCCTTGAAATATCAGAATATTTTTGTGACCGCTCACGAAGTGTTACCGCTGGATCATGTAAAAATGCAGTCAGTGTTTCAAGAGTACACAGACAACGCGGTGTCCAAGACCGTTAACTTTTCCAACTCCGCGACTATAGAAGATGTGAAAAACGTGTACCTTCTGGCATATAACTTAAAGTGCAAGGGGATCACTGTTTACAGAGACGGCTCGCGGGACACCCAGGTGCTGACAACCGGGAAAACCAAAGAAGAAAAAGAGAAACAGAAAAACGCGCCCCGTGAACGGCCTGTGATCACAAGAGGCATTACGGAAAAGGTGATCACCGGCTGCGGTAAGCTGTACGTGACAATAAATGAAGATGTGGACGGGCCCTGCGAAATATTTGCGAGAATGGGTAAAGCAGGGGGGTGCGCCGCATCCCAGATCGACGCGCAGGCGCGACTAATTTCCATGGCGCTGCGCTCCAATGTAGAACCTGATTCTATTGTAAAGCAGCTCAAGGGAATGAGATGCCCGTCTCCCTCTCTGCTACCCCAGCCGGGGGGGAAAGTGTTGTCGTGCTCCGATGCTCTTGCAAAAGTTCTGGAGCATTTTTTGGAAGAGTTTTACAAAAAAGGCCCCCAAAAGGACATTGATAAAGAAATTGTAAAAAAAAAGTTTATTACTCACGAGCAGCTTGATTTTGACTTTCAATCCAATTCTCAAACGAAGAACATCGCCGGTATGTGCCCCGAGTGCGGGAATATCCTGGAGCATGAAAGCGGGTGTGTCATCTGCCATTGCTGCGGGTACTCGAAATGCTGAAAATTATTTTTTTGTCTGCGTATAAAAAATCTCGTTTAATTTCAATCTAATCCTCAGCTGCTCCATTAAAAACAAATTCTATTATTGACATACTGGTGACAATTTTGTAAAATGGAAATCCTGCTTTTTTGGAATTTTTTTCGCCAAGGGAGTGTTTAATATTGAAAAAAAAGGAGAAAAGGAATGCGGCCCACTGTTATTTTTACGACGCTCATAACACTCTCTATTTTTTTACACGGTTCAGGATGTACCAGAATCGAATCCCCGGTCAGATATACCGAAGAGGACCAGGACAATCCGGAAGAGGCATCACCTGAACTTTTAATCGTACCGGATAAGAATGAAATCTTCGACACTGAGCCTCTCAGGCTTCAAGCCACGGGTGGTAAAGGTGAAATAACATGGGGTACAGAGCCGCAGTTTGAAAATTCATTTCTTCCCGCGACAGGTGATCTCGTGCTTTTTTCACCGCCCGATATTTCCGCGGATACATATCTGACAATCATAGCAAAGGACCAAAACAACAAAACCGCCCGCGCGGAAATACTCATTATTGATGAAGGGCTTCCGCCCGGGCCCGGGGATATACTCATAAATGAGATCGCGTGGGCAGGCACACTGAAAAACTGGCGCGACGAGTATATTGAATTGATCAATAAAACCGACAGGGCCTTTTATATTGACTTTTGGTCAATCGAAAACATGGCTGGGTCAGGTAATTCTTTCTATTTTTCGGGGAAAATAGCCCCTGGCGGGCTTTTTCTTATCACTAATTACGTGGAAGATAGTGAGAACACCGCCATTTCCGCATCTGTTGATTATGCAGACTCCGGATTGTCCATTCCGAACACCGCTTTCGGGCCCTTTATATTGAAAAATTACGAAGGTATGATCTTCGACACGGTAGGAGACGGCGGCTCATATCGGTTAGGGGAAAATTCCGCTGAAGTCAAAGCGTCCATGTCAAGGTATAATTCTTCAACTTCAACTGTTTGGGAACCGGAGTCCTGGTACACAGAAACTCTTTCCTTAAATCTGCTTGACGGTACAATGGGCACACCAGGCGCCCGGAACAGCGGTGAAACAGGCAGTGCCGGGGCATCCGGTGACAGCGCCATTGCGATAATAACCGAATACAGCATCGATGCCGGGGACGAAATTGGAGAAGACTGGGTGGAGCTTTTCATAATAAAAAGCGGGAGCATCCGGGACTTTATTTTGACCGATCTTGACGGGACCGACCTTTCGATAACCAACTGGAAGGATATCGAGGTGGAAGAGGAACAGTATATCCTCGTGGTCTGGGGAAGAAGT
>SDBT01003780.1_pt1 | contig 26041 bp, 24 predicted proteins | sample 2277101 | NCBI WGS metagenome assembly SDBT01 (sample SAMN10404973, study PRJNA504765) | marine sediment metagenome | isolation source: marine sediment core GS10_PC15, 103 cmbsf | place: Arctic Ocean: Southern Knipovich Ridge | collected 2010 | reverse complement strand
GGTGAATAGATAGGTCTTCACAATCACAAATGTATGAGTTGTGGCAAAGGAGTTTCTTGGTGGACGCATTTTCATTGTGAACCCTGTCAGCACTGCTCTGGCAAAGTAAGAGAATAACTACTTACTTGAGACATAGTTATGTGTGTTTCTCTTTACTCTATTGTCCATGCCCCTCTTCAAATAAGGTAGTAGTATTAGACCTTGCTGCTTCTTGCCCTTACCACTATCTCTCTCAATTGTCGCAACTACATTCCGCACGCCCAGGGGGTGAGGAGCTCTCTTCTACCGCTTCATACCGCATAACAAATGTAAATATACGCTATACGCACACACCGAAAATATAGGGAACGCTGCCTATATTCCACCCATATGCAAAGCCTATGCGGAGGGCATATAGCATATACGCCTATGCGGAAAACATATATTTGCCTTGCCAGGCACGCATATAGGGTCTACCGATTAAACAACGGAATAATCGAAGGCATTAAAGGTCCGCACTACTGGTAATTCCCGGTGATTACTGCCAATGCTTAACCGCTTAAAGCAGAAGATATATATACGCTTTGTCAACCCCCCTAATATATACAGGACGTGGTGTATATATCATGTGTATATCTAAGTGTATATCTAAACTGTATATATCCATATATATTATATTTCAGGAAGCATAGTTAGGACCATTAAATACTAAAGGACCTAATAGCTACAATTACTGCTACTCAGGACCGTAGTTACTTCTTCACCTTCCGGAAAGCGGCACCCACTGCACTAGGTTTCTCTTTAGCCGCTCCTTGAACCTGTCCTAGAAACCGTAGAAAATCCATCTCTAAATCTCCATGATATTGCCATTCAAGCCCCCATTTTCTACGTTCCTTAACGAACCTCTGTAATACTCGACGCGGTTTCCTCATTGAAGACGGGTATTTAATGAGAAGTTGTGCAAGACTCCAACGAAGTTCTCGATTAGGTTGACTGCCTCCCGGGAGACGATGGAGCATGGGGTAGAAATGCTTGAGGAAGGATATTTGTTCTGAAGATACACTGAAAGGGGGACAGGTTTGAAAACAGCCGTATTGGTATTTGGTTGCACAGCAGGTGGAATGAGAGATGCCCATTAATAGAGGTTCGCCGGTTGAGAAAATGAGAGTGGGTTTACCCCTGATAATGGGACGGTGGCAAAAACAGCATTCACATCCCCAGCGTATATTATCCACAGGAATTATTATAAATGTTTAGTTTAGGCAATGTAAAAATTGTTAACTGTGATAGCCACGACTTCGTCTGACATTTCTAGCACTTTACCACCACTTCCCTCTCGGTTGCAGTAACTTCATTCTTCATGCCCACTGATTGATAATACTTGGGAACCCCATCTCCTCTTTCGTATAGAATCCCCCTAGTCCCTTATATATAGTGCCCGGAAATCGATTCTGTGGGGTCTGGCAGTAGTTTGGTCCACTTGGGTCCAATAGAACTTTGATGTTTGCCGTTACATTGACAGGAAGTTGGCCGAGGGATACTATTTGTTTGCGATTATTTGAAGCAGCTAAAATAGCGAAGTCTGCTCGATGATATTGCAGAAAGGTAAGAGGTTTCTGCCAGTAGGTCATAAATGAACAATGAACTAAATAAACTTTATAAAGCACAGGGTCGGAAAGATTTCATTCCTTGTGGTATCCCTTACGAGGAAACATACCTACAATCACGACCGAGAGTCGTTTTTCTTATGAAAGAGGTTAATTCCAAAAACCTGGGTTGGGATTTACCAAACTTTTTACGTTCGCAAATAAAAAAAGGCACGGATGATAGAAGTATCTATCGGACTTGGAAGCCAGTAGGAATGTGGAGTTACGGTATTCAAAATAATTTCCCATCCTTCAATATAGTGAAGTCAAATGTAATTATAGCTGAGGGATTAAGAAGTATAGCGATGACTAACTTAAAAAAATCTCGTGGTGGAACTGTTTCCACTAACAAAGATATACGCATGCATACTCTCAAGGATAAAGAGCTTTGGATTAAAGAATTAGAGATTATGAATCCCGATATTATTGTCTGTTGTGCTACTCTTCCCTATATACAGCACATATTAGGCTTAGAATGCAAACTCGTGTCTAAAGATAAGTTAGCACCTAATGGTTATTACTATGCAAAATGGGAAATAAATGGTCATAATGCACTTCTTGTAGGTTTCTACCACCCTGGAGCTCATTTTAAGTGGAAGGAACTATATAACAACTTTAAAGGAGTGCTACTAATTCTGAGAGATAAGGATTTATGGTAAATAATGGTATCGAGGAAAAACCTGTAATTTATATGCCACGGAATAACTAAGGAATCCATTATTCACGCCCACACGATAAAGAACTCTTTTCATAAAGCATCTGCCCTTCTCTTCTACCGCTTCATACCGCATAACAAATTCCCCGAGTGTCAATTCCTGCAAATTCCCTTGAGGGGTCCAGAGAATTTCCGCGGAAACTTCCAGCGGAAAACTTCTAGGGGAAACCCCGTAAACTGTAGAATAATAGCAGGGATTAAAGCGTGGAATTTCTGTTTCAATAAACATAGTGAGGACCTTTGAAATCACAGAAATAGGACCATTAAATACTGGGGAACTATGCCTTGTTCCGTATAGAATAATCTGGTATTTGCTATACGATATATACATATACGCAAACACCGAAAGCATACAGGACGTGGTGTATATATCATGTGTATATCTTAGTGTATATCTAAACTGTATGCTTTCGGCATATTCTCTATTTCGGGAAGCATAGTGAGGACCTTTGAAATCACAGAAATAGGACCATTAAATGCTAAAGGACCAAGCACATCCCAAACTCATAATGCCAGGTGATTGCTTGTCATATTTCAAATATCTTAATTGGCACTTCAAATCTAATAGATTTTAAAGGAGAGGGAGAGCGGAGACGTTCTCACCTCATTTATGCCTTGGATGGTTCCCATCTTGGCAATTGATTTCCACCATGTGTCACTTTATACTGATTCCAAATGAAGATAACAGTTGAAGTAGGTACTGCTGACTAGAAGAATATCATAGAAAAAGAATTGTTGTTAATTCAGACAATCATAGGAGCATTTGACCCCCCTCTAAATATTAGTCAGGCAATTGTACCTGCCGACTTTGACCAAAAAGTCAATGAATTACAGAATACTGATTATTACAAATCCGTGCGTGGCGTGGTGGCTATAGCAAAGATTTTAGAGATTGATGACGGTATTGCCATGATACTTTCACCACGCATTTATACGGTGGAATGGGACATTCAAACAAGGGTGTTCATCTATTTACATGAAATCCGCCACGTTGCCAACAAAAAATGGATACAGAAACCAGAAATTCAATCACCTTCATTATCGCTTTATTTCGAGAATATTTACCGCCTTTTTGATGAATATGCGGCTGATAGACAAGCACTCGAACTCATTGACAAAGTGTTCCCATTAAAAAGTGACCAAATGCGATGTCACATAGACTCGGATGTTGATGGCTTCATCCGAATAATCAATAATCAGCAATACTACCAGCAGATAGCAAAGGAAATCGCTTCTTTCCGAATCTGCGACAGCGATGTGACAACATTCCTAGAAAATACTCATGACAGTTTTAGCGAGGTAGCTATGTCAATCGCCCATTTGTATTCGTATATTGATAACTATCCAGATTATCAAAGCAAGGTAACCGATTTACATAATTCGAGATTCGTAAATGTCAAAACATACACACTAATTGATTTCTTTCGAAAGAAGTATGGAGAGAAATGCCCTGAATTGGTTGAAGGTCTTAATCCGGTTAAAGAATTCATGCTAAACTTTGGGATGAGATTCGAGGATACCGCACAAGGACTCTATTGTCATGTGCTAGACATTTGATGCGGCATATTGAGTAGATTCTATCACTCGCAGTATGGGTGTCAATGGTGAACCGAGGGATTTAACCGTCTCTCGGGTTTTTGTCTGCTAGTGGAATTAGGCATCATTTCTCGGAAAAGGACTTACGAAGACGTTATTAGTCATTAATTCGTGCTGGCTTTGGTGCAATTGTTTCAATCTAGATAAGGGGTTATCATAATACCTAACATCTCCAATTCTAATGTCTTCAGGGCGGAAGAACAGATTCTTCTTTCGGTTAGATTTGCGATTGGCGTGGTTATATCTGTCTAACTGGTGAGGTTTATTGAAGATGAACCAGAAATAACCGAACTCATCTTCAACTTTCTTGCAGAGTGGACGATATATGCTGTTCACATTGCTTAACTTAATATTCCTCCAATTAAGGTAATAAATTGCGTGCTGAAGGTGCATTGAAAGCAAATGACAAACACATAGCAAAGCTAATTCACTTAGGTAGTGATTATAGACTATTTCATCCGAACTGGAATGGTAAAATTTTCGTTCCCTAATGATACTTATGCTATCACTTGTTGAATGGGAGAAATTACTCAAGAAATTGTAATGGACAAGAACTCTAGTGGTGGACTTCTTGTCCAATATACCATTCAACCGTAAATTCTCTAGAATTCTAGAAAAAGTTAAGAAATAATAATAAAGAGCACCGTAGTCTTCGGTTATCTGCTTTTCTACTCTTCTTGGGATGGTTGCCCACTCCCCTGTAAGAAAACGTTTAGTTTTAAGAGTCTCTTCAAGTTTCTTCCCTTTCAGATGATGTTCAACAGGACGGAAATTTTTCCAAGCACTATAATAGTAAGGGACGACTACACCTGTATCTTGACCTTCATTATCAACTACTTTGACACCCCGAACTACAGCAACCAAGATGTCCTTATTTTCCATATAAGTTGTTACTAAGCTACTACCAAGATTTCGCTGTGCCTGCTGAATAATTCTATTCTTTGCGTGGTTAAGGTCTGGGTCACTCTTATTCCTTCTCACCCTTATCCTTATTGGATACTTGTCACAAGTGCTAATTAGTCTCAGAATAAAGTAGCCTTCAAATACCATACGAATTAGGTGATAAGCATCTCTGTAATAACCTTGCACTATGTTTGTTTTAGCATTTTGCAGTGACAGAGTTTGGATTTTAACGAAGTCCAGAATTTCTGTATCTTGCATCCAAGATGAATTGCCCCATTGCACATCATTTCTTAACCCTTTGAGTACAGTGATAAGATTATCAACAAGCTTGCTTAGATTCTCGTGCTCATTATAAGTTTGTGTAGGAACGTCTAAACCCATATTCTCAAATCCTACTGAGATTCTATCCCTCGTTGTAGTGGGTGTCAATGGTGGTGTGGCTGGGTGGTTAATAAAGTATTCAACATAGGAATAAATGTAAAATACAACTAACCTAATAAGCCTCAAAGCTGTTATAGGTATAGTCAAATTCATTCAGATAAGATTCATAGATGGACTTTGGGGCTGAACCGATAATCATGAAGAACCACTCGTTATGAAGCACAAAGTAGGTTCTAGAGTATATCTCATTCCCTCTAAGCATCCATTCATACTCCATCCGATAATCCCCACCCGCTAACTTAACTAAGCTAACTAGTTCAAAGTCCTGATATACTGTAGAAAGGAAAGCAGTAAATCCTGAAGCACACTCATCCAAGGATTGTCCTGGTTCCAGCTTACGGGGCTCATCTATGGCTATGTCTATCTGAGGTTCAGGTGCCATTATCAAAACTTTACCCTCGTCTCCTATTTGCTGCAATGTCCAACCAGCAGGATAATCAATATGATATTTATGGATGTTATTACGGTAGCGTTTGTGCTTAATCTCTTCTAGGAGTTTGGTTGCCCCTTCATTCCAAGCTACTACCTCTCTGGTTCTCTCATTGACACGCCACTCTGAATCTGAATAACCCATAAAGACTCTCCACCAACCTTTTCCGCTATATGTCACCAGCCTGCGTAGTGCACTTGTAACAGTAGAAAATTTACTGAGCCCAGGAAACTCTATCTCCACCGAATCACCCCATTTGTTTGGGTCGTCCTCCCGTAATGCTGTACTCCAGGATGAAACTATTCCATTCATAAATAATGAACCTACAATGAGCTTCTGTGCTTCGGCACTCGCACCTTCCAGCTGCTCAGCTTTGTCCGCCAAATACTCGTATAGGTAACTGATAACTTGCTTCTCAGTCCAGCTTGGCTTATCCTGTGGTAAAGTAGTATCAGGCTCTTGGCTTTGACTGCAACCCACCAAACTTAGTGAAGTCAATACAATTACTACTGCTAGCACTGGAATTAGGTATCGGTAAATTGCTCTCATCTCAGAACTATCCTCTTAGTTTGCATTCTATTCCTATCTATAGCATTTCTCAAGGTGCGGTGCTCCTCTTGCTCTATTGTTTATTCTGCCCCCTTCAAATAAGGCAGTAGTGTAGAGTACAACCAACGGGTTTGCTTGACGGGATGCTGGATGTAGATGGTCAATCCCGCAGGGCATTGACAAACTCCCAGTAGTAGACTAGACTCAATCTTGGGTTAGCATTCAAAACAACAGCCAAATTATGAGAAAATACATCTTTCTAGTGATAGCCCTAGTCTTTGTACTACCTTCCATTACGGGTTGTAGCATAGCTTATAGGGATGTGAACCTCACCGTAGAACCACTTCAAACCTACAACCTGACCGCAAATATGAAACTTGGAGATGTCATTGAAGGCTACTTTTCAGTCAAGGGCGGTAATAATGATATCCATTTCTATTTGGAAGACTCTTATGGAAATAAGATATTGAATATTGATAGAGTACAAGGAAGATATGATTTCTCACATAAAGCCACATCCGAAGGCTTTCATTCGTTATTCTTTGATAATGGTTTCTCTTTAGTTACTAGTAAACTAGTTTTTTTGCATTATAGAATTAGATAAATTTGTGGAAAGAATAGCGACACTGAATACGGTTACCAAACTACATCCCACACTCACCATCACTCTAAGTATGCAACAGCAGAATACAGCTTCAGGTTATCCTGAAAGCTCCTCAGCGTTTTAGAGTTGGTAGGATATGATGCTCCCCGATGCTTATGACCTTGGAATAACAATTAAGGGTAGCCCACTGTTATCAGGGCTGTTTCACAAATAGAGCTTGACAGGCTATTAGATAGTATTATTATACTTGAATACAATGGAAGATAATTACACTTTTATCGCCCAAAACACAACCAAATACTATTTGGAACTACAGCAGCATTATCAAGAAAGATATAGAACGTCAACGTCTTTATTAGCGACAGCGGGTGTTTTGGATGCACAAAACTATATATTCATTGAAAAAAACTTTGATATATCAGACCTGCTTCATATGGCTGAGGACGCTTCCCCGCATGAGGAAAATGCTTTGGTAGAATTCATAACTCTTTTAGAGATAGAAATATTCAAGGTAGACAATCCAACTATTGCCCCAGCTGACATAGTGATGGCTTGTATCGGGAAGAAAGCGGATATTGAAAACGCAGTTCAAAAAACCAAGGAACAGTATTTGGGCGACACTTTGTTCTCTTCAGTAGTATCTGCTTTTATGAATTTGCCTCAATTCAAGGCACACAGGAAAAAGCTCGGCATTAAGGATTAACCTTCAGGATAATAGCGGATTAGAGCTTCAAGCTATCCTCAAACCTCACTGACCTGACGTAAAACTCTATTTCGTGTGGGCGCTTCCCTTTCCTGTTTCGTCCTATGCTCCAGTCTTAATTACTGAGGTATAGAGCATACACAAGGGGTTTGACACCACCAACGCTCTAGACCTATGCTATTTCTCATAAGTTAGTTGGGGGATTTGAACAATGAGTCTCTACAAAGATATTCTAAGGATGGCAAAAGCAAGAGGGATTGACCCCTATAACACATCTTTTACACCCAGAGACTTAGGACTCAAAGCTAGTGATTATGGCTCTTTCTCGGACTGGTGTAAGGTTCGGCATAGCAGGCCAGCCAAATATAACAAACATTTCTGTCTTGAAGTGGCTAAAGAAGACCTAAGTGGTAGACCACGAAAATATATTCTCCTACCAAGAAATCAATGTAAATAAATGGTATACCAGTCAGTGACACCCTTTAGTTCATGATTGAGCGGTGCTCCCCCTTTGCTCTATTGCTCCCCTCTTCAAATAAGGCAGTAGTATAGAGTGCACTCAATAGATTTGGTTGATGGGATTCTGGAGGATAAATGGTGATATAATGTAGTCGAAATGAGTGACAATGTCCAAAAAGAAAGATACATAACACCTATTGCTATTGGTTTCATGACGACGATAGTACCTGATTTCCTGAAAGAAGCTTTTGATGCCTACCATAAAAGAGATTTCACGAGAGACTACTGGCAAGTAAGTAGTTGGGAACAGTGGTATGGAGGAGCTGGAGTCGCCTTAACAGTCTCAGCAATAGAAGCTAATAGAAATAGATTTTTCTATATGAAACTGAAAGATAAAACTCCAAGCAGAGATGTATGTCAAGATATAGTTGGCGTACTCTCCCACTTGAATGAATTCCCTGCTAATACTCTTGTCGCACTTATTAGCGAAGTCTTTACCGTAAGGAATGTCATCTTACACAGCCACATTTATGAAATTGATGCGGAGTTTACATTAGCTGATTGGGAAATGATAGACCTGAAGCGAACCAAACTGGCTGGATATGGAAATAGTAAGTTCGAGAATTTGGTGGATTCAAATAGCTTGAAAACAAAATTATTAGGTATGAATGTACTCCCAGCAAGAATAGGGTTTGAAGAGCTATTTACAGCACTATTGGTTTTTGACCTGATAGTCGGTATTATTCAAAAGATTCATGGGAAGGGCTATTTTTTATATCGAATCCATCAAGAGCTAGATAGCAACTGGGTAAACAACTTATGCGAATTGCTAACTTACTACTTTGACCAGATTCCCTCTAATTCCTTCAAAACCCACACCAAAAGCCTAGCATCTGAATTCGGAAGTACGTTCCGAAGCTTCTTAGGTGACGAAGAGCGTTATTTTATAACAAATACATGTCCGAAGTGTGGTTCACTGGGATTTCATAAGTGGTGGCATTTATCACACTGCACAAGTTGCAACGCTACAATTCGAGTGCAAAGGTAGGCTGCCCTAGCATTTGATTGAACTGTCACTATTTAGTAACCTTGGCTGGTTATGGGGAAATACAGCATCAATGTACTTTGCGGGGCTTATCCTTTCTTATTACTGCTCCACTCTTAGGCAAAGGTAAATAGTTAATAGTCCATATACAATGCTGTGTATCAAGGATTTCTAATACCTTACCGTCTTCTAAGACCCCATAAGATTCTAAGTGCCATGGTAGCAAACAAGAAACAAAGAAAGATAATGGTACCTGTCAAGGAACTATATGCCTCTGTCGCCCATCCTACTATACCTAGTATGAGTCCTACTGCAAATACTAGCCAAACAAAGGCTCTCTTGGCATTCTCTGTCACGTTAATCTACCTCTTTCAATACTTGGTATGATTCGCTAGATGTTAACAAGTACTGTTTTCAAGGTCAGTTCATATGTTGCGACTTCAATGTAATCCTGCTTAGAGAGTTTGTCAATACCCTAAAATGGGTGAAATTGTGGGGGTGGGTAAATATTCTCTCCCCTCCAACAACCTCACCTTCCAACAATAATAGAAACACCATTACTCAACGTAAAGCTAATCATTAAAGCTGAACATAAGTAGAACAGTAGCGTTGTTCACCTGTTCTCACTAAATTTCAAACTTCACTCTCAGCATGCCAACTTTGCTTTGGTTCTAGGAAATTAAACAAGGGTAAAAACAACCCACTTTTTACGCACGGGATTTTCACCAAATCAAAATCTAGGTGGGTGTACTTCGTAGGCTATGGTTTACTATTCACCCCTCGTGCTGTTTGAATTTATTAAAGTCATATCGTGCTCTTTCCCATAAGTATGTTGTATAATGCGACCGGAAGCAAACGAAAGAAGTATCTGAAGCTGGATGGTAGCAAATTGAGTTTTGAATTAATATACATCCCTATGTTTCCTCTATTACGCCGATAACACTAGCTTAGAAAGTGGTACAAATTATTAAAGTGCAAAGGAGATATGCTAGCTAATGAGGTGGTGGAAATGGCTTCTTATAGGCATAGCTATCATTGCAATAGTGCTTATTGGCTCGTGTTTGTATACAGTAAGCGTGCTTGGTCAGGGACTAGTTGTTTGTTGACCACCCACCTAGCTGCAATTTTGTGTCTATTGTGTACATAGTGTGAAGACACTAGGTCAACCGACACCCTGATTTTATGCTTTTATTGCTAAAATATCAATAGTTGCTAATGCGACAACGATTTTAAATATGACAAACTTATATGTGTGTATCCAGCAACTAGAGTCAACCAGAAACATTATTTAAAACATCTGCATAGACTGCTTCGTTTAACAATAGGAACTCCTGAAAACTAGCCAGGGGTTGTAGATCTGGTTTACTGCTAATCCGTTCCTTTACCCATCGTGTAATCGATTCTGCAGAAAGTTCGGGATCTGTCGGTGATACTACTAAAACCTGGTTCTTATTAAAAGCAAAAATATCCCTATATGTATCTGTAAAATCCTGACGGTCGGTAATAATACCGACTCCCATCCACGCAGCTTCCAATACCAGATTTGAGAACACAGGGTTTGGTAAGTTAGATTCAAATGCAAATATTGCATCTAACTGGCTTAATACTCCTGGCATTTCCCAAGGTACTACAAATGGGGACCACTCGAAGTTGGACAAATTATCCTGTTTGAGACTCTCCTTAAAACTGTCGATCCCATTTCCCTGTCCATATATAACACACTCGAATTTATCTACCAGATTCTCCATTATCTTGGCGATTAACTTAAGAGATTTGTGTTGCCAATGGTAGTTTATTTTTCCGATGATGGCTAAACGCCTTCGAGTTTGCAAATTATTTCTTGGGACAAATACACTTTCATCAGGAATATAAGGTGGTTGAAAAACAAGGTTAGGAGTTAGATGTTCAAACAGGTTCGCATGGAGCCGATTTGTTATTACAGCATCAGCGTCAGATAATGCTAGATTGACCAAAGACTGAAGATTATTTTGTTTAAGGAACTTTTCCAAATCAGATCCACCATGGCGTATGACATGAGGAATTTGTGTAGACAATTTGGTAAAATAACCTGCTATCCCGTATGGTACCAAATAGCTGGAATCAATTACCTGGATTTTATGCTCTCTAATAACCTCAATGGCAGTATCTATCAGTGAAAGCGTGTGTTCGCTATCTTCCGGAATATGCCATGGCAAACTATGTGTTCGATGGATTTGTATGTTTAAATCGGTTCCTGGTGGCTCCGAGTATCCTTTAATGCTGTACTCACGTCCAGCGCCAATATCATGAGTAATAACATGGATTTCGTGTCCCCTTTGCGCAAGACCACGTGTCACCCAATAGGTTTTTGAAGAAATACCCCCTTCAATCGGGGGGAATTTACTTAGAAAAGCTATCTTATAAGGCATATTAATTCTCAGTTAAGAAAGTATTCGTGAAGATATCGAAAAAATACATATCCGTTTTATTTGAAAGGTAATTATTGAATGGATGTCTAGCCAAGGCAGGTTCACTACTCAAACCTTCTATATATCTCTTAATATCCAGATCAAGACCCTTTATCGCTGAGGGCATACTTTCTTTAGGTCGATTGATAATCCAGTCTAACCCCAGTTTCTCAAGTTCGGGTTTGAAAGCATCCCTGAGTATACGTTTTGTAACCTGTTTATCCTGTACCTTAAACTCTATAGGTAAATCCAGGGCAAACTCTGCTAAATCATCGAATAAGTATACCGGTCGTATTTCGAAACCAAATGCCCCTGAAGATCTATCCACGTTTTGTAAATGATAATTTGAAAGGCCACCTCTTGTCAGCGTATCGAATACGTGGCGTTGATAAACACGTTCATCCTCAGGTAAAGGAAACATCCTATCAACAATATGCAGAATGTCCTCACTTCTAGGGCTTAAGGTATTCATTCTGGACCGAATAGTATCTGCGAAACCAAGCGGATGAGTATACGGCCAATAATAACCGCCGAATAGCTCGTCAGCACCTTCTCCTGTAAAGGCAACTTTCACATAATCTGATACGGTTTCCGAAAGTAAGTGGAATGCAATACCACCATAAATATCGAATACACCACCTGCAATTAACGATTCATAGTGATAGACGTAATGCTCAATACTCTGAAAAAAGTCTTCGGTGGTTACAATCCTCTCAATGTGTTGTGCACCAAGTTTGTGTGCAATCTGCTTGGCAGCAATAAAGTCCCCATTTTCTGAGTTATCGGCGATCGTAAAAGATAAAAGTGAATAACCGAGGATAGATCGAATAACCAGTGCTATTATGCTCGAATCCAGTCCACCTGAAAGGTATAACCCTTTGAGTTGGTCTCCGTGTTTATACAATAAATCAATCGAGTTGATGATAATCTCTCTCAACTCACGTACAGAGGTATCATAATCATTATCACGTTGTTTGTTGAAATATCTGGCCTCAGGCGGTTGCCAGAATTGAATTATGTTTGCAGAGTCACGAGAGAAATCAATAACTGTACCTGGCTTGACCTGGCTTATTCCCTCAAATGGAGTTATACCAGGAGAGTGCACATATCCGAAAACATATATTTCTTCAATTGCTCTCAGATTTAAGCTCGCTGAGATATCAGGATGCTTGAGAATGGCCTTTATTTCGGATCCAAATATCACTTGGTCTTCCGACCTTACAAAGTACATTGGTTTGATACCAAGCTTATCTCGTGCGAGTACCAGTCTGTTATCGTCTAGAATGGCAACAGCAAACATCCCTTTTAGATGTGTGGCAAAATCAAGCCCATAATGCTGATATAATCTATTAACCACTTCGGATTCTAGATCCGTTGAGAACTGATAACCTTTTACTGATAATTCTCTACGCAACGAATCAACATTATAGATCTCGCCATTTAGCAGGACTGTGATTTTGGTTTCCGAGTCATGGAAAATAGCAGATACATCCGGAGCACCACTAATGATTAAACGAGAAGCGCCTATATTGAAACTGCTAGAGCTTAAGTAATCCAGCCTGTCCGGCCCCCTATGAGCCACAGCTTCAGCCATTTCCTTGATCAAACCTACACCAGAGCCGTTCCATATCCCCGCTATCCCGCACATACTATCTCTCCATTAAAATGGGAAGTGAATTACTCAGCCCTATCAAAGCAATCGATGATCCATTATCGATGTAATGATACGGCCACAATCCGTTAGGTAATTGTGTCGTTTCTAACCAGGAAGCTGCCCTTTCAATCGTGCCTTTAGGAGCTTGTTTTTCCAATGTAGAAAGTCCCCAAAGTACTATCCCTGTACTCCATGGGTCACTGCCCACTGGATGGTCTTTCCAGGGGCCATAGCCACCATCATCAGATTGCTCCTCAACTAGGTAATTAACAGTTCTATCAATAAGATCACCATGAGAAGAAGCTTCACTATGTTTCTGTGAAATTAAATAATATGCCCCTTTATAGGAAAGTTGAGTAGGGCTTTCTAGATCTGACTTCCATTGATTTTCCAACCATTCAAGTGACGTTTTATCGATAATTCCTGGTACAAGAACTGCTGCTAATGCTGTGATAGGAATTCGTGGTTGGTCACGATTAGATTTCCCCCAAGCTCCGCAAGGTAATTGATTTAACGCTAACCAATGCTTACCTCTGTTAATTTCTTCTTGAAACTGGTCTTCGAAAAAGGAAACAAATCCCAAACACCATAAGGTTTCCTCCACATCAGCCCATCCGCCGTCTTCCTGCTGAGCCGATATCAAGACAGAAGCCATCTCTATACCAGGAAATGAGCCTTTGATAGAACAACCTGCACAAAGTAAAGCATAACTGGATCTTGCGACACGTATCGCTTCTAGTCTTTGTTGAACAGCCAATCTTAATAAAGATGATAATGCGTTAATTCCACGATTTAACATTTTATCGAAAAACACAGAGGGACCGATTAAACTTCTCAACTGTGAACCCTTATTCTACTTACGATTGTTATCTACCCGTCATCCGAATCTTTCTGGGGATAGAATTCTGTAATTGTATCACCAAGCTAAACCGGGGATCCTTTAAAAATCGCTTTAATCTTATTATTTCCTTTCTTTTCAGCTCATAGCAATCATCATCTTTAACTTTCATCCACACTGAAATATCTTGTGCGCTTAAATTAACATCTATAAGTTCTAGCTTCGCTTTCTCATAGTCTCTACCTACTCTGCCCCATTCTTGTGCAGTATCGCAAAAAGCTAAAAGGAAAGCTAAAGGTAATGTAGAAAAAGATAAATTTTCCATAATCGGATTTCTTGCAAGCATAACTTCCCAATGATTCTTGCAATCTTTCCTTCCGCAGAAAACCCTCCAGTTGCTTTCTTCGTGCATAAAAATAGCCATACTGGCATGGTTAATTGCTGGTTTAGTAATAAAACCGTTATTATCAAACCTATTAAGGAAACTTAAGGTAGCCAGTACCGCATGGTTTCTTTCTAGCACGGCTTTCTCGAAAATAAACCTGACCATATTATCATCTAAATTGTAGTTTATTGTTGAACAGATATCCTTTAACTTGGAAAGAAAATCATCCCTTACGACCACTCCTTCTAAGTTCAACGATACGGGTATGCTATCTTCAACTTGAAGTAATTGTTTGAAGAGTTTCTCTATCCATTCCTCACTATTTTGAACTACGTAGCCAAAATCGTGATAGGTAGATGCAGCTAGCCAGGCATCTTCTATTGGTGAACCCGTAGTTCTTTCAAAATCTCGAATCGGTTGTTCATCATATAATTGATCAATAATGACTGCTCCCAACAAAAATACTTGAAATACGTGAAGAAAATGGTCCCGGTAATTTTGATTAAGCCGAAGAACCGCCTCAAAGTCTTTCACTACATCAGGATATCCGATTTGGAATCGTTGGTCCCATAACTTTTTTGTTGTTTCCAAAGCTATAGCGTAATCTTCTCTTTTTTCTTGCCGGTATTCTTTTGCCCAACTAGCGAGATTATCAGCATACTGTAACTTTTCTATTTTTGATACTTTATTTATTAATGTTAGGCTTAAGTTCTGAGCAGTTCTCCCGGATACTTCTCTTCGACGAAAAAGTGGGTCTCCATAGTACACAAGACGCCGAATATATTCTTCGCAGAAACTGTCAGTGAGTTGATGAATATGACTAATAACATTGCTCTGGTTCAAGAATATTTCTTTTGACTCTTCGACGGTGTCCCTTGATTGTTCTTCTAGCGGTTCAGCTTTATAAAACGCATCTTTGACCTGCTCGTTTATATCTTCTAAGAAAGATTTCGCATCTTCGATGATATTAACATCGTCATCTGATACCTCTATCAATCCAATGCCATTTTTTTTACAAGCTCGCACGAACCGAGTGTATTCATCGTCTTTCGATATTGAAGAGGTGAATGCCCAATATATTTTCGCTCGCGGAAGGTATAACTGAAAAAATTTTGGTGGGCACGCATTATCTATGGACATGGAATTCTCTAGCAATGTAGGAAGATAGATCTCCTCAGAGACAGAAGGTTCAGTAATGATATCAACAACAGCCTCGTCCATATTTTGTTCTCCGGCATCATCCCTCCACCTTTTATAAAAATATAGAGGGATTCGCACTTCTCCTCGCCATCTTAGGGAATACTCCTCGTGCCGGAAGCCTTGAGCACCAAAAAACGTTTTTATTCTCTTAATGATGTAGTCACGATTGTTTCCATCATCCATCACAATTCCTTCTGTTGGTTACACTCGCCTAATACTTCAACGTTCTTATTTAGAACAACTTGAAAACGGTAAGGGTATTATCTACTTGCACCCATGACATGACGAACATTGCTTACAGACTACTCGTTTGCCATTGGATTCGATTATCTGGGTTGGGAAAACCATCTTTCTTTCCTTGGTGATAGTTGGCCGCTCATATTTTACTTTTTCCATCTTCTTGCCTCCTTAGGATATTTTGATCATAAAGCTCTTTTACAAGTTTACTCACGTCTGCTTGCCCTTCCTCAAATGGCACCTCAAAATAGTCTGTGAAACTAGCGATTAATTTTTCCCATTCTATACCATTACTTATCTTTTCCAGTATCCAAAACGAGGTGCGGTTTAGGTTATATTGGTCTCCATTTTCCACACTAAATGCATGGTACCATTTCTGGTCTGGTAAAGAATGTAGTACAATTCCCGGAGATAAAGCGATTACTGTGCCAGGCTTAATTTCCAACATTGTGGATCCTCCGCAAGGTAATCGCCAGAACAGTAAAACGCCATGGCCCGACACCCACGACAACTGGCTATCAAATCACAATCCCTGCATTTTCCCTTGAGATTATTGGGATTGCGAATATTCCATAGGATATCCGAGTCATACCATATGGAAAATAAGCCATCATCCAAGATGTTACCAATGGGAATAGGGAGACGACGGCAAGGATATACGGTACCATCAGGCATTATCGTCAAGGCATTATTGCCAATTGAACATAAGGCACCTATATTTGGATCCTCTGGATTTATCAACGAAAAAAGTGGACGGTACATTAGAATATGGGTATGATTCAATTCGCCCTGCATCCTGTATACATCATCGTATAAACTGCTGATCTCGCTTGGTGAAAGCAACATTTCGGAGAGCTGCTGGCCCCTACCTTCAGGTATTAGACGCTCCATGGCAAAGGTATCTACACTTTCTTTATCAAGTAATCTAATCAAATCTGGAACATCTTGGTAGTTTATTCGACTCAGAGTGGTCATCACACTCACGGTTAATTTGTGCTTCTTTAAATTCCGGATAGCCTGAAGAATCTCCTCATAGCTTCCGTCACCTCGAATAGAATCATTAATCTCCGGTGTTGAACCCTCTAGAGAGACTTGTACTCTACGTAATTTTTGCTGCTTTCCAAGATCGGCAATCAGCTCATCATTAAGCATCGAGCCATTTGTGAGAACATCGTAGAAGGCAAACCTATCTGACTGGTCTATTCGATCCATCAGGGAAAAGAGTTCTGGTGTCCGAACAAAAGGTTCACCGCCGGTAAGTGAAAGGGAACCCATCCTATCCCATTTGATAAGTGCGTCTTCCATAATACGAAGAATATGTTCAAGTTCGGAGAGAGGTAATTCATTTTTGCTATTGTTATCTTGATAGCAATGACTGCAATGTTTATTACAGCGCTCGGTTAGATGCCACTGGAAATAGAACTCATCAGAAGGAGCTAGCTCGTCGACCATTTTCCCTCGGCAAGGTAGACTTTTGTTTATATTATACTCCTATCTGTCAAAGAAATAAAATCGTACTTTCTATTTTCAATTGAATTGAGATTAGCCTCAAATCATTCATCGAAAAAATATTCTACTTATTATTAAACACAAATAATTCTAGTGCCAAAACAGAAGGTAGATAGCGCTGGAACGGATGTGGAAGAAATGGCCCAAACTAGCCTAGACCCCATGAAAATACTTATTGACTCCCTAACTTAGGTTCATAGTGTCAGCGAGAGTAATAAAACGCTAACTTGTAAAATGGAGAAAAGGGGAAGCATTTCTGCTCCCCAATTCTATTTCTATTGAATTAGCTGCCACCATTGCACGAACATTGGGATGTTTGTCCACTCATGCGTACTCGTGGACGATACCATTTAGCTTTTCTATTAAGTGAAGTTAGCAAGAGAAGCAGATATAACTATGCCTAGCATTCAATTCTCCAGTTGAAATGTCCGTGGATAAACTTTTAGCTAACTTCCACCATAATGCTCGGCTTTGTTCGTTATGCTTATTGAACTCTATTCGCCACTCACCTGGGTGTTTTTTGAAAATATCGATAGCACAGGATGTAGCTAACCCACAACGACGGAACTCCGGTAATACATAAAATTCGGCTATTTGCCAACGATATCCTACTTGCCTTACCAGAGCAAATCCGGCAATTTCATTATCGTTGAGGAGAAGATATGGGTGTCTTTCACTTTCACACCAGTAATCATCCAAGTAAGGATAGTGGTAGATACCCTCCTCATCTTTATAGTCGATCTCTTCATCAGGGAAAGAGGAAAGCTCATTCAAATAAGACTGAAGTAGGTTAAAAATAACCTGTTTTTCTTCTATGCTGGCGGACTTTATGGCAACTGTCATTGAGAAGTCTATCCTTATAGTTATTTAGTGACGTACTAATAATAACTGATGAATAACTTAGTGTAAATATCGGGATGTTTGTCCACTCATGAGTACTCGTGGGCTATTCTTTTTAGCTTCAGTATTTTGTGAAGATAATATACGTTATTTACCCCAAATACTTCTGAAGAAGAAAAACTGTAGTACCGTCAGTTTGTAACTCCGGTACGCTTATAATTCGGTAACCCCGGTCTTGCCAAAATCGAATGCCCTTAGGATTATTTACTTGGACAGCTGAAAAAATTGTCCTGATCTTTGAATCCTTCTTGATTTCTGCTTCTATCGTTTCCGCAGTAACTGTCCCTAGCCCCTGGTTTCGGAAAGATGGCTCAATCATAAGAAGAGTGAAGTATGCATTGCTTTGATTTCCTTGATACCCCTTGGGAATATAATCCACGACCCCAACTATCTCTCCATTCCGGTGATAAACACCACAATAATTCCCAGCTTCTTTATGTGAATCATTAATGTCTCTTGTAACCATCGACATTGATGCGATGGGGTCTGGTCCCAATGCTAAGAAATCCTCACATTTACTGTACAAATCGAGTACAGCATTCAGGTTGTCTTGAGTGACTGAGCGTATTTCAAAATCACCACACTGAATTTGCATGCTCAAAGTATATTAAAGAGAAAGTAAAATAACAAATATTATCCTATTATCAGCAGGAACACATTGGGATGTATACATGGACGTATTGACAGTTACTTTTAGCAAGTGGTCATCATCTAGGTTAATTCGTGTATTCATATAACATTCGGCCAAGTTGTGGTTTCTAGCAAAACTCCCATTTTTGAATAAACTGAGTACTTCACATGTAGATGACGATGCCAGAATCTGTTATAGGTAAAAAAGTATGAGCAAGAAAGCGAAAAGGAAACCGAAATGTTCTATGTGTGGCAAGTGTTGTCTCGAACTTGGCTATGAATTGTACATGACGGCGGGTGACTATAGGCGATGGAAGCACCAAGGTCGAGATGACATCCTCAGCTATACCTATGTAGCCCCCAAGCTTGGTGGCTATGGTGACTTATGGTTCGACCCCGAGACTGAACAAGAACTAGATCGTTGCCCCTTCCTCTCAGAAATTGATTCAGGCAAGTTTGCATGCGTAATTCAGGAAACCAAGCCAAAAGTATGCAGAGAATTCTGTTGTGAATGGGCATATGTTGTTGGCAAAAGGGGGATACCATTTCGGACAGAAGGCGGTTGGAGCGAGAAAGCCAGACAATTAGGCTACGGAAAACCTAAGAAGTGCAATTACTAAAGTTTCGGTACATAATATTAGATATAATAGAACTGGCAGAATAAAATGACCTTTGGCAGAATAAGCTCAAGACCGTATCTAGTGTTAGAGAACAGCCATGGTTCTTTTGATGACTCGGTTACGATCAAAACCGGAGGTAGATACAAAAGGGCAGTCATGGACCTGTAAACCCGATTTCACAATTGGGCGCTTTGTTGACTAGCGAGAAGAATCTTGGAGCATTCTTCTAAACGGACGAATTATTCCATTTGACTCAAATGGAGAACTTGCCAATGAAGAGGGACGTCGCCCCTCCTTTGCACAAAACAAAAAACCAGCGGGTTTTCTGCCCGCCGGTAGCCACTTCCTATTACCTCTCTTTGTCCACGGTAGCACAGCGAGCTAGAATGGTTTTTGGGCGTTGTTTTTCGTTTTTTCGCGACGTTTCCTAATGAAACCGCCTATTAGCGCACCGATGATTGTGCCGACAATAGCACCCCCAGCCAGACCGGCGAGAAGGCCAATGAAACCAAAATAGCGGCCGCCGCCAATAGCTCCCAGTACTCCACCAACAATCAGACCAACTACTATGTCAATCCTAACGTATTTATCCCCGGGCTTCCATTGTGGTGGTTTCCCCAGGTCATGCTCACCACCATATCTAAGTTTCCCTCCCAGTTCATACTCCTTGTGCCTCCAGGCCGGGCCACCGCCCCACACGAAAGCCGGGGAATTACCCTTAAGGAAACTATTATCATACTTAATGCTCATCCAATGAACCTCCATTCCCCGCTCTTCGAGTTCGGGGATGTAGTTATTGAGGGATTCCTCATTCAGAGGATTCCCTCTGCAGAATCCAGAGCGTGCGCAGACTGGACATCAATAGTCAACTGCCACCCCTCTTTCTTCAAGTTGTGGGATATAGACATACACTGACGTTTCACTAAGTGGTAAAATCCCGGCAATCTGTGTATTCGATTGCGATTGCCTCGACCCACCATTCGGGCAAGCCCATTCTTTGAGCAACTGTTTTGATTACCTCAGGCACGTCTTTAGCTTAGCATGAGATTGCACGAAACGCTAGATTGTCTAATGAGGTAACAGTTTACTTGTTTGTGATCCCTCTCGGAAGAACGTCTGTCCCGCGGTTCGGTTCTTACATATGCTTGCCTTACAGCGTAGGAAAAAACTATGTTCCGTACTTATTCGTGTATCAGCAGTGGCTCGTATGACCCTAGCATCCACATCACATTAAAGTTGACCCAGCACTCGACGACTCCTCCGTAGAGCTTGGCGATGGTAAGTCGACCTTTGCTCTCTATCTCCATGCTTTCGATAAGGTCTGACCATTTGTCGCCGCTTTGGCTATGCCACGCCATCGCTATCTTCGACTGATTTATCCGCTGCTCAAGCAGGGTCGCATTTTCCCGTGCTACCTCTTCGCTCGGGTTTAGAAGAACTATCGCCAGGTAGTAACCCTCATCGTCGATACCGGCGCCAGTAGCGAATGCCTGATATGGTTTGAGCCGAAGCTCTCTCTTGATTTCTTCGACAAAAACCTGCCGTCTTTCATTATTGTCCGGGTCTTCAAGTATCTGCTGGTAAATTTCGCTGACATAGCTTCGCGACTGAGATTCGGCGGAGAAAAAGGCGGTTACGGTATCAAGCTCTTCAAGCGCTCCGGCGAGCAACTTGTAGTCTTCATTATCCGCCAGCGATTTGACATTATCCTCGTAGCTGTCTATCATCTCCTTCATACCGTCGGTCCAGCGAACCCAGAAGATGAAGTCATCCACCAGCGCCAGCCTGAATCCCCTTCCCATGTCGCGCACGTTACTGCTCATTGACATGTTGATATCATTATCTCCGCCCCAGCTGTAGAACTCGTGCCCTTGATAAGAAACAACCTCAAGCATGTCATTCCCCGGCCCTGTCCTAGCAGCATTATCAACATCGTCCCGGCTGAAACGGCCGCGCACCGCCTCGTAGTAATCTAAAGGAAGCTCACCGGCGTATATCCTCTGGTCAATATCGGCAGAGACAAACCCCAAGGTCTCTTTCCACTCTTCATCGCTGTAAGCCCCAGGGCTACTTCCAGATAATAATGGGTGATTGCGGATTATTGCATACTCTGCCGAAATTTGTGGATATTGCTGTCTTTTTTCCTCTAAGTAGGCATTATCCTGAAGAAATGCCGCCTTAAGAGTAATCTCATTTTCCGGCAATGCGCTCAAGAGTTCCAGCCAGCGGTTTGATTCTGATGTGGAGACTTCAGTCTCTTCGGCACATGCAGTGAAGGAAAGAACCATAACCAGCACCAGAGACATAGTCAAAATTTTCTTCCACATCTTTATCCTCCTTTCCTTAAATCAAGAAGGGTACCAGTCACCACTATTCTTTTAACGGGTCTAATGCCCTTTATACTGTTCATCTTCCTAAACCAATATATTAAGTTCTGTGACGTTCTACATATTGGAGCTTAAGCATAGTTCGCATATGATACTTTGTCAATACCCTGAAGAACCGAACCTGTCCGCGTGTGGAACGTAGGTACGGGTTTGGAGGGCGAGGCGGTAACAATCAGCCAAAATATTCAACTTCTCTAAGGAATTAATCTAGCCATAACATTATTATTTAGCTTGTTGCGAAATGCTCTAGTCTCAATTCGTGCTATAATCAGTCATTATGAAGAATATTCTAGGGATACGGGCTATTTCATTTGACGGGGATGCGACCCTTTGGGATTTTGAAAGAATAATGCGACACTCCCTTAGTCACGTATTACGTGAATTAGAACAAATTGATACAGACGCAGCTGGCATGCTTAATATCGAGAAGATGATAAGGATTCGGAATGAGGTTGCCGAGAAGTTAAAAGGTAAGATCGTAAATCTTGAGAGAGTTCGTCTCGAAGCATTCAAACAGACGCTAGAGGAAATCGGCAAACCTGATGAAGTTTTAGCATCCTATCTTAATCAAGTATATTTAATGCATCGTTTCGAAGACATTGAACTCTATGATGATGTTCTACCGGCGTTGACAGTACTAAAAGAAAGCTATACCATCGGATTGCTCTCTAATGGTAATAGTTATCCAGAAAGTTGTGGATTAGATAGGATATTCCAATTTGTTGTATTCGCACAGGATTACGGATTTGAAAAGCCTGACTCGAGACTATTTCAAATTGCTTTAGATAAAGCTGGTTGTCTAAATAACCAATTACTTCATGTAGGTGACTCCATAACGAGCGATATCGTTGGTGCTTCTAACTCAGGTATAAAAAGTGTGTGGCTTAATCGGAATCGAGAGGAAAACTCTTCTGATGTCAAGGTTGATTACGAAATAGGCTCACTATTAGAATTACTTAATTTGGTTTAATGCATAAAAAGGATTTAGCTTGTTGCGAAATGGTATTGTGGTGAGAACAGTATAGAAATTAATGGAATTTAGGTGGTCTATTTCCCTAAAGCAATCTGAAGGATAGCCTTATATGTTTGGGCTAGAAGTCAGGCTCATTTGACTATCGGGTATTCCCAACTGCAATTATTAATAATCATGTCAGCTGTTTCTAACGGTGGAAATTCGTTTAGATACTTTTTTTGAGCCGGTAAGTATTTCTCATCGTATCTTTCTAGTATGCCCTGACCGTAGATTGGTAAATCCCTAAGTTTTGCCCTGCCTTTACTTTCCTCAAAAGGAATCTCAAGAAAGACTTTGTAGTCAATATAGGACGATAGCTCATTACGAAAAAGAAAAACACCTTCAAAGACCACTATCGTATTTCGGCTGAAATAGAATTCTCTCTCAACTTCATATCTGTCGCTGTGTAAGTCAAGTAGAGTTAATTTAACACAGAAGCCATCTTTTTGACGCAGGGGAATCAGCAAATTATTTACGATGCTCTCAATATTAAAGCTTCTATTGTAATAGTTTTCGGCTTGATTCTCTCCTGAGTATCTAATTTGTTGGGGATTATGAAAATCGTCTAGATTGACTACTTGTGTCTTATACCTCCTGGAAATCAAGAACTTTTCAAGCGACTCTGCGAATTTCGTTTTACCAGAAACATCAATTCCAGTTATCCCTATAACAAAGGCTCTGTCATCTGGCTTTCTAATGTTAATCTCTTGAAGTATCTTTTCAAAAATCGGTAATCTTCTGTCAAAGATATCTAAGAGTTCTGGGAATCCTTTAATAGTAATGTGTGCCTTCTCCAGCTCATTTCCACCATACCCGTAAAGTACACCAATAGATAATGAATTAGTGTTTTGAGCCGCTTCTATGTCATGAATCCTATCTCCAACAACAGCGGCTTTCATATTTTGAAATTTACCTTGTATTTTCCGTACTAATTCAAGCTTACTCAACTCATTCTCAGGAGTGCACTCGATATATTCGAAGTAGTCTCCAATATCTAGTACGGAAACTACCTGACTTAAATATTGTACCGATGCATTGGTGTAAAGGGCTAATTTATAGCCTCTGTTCTTAAGAATGCACAAGGTCTCTTTAACGCCTGGAAACGCTTGCCCGAAGTCTCTTATAGCGGCGTCATTGTGTTTTCTTGCTACTTTTCTTATTTCTGGCCAATACGAGGATAACTTTGGTGGCAGAATGTTTTCATAATATTTCTCTGATGACTCACCCAAAAGCTTTCTTACATCTTCTTCACTAACTCGAATATTTAAACCCGTTTGGTGTATAGCTTTCTTCATTGCTTCCAACGCAGGTTTATCCGCTTGGAATATGGTTCCATCTAAGTCAAAAATCAATAATTCTACATCGTTTGGATTTATCACGTCTTCCCCTAATTTAGAGATAACCTTAAATTCATCTACTAAGCAAGGTATTGGTGTACATATATGTTAGCATCAAGAGGAAGTGCTATCAATAAGATTTAGCTTGGGGTAAATGCAGGTCTCTTTTTACAAGCGTCATGATATAGCCTATTAACTCACCAGTTTCCCTCTCATAGTATCCGAACACCTCGCAACCGCTATTGAAATATGTATTTACACGATTACGAAGTAAATCAGCTTGATTTTTGTCAGCCTCATCAAAGTGATCCCCGAACTCCACTTCTGCAACCAAGTCATATAGTGAATCCAATAATTCACTTTTATTCATTTGATTTATCATAATTATCTCCCGTTACCAATGAAGTACATCTACCAACACTGTGTTTCGCAACAAGATAATATTTGTTATTTATTCGTTTTCTTTAAAAACTTTATTGACAGGATGAGATATACTATATATAATTCAAAAACTTATTCTGACCTAAAGTATAAAGAGATGATGAGCTTATTTAACCGGAATACGCAGGCGACTATTGTGGATGCCCGTATGATTTTTGTTATTAGGAGGGCTTGGTTTATCCGCACATGTAAAACCTGAGACAATAAAGAGAAGAACATTCAGGAAACGACCAAGCCCAGGAAATAAAGAGCCTGGGTTTTTTATTTATGAAATATAGAAACAAAACATTAGGTTCATTGCCTGTATTAAAAAGGAACGCGGTAAGGAGGTTTTGACAATGGTTAAAAACGAAAACGATAAAATGTCCGAAACGTATGATCCCAAGTTATACGATCTTACTTTTGGAACTAAGAAGGATGATGTACCCTTTTATATCGAACAGGCCAAAGCTGCCGATGGTAAAGTCCTAGAAGTGGCTTGCGGTACTGGAAGGGTTTACTTGAAGCTTTTGAAAGAAGACGTGGATGCTTATGGGATAGATATCTCTAAGGAGATGCTGGAAGCATTGAAGGAAAAAGCTGAAGTACTGAAACTAAGACCACAGGTCGAACAGGCTGATATGCGAAACTTCGACATCCAAAAAGGATTCTCATTAATCCTGATACCCTTCAGGTCATTCCTGCACAATTTAACCATTGATGACCAGGTCAGGACACTCAAGAACTGCAGGCGACATCTGGCTAACAATGGTAAGTTAGTCTTAAATTTCTTCTTTCCGAATCCTGAAATTATCTCAAATACTTATGGCAAAGAAATAAAGGAATCATTCGACACGGAAGAGGGGCAGGTTAAGTTGATCAGCAAGTCGTATTTTGTTGATGAACCCGAGCAGCTTATAGAATGCACCTTCATCCGGAGGAAAGACAATCATATTGTCTCTAGGACAAGGCTAGTCTTAATCTATAAGAGAGAATTTGAGTTATTACTCAAATTGGCAGGGTTCAGGAGATGGCAGGTATACGGGGGCTTTGAATATCAACCCTTAGAATCTTACAAACAGGAAATGGTTTGGGTAATCGAAAAATAAATCAGAATTCGTATTAATGGAGGCCATACCATGAAAGAAGTAAAATCCTGGCATGAAGACGATTCTTTTTGGGTGACCTGGATATGAAACAATTTGACATTTATGACACCGGCGCTTTGTACATGCAAAACATGGCCCCACAAAGCCAGGAAGCTTTCAGGAGATATTACGCTGAGATATTTTCATGCTGTACGTCCGGCAGGGTCCATGATTGCTCTATCGGTGCAGGGGGGACCACATTGCCAATGGCTAAACTTGGGTACGAGGTATCCGGTTCAGACTTAAG
>SDBT01003779.1_pt1 | contig 26043 bp, 20 predicted proteins | sample 2277101 | NCBI WGS metagenome assembly SDBT01 (sample SAMN10404973, study PRJNA504765) | marine sediment metagenome | isolation source: marine sediment core GS10_PC15, 103 cmbsf | place: Arctic Ocean: Southern Knipovich Ridge | collected 2010 | reverse complement strand
TGCACTTACTTGTGATTGTAATGTACTTATATCACCATCGTTACTTGTTATCTGATCTTGCAGATAACCCGTGCTCGTTTCAACTGCACTTACTTGTGATTGTAATGTACTTATATCACCATCATTACTTGTTATCTGATCTTGCAGATAACCCGTGCTCGTTTCAACTGCATCCAACCGAGCATCTTGCGCTTCGCAGCATGACGTGTCTGATGCATCAATTATAGATACATCAATGTCTAACTTATCTAAGCGAGAGCTGTTATCATCACAGCAAATTTCTACTGCATCAAGACGAGAAGTAACGCCTCCACCTGAGCCAACTTCTTTTACAGCTCCATCATTTTGTAATGTTAAGAAACTACTTTCAGGAGAACCGAATGCTATTGTTCCTGCTGTTGTAGCACCTGCTTGGTCTTTCCATAATGTAACTCCATCAACCGTCAACAATGCTGATGTATCAAAGGTCCAGGTATTATCTTTGACAATCCATGTTGTTGGCCCCTCTACACGAACTTCCCCTAGAGTTGTACTAACATCAGCCACGAGCTCAACATCAACATTACTCATGCGGATTGTACCAGCGTCATCAACAAAATTAATGCTACCGGCACCACTTCCTAAGCCTTTTATGACAACGTCAGTCATATAAAGCGTAGCACCAGCGTCAACCCAAATCTCTCCACCAGAACTAATATCTAAAATATTACCATTGCCATTCAGGTTGCTCGTACCGCTAAAGGTGAATGTACCGGTAAGGTCAAGTTTGCTATTTAACGTAAGATCTGTTGCATTTATCCATTGTATATTACTACCCCAAGTAAAATTTTTTCCTCCAAGAATAAGTCTGTAGCCATTCAGATTTACCGTTCCATTACCTGCAAACGATTTTTCATCAACAAATGTAAGATCATTTTCCAAAACAACCGTACCACCATTGAGCGTAATATTTTGGCTTACCGGACTTTGTACCGCAAGCGTGAGCGTTGTACTTGCATCAGTTAAGGTAATACCGCCAGCAAAAATGGGTTGGCCTTCAATTCTATTGCCAGAACCACTAACAGAAATCGCCTGCAGCACGCGCCCCGTTTCTACCCGTAGTGTTTGGTTACCGGAAAATTGCAAGGTACTTGTTGAAGGCTTAAGAACCGCTTTGAGCACTAAATTATTATCAGGATCTCGTAAAATACCATCATCAAATGTGATATCTTGCCCTGAGATAGTAGCATTAGCATCTTTGATTAATTTGCCGCTAAAAGCAGAAATTGGTTGGTCAATCGCAAACGTTGCACCAGAAGAAACACGAATAAATGACGTATTCCCGCGCATATTCAAACCTGCATAGCAAGGGTGCACTACAAATAATGAAAGGGGAACAAAAAGGAGATAATAAAGAAGAGCCGTTGCAAACAGCATTACTACACTCCCAGATCCTTGCTTCTTTACTCAATCACTCGCAGATCAACGTACTATCCATTTACATTTTTGTAAACTAACCAGCCTGATTTCACATCCAAGCCGGATTCGGGCAATGGTTTGTAGGTAAGATCATTGCTCACAGAAACGCCATCACCAAAAGTAATTCCTTCAAATTCAACTGTCGCCTCACTTTTAACCGGACACGTTCCTTCAACTACTAATGTTCCTTTGGTTAATTGCAAACCCGTTGAGGTTGATTGTAATGTTGTTTCATATAAATGAAGCACTGCTGTCTTATCGGCCATGGTCAATAAATCACGATCCGTTGTTGGTGAGTCATACTTGAACGTCATGCCAGAACCAAACATGAGTTTCGCTCGAGAAAAAATAGTACTTGTTGCACCGCTTTGATAGGTAAAGGTATGCGTTCCGGTAACAGTAACGTCTCCCACAACATCAATACGACCTACCGTAAATGTATAATCTGCTTCTTGCAGCCACGTTATATCACGTAGTGATACAGTACTCAAGTTGTCATAACAGCGTATGTTATTCCCCGAGACATTTTTGAGCGTTAGACCCTCTAACAAAAGCGACGCTCCACCAGTAACAATAATATTGTTTGGTCCATCCAAATTAAGCGCATGTCCATTACCCTTCAATGCACATGCACCTTGAAACTCAAGATTTTTAGCAAGCGTAATATCCGAATTGAACGCTAGTTTTATGTCCTTGAATACTACCCTATCTCCCTCACCCCCTACTCCTGTCCCAAAGCTGTACACATTAAGTTCTTGATTCTTATCACCAATTGCAATATAGAAACCATTTGGCGACCAGCGCACATCATTCACACTATCAACCATATCAACTTCATGCTCTAATGTAAGACTCACCGCACCACTATCAAAGCTGTAAACACGGAATTCAGTTCCGGTGCCTACCGCTCTACTCATAGCAAGATAGTTGCCATCCGGCGACCAATCAGCTTCTAGCACCGAAAGCGATTCTCCTATACGCGCCGATGTCTGCTCGGTAAGGGTACCGCCACCAGAATCATGTTCATAGATGCGCAATCGTTCAGAACCTCCACCAAGCCCAACTGCAATATAATTGCCTAAGGATCGCCACGAAAGGCCGTCCACTGATTCTGCAATATTTTCCTGAGCATTTAAAGAGAGAGTCGAACCATTAAAATAATAAACAATCAATTCAGATACACTGTCATTTTTTTGTATACCAATTGCGATATAGTCTCCTGTTGGGCTCCAATCTAAGGCATTTTTAGAAAAAGTAACACTTCCAGGGCTTACGTTAGTTACTAAACTTAAAATGCCATTAGTTACTGAGTAAATGTAAAGTTTGTCGTCATTTCCAGGAGCACGCTTCATTGCAGTTATAGGAAACCCTTGACTAAGAACAGCTACATAATCTCCTGATGGGTCCCAGGCAACCGCATAAACACCCAGCTCCAAAATCTCTCCATCCGTTTTTGTTAATGTTTCACTTCCGGTATCAAACTCGTACACCTGTACCTCATCACCAAGAAAAGAACAACCAACTGCCAAATAATAATCCGAAGGATGCCAACGTACAGAGTATCCATGACCACCCAAGTCCTTACTATCTTTTAGCGTAAGGCTTGTGCCATCAAATGAATATACAAATATCTCAGATCCAGAAAAATCTAAGTTAACCACCACCGCAACATACGCATTATCGTATGACCAATCCACTGAGTTAACAGCCCTACTCAAAATAACGGTATCAAGATAGTTCAAGGTAGTACCGCTACTAATTTCTGAAGATGGTAATGTTATCGGTTGTGTAGTAGTAAACTTAAATGCGTAGTTCTGCGCATTAATCGTGCCTGCCACTTTAAAATCAGCATTAAAAATAAGATCACGCGATAAATTCAACGTACCATCATTAAGCGTCATCGAACCACCAATAGGAAAAAAGGAATTAAAGATACACGACGCAGCAGAATTTTCGAGCTTAAAACCATTTTCAAATGAAGCAAAGCCACACATTTCATTGTCTCCATCTGCTGCAGGAAAGGTTGTTAGTGCCTCACGCGAGACAGCGGTATTAGAACCAACAACTACGGCGTTGAGAATGTTGGAGGAAAAAATTAGCAACAACGAAAGTGTCGCTACATAAAACATGTAACTTTTCCCTCCCGTTCGTCCTGATCCTTCGACAAACTCAGGATGATCGGGCTTAGTATAGTCGAAGGATATTTTCATGTCTTATTCTCATTTATATATTTTTTAATTGGCCACCCTTCGACTCGGCCTTCGGCCTCCCTCAGGGCGAACGGTTTTGTTAATAATTTATTCTTAATTACTCACAATTTTTTGTACCAAATGACCTGAATCAACCCTAAACCCAGACTCTGGCAACACCTTTAAATCAATATCATTTGCCACGGTTCCATCACCTAATCTGATTCCTTCCGCTTTCACCGTTGCTTGACTGTCAATCGGGCACGTGCCATCGACAATAACCGTACCGTTGATAAACTCAATACCCGTTGTTGTTGCATGCAAGGTTGTTTCATACAGATGCAATGCAGATGTTTTATCTGCAAATGCAATTAGATTCGATGCTGCTATTGGTGGCACATAACTGAATGTCATACCAGAATCAAAAAACCAGATTGCATCTTTTTTAATTGTACTTACTTGGTCACTTTCATACCCAAAACCAAAATCCCCGCCGGTCATTTTAACAGAACCAAAAATTTCTATCGTACCTTGCGTAAAACTGTAATTATTATCCTGTATCCAGGTAACATCCTGTAACGAAAGAACACTCGAACTATCATTGCAATATACGTTACCTTCGGCAACGCCTGATAAGATGACATTTTTAAAAAGCACACTGGCACTCGTATCGATGGCTATCGTGCCATTTGAAAAATCAATCGTGTAACCATTGCCTTCAACAATGCAGTTACTTTGAAAGGTAGTCAGACCATTCAATGCAAGATCAGAATGCAGAATAAGATCAAGGTCATTAAACGTCATGGGGCCACCAAAACTAAACTGTGCAACACGGTCAGGTAATTCAACTTTATATTGATTACCGTTTATTGTTCCACCATCAGCAAGCTGTGTGGTATTAGTACAGACGAGACTACGGTTCAAGTTGAGCGTACCGTTATTGAACGTCACCGTACCCGAGACAGGAAAGAATGAATTATATAAACAGGTTGTGGTGGCATCTTCTAACGTAAAGCCATCTTCAAATGCAGCAAAGCCTCGCATCTCATTGTCACCATCTACAGCAGGAAAAGTCACCAATGCCTGGCGAGACGGCGTGGTGTTTGAACCAATAACAATGGCAAGCACCGGAAATGATATTGTTAATAACAAAATAAAAATTATGTACTTCATCGCCTCACCTACTTACTCAAACGGCAAGTTTTTATATAAAACGGTCCCTTGCATATCAACCGGACCAAGTAATTTTTTCCCTACAGCCCGTGCGAGTGTTGTGTTAGCTGCAAAACGCACTACCCCTTGGCTATAACTCATCGACTGATGTAAACGCAATGCGGTACCCGATCGGAGATACAGCAACGATTGATCATTGCCCATAATCAAGGAATTAAAGCTCAGATTTTTATAGCGCAATAAACCAGCAGTAACGTTCAGCATCGCCCCCGGCATAATTTCGCACGTCAAATCACCATCAACTGTTTCATCACCGAATGATATACCAGCATCATACTCACTTTCATCGTCAAACAGCTTGGTTTCTGACGCCAAGCTTGATTCGCCTTGTACACGCAATTTACCTTTGGTAAGGTTCATACCGGTAGTAGTTGCATGCAATGTGGCTCCGTTGAGAATCAATACTGAGGTCTTGTTGGTAAATTCGAGCAAATCTTGTGAATCAACGATAATAGGATCATAACTGAAGGTAAACCCTTGATCCAATTTTAATTGTGACTCTACCGCTAGTGTACTCGTCTGGCTTGTTTGATATGCAAAAGTACACTCACCATGCATTTTTACTTTATTTTGAAAACGAATAGCACCTGTGGTAAAAGTGTAATTCCCATCCTGCATCCATACCGTATCATTAAGAATTATGCACCCATCATCATAGAGACATCGGATGTTGTCGTCGATTATTCCGGCTAAACGAATATTGTGAAAAGTTAATTGGCTATTTTCATCTACAACAATTTCGCCACCTTCAGAGAAATCAATTGTATGCCCCCGTCCATCAATGGTGCAAATGCCATTGATTGTCCAGGTACCTAATAAAGAAAGCTTATCCTCCAGCAATATTCTCCCGTTATTTCCTTGCCAGTTGATTGATGTAGGCCAACTAGCAGTATTCATATTCACGTGTAATGTACACCCAGATAAATCAACGGTTCCTGGTCCCGTAAAGATGCCACTACCCATTAATAGAAGATGGCTACCTAAGGTTACTTTGCCATCATTTAATATAACCGCATTTGCCACCGCACCAGCAATATCTAACGTTAGATTAGCTGCATCATCTTGCAAAGTTATGGGCCCAGCAAGCGTACCGTTACCGCGTATTGTATTACCAGTATTCTGTACTAAAACAGCAAGAGGTAATGATCCCTTCGTGAAAAAAAGTGAATCATTGCCATTTAACAAATAGGTAAAAGCATCATATTGATTGCTGGTAATATCAAATTCAACACCCGGCAATACAACAGCTGAATTTTTATACGAAAGTATCTTGCCCGTTTCTACTTGCATTGGCGGCACGAGATTTGATACCAATTCCACCGTAAGTTCTGGCAGTTCCACATCTTGGGCCACAAAAATATTATTTCCTTCTTTTCTAATCAGTCGTGCAGTTCTTGATGCTGATTGCACCTTATCTTTTGTAGCATTATTGTAGGTAAAATGACCTGAGTTAAAGATAATAATTGCACTGGGGCTGAGATATATAGTAAAGTCATCTTCTGAGTTGCCCGAGCCAATAACTATACCATTACTGGTAGATGTTGATTGAATATCTATTTCAACATTACGACTAATCGCTATCGTCCCCTTGGTCAATTGAACACCAGAGGGTAGTATCAGCAGCTGGCAATTATCAAGCAACAACACTGAAGTTTCATCAGTAAACGCGAGCGGCTCGTTGCCCGTTTGCGCGTCGCGTTCCATACAAAAATACAATCCATCAGTGACACACAAGTCTGAGTGCGCATCAATAGTACTAGTCTGACTACTAGCATAGTTAAAGGTCGCGGAACCCAAAAACGTTACCTGATCCTTAAATTTTATGCTCCCTTTGTCAAAAGTAAAAGAATCACTTTGCACCAAACGAACATTTTGTAATACCAGTGATGCAGTATCATCAGCGCACTGAATATTAGTATCATGCACATTTACTATGATCATGTCCTTGAGCGTTAACGACGAATTGGATGCGACAATCAAGCTTGCCGTGCCGCATAAATCAAATTGGCGACCGCCGCCCTCAATAACACAATTACCTTCGAAATTGAGATATGATTTCAGCTTAATATTAGAATTAAAAACAAGATTAATGTTTTCAAAAGTATAGGTATCTTCACCTACAGCACCAAGTACCGACATGGCACTCGCTAAATCTATCGATTGAATAGTAGTTGATCGCACATCGCCGAGACTGGTAAACGTCGTAACATTATGCAAAACCAGGTCACGCTCAAGCCAAAGCGTACCACCATTCAGCTCTACTTTGCCCTGAGCAGGAAAAAACGAACTAAATGTACAGGTTGTCGTATTATCCTCAAGCGCAAATCCCTGGCGTATAGAGGCAAAACCGCGGATCTCATTATCAGTATCAATCGCCGGAAAGGTAATAAACTGCTCGCTGGAAACGGCGGTATCAGAACCTTTGACAACGGGTAAAAGAAAAGAGGGCCAAAATAAAAGCCCGACAAAGAGAAGAATAATCCTTTTTTTGCTCATTACAACGCACCCTTTTACTGTACTCTTGCTTGCATATTTTCATAATGCAAAAGCAAAAAGATCTAGATGGAATTGTAACAAGCGGGGTATTTAAATCAAGCATTTCATTGTCAGTGACTAAAAATGGCTTAGTTGATTACCCGCGATGCATATTGCATGCGCTCGATTACCTGATAATAATATTCAAGCGTATTGAGCATATGATATAAAAACTGCTCTTTATCATCAGCGCGTAACGCATACGTTAAATCGTTTTTGTGCCTGGCATAGTAGCTACGAAGCTCATTTTCCAGCTCGGCGTGCATGGTTGCCAAATCAAGCACAACATCATATGCACGGACCACCGATGGCAAGGTGCGCCTGATTACCTTTTTTCTCGAGTTAACCGCCTTTTGAATAACGTAGCCTGTACGATGCTTGATGAGCAAATTAACAATATCAGATTCAAGGTCAATCAGATTAATAAGCTTTTGCATGCTCATTTCGCTCAAATAGGTATTTTGCTTAAGCTGCCCAAGCATACCATCAAGCTCTCTCTTGGTGTATGCTATTTGCTGGTACATGCTTCGCATGCTTACTGGGCTAAACCCCAGATCAGGCCGTTCGGAGCAAAAGGTGCGCATCGTCATGAGAAAGAGAACCGCCATGATTACCATTAATAAAAACTGCTTCATATTGCCCCCTAGTCCATATCAACCCATACCCTACGGCATTATTCTACCAATAATACTAACAGCTTGAATTTCAAATTGGAATACTTTGAATAATTTAATCGAAAAATAAAATAAAATAGGTAAAAATACAGAGGAAAGTAGGGCCTATAATTAAGGCATAATCGACTTAAATAGCATCCATACCGAGTTTGATGCAAAAACACCGGACCAAAAGGGGTCCCACTCTTCACGGTCTTTGACAAATAGGGTCAACATACCGCCAAAAATCAGACCGAGTGAAATATGGATAGGCATAAGCAATCCACCAAGCACGAGCATCGGGTTAACCTTAATATACTTGAGCATAAAGCTAAAAACAGCACCGATAATAAGCGCATAAAAATCAAAGCGTTTGGCATCAATAAGCAAGCTCCTGCTTTGTGCTTTGTAGGCAAATAATTGTTCGGATCCTAGGCCAAAATGATTGATAAGCATCCAAAATACCACCCCTACCGCAAGTGAGCTGATAACCAGGCCAAGGTATTGATATGCTTTAACCATGCGTAGGTTAATACCAGCCCGGCGCGCTAATTTGCGCCCAAACAAGATATCGGCAGCAACACCACCACAAACCTCAACAAATGTCGCAATTAAAACAATGTGCACAACATTGAGGGGAAATAAGAGCATAGCGGGAACCATCACAAAAGTAGCAAATCTTCCTAATGGCGCAAGGCCAATTTTACCGGCAATCACGGCAATTTGATAGGTACAGACAAACGTAAATAAAAGCAGGTATATCTGAACAATCCATGAAAATGAGTGGTAACTTAAAACCAGAATGGGTGTAAGCACAAGCACCAACATCTCAATGAGCTTTGTTCTGTCTAATTTTTTGTTTTTGCGCACAGCATTACGGCCAAAACCATTATTTTTCACCCAGGTAATGCCTTGCATGATCATCTTGGGCAAACCAATAAAACTGATAAGCGCACCATACAAGACCATCCCGCTACAAAAGGCGAGAACAAATTCGATATTCGAAAGCTCAATAAAAAAAAGACGATTGATTGGATCTACTAAAAAAATCTTAGAAAGTGCACCAACAGCAAGCGGTATCGCAATAACATGCCCGGTTACAAAGCCAATCGCCCATACAAGCGGCCAGATATCAAAACGAACCAAGGGAATACGTAGTACGCCAATATGTAGGGCAGGCACTAAGGTGACAGATTTCGGAATTATTCCTTTGAATACAAATAATCCATCTTGTAAAAAACAAAATGCCGCGGTGCCCAAAAATCCTGCCATCAGTTCATATGCCTTGCGTATTTGATTCGTAGCAGCAATCATTTTATGCACAAGCTGGCCAATTGGAAAGGCAAGCTCATCTTGCACAATCAATTTATCCTCAACCAGGTTTGCAATCATGAATCCAAAGCAACCGGCTGCTAAAGCAAATCCCGTCAGTAGAGAAGCAAAATAAACCGGTTCTGCCATCAAACGATTAAACAAATCCGGATCTAAAAAATAAAGGGTGGGAAACGAAAACCCAAAACCAGTCGCCAATATGCCACCAACTGACCCAGCTGCAGTAATCAAAGCAATTGATGAACCACGCCCCTGTTGCCCCAGGAGCTTGAAAAAAAACATGGCACACAGCACAAGCGTCGGCGCAATCCACGGGCCAATCGGCGTTGCCATCGATATATAACTCATAACCGCGGTGGAAAAAATTGATAGAAAAATACTGAGGGTAATGGTAAGTAATTGCACTACAAGCCCTAAATCTTAACTTTTAAAGTTGGTTAAATCTAACATAATTTCATCACGTAAACAAACAAAGCATCCCCTGCAGATTTGTTTGAATAGTATTTTCTGTTATAGTAAAACTATCACTGACAGAACTGATCAATCATTCAAAGCAAGTAGTGCCATGACTTTAATTATTCTCATGTACGCCTTATTTTCAACTTCATTTACCGTAGGCAAGGTACTGCTTACCTATGCCACGCCACTTTTTTTGACTGGTATACGTATGTCAATCGCTGGCATCATCTTGCTTGCGTACCAGTATTTTTGGGCACATGAACAGTTTCGATTTAAAAGAAAACATACCTGGTATTACGCCCAGATGATTGTTTTTGGCATCTTAATTACCTACACCCTGCGCTTTTGGGGATTGCGCGATATGCCTTCCTCTAAAACGTGCTTTTTATATAATTTATCGCCCTTTATGGCTTCTTTATACTCGTATTTCTTCTTTAAAGAAAAAATAACCAAAATCCAGTGGTTAGGACTGATAATAGGATTTCTCGGCTTGGTCCCTATTTTAATTACGAGTTCAGGCCCTGAAGCTGCACGGGGAGAAGTGTTTTGGATTTCATGGCAAGAACTTGCCATTATTTGTTCAGTGGCCACGCATAGCTACAGTTGGGTTATTATGCGCAAACTTGTACGCGATAAGAATTATTCACCAATGATGGTTAATGGTATCACCATGGCAGTGGGAGGCTTGATTGCTCTTATAGCCTCCTTGGTATTCGAAGGCATGGCGCCAATTCCTGCTGATGATATTCTCACGTTTTCTGGCTGGCTTACGTTTGTGATTGTGGTCAGTAATATTATTTGCTACAACATGTATGGTTATCTGTTAAAAGTCTATACCGCAACATTTATATCATTTGCCGGTTTTTTAGGACCACTCTTTGCAGCACTCTATGGTTGGGCCTTTTTAAAAGAAACAATTACCTGGCACTTTTATCTTTCAGCCATTATTGTCTTTTTTGGACTTTACTTATTTTATAAAGATGAACTACAGGCCAATGTACAACAACTGTAATTAATGTATTTCTTTATACGGCTTATACAAAACAAGCCGCACACCAAGGCGGTTGTCGTAAATTTTTACACATAGCTCATCATCTTGTTCAATAATAGCATCTGATTGTTGTAATGGCTTAAAAAGATGGGCGTCTTGTTCCGGATCTTCATCACGAAATATTACTTCCCAGTAGTTATTTGCAAAGTACTCCTTGAACAAATTGTTATCTTTCTTTTCGGTAAAACCGCGATGATAACAAATGCCTTGGGGATCCTGACAGCAGGTAAAAACAACAGAATCTTTGTGACCATCTTCATACTGAATCTCACCACCTAAACTGTAGTTGGTATCAATCTGTCCTTGATGGGTTTTATTAGGCCGTTTCGTTTGAATACCGAGTGAGAAAATATAGTTATCGGCGACAGGTGAAAAGCTATGGTATAACACCGAATCATAACCACGGTTCTTTGTATGATCATTATTAAACCAGTTATGTATCCGCTGATCATATTGTTCAGGAAACTTGAGCAGCCTATCTTTTCCAGCCACTGGATAACTATTATTCTGTTCTTCTTCTACTTCCTCTTTGCTCTGTACAATCGCTTTCTTTTTTTTCGTATTATTTTTCTTAGTTTTCACTCTCTTTTTACCAAAATTCTTTTTATTTTTTTGTTTACTCTTGCGAAAAGAACCAATATTCGTATCACCTTCTTTAGAATCAACATGTTCAGTATCGATTTTGTAGGAAATCATTTGAGGTAAACGCTTCCTAAGCAATTCATCTTCCTGCAAGATAGCCCCTAATATGCCCTGAATTGTTCTCCGCTCTTCTGTGTCCTGCTTCTGCCATTGCGTATTTCTAACACGAGCTTCTAAAGCACTAAATCTATTATTTAAAAGGGCTACGATATCATTCAGGCTTTTATCTAAATATTCTATTTGTGCGCGTTGTAACTTGCTCTTAATCTTCTCCAAAATAATAGCATCATTATCCTCCTGAAAAACAAGGTCCCCTAAGGTCTTAAGCTCCGAGATGGGTTTCTTCTCTCTGAGATATTTTCTCATGAGGACAGAGATCGTTTCGTTTAATTTAGCCTTAACTCGTTTATACAAATTTTCATACGCAGAAGCATTTTGGTTCACCTTTTCACACAACTGCGTGCTTTTGTCTATTAATAAATCGAGCTCATCGGTAATAAGAACAAACCAATCATCATCTCCATACACTTTTTTGCTACCTTGGCCTAATTCATTCACCAGTGTATGTATCTTTAATGCAAGCTCACACGTTTGAGCATAATAGGGAATGCTCTTTAACACGTCACACACTTTAGAAGAAAAATTCTCTTGAAAACTCGCATCAATAATATTCGTCCCTTCTGACAACGCGCTTTTTGAGCATGCTCCCGCTAAGATCAAGTCACGCCCGCAAAAACTACGTAATACCTGATTATATAAAAAGTGCTTTACATAACCAGCAACATTTTTTACCTCTTCATTCTCAGATTGCAATAACCGGTCAAGAATAGCGCAACGACTTTCAAAATCTCCATCCCCAAGAACAAATTGTCCTACCTGCAAACCAGCCGCCATTCCTTCTGGCGTTATTAATGAGAGAAGCACTCCATGTGTCGGATGCTTCTTGTATAATAATGATTCGCTATCACGTTCCTGCTGAGAAGCAGAAAAATAGGTACCAAATCCAAATACTTTTCCTTGATTTTTATCCTGTCCAATAAATCGATACTTTTCAAGATCACGCATCAGTGGAGCAATTAAAGCAATCTTTTGCAATCCCTTGATCGCCTGAGCATGAAAAAACAAAAAACCCGCAAGATTTTTCAAAAATTTGCAATCGGTTTCATTTGCCTGTTCGCTCGTTAGCAAAGATTCAATATCAGTCTCATTTGGATCTACAAAGCTTACTTCTTCTTGAACAACCGTATGCTTCTTCTTTTTCTTTTTTTTCTTTTTCTTCTTGAATACTGCCTGTTGCCCATACTGCTCTGCCTGCTCTACAACAGAACCTGCAACTTTTTCTTGCTCTGCAAATTGCTTATCATCTTCCATAGCCATTACCGGCCCAAAAGCAAGGCCAACAACAAAGAAAAGCAAAAACGTACGTAAAAATTTATTCATAATTTCCTGCACTTTCAACACAATGCTACCAACCATTTAATGCAACTCTTTATTTAGCTTATACAAAACAATACGCACGCCAAGACGATTGTCTCGAATTCTTACGCACAGATCATCATCTTGTTCAATAACAGCATCTCCTTTTTGCTGTGGCTGGAAGCGCTGATCCTCTTGTTGTTTGCCAAGTGGTGGAAAATCATCACGAAGCATAACTTTCCACTGGTTATTGGCAAAATATTCACCAAATAAGCTATTTTTTTCTTTAGCCGTATAGCCACGGTGATAACAAATATTATTCGGATCCTTACAGCACGTAAAAACAACAGATTTTCGATTGTTATTCTTATACTGAATCTCACCACCTAAACTGTAGTTGGTATCAATCTGACCTTGCTTTGATTTATTGTGCCACTCTGTTTGAATACCAAGTGAGAAAATATAGCTATCGGCAACAAGCGGGAAACTATGATACAAGACTGATTCAGCATCGTAGTTTTTTGCATGGGCATCATCAAACCAGCTCAGCACTCGTTTATCGTAACAAGCTGGACTGTAACCTTCATGCTGCTTAGCCTCAATTAATGGGCTCTCTAACTCTTGCTCACTCTCCTCTTCTTTACTTTTTTTATCAACAAGCTTTTCTTTCTTCGCTGTTTTTTTTCTGCGCGCGGGAGATTTCTTTTTTTTCTGCTTTTTCTTTTTATTTTTAATGATTTTATTGCTCGGTGAAGCGTCATTAACATCAGTATCTTCATTTGTATAGGAAATACATTTTGGTAATATTATATTATTCTTTAACCAGTCTTTTGTTATATTAATTGGCAAAACAATTTTTAGCTTCGTTTTGTATTGTACCTGCAATTTTCTTTTGAATTGTGGCGAGCGTATGGAAGTAAGTGTTTGGGTAATCTCCTCATGGATAGCTTTGTACAAAGACTCATAACCCTGTTTTTGTTTTTCAACTTTTTTGCAAAATATATCGAGGTCATGTTTAAGATATCTAAACGTATCACCAATAAATACGGTATACGTATCATCCTTACCATCATCATCTTGCATATAGCAACAAAGGCATTCCGCGGCTAATTTAAATGCTTCAGGCACATCACTCAGTTCTTTTATTACTGGCTTTGCATGTTCGCCAAATACACAATCTAATGCAAGTATCGTTCCTGGATCTTGTTGAGTATTAATAAAATCTAGAGATGCGCCAGAAACAATGTGTGGCATTTGATTAATACTATTAACAAACTTGTACGTATACAGATAATGCTTAACGAAACCAGCAACCCCAACAACCTCTTGCTCTTCGTGATTCAAATAATGATCAAGGGAGTCGATAGCACGTTGGCTTGGATTTCTATCGCGTATAAATGGGCTCAATTGAAGCCCCGCTGCTATCCCGTGCGGCGTGATAACCTTCAATGACCAAACCTGACCAAACCCCTTATGCTCTTTTAAAATGTACTCCTTGCCTCCTTCGCATAAATCACTCGGCACATCTCCCTCAATGACGAGTTCAAGGCCTCTGACAAATTGCCCGTCGCTTAACACTCGATACTGCTGCAATTCATCAAGAATAGGTATTAGTACCCGTACCTCATTTAGCTCTTTGAAAATTTGAGCATGGGCAAAAAGCATATTCGCAAAACACTGTAATTGAGCAAGCTTTTGCTTGGGATTTGCCTCCTCTTTTATTTTTTGCAAAAAAAGGCAATTTTCGGGAGTAACAATCTTTAGGCTTTTCTTCTTTTTTTTCTTCTTTTTCTTTTTCCTTTTTGGAGTTCCTTGCGCTTGCTGATCTACTTGCTCTACAACAGACGTCTCGCCTGATGCCTGATTTGCAGCAGTCCCTTCTTCCATGGGAATAATTTGGCTCATGTGTAACGCAAAACCAAAGAAGAGAAAAAGTGAAAATATTCGCTTGATTACCATTGATTCCTCCATTCAAATGGCTTCTCTAAGTAACTCTAAACTCTATAGGATCTTATTCTACTACGCCAGAATACCCCCATGTTTTTTAAAACCGGAAATGAATGGCGAGTAGAACCCTTCGAAGCTTTAGCGTAGTAGGGTTAGCTTCGAAGAATTTCGCGCAATACAACGGTTTTTAAGCCGTTGAGCGCTTCATTATCTCACTATACAGAAAATATCCAAATTGTCAATCGAAGACTGCAGCCGTTATTTTGTCTCAAATTGCCCATCTGTTGCGGCAATTGAAGAAATTAAGCTTACCCTTACCCAAGCAATTTGAGCACTCTGTCGGGAAAATCAGAAATAATGCCATCAACGCCCCAATCGATAAGCTGCTTTATTTCAGCACTCTCATTGACAGTAAAAACAAAAATCTGCTTGCCCCGCTCATGAGTATTCTCAATCATGGCTGGGTTGATTGTCTCGTTATAGGCAATCACCACATCAGCATTAGCATCTTCTACAAATGAGGCAAAGCGCACAGGAACACCCGAAATAATAGCACCAGTAGGCACCGCCGGGCATAACTGCTTGAACAATTTAACTTCATTGTGGTCATATGAGGTCACCAGAAAATCATCACACTCCCAACCCTTTTCTTGAACGTACTCTTCAATAAGCTGAGCAACCTCTCGCGCAACTGGTTCCTTCATTTCAATATCAATTTTCACCCGCCTATTCACACAATCAAATACGCGTCTAAGCGTCGGAATCTGCTGCCCATCTCCTGCATCCAATTGCTGTAGTTGCGCAAGCGTTTTTTCCGATACCAAGCCATGGCCATTTGTAGTTCGATCAACACGTTTATCGTGAATAACAACCAACTCGCCCGATGTGCACAAGCGCACGTCAAGTTCAATCATGTCAACACCAAGCTCAATCGCTTTTTCAAATGATGCCAAAGCATTTTCAGGTGCATGGCCACAGGCACCACGATGTCCTACAACAACGAGCCCTTGTAATGCTGCGTGTATGAATAAAACCATACAACTAGCTTTTGGTAACCACCTCATCTACATCCTTTTTTACGATAACCATCACATTCTTACTTACCTGATTAGAAATCAAGCATTTTCTTGCCAGATAAAAAGTGAGAGTGCACATGAAACACGCTCTGTCCCGCATCGGCTCCATTATTCACAATTAATCGAAACGACCCAGAACCAGCAATCTTGCCTGATAATTCTTTGGCCATTAAAAATAAACTACCTACCAGGCCTTTATCTTCCTGCTCAATTGATTGTACATCTTGTATGTGTTTTTTGGGAATAATTAAATAATGAATGGGCGCCTTGGGCGCAATGTCTTGAATAACAATTACCTCGTCATTTTCTGCTATTATTTTTGCGGGCAATTGCTTTTGAATGATTTTGCAAAAAATACAGTCTTGAATCATGATGCCTACTACCTCGTACCTTTTGATGGTGCCGAGGGCCGGACTCGAACCGGCACAGTGTTACCACCGCGAGATTTTGAGTCTCGTGCGTCTACCAATTCCGCCACCCCGGCACAATTTCATGGATTAATTATGCACCAATAGTAGCGGAAAGACCAAAAATCGTCAATCTAAAAAGCATGTTTATGCAGTGAGTTCATACTGCGTACCGAGCCAATCAACATAGCGCGCACGCTTGGCCGTATCGCTAAACCACCACTCGGCCGGGCCTTGGCGCAAGGTAAAGAGCCGCTCAAATGTACCATCTGCATGTTCCGCAATTTCAACATGACGATTGGCAAATGCATGCTGCGTGTCATATTCAAGAGATACTGGTTTTTTCACGTGCGTTGCTATACAGACAATTAATTGCGACAAATCTGCAACCTTTTTACCAAATTGGTAGATACGTTCGGCCGATTCAGCATCAACCGTCCCTTTGAATGGCTCATCAAGCAGAAGCATGATCTTCTGCCCCGGCGCACGCCTACCAACAAATTGCTCAATTTCATCAATGCGCTTTTTCTCCGCCATGAACGTCGACATATTATTCATCAGATCCTCTTCCGGATGCAAGCAGGTACGCAAGCCGGTAAAGATGGTGCTACGCGCATGAACCGCTGGAACAATACCAAATGACTGTGCAAGCACAACTACATGCCCAAGCATTTTTAAAATCGTTGATTTCCCGCCACCATTTGGCCCGGTGATTACCAATTTACCCGCTTGATCTCCGCCCAGCGTGATGGAATTTTCAACCGGTTTATCGAGGACTGGGATACTGCAACGGTCAAGTTTAAGGTATGGAGTTTGGCTATCAATAAATTCAACAAACGTATATTCAGGTTGCTTACCATCGTGCGATTTACATTTTTGTGCAAGGGTAAGATAAGCATCAAGCTCACCAACTGCCTGCAGTGCTGGGACCAATTCTTTTTTTATCTCTTGCATCAGTTTATGCGCAAGCAGCACACGGCCACGCGAATAAACAGGTGATGAGCCCGGTTTAAATGTTGAAGTATTAAGTAAAGTAAGCAATTTTCGTAATTTTTTAGAAATGTTATTATCACCAAATACGCGGTTCATATGTTCAGCAATACATGATGAACCCAAGCTTTCATGCTGAGATACTGCACGCGCAAGCTCTTTGATTCCTTCAAATGTACGCGCAACACAATTCATGCGCTCATGAAGCTCTCGCATAGTTTTGACAAATGACGAATAGCTATTCTTAATTGATCTACCAAGCATATATGCAGAACCCAATGCCAGCGCTGCAGGACTCACTGCCTCGGCTAGTCCAATTAGACCGTACGCACCCTTAAATATCAATGGATCATGCTCAGTAACCCTTCTAAATTTCCATAAATCTTTTTCTACCAACTTGCAGGTGATAAAGGGAAATTTCCGGGATAATCCAAAAGAAGGAACCTGCGATTTGTATTCATGATCATAGCCTTGAGAACCAACAAACAAGCGATCGCCAAATGTCCCATTAAGCAAGATATTTGAATAGGATAAAAGACTACCATCATACTTCGTAGTACCATCAGGATGAATTGACTTATCACGAAATGGATTTAAGGAACGATAACTAAATATAAAATGGCGCAGAATCCCTCGTATTGGGTTGAAAACAGGAGTTCGTCCTTCAGACCAATCACTAAATTCTGTCTTCAAACCATTCCACCCAACAAAAGATATTCCCAGCATTGCAATATTATACATCGACATGAGCGTGCCCCCCTCCAATGCAAGCCTGCTATTATTCAATCGCTTGCACAATTCGGGAAATTTCGTCTTAAATAAAGAAAAATAAAAAGACTCAGCTCTGCAAAACAAACGATCAGCTTCTTTAAATTCTGCCTCATTCCAATAGGCAATAAGTTCATCCTCTGATTGTGCAATTTCATCTAAAAAACGCTTGATGTGAGTAGAAAGTTTTTCATCTTCTGCAAAAAGCTTGATGATGTTTTGTTTATGAACAATTTCATCTTTGTCAGCCACCGGATACAGCATTTGCCCCAATGCCCAGCGCCCAAAACTTGTTTGAGTATCATCAAGCCGATCAGCGAGCCAATCAAGTTGCAACTCCTGCCATTCATTTTTTCTAATTATCGAACTTTGGCTATGTACACAGCTCAACTCACCGAGTGCAGTTTTAACAACTGCTCGCTTTGCTTTTTTGCGCAATACATCTGAGTTATGAACATGTTGAGATCTTTCTTCAGCTTGCTCCTTTTGCTGGGTCGCTTCATGTGGATGTGCTTGTATTGCTACTGCATGCCACGGCAATAATAAACCAATACTTAACAACAGCGCATTAAACATTTTTAGTTTTTGAGAAAAATGGTTCCCACATAACGACTTGTACATTTCATCCCCCGCACTTGGTAAAATGAGAGTATTATTAAAGACTTTTTACATTCAGAATATCTTTATATAATACAGAAGAATTGCCTATTTCTCTACTGGGCAGCCCCCAAAACCTCAATTTCTATTCAATATGTTATTTCTTTATGCCTAAACTGCTCAATCCCGGGCCCTAATTGCCTACTAGCAATAGAACTTCTAAACCACGCTCGAAAGCTCAAATATTGGCACATATATTGCAAAAACAAGTAATGCAACGAGTAAACCAAGAATAATCATAATAGTAGGCTGCACCAGCATGGTTATCAGAGAAAGTTGACGCACAAGCTTTGCATGATAAGAAGAAGCACCTTTTTTGAGAATCGATGCTAACCGTCCTGATTCTTGCCCAACCTCAGCCATCGCAACAATATCCTGCGAAAACAGCGCCTGCGAATGGCGCGCCATGGCATCACTCAGTGAACTACCCGCTGTAACAGCAACTTCAAGCTCGGTAATATATTCCCGCAATATACGGTTATTAACCGATGCAGCAATCATGCGCAACGCGGGCACTACATGCACGCCACCTTCAAGCAATAAAGCTACTGCCCGCAGAAAATACGCAACAAATCGTTTTTTAAGCAGTGGACCAATAAAGGGTAATGAGATAACAAGCTTGTCAACCAGCCGTTTGCCGGAAACACTTTTACTATACCGCCAGGCAAACAGTGCTCCTATTCCTAAGCCAAGCAACACCAAAAGCATGCTCCGGCTGTTCATGAAGTTACTCATAGCCAAAATCGTTTTGGTCAATGCAGGTAACGGCACTTGCGCTGAAGCAAAAATACCGGCAAATTGTGGAATAATTACGACAAAAATAATACCAACAACGAGCATAAAAAATGCAAACGTAATTCCTGGCAATAACAACGCTGAACGTAAGCGAAGATAAAAATCATGCGTCGCTTGAACATGAGAACATAATGCATCAAGTGCCTGTGGCAACTTCCCTGATTCTTCACCCGCTTTGATAAGCTGCACCATGATCTGATTAAAAACCCGTGGATATCGCTGCATCGCCTTACTTAACCCAATACCCTGCTGCACTGAATCAGCAAGATCATGAGCCACCTCCCGCAAGCCAGTATGCTCAATTTGCTCCGCTACAAGAGCAAGCGCTTCGGGCAACAAAACACCCGCATCAACTAATACCGATAGCTGCTGAAAAAAGTGAATTTTGTGATTTAATCGAATGGGCGTTTTGATCAAGCGCCGTGTAAGACATTTACTTTTGAGTAATGCAATTTCACGCTTGAAAAGCAATGCATCCAGATGTTCAACTGAACGCGCAAATATTCTTCCTGTTTTTATTGTTCCCGTTAGCTCCACGCCACACCATTTATAATACGGCATTACAACTTCCTTTTTTAAAACATCTTCAACTGCCGTTCGATACCCAATGCTTGCAGCAAAACATCAAATGAAATTTCAGCTTCAATCTTGATCCGCTTGTTACGACTCGTTGCTCCGGTAATGATACTAATCTTATCTTGCGTTATGCCTAATGCTTTTGCAAGCAATGCTACCAGCTCTCTATTTGCCTTACCTTTTTCTGGTGGACTTTTTAAGTAACATTTTAAACGATCATCACCCGCAAGCACCCATTTGATACGTCCGGAACGTGGCACCACTTTTATATCTACTACAAACGACATCCCTATTCCTTATCAACCTGCACACCGGACGGCCTCTTGCTATTCTTCAAGTAACTCACTGCTTGCATCCTGCAATTGCTTGAGCAAACGTTCCCTTTTAATTTGGTACTCGAGCCGTTTAACCTTCTCCTGAGCAATGAACTCCTCTAAGATACAACTCATTATATCAAGTTCCCGCTTTCGCTTATTAAGTTGACGCAACTGTTCATGTAATTGATTTTGACAATTGACATGCAATCCGGCCCTATCTTGCCGCTTCTTCACACCATATGCCAAAGCACACACACTCATCAAAAAAACTGCCAATAACATTTTTTTCATTGGTTCCCTTCCTGCAAATCTGTCTTAAAAATTGCCATATTTTTTGATGAGCAGCATATACAGTTTCTTCAAAAGTGGCTATAATTGTATAGAAATCATAGGTTGCAACTTGCACAAAAAAGCAAATATCTTTATCATATTGGTATCTTTTTCACTTCTTTGAAGTTGCCAATAGAACGGAGAGATGGCTGAGTGGCCTAAAGCGCTTGCCTGCTAAGCAAGAGTCTGGGAAACCGGGCGCGAGGGTTCGAATCCCTCTCTCTCCACCACGCTTCGTTCTACGAACTACGCCTGGCGCAGCCAGTATCAAAACGAAGCGTGCCCTGCGTAGCTTGCCGAGCTGGAAAGCCCGGATAAGCAAAGCATGGGCCTGGCTCGGCCAGTAATCAAGAATGGCCTGAATAAAGATTGCAAGAAAAGTTACATAGAGTTGCTAAAAATTGAAATACGCGCCTGTAGCTCAATTGGATAGAGCGTCAGACTACGGATCTGAAGGTTGGAGGTTCGACTCCTCTCAGGCGCACCAACCTACGCTTATCCAGGCCTTCCGGCTTGGCAAGCTACGGCTGGCAGGCTAGTCTTTTTAACGGAGGAGGATTGGCTACGGCCATGTGCGGCGAAGCTGAAAAGCGTAGACGTATGGCAGGCCAGTTCTTCGTAGCTCGTTAGAGCGAAGTAGAACCAGTTTTTTTAACGGATTAGCTGGAACAAGTTAAACAAGGTCTAGCATGAATAAAAAACTGCTGTATATATCTCTTTTAATGAATATTGCTATTGCAAGTGGCTACGCACTGCATCACCAGTTCAATTCAACCATGCAAGCCCAATTGCAAGGCTCGCAAAAGAAACTTATACGTGTCTATGTAGACATGATTGGGGACTTGTTTCACGCTGGTCACGTTTCATTTTTGAAAAAGGCGCGTGAAGTTGCTGCTGAGCAGGGCAGTGAAGTGCAGCTCATTGTTGGCATGGTTAGTGATGATATTGCTACTGGCTACAAACGCAAACCAATCTTAAGCTTAGAAAACCGCACCGCAGCAGCACGAGGTTGCAAATATGTAAATGAAATCATTCCAGATTGCCCTCTTGTTTTAGACAAAAAATTCATTGAAGAACATCAGATCGATATCGTTGTCCATGGCGATGACTATACTGAAGAACAGAAAAATGAATATTATGGCGTCCCCGTCAGAATGGGTATCTACAGGACGGTCCCATACACAACAGGCATTTCAACAACCGAAATCATCCGGCGAATAAAAGAGCGGCCAGACCTAGGAACTACACATCCGTTCAAACAGATGCGCGCCGCATAAACTGGTTGATTTAACCCACAATTCTCGCTATATTTTCAGTATGAAACCACTGGAGAGGTGGCAGAGTGGTCGAATGCGACGGTCTTGAAAACCGTTATCTCGAGAGATCGGGATCGTGGGTTCGAATCCCACCCTCTCCACCAGGCTTCGCCCGTTGGGCTACGCCTGGCGCGGCCATTCTTCGTTCTACGAAGCTATGCCCTTGTGCGGCGAAGCTGAAAAGCGTAGACGTATGGCAGGCCACCCTTTTTAAGGATCGAACCTAAAGATTGGTAGAAAAATGAAGTATGATAAACTAGTTCAAAAACTTTATACCACCCGCACAACGCTTTACATCTTTTTCATCCATATTGTCGGCTATGCCCGCGGGGTGAAAAAATTCTTCTTCAAATCCAATTATTTACATGCAGACATGAAAGTACTTGATGCCGGCTGTGGCACGGGCCTAGTAACCAAAATTCTTCATTGTGTTGCACAGGAAAAACAGCTTCCCATCGCCTTTTACGGCTTCGATCTAACCCCGGCCATGCTTAATCGCTTTAAAAAATGGATTGCCAATAAGAAGGTCACAGGTATTGAGCTGGTACAAGCAGATGTTCTCAAACCTGAGCAGTTGCCCGCTGATTGGAAAAACTACGATCTAGTCACGGTATCCGGCATGCTTGAACACCTACCCCGAGAGCGCCTTGCCGAGGGTATCCGTAACCTCAAAAATAGGCTCGCTCAGGACGGAAAACTGGTTATTTTCATCTGTCGGCGCAATTTTTTGAGCTATTGGGTTATTCACCGGTGGTGGAAAGCAGAGGTATATGACAAGCATGAAATAGCCTCTATTATGCTCGATAGTGGCTGTAGCAGCCTCTCTTTCAAGCGCTTCTCCTTTCCCTTCAGCTACTTGAATTACTGGCTATTTATCATCGAGGCCCAATAATGCAGATAGGGGTTGCAAAAACCCATTTTTAGTCTACAATTAAGGATAGATAGAATAATTGTTAACTTTTTACTATGTGAGTGATTACTTAGGATGAATATTTATATCGGTAATTTACCGTACTCGATCACTGAAGACGCACTGAAACAAGCTTTTGAAGAGTTTGGCCCTGTAGAATCAGTGAAAATTATTATAGACAGAATTACTGGCAAATCTAAAGGATTTGGCTTTGTTGATATGACAAATGACACAGAAGCAGAACAAGCTATTACGCAAATAAATGGCAGAGAATTCGACGGCCGCACGGTCATCGTCAATCAAGCACGCCCACAAGAACGCCGTGAGTCTCGTTTTTCTTCAACAAGAAAGCCTCGTTATTAACATTACTGAGACTTTTTCAAGATAATATAAAAAAAACCGCGCAATGTAAGCGCGGTTTTTTTTATTTGCAGGCATTATAAGTAGTATCCCGAACCAACCAAATATGTCTTACCATTCTTTTCTAGAGATTCAACGTATGATACCTTCTGGGCACCGTTTAATTTATAGCGCACGAGCCCTGGCCCATGCTTAGCAATCGTATCAATCATAATTTTGACAAATGGTTTGCCATCATCATCTTTGAATCCAATCAAGTTCCGCCAGATCACATCAAAATCATCGCCATAAACATAGCAGATGCCCTTAGTGTCAAAAACGAACAAATGCAAATCGCCGCGCACAAAGTTACCATCACGTTTGACAAATTCGGCAAATGCTTTTTCCCGCTCCTGCGTTTTTAAATAACTCACACCGCTTTTGACAAGCAAGGTCATCGTCTCATGTTTTGATATAGGAAAAAAGTCCGCTGCGATAACATATGAGTCAACACCAAGATCAATTTTTTCAACATAGGTAGATTGAAACGAATTTTTTATTTTTGCTGTCACCCAACCGCCACCTTCTTTAGCCCTTTGAATGATTTCCTTGATATAATAGCGTCCGTCTGCATCTTGCCTAATACTCAGGTCTGTGCCTACCAGATCTTCATTACCACCATGCGCCAAAGACTTGCCGTTCATATCCAGGATAAATAAATAAAGATCTCCAAAGAAAAACTTATTTCCAATGTAATAATCGGTAAACTCTTCAACAGCTGCGGAAAGCCCATGGCCTTTCATGTATTGATAGCCTCGGCCTACCAAATCAATCACAGTTCTACGGTCGGCATAAGGATAATAGCCACCACCAATAAAGTATGACTTGCCATCTAAATCATATACCTTTTCATTATATGTTAGTTTCTTAGTGTTTTTATAGACATAGTCTACCCAGATACCTTTATCGGTTTTTTTAAGCCGTTTAATAATTTCTCTATCAGGATACTTGCCCTCTTCATCCTGCCAATCAAGCAGGTACGACCCAACCCAACCGGGCAGATTACCTTGTACCCATGAAATTCCCTTTTCATCCTCGGCATATAAATAGAGATCGCCGGAAATAAATGGACCAGCCGGGTAGGTCATGCGTGCAAAAGCCCATTCTTTCGGGTGACCTTTTTCCTTAAAATTTTCAAATGCCCTGACCCCCGCTTTGACCAAGTTGACTATGGCATCCTTTTTTGAATGCGGAAAATACCCAGCGCCGATAGTATAACCCTTGCCGTCCTTTACAACCCGTTGCACATAAGACAACTTAATTGCATTGCGCCAGTTATACGTTACCCAACCACCACCATCCTTTGCCTTCTTGATAATAGTGCGAACGATAGGAGTGCCAAATTTATCTTCCAGATCATATAAATTTTGCCACAGAAAATGCGCTTCATTACCATGCGCAAAGCAATTGCCCTGCATATCATAGACAAACAGATACAGTTCACCTTTGATAAAATTTTTGGTATGCGTAAACTCTCTGCACGCTTGATCAAGGGAATGTTTTTTAAAATAATTACTGCCACGTTCAACTAAATTGACAACTTCCTTTTTCCTTTTTCCCGAGTCAAATTCATCGGCCTGTTGCTGAGCTTCTTCTTTTTTAGCAAGACCCGCCTGTGGTGCTTGCACATGTTCACGCTCAGCGGCTGTTGTCTTATCTGCTAATGCCTTTTTCTGATTGCTGTATGGGTACAAACCAATAAACCCGATGAAGAGACCAAGAAATATGAATATTTTCTTCACCAAACTCTCCCGTATTTCAATGATTCGGTATTATGTATAATATCCCGAGCCTATCAGATATGTCTTACCATCTTTTTTGAGTGATTCAATGTGTGATATTTTGGTCGCACCGTTTAATTTATAGCGTACCAGGCCAGGGCCTTGCGTCGTAATCGTATTGATCATGATTTTAATAAACGGCCTGCCATCATCATCTTTCAATCCCATCAAGTTCTGCCAGATCAAATCAAAATCATCACCATAGGCATAGGCGATACCCTTAGTATCCAAAGCAAACAAACTCAAATCACCCCGTACAAAGTTGCCATCTCGTTTGATAAATTCAGCAAATGCTTTTTCCCGGTTTTGTTTTTTTAAATAGTTCACCCCATTTTCAACAAGCAATGTCATTGTCTCGTGTTTTGACATTGGAAAAAAATTTGTTCCAATAACATATGAATCGGAACCGAAATCAATTTTTTCAACATAAGATGATTGAAACGAATTTTTCACCTTTGCTGTCACCCAGCGACCACCTTCTTTGGCCCTTTGAACGATTTTACGAATATAATAGCGACCGTCCGCATCTTGCCAATTACTCAAGTCTTCGCCTACCAAATCTTCATTGGCACCATGCGCCAAGCACTCGCCATTCATATCTAAGATAAATAAATACAGATCCCCAAAGAAAAACTTATTTCCGGGAGAATACTCGGTAAAAGATTCAACAATAGCCAAAAGATCTTGGCCTTTCGTATCTTTGTCTTTTATATATTGAGCGCCTCGACGTACCTAATCAATCGCAGCTTGATGATCGGCATCAGGATAATAGCCACTCGCAAAAAAGTATTTATTCGCATCTTTGG
>SDBT01003778.1_pt1 | contig 26047 bp, 20 predicted proteins | sample 2277101 | NCBI WGS metagenome assembly SDBT01 (sample SAMN10404973, study PRJNA504765) | marine sediment metagenome | isolation source: marine sediment core GS10_PC15, 103 cmbsf | place: Arctic Ocean: Southern Knipovich Ridge | collected 2010 | reverse complement strand
CCCCTACGTTGTCCATTTTCATTCTTCTATTTTTATGTCCGAATTATAGCTATCCTTTTAAACCCCTAACCAGTTCTTTAAACACCCTTCCCCGCTCCTCGTAATTAGAGAACATATCAAAGCTGGAGCAGGCGGGGGATAGGAGAACCAGATCCCCGGAAGAGGACTTTGCCCACGCCAGCTTAACCGCCTGGGCAAGATTCTCTACTGATAGGGTCTCGGTTAAACCCGGGAGAGCCTGAGCGATCTTGGCTCGGGCTTCACCCAGAAGGATAAGGGCCTTCACCTTTTCTCTTACCGGATCTCGAAGGGGAGTGTAGTCGCTCCCCTTATCTCTGCCTCCGGCTATCAGAATTACGGGTTCGCTGAAGCTCTCCAGCGCTCTCTTTACCGAGTTTACGGTAGTTGCCTTGGAATCGTTATAGAATTTTACCCCTCTTAGCTCTCGCACAAACTCCAGGCGATGCTCCAGACCGGCGAAATGTTCCAGAGCTTCCTGGATTCCTTCCCGAGGGCAGGAGCAGATCTCGGCCGCGGTTACCGCTGCCATAGTGTTCTCCAGGTTGTGGGGACCTCGTAGCTTAAATTTTTCCGTAGGGAAGGCCTTTTTCCGGCCCGAGGGAGCCCGATAGAATATTTTGCCCTCTTCGAGATAAGTCCCCTTTTTAAGGGGGTGGGTGCGGGAGAAAAATATCTTCTTTGCCCTGATCCCCCGGGAGCCCCGGCTAACCAGAGAGTCATCTTTGTTTAAGATTGCAAAATCAGAGCTCCGCTGATTGGCGAAGATGCGCATTTTTGCCCGGACATATTGGCGGTAGGAGCGGTAGCGGTCAAGGTGATCCGGGGAAAGATTCAGGAGCAGGGCAATATAGGGCCTGAAGCTATAGGTTCTCTCCAGTTGAAAGCTACTGAGCTCAGCTACTGCATAATCGCAATCCTGCTTGGTCCGGGCGCACTCAATTAGCGGGCGACCGATATTCCCCCCCAAAAAGACCTTCCTTCCTGAATTTGTAAGGGCCTTCTCTATTAGGGTCGCAGTAGTGGTTTTGCCGTCAGTTCCGGTTACTGCAATTATCGGAGTCTGGATGAACCTGTAAGCAAGCTCGATCTCACTGATTATCTCTTTGCCATTACGGATCGCAGCCATAAGGGGTCTGATCGGAGGAATCCCCGGGCTTACTACAATCAGCTCAGCTTCCAGAAAGCTTTTAAGCCGATGTCCTCCAAGCTCTGCCTTAATCCGGCCCTCATCGATCTTTTCCAATTCTTCTCCCAGCTCCGTGCCTGATTTACAGTCGGTTATTGTTACCTTAGCCTCTTTTTCCTGTAAAAATTGGGCGGTGGCAATTCCGGTTCTTCCCGCTCCCACTACCAGAGCCCTTTTGCCCTTTAGTTCCATTGATGACCGAATCCCCAAAGAGGATTTTTTTCGTGTAATTCGAATAATTCGTGGTTCCATAGAGAATCATTCTATAATCAGCGTAGTTTCAAAGTACCCAGGGCTGCCAGCGCCAGGATAATAGAGATGATCCAGAACCTGACAATGATCTTCGGCTCGGCCCAGCCCTTCAGCTCAAAGTGATGGTGGATCGGCGTCATCTCAAAGATCCGCTTGCCTCTCCATTTAAAGGAAGCTACCTGAAAGATTACCGAAAGAGTCTCCACCACAAAGAGCCCCCCTACCAGGATCAGAAGGATCTCGTGCTTGCTTACCACGGCCACTGTTCCCAGGGCCCCGCCGAGGGCCAGGGAACCGACATCTCCCATAAAAACCTGGGCAGGATAGGTGTTATACCAAAGAAAGCCCAGGCCAGCTCCTACCATTGCCCCGCAAAAGATACTCAGTTCCCCGCTCCCGGCAACATGAGTAATCTGAAGGTACTTGGCGATGACAACATGTCCACTGACATAAGCAAGCAGCAGATAAGCCCCGGCAGCAATGGTAACCGGCCCAATGGCCAATCCATCAAGGCCATCGGTCAGATTCACCGCATTGGAAGTGCCGGCGATTACCAGCATGACAAAAACTATATATAGCCCGCCCAGATCCGGGGCGAATATCTCCGTCTTCAAAAAAGGAACCGCCAGAATTTTGGGGAAATTGGGATCGAAATAAAGGACAATCCCCACAATCAGGGCGAGAAGAAGCTGGGCGAGCAGTTTATACCTTCCCTTTATCCCCATACCTCTCCGCTCCCTTTTGACTAGCTTCAGATAATCATCGAAGAGGCCGATGATCCCGTATCCTGCCGTAAGCAGCAGAACGATCCAGACATATCGATTGCTGAGGTCAGCCCAGAGCAGGGTTGAGAGGGTAATGGCGACAAGAAGCAGGGTTCCTCCCATTGTGGGGGTTTCTCCCTTGGCCAGATGGCGGGAAGGAACATCCTCTCGGATCGGTTGCCGGATCTTTTTTTCCGAGAGGATTCTGATCAGCCCGGGTCCAAAGATGAGGCAAATGACGAGGGTAGTAAGGGTTGCCCCCAGGGCCCTGAAGGTAATATACTTGAAGACATTGAATACGATAAAGGTATCTGCGAGCGGATAGAGTAAGTGATAGAGCATTAGCTACCCCTTTTTTCTAAGAGAGAATCGATGATTCTCTCCATCCTCATTTTCCTTGAGCCCTTGATTAAAATCCAATCGCCGTCCTGGATGATCTCTTTTAGTTGGCGGGTAATCTCTTTATGATCCCTACCGACAAATACTCTGTTCTTATCCATTCCTTTCTCCTGAGCCCCGCTCATAACCGTTTCTGCCCACTGCCCGGTTGTGAATAAAAGGTCAACCTTAAGCTCAGCAACCGTCCTCCCCAGTTGGCGATGGGAGGCTTCGGAGGCCTCACCCAGTTCCAGCATATCTGCCAGGACTGCGATCGCCCGGCCGCCTTTACTCAGGTCGATCAGGATATTGAGGCTTTCCTCCATAGATTCAGGGTTGGCGTTATAGGTATCGTTGAGTAAATAAATCCCTTTGCTTAGAGGGGTAATCTCCAGACGCCCGGGACCGGGGGTGAAGTGCTCCAGGGCTTTCTTGATAGTAGTGAACTCTACCTTAAAGATCAGGGCAGCCGCCGCTGCCGCCAGGGCATTGTAGATATTGGTTAGTCCGGGGACAGGAAGATTTAGGGAAATCCATCCATCCCGATTAGCCAATTTAAATTTTGTTCCCCTCATACCCCGGGATAAGATCTCTTCTGCCCGGACATCGGCCTGGCTTTTAATCCCGAAGGAAAGCTTCTCGCCCGGGTAGGACTTTGCCAGTCCCACTACCCTGAGATCATCGGCATTGAAGACGGCTGAGCTACCGGACTTAAGCGTGCGGAATAACTCCCCTTTGGCCCGGGCTACCCCTTCCCTGGTCTTGAAGAATTCCAGATGGGAATTGCAAACATTGGTGATAACCCCTACTTGGGGCTCGGCAATCTTGGTCAGGCGGGCAATTTCTCCGGGTTGATTGGCCCCCAATTCCACCACTGCGATCTGGTGCTCAGCAGAGAGGCGCAGCAGGGTTAGGGGAACCCCCACCAGATTGTTGAAATTCCCTTCGCTCTTCAGTACCTTAAAAGAGTGTTCCAGGATCCCGGCCAGCATCTCTTTGGTAGTGGTCTTCCCATTGCTCCCGGTAATAGCAGCCAAGGGAATGGGATGTCTTTTTCTCCAGTAATGGGCGATCTGGCCCAAAGCGTTTAGGGTATCTTCCACCTCAATTACCGTTGTGCCCTGCCGGTCTGCCTGAGGCAGAAGGCTCCGGAGCGGAGCGGCATTCTTTTTTACCACGAGCCCCACCGCTCTTCGGCTAATTGCTTGCTTGAGGAAATTATGCCCATCGTAGCGGTCTCCTTTTAAGGCAATAAAAAGCTCTCCGGGGCTAATCTTTCGGGAATCGGTAGAGATATCATTAAAGCCAGTCGAGAGCTCTCCCCGGGTTAGCTTCCCCCCCGTTGCCTGCAATATATCCTGGCAGGAGAATTTATTTGGGCTCTGGCTTTTCATGATACTGTCCTATCCCTGCTACTCACTTAAAGGGTCAACCTTGTTCACTGCGATTTAAAAGTTTCTAATGCCTCCCTTACCTGTTCGCGGTCATCAAAAGGGATCCGCTCATTCCCAACGAGCTGATATTGCTCGTGTCCCTTCCCGGCGATAAGGACTGAATCACCCTCACGGGAGGCAGCTAAGGCCATCCGGATTGCTTCTTTTCGGTTGGCCATAATCAGATAGCCTTTTGCCGTAAATCCTTTGGCTATTTTCCGAGGGGAGCATTGGCGGCGTCCGCCAAAGACGGACTTCACTCCCTGCCTGATATCAGAGATTATCTTCTCCGGATCCTCCCCTCGGGGATTGTCCGAGGTCAGGATGGAAAGATCACTGAGCTTGGCCGAGATTTCTCCCATTAAGGGTCTCTTGCTCTGGTCGCGGTCACCTCCGCAGCCGAATACCGTGATTATCCTGCCCGGGGTGAGCCTGCCCAGGCTCTCCAGGACACTCTCCAGGGCTTGAGGGGTATGGGCATAATCTATTAAGATGGTTATCCCTCGCTTGTTGGTAATTCTTTCCATCCTCCCGGGGATCTTGGAGATTGCCTTAATCCCCTTTTTGATCTTTTCCCGAGAAATCCCCAGGCTTACTCCCACTGCAGTGGCAGCCAAGATATTGGAAAGATTAAACTCCCCCAATAGGGGAGAGGAAACTTTCAAGCTCCCCCGGGGAAGCTTGATTTGGGCCTTAATCCCCTCCGGAGAGAAACTGACCTTCTCGGAAAATACCTTGGCCCCTTTCCTGCTGCCAAAGCTAAGAGGTTTTAGTCCGGGAGGAAAATCAATTGAGTTTACCCGGGGGTCATCGAAATTAAAGATTGCCCATTTAATGTGCTTGCGACTTTCCGGAAGGTTCTCTAAAAAAAGTCTCTGTTTGCTGGCAAGATAATCCGTCATATTGCCATGATAATCCAGATGATCCTGACTTATATTAGTGAACAGTCCAATATCAAACTGACATCCATCCACTCTTCGAAGATCTAAGGCGTGGGAGGAAACCTCCATTACTGCGCAGTTCACCCTGTGATCAACCATCTCTCGTAAGATACTTTGGAGCTCCAGGGATTCCGGGGTAGTGTGCTCGTCGGGTAATACCTTCCCCGGATAGCGGTGCTTAACCGTTCCTATCACCCCTACCCGGTAGGCATCCTGCTTTAAGATAGATTCAATCAGGTAGGCAGTGGTGGTTTTCCCATTAGTTCCGGTAATGCCAATGAGCTTAATTCCTTCGGAGGGATTACCATAAAATCTGGTGGCGAGCAGTGCCAGGGCCCGCCGGCTGTCATTCACCACTAACCGGGTCGCTCCTTTCCCATCAGGTTTTGCTACCTCCATTACCACTGCCCGTGCTCCCTTACTTACCGCCTCTTCAATAAAATTGTGGCCATCCGCCTTTAGGCCCCGAATGGCCACAAAGAGGAATCCCGGCTTAACCTTGAGGGAACTGTAAGCAATTCCATTAATCTCCGAGGAAATTGTTCCTTTTACTTCAATTAGTTCTAAGCCTTTAATTAGTTGGTCCAGTTTCATTTTAGATTGCAGATTTTAGATTTTAGATTTCAGATCTAAAGTCTGCAATCTGAAATCTGTAATCTGATTGGTGGGTGGAGTCCCGAGAATTAACAGGGCTTTCTCAGCTATACGCTTAAAGACGGGTGCGGCCACCAGGCCCCCATTGGCTTTTCCCTGGGGTTCATCGATGATCACCAGTATTGCCAGCTTAGGATCTTTTGCGGGGACAAATCCCATAAAGGAGCTCATCAGTTTGTTCTCGGAGTATCCTCCGTTAATTATGTCAGCCTTCTGAGCAGTTCCGGTTTTCCCGGCCACCTCATATCCATCGAGGGCAGCTCTCCATCCAGTAGCATTCTTCTTGACTACGCCGGTCAGGATCTTGGTAACTATCCGGGCAGTCTTCGGGGAAATAACCCTTCTTATTACCCTGGGCTGAGTGGTATGGATCACCATTCCTCGGGGATCGACGATCTTCTTTACCATGAAAGGTCTCATAAGCCGACCGCCATTGGCAATAGCTCCCAGGGCGGTAATCAATTGAATGGGAGAAAGGGAGATTCCCTGACCGAAAGAGATGGTCCTTAATGCCATTTGAAACCACCTTCGGGGCGGACGGACTAGGCCGGAGATCTCCCCGGGGAGGTCGATACCTGTCCTTTCTCCAAAGCCAAAAGCAGTTATATACTGGTAAAACTTTTCCTTTCCAAGCTTTTCTCCGATCTTCCCTGCCCCGATATTGCTGGAGAAATGGATAATCTGCTCCAGGGTGAGCCAGCCATATTCCCGCGAGTCGTGGATGATATTGCCTCCAATCTCATAGGAACCCTTCTCGCAGAAAAAGAGATCCTCGGGCTGGGCTATTGCCTCCTCGATGACAGCAGCGAGCAGGAAGGCTTTAAAGGTGGAGCCCGGTTCAAAACTATCGGTAATCGCCCGGTTTCTCCAGAAGGAGGGCCGGTACCGCCAGAAACAGTTAGGATTGAATTCGGGCTGCAAGGCCATGGCCAGCACTTCACCGGTCTGGGGGTCAGTAACAATGACCACTCCGCTTTTGGCTCTGGTTGCCAGGGTTGCCTTCTTCAGCTCCCTCTCGGCGATATGCTGGATCCCCTTATGGATGGTTAGGTAAAGATCATTCCCCTCGGAAAAGCGGAGATGGTTTCCTCCCTGAGGGGAAATGGTGTGCCCCCGGGCATCCCTTTCGGTGTGGAAGGTTTCAGGCTCTCCCCTTATTAGGTGGTCATACTTTAGTTCCAGTCCTTCCAGGCCCTGGCTGTCCAATCCGGCAAATCCCAGCAGATGGCCCGCCAGGGTTCGATTGGGATAGAATCTTTTATTCTCCCGGATAAAGCCAATTCCCTTTAGCCCCAGGGCCTTGATTCTCAGGGATTGAGAAGGGGAGATCCGGCGAGACAGCCAGACAAATGGTTTATCAGTGGAAAGCTTATTTAGAAGTTCTTTCCGGGGTATTCTTAAAATGGGTGAAAGCTGGCGGGCCGCTGCTCGTCGATGCAATATCTTCTTTGGCCGGACATATATCGAATCCACCGCCACGCTTACTGCCAGCTCCTGGCCCTTGCTGTCGAAGATCCTTCCTCGTCGGGGAGTCAAGATAATGGTCTTTCGCTGCTGCCTTTCCGCCCTTTCCTTTAAGGCTTCGCTGTTTAAGACCTGAAGCTGAAAGGTTCTGCTCAGGATCACCAGATGGCAGATGACAAAGAAAAATCCTATTACTATTATCCGTGTTTTCCTCATTTAATAATAATTATTTGCTCAGGTTGAGGAAGGTTCAGGCCCAGAGTTCCCCGGGCTACCTTCTCTATTCTCTCCGGGGACTTCAAAGTAGCTACCTCTAAGCGCGCCTGGGCATTTTCCTGAGAAAGACCCTTATGAATGGCACTGGCCTGAGAGATCTGATAGCCCAATTTGAGAACCTGGAGCTGCGACCAAACATGGAAGAGGGAACTAACCAGCAAAAGGGCAATGGCAACGAGGGGAAACAGGAGCGCTTTGCCTACCCCAGACCTTTTAGGTTGAGTTCTGTGTGCCTTGGGTTTCCTCTTCATAACAATTAAATGACAAATCCCAAATTAGATTGCAGACTTTAGATCTGAAATCTAAAATCTACAATCTCCAATCTAATTCAATAGGAGAGGCATCTCTCTGCTGCCCGGAGCTTGGCGCTCCGGGAGCGCAGATTCTCTCTCACCTCCTCGGGGGAAGGGATGATCGGCGATCTGGTCAGAGTTTCTAACATCTTTTCCTTCCCGCAGACACATTGAGGTAGGTGGGGGGGGCATTTACATTCCCCCGCCCAGGATTTAAAGGACCTTTTGACTATTCGATCCTCGAGGGAATGGAAACTGATGATTGCGATTTTTGCCCCTGGGTTTAAAAACTTTACGATTTCTTGGAGAAAGGTCTCCAGGTTCCCGAGCTCATCGTTTACCGCAATGCGCAGGGCCTGAAAGCACCTGGTTGCCGGATGAATCCTTTTAGGATGATGGGCCCGGGGAATGGCAGAGGTAACTATCTCTGCAAGTTCCGTGGTGGTAGTAATAGGGCGGGTCCTGGTCCGCCGGAGGCGGATTGCCCTGACTACCCTCCTGGCCCATTTCTCCTCACCGTACTGCCGGATAATCCTTTCCAAATCCGATGCATTAAGCTTATTTACTAAATGAAAGGCTGACTCTTTTTTTCTTCGGTCCATTCGCATATCGAGCCTTGCCTCGGAAAGGAAGCTGAAGCCCCGGTCGGCCTTTTCTAACTGCTCGGAGCAAACCCCTAAGTCTAACAGGGCCCCGTCCAGAGAGGTTACATTCAGACTTTGAAGGAGCCTCCCTACATTTTTAAAATTATCCCGAATAAATATGACCCTGCGGCCAAACTCTTTCAGCCTAATTCTGGCAACCTTCAGGGCCTCTTCATCCCAATCCACGCCGATCAGCCTCCCGGTAGGGGAGCTGGCATTTAATATTGCCTGGGCATGGCCGCCGCTCCCCAGGGTTCCATCTAAATAGAGCATTCCCGGCTGAGGTTTCAAAAAATCAATGACCTCCTGCTTTAGCACCGTTCGGTGATATTGATCCATTGGCAACTTTGCCCCGTTAGAAATCCGCCTGAGGCGGACAGTTCCGTCTCAGGCGGATTCACCCCCCGGGGGTGCTTCTAACGGGGTTCATGCGGTGGGAGCTTAGAGACCATAATCAGCCAGGGTATCACTATGCTCCTCCAGAGTCTTTTTCGATTTATTAAACTCTTCTTCCCAACTTGCTTTATTCCAGATCTCGATCTTGTTGGAGACTCCGACAAAGACGATCTCCTTTTCTAACCCGGCAAACTCTCGCAGGGTTGGGGAGATCAGGATCCGGCCTTGCTTATCAACGGTGCACTCCTTCCCTCCCGCGATGACGAAGCGCTGAAAGGCTTTAACTGCCTTTTCCGAGGAGGGGAGGGAGTTGACCTTATCCAGCAGGCGTTCCCATTCTTTATAGGGATAGAGATCAAGGCATTTGCTATAGCTGTTGGTGATTACCAGTCTTTCATCATATTTGCCGAGCAAAGTCTCCCGGTATCGGGCAGGAAGACTCGTTCGACCCTTCTGATCAATGGTATGCTCATACCTCCCGATAAACATTTTCCCCTCCTCGGGTTATAAAAAAGAGGTTTTTATGCCAATCTATACCACTATATACCACTTTCTGGTTAAAATATACAAATTTACACCATCTCTGTCAAGGATTTTTTTGTAATTCTCATATTTTATTCGTTCTACCTGCTATTTGTAGTGTAGATGAGAATGAGCTATGCAATATATTGTAGTTAAAGGGTTTTCGAAAAAATAATCAGGTGCTGATATTTTTCTGGATATTTGGCAAAAACTATGCTATTTATCTCTGTAAAGGTTTGGGGAAAGGCAGATACTCTAATGGAGTATTTTAATAACGGAGGTTTCTTTAATGCAGGTTTACCTGAGTGAGAATGTATTTCTGGGATTGATCCTGTCGGCGATTGAGGTATATAAGAGCGAATGTTACGGCCTGCTTCTGGGGCTGCGTACCAACGAGAAATTCATTATTGAATTCGCCATTCCCTATCAAAGTGCTAAGAGGGGGCTTACTTGGGCAGAGCTGCGGGAAGACAAATGGAGGGTGATCTCAAAGATCGTTAAGAACTTCCCCAAGCTCGATGTAATCGGGGATTTTCATTCCCATACCATGTTTGGAGACAGCCGGGCCGATATTTTTTTGGGTAAGGAAGACATTGAGTATATGAGTGATAATGAGCTCCAGATGGTGGTAGCAATAAATGATAAGCTTAAATCTCGGGTTTGGGACAGCAATCGTGACGGAACGATCTCCGGTACTATTGACCGGTATCATTGCAAGGTAGCTGCCTACCATTTGCCTGAGGCAAGAAGACCTCACCTCCCCAAATTAGCCGAAATCCACTGCCCCTTCGCTGTCGGTCTGGAGCTATACTAAATCGGCTCTTCCCGGAATATAGTGGATAGAAGGTGAGATAATGTCAAAATTCAAATGCCAAAGCCCAAATGATAAAATATATGAATAAATCCTAAGCACAAAGCACTAAATCCTAAATAATTTCAAATGATCAAAATCCAAAACTCAAAACTTTGTCCTGAGCTTGTCGAAGGAATTGTTTTAAACATTTGATATTTGAATTTTGGATTTGTTTAGGATTTAGGGTTTAGGATTTAGAATTTGTCAGTTGACATTTGAATTTAATCCCGCGTGCATCCGGGATTAAATCATTAAAAGAGGAGGTTGATATGAAAAAAGTTGCATTTGTAGTGTTAATGGTATGGGGCATTAGTGTCCCGGCCTGGGGGGGAGGGAACGATATCAAACTCGATCCGGAGCATTTTAAAGGAGCACAGAAAGAGTTTAAGGATTTGAGCCGGGATCTGGGTCTGGGCCTGAACTTTATCCCCTTGGCTCCGGCCGAGCCCCTCGGCCTCACGGGTATAGATATTGGGATTGAGTTGAGCCTGCTTGATATTGATCAAAAAATTCCCTTCTGGGTCAACGCGGTGAATGACCAGGAGCCTCCTCCTTACCTGGCGATTCCCAAGCTCCATGTCCAGAAGGGGCTTCCCTTGGGATTGGACCTCGGAGCAATCTATGCTGGGGTTCCCCAGAGTAACATCCAGTTGATAGGTGCGGAACTTAAATGGGCCTTTATTAAGGGCTCAATAACTATGCCGGCCCTGGCCCTTCGGGGCTCTTATACCAAACTGCTGGGGGTAGATCAACTGAATTTCCAGACGCAGGGACTGGACCTGTCTATCAGTAAAGGGTTTCTGGTTTTGACGCCTTACGGCGGGGTCGGGGGGGTTTTTGTCCAGAGTGAGGAAAAATTGCCTGTTTTAGATTTAAAGAAGGAAAATATTTCTCTGTTCAAAGGGTATGTGGGCTTAAGGGTTTCCCTCGCCCTAATAAAGTTTACCGCTGAGGTAGACTTTGCCGAGATTAATTCATATAACTTTAAGCTAAGTGTGGGCTTATGATTAATGTAGTTATACCACGTTGTTAATCTGGACTTCCCCTAAAATCGGTCAAAAGTAGGGGCAATTCATGAATTGCCCCTACTGGATAGCCGGGGCTTTCGAGCCCCGGTATTTAGTCCGCCTTGTAGGGGTGGAACTCCGTGTCCACCCTTATTCGGGCCGACACAGAGGTCGGCCCCTACATTACGGGGCTGGAAAGCCCCCCCTATCCACACTTTGCTTAAAAAAACAGGGAAAATCCTGAGAATTTAGGATTTGACCCCTTTATTCCCACTCCATCCCCGCCGGTGATGCCTGTCGTTAGGCAATTGAAGAAGGAGTATGTAGAAATGGAATTGAAAAAGGTAAATACTCCTACCATTTCTATACAGGGAAGATTCCCAAAGAAGGGTATGCGGTTGCATTCTATGTCGAAATTTAGATTTGACACCAAAGCACCTTAATGCATTATTTGGGGTTATTAGTAGTATATATAAACCGCCCCGGCATTCTCTCCTGACCCCATCATTCCTTGAATCCTCGACCCCTCGAATCCTCTTTTTACTTCACTTGTCCTGAGCCCCGCCTGTGGCGGGTCGGAGGAGAGGTAGTTCCACCACGAAAGTGGTTCCCTTTTTTTCTCTCGGCTCAACCCGGATGCGTCCACCGTGCTCCTGGATTATCTTTTTTGATATCGCAAGTCCTACACCCGAACTTCCCTTCTTGGTGCTGAAAAAAGGAACAAAAACCATCTCCCGCTGATACTTCGGGATGCCGGGCCCCCTATCCTGCACCTTAATGGTCACGCATTGCCTCTCCCCATCAATGCCGCAAGCGATCCTAATGGTATCGTCTCGGCGCGATACATCAATCGCATTCTGCAAAATGTTAACTAAAACCTGAATAATTCTATCCCGGTCCGCATAAACCGGGGGTATATCTCCGGGTAAGGTCATCCTGATTTTAATCCCCTTGAATCGCAATAGATCCTCGTTCAGGGAAATGACTTCGTCGATAAGCGTTGTAATTTGAAAGGTAGTCAGTTTCAACTCCTGCCGGATAGTAAAGCCAAGTAGCTGTCTGATCAACCGGTCCACCCGCATGGTCTCCTTGAAGATGATATCGAAGGTTTCCTTTTGAGCTTCATCTAATTTCGAACCATACTGCAAGACCTGGATGCCGCTCGAGATGGCGAAAAGCGGGTTCCTGATCTCGTGGGCAAGGCCCGCGGCGACCTCGCCGATCGTGGCCAGCCTCTCCTTTTCTCGGAGCTCCTCCTCCATCCGTTTGCGTTCGGTGATGTCTCTCACTGCTGAAACCCTAAGAGGTTTACCCCGGTAATAAACATCCCTGCCTTCTACCTCCACCGGAAACACTGTTCCATCCTTTCTCCGGACCTCAATCTCATATGGTGTGGTAATGCCGGCAGCAATATTTCTACGAATAATCTCCCAGGATCCAGGCGTAGCAACCTGATCGATCAAGTTCTTGCCTATTAGTTCCTCGAGTTCATACCCAAACATTTTAGCAAGGGCAGAATTACCATCAACCAGCACCCCTTTATCGTGAACAATTAGTCCCTCTACAGTTACATCTGAAATACTTTTATACCGTTCCTCGCTCTCCCGCAGCGCCTCCTCCATCCGTTTGCGCTCGGTGATGTTTTTGGTGAAAACAGCGAGCCCGTCTTTGGTGGGATAGACGCTGATTTCAAAGAAATAGTTTATGTTATGAACGGCATACTCGTTCACAAAAGTTTGGGATTGTTGTGTTTTTAATACCTCTCGGTAAATAGCAACAATTTTTTTTGTACCTTTAGTATCTTCCCGGTCTGGAAAAATCTCGAAGAAAGACTTTCCAAGAGCATCTTCCGCTTTAATCCCTGTCATTTCTTCAGATGCTTTGTTCCAATAGATGAATATTAAGTTCTTATCCGTTGCAAAAAAAATGTCGGTAATACTGTCAGCAAGCTCCCTATAATTCTCTTCACTCTCCCGCAGCTTTTTCTCCGCCCGCTTCTGCTCGGTTATTTTCCCCAATCGTTCCGCGATCCCATCGAGCAGATTCCGCTCTTCCTTGAGGAACGGGCCTTCGTCTATCTTGGGCCGCTCTTCCAGGTAAAAGATATCCACACAGCCGATTCTTTCACCATGCACAAGGATGTCCGAGGATTGCTTCCAATCAGTTTCCTCGAAGTCGTTGGTCTTATATATCTGGTCTTCCAAAACTATACGCGCACATGTGATTTCCGGATACTGCCAACTGATTGGAATGATCTCGACCACTCCTTGACATATCTCCTCAAACGATATGCCAGGTTTCTCAACAATATGAGCAATGCCATAGAGACAATTAAGTTCCTTTATACGCTCGCTGAGGTCATGCGTCCGCTTGCGAAGTTCGGCCTCCTTCTTCTTGCGCTCGGTGATATCTTTTTGAATAGAAACTGAATGTAGTACTTCTCCATCCTTACCCTTCACTACATCAGCACTAAGAAGAACATTGCGACTATCCCCTTCCTTTGTAATAATAACTAATTCCTCATTCCTAAGTTTTCCGGTTCTTTTCCACTTCTCGAAAAGTTCTTGCATCCTTGGAAGTAACTCAGAGGCGTAAATAGTTCTAAGAGGTTTGCCAACAAGTTCATCTTTTTTGTAGCCTAGTGCCTTGAGCGCAGTATTGTTTACACTGAGTATTACGCCCTCCGGCGAAATCATGTAGCAATATTCCGGGGCGTTCTCAAAGAATTGCCTGAACCGATCTTCGCTCTCCCACAGCGCCAGATTATAGGCCGTGATGAGCTCCGTCAGGGGCGCCGTGGTGGAACGGACGGCGTCCGACAGGGTCACCTCTGGAGCCTCATTAGCCAGGCGAAGGAGCGCTTCTTCGTGCATCTTTGCAATCTCTCTGAGCGGGACCTTTGCCAACATTAGATCGCGCCCCAGCTCCACGGCCTCATTTAGTTCCGTTTCCTCAGAACTGGCGAGGCAGGTTCTGAGCAGTAAAAAATACCTGTCCCTAATTGTTTTTTTTATCATCTAAAAACTCCTTCTGGATATAAACACTATCGTGCAGTCTGTATCCCGCAAATAGGTGGATGCTCCCCCAGCCACTTTTCTGCCGGACGACGATAATCTCCGCAATAAACCTTACCCTCTCTCGTTCAATCATATTCCTTTATCCCCCATACATTAGTGACTGCACAGGGATACCGCCGTATCACGATAAAATATATCAGGGGATTTGAGAATAATCAAGTGTTACCGTGTTGCCGGAATTTTGCCCTGTTATCCAGATGAAATATAGCAAATACCATACCAATTTCTGAATAAATAGAAAACAAAGCAATTTCGGCGTTTTTTGACGGTGGTTTTAGCCATCAGGCTGGCATCCTAAGGTTCTCTTTCGGTAGAGGCGAAGGAGGCTCAAGGGTGTATAATGCAACAGTAGAATTAGAAAAAATGGAAAAAGAATAAGTATGGCAATAAGTTAGGCACGACTGTTGTCAATTGTCACTGTCGCAAATTACGACGGGCATTAGAGCGGGGGCTTATGTTTCTTTACCTTCTTTGAAGAACCCGGCATATCCGGGAGGCAATACCCAGGAAATTGGGAGTGAAAATCAGCAGGTTACTTCCAGAAATTAGGGCAGGCAAAAAGCTTGACTTGTTAATCAAGCATTAGCTATAATCAGCCAAAAAGGGCAGCCCCTTCATAATATCGTTAAATGGATAAATAAAAACATAATGGAGGTATTAAGATGGGTTTAAAAGGAAAGATTACTGAATACGAAGATTCTTTTATTGATAAAATTACAAAGTCACTTATTGGAAGGATAGCTGCTTATGGTATGGCATTTGGCTTTGCTTTCGGTTCTATGGGTAACGCAGGAGCACAGGAAATCAAAAAAGCGCAGGATCATATTGCCTTTGCCTCAAAAAGAGATGGAAATGAGGAAATCTATGTAATGAATGCAAATGGGAGCAATGTAATTAGATTAACTAAAAACACTGTATTTGATCGGAATCCGGCGTGGTCTCCTGACGGTAAGAAGATTGCTTTTGAATCGCGCAGGAATGAAAAGCACCCTGAGATCTATGTAATGAATGCCGATGGAAGTGCTCAGACCAGGTTAACCGAAGATAAATGGAATGGCAGTCCGGCATGGTCTCCTGATGGAACTAAAATTGCTTTTTACTCTGATAGAAAAGAAAATGATGAGATCTTTGTGATGAATGCCGATGGAAGTAAGCAGAAAAGGTTAACCAAAAATGATGAAACGGACGCGAATCCGGAATGGTCTCCTGATGGATTAAAAATTGCCTTTCATTCTGATAGGGACGGAAACGATGAAATCTATGTAATGGACGCAGACGGAAAGAATCAGACCAGGTTAACTAATAATCTTGCATTTGATGGACATCCGGCATGGTCTCCTGATGGTAAAAAAATTGTTTTTCACTCAAAAAGAGGTGGTGGGAGGCCTGAGATCTATGTAATGAATGCAGATGGAAGTGCTCAGACCCGGTTAACCAATAATCCTGCATTTGACGGGTATCCGGCATGGTCTCCCGATGGAAGTAAAATTGCTTTTACCTCAAATAGAGATAAAAATTATGAAATCTATATAATGAATGCAGACGGAAGCGGCCAGACCAGGTTAACTAATAACCCTGCCTGGGATGGGTCTCCCGCATGGTCAAAACCTGGAGGAAAATGAGCAGTTGAAAAAAACGGTTCAAAAGATAATAAATGATATATGAAGATGTGACCCCAAAATCCCCCCGCCAGGTTTACGGCCTGGAGGGTTGAAAGAAAGGACTGGCAATGAACGGAAGAGAAAGAATCCTTATCGCTCTGGAGCGGGGCCAGCCCGATATCGTCCCGGTCTGGGAGATGGCCTATAACGAACCGAGCATCATCGGTATCGCCCGTTATTTCGCGGACGCGGACGAGCTGCCCGAGCCCAAACTGGTCATGGATATGACCGATGAGGAGCGATTCAAACTTCTTGGCGGGCTGATCACTTTTGTTCGTGAGCTTGACCTGGAGGGAGTGACCGCGATCTCCTTAGCCCCGCGCGAGCGCCTGGACCATGATCACATCCGGGATGCCCTGGGCGTGGTATACCACCTGAGCCAGTTCGGCGAACCCTACCCGGTTAACGGGCCCATCCACGATGCCGCCGACTTAAAGTCCTTCCGCATGCGCCCGCCGGAGGAAGCGGATTTCCTTATGCTTGATGTGCTTCGCTCCACTTTTCCGGAAAAGTCCATCGCCTATCACATGCCCGGAACCTTCAAACTGAGCTGGACCCTGCGCGGGGCCATGGAGAAGCTTCTTATGGACTACATCCTGAACCCCGATCTATCCCATGACCTGGCCCGAATGGTCACTGACTACTGCTTCGGGCTAATCGAGACGGCCTTTGCCAAAGGCGCGGACTTCATTGCGCTGGAGGGCGACCTGGCCTATAACCCCGGCTCACTCATGAGTCCCGCTCACTACGATGAGTTCATCGGGCCCTATCACAAAGAAATCTGCGAATGCGTGCACCGCGGCGGCGGCAAGATCGTAAAGCACTCGGACGGACGGCTCACCCCGCTCTTTCCTGGTCTCATCGAGGCCGGCTTTGACGGGATCCACCCCATCCAGCCGCAGTGCATGGACATAGGCGAGACCAAGCGAGAATTCGGAGACCAGGTCTGCCTGCTCGGAAACATTGACTGCGGTTTCCTTCTGGTCTTCGGCACGCCCGATGAAGTCCGGGAGAGCGTCAAGGAAACCATAGCCCAGGCCGCTCCCGGTGGAGGGTACATTATAAGTTCCTCAAACTCCATCCATCCGGGCTGTAAGCCCGAGAACTACCTCGCCATGGTCGAGGCCGCCCGTAAATACGGTATTTATCCGAAGCTGACTGAGGAGTGAGCGCGGGAGTTTTGGGGGTCAGGGCTTCACTTAATCATATCCGTTATTTTAATATAATACTCCGCTGCCTCCACGGCGGCTATTGAATTGCTTTCCCAAACCCGAATCTGAGACAAGAAGGGAAACGCAATCGGCTCCTGAGAAGTAAAAGACCCGACATATCCAGGAAGCAATTGTAAGGGAATTGTAACCAAAGTCAGCAAGCTATTTCCCAGAACAAACCCGCAAGCTTGACTTGGCAATCCGGCTTTAGCTATAATCAGGACAAAGCAAAACCTTGGGGCCTGATTAATCTGAAATCAAGATATTCCGGAAGGGAATATGGCAGCAACCGCAGAGATCTTAGGGCTTATCCGGAGACTTTTCTCTGGTATCAGAAATTATGGCGAATGGAAAGTCAATATGGAAGACTTACTTATTGCTCTAATTCTTGCCGGTCTTGCAGTCTGTATCATATCTTTTTTTATTGGTTTACTTAATAAACGAACCCGCCGAATATGGCTAATCGCCTCGCTATTAGGGTTTATTGCTGCCTCCATCTCATTTTTCCTTTTTCCCTTACCCGAGAATCCCTCGCCACCTGCACCGGTGCCCTCCCCTGCCTATAAAGCCCCCACCAAACCCAAATATCAGATAAAACAGAGAAAAAAGATATTTTTGGAGTTGGTGAGGGCCGAGGACAAAGCCCATATAGAAGCCCTAAGAAAATACCCAAATGACATTCATAAGCTTCGCCAATATATGGAAAAATTAGAGGAGCGATATAAAAAACAAGTGCGGGATAAATATGGTATCACTAAGGAGCAGACAGATAGAATTTCGGTTGAAGGAGAAACTAAAAATTGGCCTGCGCCACAAATCCCATAGTTAAATTAATATTGTTTAGGATGAATAGATAGTTTAAGGAGGGGAAAAATGAATTTCGAGACGATTACCTATGAAAAGGATGGACCAATCGGAACCCTTACATTGAACCGCCCGGATAAAAGGAATGCAATGAACTCCCAGATGCTCGATGACCTCTATGCATTTTTCACCGAGCGATTGCGTGACCTCGAGACCCGGGTCCTGATCATGAAGGGTGCCGGGCCGGTTTTTTGTTCTGGTGCTGATATCAAGGAGCCGGCCATCAATGTGGCTGAGGATCCGAGCCCGGCTTCGGTTTACCTCGGCCAGCGGAGATTTTCCGAGATAATCCTGTTAATGCGCCGGGTGCCGCAGCCGATAATTGCCGCTGTCCAGGGACCGGCCATTGGAGCCGGTTTCAGCCTGACCCTGGCCTGTGACATCCGGATTGCCACCAAGAAAGCCAGATTTGTAGGAGCCTATATTAATATTGGCTTGGGGGGAGCGGATATGGGCTCGAGCTTTCTGCTTCCCCGGCTTGTGGGAGCGGCTTATGCCTACCGGTATCTCCTGACCGGGGATGACATCTTCGCGGATGAGGCCGAGAAGATAGGCCTTGTCAGTGAGGTCGTCCCGGAAGAAAAGCTGTCGGAATCGGTTTTGGAGCTGGCCAAAAAGATGTGTTCCAAGAACCCCCTTGGTCTCCGGATGACCAAGGAGGCCATCAATCAAAACCTCAATGCCGGAAGCCTGGAAGAGGCCGTACTTTTTGAGGATCGGAATCAATCCTTGCTTATCCTCAGTGTTCCTCAAGCCCTGCGGAAGTACAGTTAAATGGCTGGGGAAAGAACCGGATCGCTCCTTGGTAAAAAAGTGTGGAGTTTCTAACATTATGGAAAGGAGGTGTTAAATGTTGACCAGAAAGCTTTTAGCCTTTAGCACAATTATAGGGATTACCCTATCGGTCGGTTTAACCGCCCGGGCCCAGGAAGTAAATACCCCGACCGTAACGGCGAAGACCATCACCCGGATCTTCGATCCGGTGATCATGGAGGGGAAGTCCTTCCCTGAGCTGATGGGGAAAAAGATCGAGAATCTCCGCCTCTTTACCTTTTTAGAGGGAGAGTTTAAACCAATCCCCTTTCAGATAGATGAGAAATTACCGGATGGAAGCTATGTCCTTCCCAACCTTGTCCCCGGGGTGCGCAAGGGGAAAGATGTCAGCACTAAGGATGAGGATCAAGGGCTTTTCGACAAGAACGACGACCTGATCTTTTTGGTTAAAGATATCGGGGACCGGGCAGTGAGATCACTCTGGAGGGAAGGATACGATACCGGAATGGAGATCGTCGTGACCGATCCTCTCACCGGCGGCAAGGGTTATGCCTATCTGCTTCACTTCGCTCTCCCTCCCCCTCCCTCGGAGGTGGACTATGTAAAGATCCACATAGGGGAAAAGCGGATCACAGTAGAAGCCGCCAGATACACCATCGGTAGCCCGGTGAATGCGACCTATTTTGACTACGGTTCACGAATCGGGGCGGATGGCAAGAAGGGACCTGACATACTGGACCGGGCGAACAAGATAAGAGCCAAAGCCAAGATCCGCTTCTTGCGTATTGGATTTGACTTCGCATCTGACGAAGTGACAAAAAGCTACCCCTTGGCCTGGAAAGATGGCCCGGTAAGGGTGATTTTACGGGCAAAGCAGAAGCAGGATCTTAAAATAATTGAAGTTAAAACGAGTGGCTACGCCGAGAGCTATTTCTACTTTAACTATTTGATCAGACCGACAATTCTTGATCTGCCGATTAGCCTGGGTAAATTTCTCAGCTCTTTCGATCTCTACGGAGCAATTGATTTTACCGATGCGATCTATGGGGCAAAAATATACGACGCAGTCAATACCCAGGGGACTGTGCTGGACGGGAAGATGAGTGAGGCCGAAAAGGCCCTGATCACCGATGTCGATCACGGCTGGATCATGGGTATCCATCCTATTATGGGGACAATGTTCACCCGCCTGTTCTTCCCCCCGGAGTGGTTAAAGCATGTAAAGAGGGGGAGCTTCATCGTGGATGATGAAACCATAAACGAAGAGCCGGAAGATAATCCCGGACAGATCAAGACCGGCTATCATTTCGGGAATTTCGTAAAATGCCTTGTAAAAGGGCGTCATGTTTATGACGAGCATTTTTACTTTCCGGAAAAGTTCAAATGGGGCGATCAGGATAAGATCCTGAATATTAGCGATAATCCGGTAGAAACCGAGGCCGGACCCGGGACAGAATGAGCCGGCTAATAAACTAATTCCCTGGGGAATAAAAGAGCCAGGTCTTCCCCGTTGACAGAATAAAAGGCGGTTGAAGATTCTCTTCTTCAACCACCTTTTTTGTTTTGCCGGAGCTACGGAGTAGGGGCCGACCTCTGTGTCGGCCCTAACAGGGGTGGACAGAGCCTGTCCTGAGCCACGCCATTGGCGTGGTCGAAGGAGATGTCCACCCCTACAAGTCTGAGGCGGAATAAATGCCGGGGCTCGAAAGCCCCGGCTATCCTGCCTGCCTGTCGTAGTGCGTAGCACGCAGACAGGTATAGAGAATTTATAGAATTATTTGGGGAAAGTCCTCAGGTAGAAAAGCTTGACTTGTTAACCCGGCTTCAGCTATAATCAGCACAATGAAACTGCCAAGGCAAACCGGAAGGCAGCTTGACAATTCTGCCCCTGAAAGGTCGTTTGACGAGGATATTTATCGGAAGCCCCGGCTTCCTGGATGAGTACCTCCTGTTTTATTAAGAAATTAAGTAATGCCTGATTATCTTCCCATCTCGATAGTAGCTAAAAAACTGAACTGCTCGGATACTAAAGTTCGCTACTTGATCAAGCGAGGAGATCTTAAAGCGGTTAAGAAGGGCACACTAAAAGTGGAGAAAAAAAGCTTAAACGAATACCTTAAGGGAGGAGACAAAAAATGACAGAAAGGATTAACGATACCGGTATAAAATTGCTTATAGTGATATTAGTAAGTTTGGCGTTGGGGGTAAGTAATGGTCTCGCTGCCGACTGGCCAAGTATTCTTAAACAAGGCAAGGCAAAGTATGACAAATTCGAGAAAGAGGTCAAGGATATGGCCATTGTGCAGGAGATGAAAATGGTCACGCCCGAGCAGAAGATAACCTCGGAGGCGAAACTGTTCAGAAAGGGCAAGAAATTTAGGATGGAGTCCAAAACGCAGATGCCCGGAATGCCCACAGAAAGTGGAGGAATGGAGACCATCGTCATTTACGATGGCAAGGATACGTGGATGATTTCACCTTTCATGGGAAAGAAAAAACTCCCGAAAGAAAAGCAGGAGGAGCATCAAGCAAAAAAAAGCTGGTGGGGATTAGCCTCAGAAAAGGCAAAAATCGTGGGCACCGAAAGAGTTGGCAACCGAGAATGTTATGTGGTAGAGATTCAAGATCAGAAAGAGTCCCATTTTACCAAGGTATGGCTGGACAAGAAAAACCTGGTTTTAGCTAAGGCCGAGAGTAAAGGAGCAAAAGAGAAGGCAATGTTTTGGGTATATTCTGATTTTAAGAAGATAAAGGGTGATTGGGAAATGCCTTACAAGACTGAGATATATGAGGGCACTAAACTTATGTCCACTACCCTTGTCAAATCCCTTAAGGTAAACAAAGGGCTCTCCGATGACCTGTTTAATCCGGATAAGTTAAAGGCAAAAGGCTCCGGTATGCAGGAAATGATGAGAAAGATGATGCAGGAGAGAAAAGGGGAATAAGGATAGAAAAGTATTGGTAGAAAAATGGGGGCGGTTCTATTTTCCAAAAGCCAAGAGAAATTAGAACCGTCTTTTTTTTCTTAGCCGAAATTACTTAAACCGTAACCTAGGAGGAGAAGATGAAAGGAAGAAGCTGGGGCAAGATAATGCTGATTGGTATAGTCTGTATCCTCAGCGTGCCTTTATTGAAAGAGGCAGTTGCGCAGGAGGGAAGGACACTCGAGGAGCGCCTTGCTATGCTCGAAGCAAAAGTGACAGAATTAGAGGAGCGGCTATCCCGGCTGGAGGGCCCAGTGGCAAGAGAAGAGCCTAAACGAGTAAGAGTCTCAAAATCTCCGATTTCCCTTACGCTCCTCAGTAAAAGCTTCATCAAAGCTGATCCCATAGCAGGTAATGTTAATGATCGAATTGATTTCATATTTGATCTTACCAGCCATCTACCAAAAGATATTGGGGCCTTCAAAGGAATGTTAGTCCTCAAAGACAATTACGACCAAAAACTTTTGGAATCGGAGTTGATTGTAGAGGATACCATCAAGTCAGGAGTTCTTCTCGGGTGGCGAGGGAGCATAAGTATGGATTACGATTCGTCCCTTGATACACATCGTAGGTTACTCGCTATTGACAAAGACAATCTGCGGACTAAGCTTGTTTTGAAGGAAGTGACCTACACGGACGGAACTCGAGAGGCCTTTTCGATTGAGGAATAAGCAGTTAGGCGACATTCTGCGAATGTCGAATTGAAAGGAGGTGGAAAATGACAACCACAAAAGCAATTCATCCCGCATTCTCGTGCAATCGCTACCTGTTTCGCAGAAAGGTACTTAAGTTTTTTGGAGGGGCCTTCCATGTGTATGATGAAAACGGAAACATGCTTTTCTATTCAAAGCAAAAGGCATTTAAATTAAGGGAGGACTTTCGAATCTACTCAGACGAGCGTCAGTTAGAAGAGCTTTTAACTATTAAAACTCCCCAGATCCTTGACTTTGGGGCAACTTATAATGTGCAAGATGCAACTACCGGCGAGACCATTGGAGCCATAAGACGAAAGGGGCTTAAATCCCTGGTCAGGGATGAATGGATTTTACTTTCAAACGAAGGTCAGGAGACTGGAAAACTAACCGAGAGTAGTCTAGCCCGGGCCATCTTAAGCAGGTTCATTAACCTAATTCCCCAAACATATGTTATCGTCTCAGCAGATGGCAGGAAAATCGCTGAAATCAGGCAACATTTCAATCCATTCGTACTCAAGTACACCATGACCATAGAAGAGCCGGAACCTCCGATTGATCGAAGGCTTTTGATATCAGCGGGGATCCTGCTGGCCGGTATTGAACAGAGGCAAAAGTAGTGCGCTGTGACATTAATTCTTGCTCGTTCAAGACACCCCCTCACCTCATTCCTCTCCCACCAGGGGAGAGGAAGTAGTAAACAGTTCCCTCTCCCCAACGGGGAGAGGGTTAGGGTGAGGGGCTAGGATATATTCCTTATGATACTCTACAGCTTGCTGCAGGGAAGTTCATTTCGCGGTTGGCCCGCGACCTTAATCGGCAAGGAGTGAACTATGCCTGAAAAGTTCGATACCGTCATTGTCGGCGGCGGCATCGGGGGCACCGCCCTGGGGGCGCTTCTGGCGGCTGGTGGCCAGAAGTTGTTCCTTTCGGAAAAGAACAGCATCATCGGTGGCCGGTGCGCCTCTTACCAAAAAGACGGCTTCACGATTGATGTTGGGGTGCACCTGTTCGGCCTTACCGGCAAAGGGCCGCTGGGCGAGGTATGCCGCCGGGCAGGGGAGCCCGACGCCATTGAGTGGGTGCTGGCGCGCAACCCCAGGGTAGCAGTGCACCGCGGAGGCCAGACGCGACCATTCACTCGTGAGATGATGACGAGTGAGCTGGAGGAAAAAAGCGTATCCCGCCTTGCCGAAATCTTCGCCAAAATGGGACAGATGACCACCGATGAGCTGAACTCGCTCTGGTATGTGCCCCTCAAAAACTGGATCGAGGGCTTCACCTCAGACCGAAACATCATGAGGATGTTCACGATGTTATGCGGGATATACCTCTGCGTAACACCGGATGTCGCCAGCACGGCGGAGTTCGTCCTTAGCCTCCGAGAACTGCTTCAGGCAAGAAATTCCGGCTACCCCAAAGGCGGGAGCGGGGTCATCCCGCTAACATACCAGCGAATCATCGAAAAGCACGGGGGAACGGTGCGACTGAGTTGCCCGACAGAAAGGATCGTAATTGAAGATGGCCGGGCAAAGGGCATCGTGGTCGGGGGCAAGGTGATCGAGGCGGACCGGGTCGTCTCGAATGCGGACATCAAGGCCACTGTGTTGGAGCTTGCCGGTGCCGAGCATTTTCCGCGAGAATATGTAGAGAGGGTTCAGAACCTGACTTACGCCGCGCATGTTTTCGCACTCAAAGTGGCCCTAAACGAGATGATAACCGATCAGAAAATGATCATGTACACCCCGGATCTCACCGAGGAAGAACTGGAAGAGATCGAGCGGCAGATCCTCGAGGGCCAGGCACCCCCCGGGGCGGGAGGGATGATATGCGTCCCGACGAACTTCGACCCGGCACTGGCGCCCCCCGGCAAGCAGCTTATATTTTTCGGTATCGGCACCTCACCTCACCAGGAATGGGAACCGTGGGAAAAGATATGCCTAAATGCACTGAAGGATGTCTTCCCGTCTATCGAGGAGCACATACTGTGGAAGGTGACCCACTCCCCGGACGACATCGAGCGCTTCGCCGGGGAGGAAGGCAATGTTGTCGGCGTGGGCCAGACCATTGATCAGGTCCACGAGAGACGACCGACCCACGAAACACCGGTGAAAGACCTATACCTCTGCAGCGCCGAGGCGGGAGGACACGGTATCGGGACCGAGCTGGCCGCCAGCTCGGCACTCGAGCTTTCCGAGAAGCTTCTATCGGCTTCGTAGGGGCTCAATTCCTGAACCTGTCAGGAACAGGTTTATTGAGCCCTCGGGTTCGATGGCCTACTTCGTCCGCCTGAGGCGGACTGCGAAGGCTGAAAATCGAACCCCTATATGGGCTAAATATGTAGCACTAATAATGCAAGGGTTCAAGGATTCGAGGGGTCAAGGATTCAAGAGAAATAATCCCAGATTGTAGGGGTGGAACTCCGTGTCCACCCTTACCTGTCCTGAGCCCCGCCTGTGGCGGGGTCGAAGGATTCGGGCCGATCCTTCGAGGAACACCGATGGGCATCGGGGTTCCTCAGGACGTCGGCCCCTACATTAACGCATTATTTGGGATGATAAGGATGCCTAAATTATCAGGAAACAAGCACTCGAACCCTTTCATCCTTCGCAGTAGTTCTACTACGGAGAACGGACGACCCCTCCTGTCCTACGAAGTAGCTCTGCTACGAAGTACGGGTGAATCCTCGAATCCTTCATATGATAACACTCCTCTGACCATCCCTCTAAGAGACCTTTCCAAAGCCGACTTCCCTCTGGCCGGCGGCAAGGCCGTGAACCTCGGCGAGCTAATTGCCCGGGGGCTCCCGGTGCCCGACGGCTTCTTGATCACCACCGGCGTGTACCGGCGCTTCCTGCAATCTCACAGCCTCGGCGAACAGATCAAGGATATATTAAAATCCGCGGGCGAAAACCAGAAAGCTGCCTCAGCCGCGGTAGCAAACTTGATAATGGAAAAACCTGTGCCCGGCGCCGTGGCGGATGAGATCCGGCAGGCTCTCTACCGACTGGGGGAGGATAAGCTCGTGGCCGTCCGCTCGTCGGCCACTGCGGAAGACCTAAAGGATGCCTCCTTCGCCGGGGTTTACGACACCTACCTGAACATTTGCGGTATCGAAGACATCCTCAAGCACATGAGGCTCTGCTGGGCCTCCCTTTGGAGCGAAAGGGCTATGGCATATCGAGGCCGTGCCGGCATTGACCACATGAAAGCGGATATGGCCGTGGTGGTGCAGCGGATGGTGCGGGCTCAGGTCTCGGGAGTCATGTTTACCACCAATCCCCTGACGGCGCATCCCGGCGAGATCGTGATAGATGCGGCTAGCGGCCTCGGCGAAGGTGTAGTGAGCGGGAAGGTGCAGCCGGATAATTTTGTGCTCTGGAAGTCCACGGGAAAGATCAAGCGGAGCCGACTGTCGGGTAAATCCCGGGGAGAGACGGCAGCCACCGAACCATGTATACTCGAGAGCGATCTTAAGGCCCTGGCGGATTTGGGTCGCCGCCTGGAACAGGAGATGCGATGCCCTCAAGATATCGAGTGGGCAATCGAGAACGCCCCGGCGGGCAGCCGTCGGGTCGGAGGTATCACCCTGCTCCAATCCCGCCCCATCACTACCCTCCCGCCGGAGGGCAAGCCGGTGTTCACCCGTAAAATGGGTGACCAGTACTGGACCGATGTGATCTCCCCATTGACATTCACC
>SDBT01003777.1_pt1 | contig 26052 bp, 29 predicted proteins | sample 2277101 | NCBI WGS metagenome assembly SDBT01 (sample SAMN10404973, study PRJNA504765) | marine sediment metagenome | isolation source: marine sediment core GS10_PC15, 103 cmbsf | place: Arctic Ocean: Southern Knipovich Ridge | collected 2010 | reverse complement strand
TCCTGAGCCAGGGCGATAGTGGCGGGAGCCATGGTATTAGCCATTATTGCGATGGTGGAGAGGATGGCGATTAGCCTGCGGGATGGCAGGATGAAGTTAAGACTAAAAAAATGAAACAATTTGCTTTTCATTTTAATACGGGTTAGATTTTTTAAAATTTTAGGTAATTTTTTAAGTTTTGCTTTCATTTTGGATAAAGTTATTTAAGATATAATGACAGTTGATATAATGTTTAGTTCACTCGGGGTAAGCTGGGCAGACTCGTCGGCACGGACGAGTAAAGAAGCCGAAAAAATAAAAAACAAAAAAGAACCGCCATAAAAAGCAAGCTTTTGGTAAAATAAATGATTTTGTTTAAGCCGTTAAATTTAGAAAATGAAAGCATATTGTATATATTAGTTTTTATTTTTTATATCGTTTGTAAGAAAAACAATTTACTAAAAAACTCATCAATTTTCCTAATTTGATGAGCCTCTGGGGCCTCTCGGGCGATCTTGTTGGACAACTAACGGTCAATCCTGAGACATGCCGCAATCGGTGTAGATCATGAGCTTCGAGAGCTTCTGATTGTTTTTTTAACCCGCGTTAGAAAATGCCGGGAAAATAATAAATTCTTTTATTGGGTTAATTTTATTAACTATTTATTATATATTTTTTCCCAATAAAAAGCAATACTTTATGCAGCACTCCTTATTGGGACTTTACATTCACAAAACCTTTTTGGACAGCTTAGATCAAAGCACGAGAGATTCTCGGTGCTTCCCTCTTGAATTGAGTTAAATTGCTTACATTTTATACACTTTACCTCAATAAAAGCCTGTACAAGATTCGCCTTAAACATAAGCTTATTACAATGCTGGCATCGATACTCTTTAGTTTCATCCATAAAATAAAATTTATTTTTTTCTGTATTGTGGGTAATTCCAAATGGCTTTTTGATAATTATGATAGAAAAATGGGAGGGGTCAAGGAGGCAAATAGAAATGTCATAAAAATGTCAGAATTAAATTGTTGCCTCCTTCATGTTTTGATGTAATATTTTCTTGTGGCTGTAGAGATTTTAAGTAAATAAATGCATTATGAAAATTCTTATCGTAGAAGATAATAAAAATTTGGCATATCTTATTGGTAAGGCGCTTAAGCGATACGGTTATAAGATAACCATTTGCCATTCACCAAAGAGAGTTTTGAAAAACGGTTTGGAATTTAATCATGACCTGATCATTTTAGACCTGATGTTTCCAAATGAAAGAGGCGAAGACTTTGTGGCTGAACTGAGAAAGAAAAAAATCAATATCCCCATACTGGTGCTAAGCGCCCTGTCTGAAGTTGGCAGTAAAATCGATCTTTTGAAGCTGGGGGCGGATGATTATATGATAAAGCCTTTTAGCAGTCAGGAATTGCTGGCCCGTATTGAAGCGTTGGAACGCCGATGTTTGAATATTGTCTTTAGTGATAGAGAAAGTTATGGGGATATCACTTTTGACTGGATGCAAAACAAAATCAAAAGAGAGGGGAAGAAAATCCCTTTCACGAAAAAAGAAGGCCAGCTTTTACGCTTGCTGGTGGCAAACAAAGGGGAAACGGTAAGAATGGAGGATATTTTAAAAAAGGTCTGGAGGGTGGAGTCAGGCTGTCATTCCAACGTAATCCATTCCACAATCCGACGCCTTCGCAAACGGGTTGATCATGGCTTTCCCGATAAACTGATACAGAACGTGCATGGTATAGGGTATCGCATAGTATTCCCGACGGAAGAAATTTGAAATTGCCCGCCCGGATACCTGGTGCGGACGGGGAGATTGGAAATTAGCAGCAAGCTCAAGCATCTTACATACTAAAATAAACATTTTACACATTATTTTATTTATTTAATTCAATTATTATGGCTAAAATACTAATCGCGGAAGATGATCAATTTATTAGCAAGATCATGAAGTCCAGCCTGAAAGAAGAAGGCTTTGAAGTTGATACTGCCAGCGATGGAGCTCAGGCGATTGAAAAAATTATCTGATTCTTTTGGACTTAATCATGCCTGCAAAAGATGGTTTTGAGGTTTTAAAGGATCTCAAAAAGCAAAAAATTACAACTCCCGTTTTGGTGTTCAGCAACATCGCTCAAAAGGAGGATGAGGAGGAGACAAAATCTTTGGGAGCCAAAGAATATTTCACCAAGGCTAATATTGCCATTGATGAGCTTATAAAAATCGTTAAAAAATATGTAAAGTAAAAATTAGTTTTCATAATCCGCTATAGTTAAAATAGCAGGTTAATTCTTTTGAAATCATGAGTAAAAAGCGCCCGTTTGACAAGCTTAGGCTTTTTTCAAATTGAGACACACCTTTTTTATACTGTCTCATTTGTCTCATTTTGCCCCTGACCTAAGTGCCTTTTTGGCTTGATTTCGGAAAGCCCTTGAGCATACAATGAAATCGTCAATCCAGACTGGACTGTTCTACCATCCAAAAGTGTGCTTTCGCCTACGAATCCACCTTCGTGTTACTCTGGCGGCTTCTTCGGCAAGCGCACAATTTTGGGTCCCGCTCCAGAAAATACCCCTGGCCAAGTCTCGCCACAAAGTGGCCCCTTAGGGGCATTTTCTGGGAATCCCATTTGGTAGGGCTTTACATCTTAAATCCGATAGTCAATAATTATTACCCCATTAACACTTAAGTACTTGAAAAAGCTCCTTATTTTATCACTGCTCATCCTAACTGCCTGTTCGCCAAACGAAGCGGATTTTAAAAGTGATGTTCCGCCGCTTGAAGAACGTGTAGTCCGTCAGATTGAAGAGGGAGCTGAAATGCCTACTGAAATCAATCTCGATGTTCCGTTTTTCTCTCAAGCTCCTGATGCCGATTGGGGAGAGCCGTGGCAGGAGGCGTGCGAAGAGGCGGCTAGTGTTTTGGCTTATTATTATGCAACCAACCAACCTCTCACAAAAGAAAAGTTTAAGGAGGAGGTTTTGGGTTTAGTAGAATGGCAGAAAGAACATTTTGGAGATTATGAACATTCTGATATCGATCAAACTGCAGAAATGATCCAAAAAAAACTCAAAATCCAAAATTCAAAACTCAAAATTATTTCTAATCCAACCGTTGATGATTTAAAAAAGGAATTAGCCCAAGGTTATCCCATTATTGCTCCATTTGCCGGTCGTCAGCTTGGAAATCCTTTTTACACTGGCGAAGGTCCACTTTACCACATGATGGTTATTAAGGGGTATGACGAAAAACACTTCATCACAAACGACGTTGGTACCAAACGAGGTCACAATTTCATCTATCCATACGAAACCATTATGGCTACCATACATGAATGGCATGATAATGACATCAATTTAGGTGCAAAGAAGGTGATTATAATTAAAGATTTAGAATGGCTAAACTAAAACTCGATTTACACGATATCTATAATAAGGGGCAAAAAATTGATACGGAGTTAAATCGTATTATCCTGGAAGCCATTGAAAAAAAGATAAAGCTTGTAGAAATCATTCCAGGCAAAGGAACAGGGGCATTGCGAAAAAAGGTGAAACGCTTTTTGGATCAAAAACACATTCGAAAACTCTATCACCGATTAGAAGTGGATATGAATAATCACGGACGGTTCTTTGTGCATTTTAGATTTTAATTATATAAAAATTAATCCTTAAAGACATAAAGAGGTAATCATTGTAAAAAAATAAAAAATAGAGTACAGTAAAATCCTTTAATTAGCTTTATGGCAGATGAAACATCCACAAATCAAAACGAGGTGATAGTCGAGTCAAATTTGCACCCATATGATGCAATCAAATTTGGAGCTGCTTTGGCGAATGTGAGAAATAGTATTGTTTTTTTGGTTAAACGGGCAAGTGAAAGCAGGCAATGGAGAATCAACCTTGTTTCAGGAACAAGGGAAGATTTGCTAAAGGCTATCGAGAAAGCCAAAGGAGTTACTGCACTGGACTAGCTAGCTCTCTTTTTTTCAGTAAAGCAGGGAAAATCAAACTTAAAATAGATATCTGAATCACTTTGCCGGCACCAAAGCTTATTGGGATTGCATAAATACCGATTATCGGCGCAAGCCGTGTAACAAGTATGATAATTATTCCAATAATCCCCACATGAATAGATGCCGGGATGATGGTATTTCGAAGTGAATAATAGGCTCTGTGGTAACAATGCATAAGGCTTTCCAGCGGTATGGTGAAGCAATAAAGTATCAGTGTTGTAGAAACCAGATGAATAGCATCTGCATCAAAAGCTCCGCCACCTAAAAGTAAACCGACTACAAATTTACTGAATATCGCCAGTGCAATAGCTGCCAATACCGTATAAACAATCAATCTAAAACGATTACGCTTAAAATCCCGTTTGAATTTTTTGTAATTGCCTTTACCGGCATCATGGGAAAGTACGGGATACATCGCCATCGAAATTGCAATCCCCAGCAAGCTCACAGGCAAGCTTTGGAAATTACGGGCGTAATTATATGCGGCAATGCTACCCTCCGGCAATTTGGAGGCGACATTTGTAAAAACCATCAGCAGAATAAACCACATGCTGTACTGGAAGATCTTCGGCAGCATCAGCTTTATCGTTTCCTTCATTTCCGGGGCAAATGTGAAGTCGATTTTATTTTTAAAACCATATTTCTTCCTCTTTAATGGGGCGAAGCGGTTCGCAAGATGTAAAAGAACGCCGAAAAGCGTACCAAATACCAACCCCAACATTCCAAAGCGTGGTACGAGGAATAAAACTCCGATTATTATCCCCAAATTATAAAGTGCCGGTGAAAGCCCCCACCAAAAAAATTCCTTCACACTGATCAGAATTCGGCCGTATGAATTACTGAGGGTAAATAAGACAGGCGAGAGGAGCATCGCGCGTGTCAGCAAAATATATTGCTTCAAATCTTCTCCTTCAAATCCAGGCACTATCAGATGAGCGAAATAGGGGAGGAAGATGGCTACTATAATGCCGATTGTTACAATAAATGTTACACCCCACGTAATCATCTGATGCGCATACGCATAACCCAGCGACTTTTTTTCGTCATACAGCTTGGTGAATATCGGTACGAAAGCTGCCGACAGTGCCGTTCCCACCAGTACCCCCAGCATCATATCCGGAATCACAAATGCGGCATTATAAATATCCAGCGTCCGCGACAGGCCAAATGTCTGCGCGAAAATACGATCCCTCAGCATCCCCATTCCGTAACTCAAGCCCGCAGTCAGCGTCAGCGACCATGATGAATGGAAGAGAATGGTTTTCCAATCGCCGGATTCTTTGAGGGCTTTTAAAAATTTAATCATTTATATTCTGCGATATTTTTCCTTTAAAAATTCTTTGAACTTGTGGCTTTTCCAGACAGACATGGCAACATCGTTTTTCGTGGCTACAAATAAATCCACATAAAATACCCCTTTTGATTTTAGCCATTCAAAAATAAGTTTCATAAATTTTTTACTGATCCCTTTTCGCCTATATTTTGGCTTAACATAAATACCACCTATAAACCCCATTTTTTCTACTTCATAAATTTTCGGTCTTTCTTTAATTGTTACGCTAATGAAACCAACAATCTCACCATCATCTTCCGCAACTAAAAGCTTTGTACGCCAGGATCTGGTAAGTTTTTTGTAACGCTCTTCCAAAAATTTGATAGCATTTTTTTTGACTTGGAGAATTTTGTCATAAGTCCTATGCTCATGCATCATCTCCAGATCAAGTTTGGCAATTGCCTTGGCATCTTTGATTTTAGCTGGCCGGATTGTGACCATAAAAAAGCTTAATAATACGAAGGTTATTATAGCATTTTAAATCAAAAACTACGTATAAACAGGGTTAGTTGGTGGGTGTTTTAAAAAATTACTCTTCCGAATTAAAATAGTAAGAATATGGATGTATATATGGCTTAGTGCCCTTAGGCCAAAATAAACTACCATCACCTCCAGTTGCAGATGGGTCGGGGTTATGAAGCCTGTCAGTAAACCTTAGTGTTCTTGCTGGAACCATTTCCTGTCTTTCCCTATCCCATGCTCTTGTTGGCTGAACATTAAGTTGATAGATTAGGTCTCCCTTTCTGATAACTACTTCATCACTAGAGGAGTAGCTAACCTGCCACCCCCCATAAGGGTCACAGGTAATATTTCTGCTAAAAATATTTTTGATATTTTGCCTAGTAACATTAAGCATATCAATAAGATCATCTTCAAGATCTTCAAAGTCTAAATATCTTTCTATAGGGAAATTTTCCTCATTTTCTAGTGTTTCCATAGAATTGTGAGATAATAAAAGGTTTACATTATATACGATAAAACTAATTATGTCAAATTAGTATTTACGTTTTTTAAATATGTACTACAACCTTCGATTTTGGTTGTATAGCGGAACTGTTTTTGGACTAATCACAAATTCTTCAGAATATGTCCCATCTTCGTCTTCTTGGTCTTCAGATATTTAATATTAATCTCATTTGGCTTGATTTCAATCGGAACCCGCTTGAGGATTTTTAATCCATAACCCTCTAAGCCGATAAGTTTTTTAGGGTTGTTCGTCAAAATCTCAATTTCTTTTAATCCAAGGTCTTTCAGTATCTGAGCGCCGATGCCATAGTCACGCATATCCGATTTAAATCCAAGTTGATGGTTGGCCTCTACGGTATCCATGCCTTTGCTTTGCAGTTCGTAGGCGCGGATTTTATTGACTAAACCAATCCCACGGCCCTCTTGTCGCATATAAAGTAGAACACCACATCCTTTTTTACTTATCATCTCCAGCGACTTATCCAGCTGTCCTCCACAGTCACAATGTTTGGAATGGAAAATGTCGCCAGTTAAACACTCAGAATGTACGCGGACTAATACGGACTTAGCTTTTTTAATATCACCCATCACAAATGCCACATGTTCTTTGTAATCAATCAAACTTTTATAAACGTGTATGCGGAAAGTGCCATATTCGGTTTTAAGATTGGTTTCCACTTCTTTTTTAATCAGTTTTTCATTCTGATTCCGGTGCTGAATAAGATCCTGAATAGTTATGATTTTTAGATCATGTTTTTTGGCGAATTTTTCAAGATCCGGCATACGTGCCATGGTGCCATCTTCATTCATAATTTCACAAATTACCCCCGCAGGTGTCATGCCAGCCAGCCTCATCAGATCCACAGCCGCTTCCGTATGACCAGCGCGCACCAATGTGCCGCCAGCTTTGGCAATTAGAGGGAACATATGGCCCGGGCGAATGAAATCCTGAGCGCAGGAACTTGGATCCAGCATTTTTTTAATGGTCAATGCTCGATCTCCCGCAGAAATACCGGTCGTGGTTCCTTTTTTAGCGTCCACGGATACCGTGAAATTACAATTCCCATCCGGGTTGGCCACCATTGGATGGAAATTGAGCCGATAAGCAGACTCCTCCTCCATCGCCACACAAACAAGCCCACGACCCTCCTTGGCCATGAAGTTGATTTTATTCGGTGTTGCGGTTTCGGCGGCGAATATCAAGTCGCCTTCATTTTCGCGATCCTCATCATCGGTCACGATAATCATTTTACCGGCCTTCAGGTCCTTTAGGGCTGATTGAATAGTATTCATTACATCACTTTAGTGGTATGTATTGTAGCTCAAAACAAGGAAACAGGAAAATAAGAATTGCCAAGAGAATTGCCTAAGAATGGCTTTAGCAAACCTTTAGCAATCCTTTGAGCAATTCTTAGATTAGATATCAATTTTATAAATCTCCTTATCTGTCAGCACATGCAAAACGTTTTCATTCTTCTCCACATAAATCTCTTTGACGTTTTCCAGCTCTTCAAATACCACCTGACCATAATAACGGGCAATACCACTATCACTTTTTGACAAAATCACCACTCGTTTATTTGTTGTGTCTAACAAGTACAGGTTATCCAGCTCAGGCATGGTGAATATCTGAGTTGATTTGCTTATATCAACTGCCAGATCTTCAATTCGGAAAGGCTGTTGTTTGGATTTATATATCCTAACTATGGTTCCCCCTTCTTTCAGTATATAAATATCTCCATCAATTGCCATGGAGATGGCTCTGCTCAAATCTGCATCACTATTATATGTGCCGCCACTGGAATATGTAGAGCGTAGCCGGGCATATTTATAAATCTGATTCTCCTCAGGATTAAGAAGGTAAATGTATTTTCCATACGCCGCTACATCCACACCTGATTTCCAGGCCTGATCTTCCGTATTAGCAAATCGGATTAGGCCATCAACATACTCCATTACCCGCCCTGATTGTGTAAGGAATACCAATACGTCCTGATCCTCCATGGCTGCCCCTGCGATTATCACTTCCGTGTCATCGATCATGCGGGGATCAAGGATCTGATCCAGAATTATTTCATAAAGCCGGTTGTATTCGTATACGAAGTAATTGTTGTCCAGCCCCATTAAACCAAGAGCTTTCACGTCATCGCGCTTAGAAGATAAATCAATATAAGGCGCCAGTTCTTTTAGGCGATCTGTATTATTAATGTTATCCCGCGTGTCTTGTATTTTATCGAGAAGTGCCAGAGTCTCTGCCCGGAAAAAATTAGTTTCCAGAATTTCGCGAGATTCATTTTCAACTTTTTCCAGAATTGCATTAGCTGTCTCCTTGTCATTGGCATACCCTTTTGTATTGGCTACATGTATATCCTGGTTGAGTTGTTCGATCTTGGTCCGATACTCCTCGCGAATTGCTTTGTTGCGCCGGCTATCCATTAAAACCGAGACACTGATCACCAAAACAACCAAAGTAGCTACAATTGCGATTAAAACCTTTTTCCTGCTGACATTACTCTTTCTACCAGTTTTTTCCATTAAGAAACTCATCACTGTTCCAGCCATTTGCCTGAGCCTTATCCACACTTGGCTTTTGGAGCCGGATTCTTTTTGAGAAGCTGACTTTTGCAGCAATTTTACATGCATGCAGATCACACCAATGCTTAATTCTTCGTCGCTCATGGTCAGTTCCCTGGTCGATTCAACCGCTTCGGCCACCCCATCACTGAATAACCCTACAATCTGAGAATGTGTGGCCATCCGAAGCAATCGACCGGTCGAAAAAATCAGTTTGTCATCCGAGCTTAGTTCACCGCTTGCAATGTTCACAAAAATATCTTTCGATTTACTGCCAAGACCTTCGCTGATCATGGAGAATTTGTTGTTCCGGATGAGATAAGCTTCACTATCGCCAGCCTGAGTTATGTGAAGTTCTTGCCCGGAAAAAACCGAGATTATGGCATTGATTTTACCAAAGGCTTTTTTACGTTTTTCCCTTAAATTATTAATAATAATGTTAATTTCTTTAAGGGCTTGTTCGAACCGTTCGTAAGCGCTTAGTTCAAATTGATCAAAATAAACCTCTTCCATCGTATCTATGATACTTTGGGCTGTAGAACGGGCATATTTACTGTCGCCGACAATCTCAATAGCCACCCAGGCCTGGTCTTCTGTATTTGGTTTTTTTAGGGCTTTAAGCTGAATAAAGTGATCTGAATCACGCGCTACGGAAAATGTATCAGCAATAAGTTTGAAAAACATTTTATTTTAGTTAGATGTGAGCAAACAGAGCCTAACATGTTTCTACACTGGGTTCAAGAGAGCTGATGAATGTAGTTACCTTGATTTTAGATGATGGGTTCGCAATAATTGAATTAGAGATTTCAGAATCTTAAATCTTAAATCTTTAATTTTAAATCTTAAATCTTTAATCTGAAAATTATGCAAATCAAAATTAAATCACAACGTTTAAATCTTAGTGATAGTCAAAAAGATCTCATCCAGACTAAAGTTGAAAAATTGCAAAACCTGGCTGACAGATTACATGACGAATCAGTGGAATTCAGAGTTGAAGTAAGGCATGAAAAATCCAGAAAAGCCAGTGATGCATATGCCTGCCAATTAACAATTTTTGCACCAAATGCTGTCATACGTTCAGAAACCCGAAGTGAAACTATTGAAAATGCTGTTGATGACTGTGTTGATAAAATCAAAACACAGATCGAACGTTATAAGGCAAAAATGCATCGCACCGACAAAAAAGGACTTGGTCCGAAAGATATGGAAGAGCCAAAAGCCAGCGATGAATTTGAAATACCAAATATTTTACGGCGCAAGCGTTTTTCAGCTACAGCGCCGATGACTGAGCAAGAGGCGATTGAGCGGATGGAGTTGGTAGGTCATGGCTTTTTTATCTTCAATAACATGGATACCGACCGTTTCAGTGTAGTTTACAAGCGTGATGACGGGTATTACGGAATCATTGAGCCGAAAATGGAAACCGATTAATTTCAATGACCAATGACTGCTCGCAAATGCTTGCAGCCTACGGCCAATGACCAATGACCAATTTTTTTGATAAAATATATCCAAACCATAATTGGTAATTGCCCGTTAGGGCGTCGAAGGCGGTCATTGGGAATTGGTCATTAAAGTCATTTACATGAGATCACCTCTTTTACAATTAGTCCGAATATTAGTATTCATTTCACCGTTATTATTTCCGGCTTATTTTTTGCGATTCAGTATCTTAGGGATCCCATTTACCGCTCTGGAAGTGTTTGTTTATGTATTATTTGGCTTATGGCTTTTAAGTTTGCTCAAATATCGTCGTAAGATTATATGGGATATTAAAACAAGACGCTTTTGGTATGCCGCATTCTTTATTTTAGTCGGCGCTACACTAGGTGTATTGGTAGCTCCCGATTTTTTGACATTACCAAGCGGTGAGATACTTAATGCCAAGCAGGCTACACTGGGTGTTTGGAAGGGGTGGGTCATGGCGCCACTTCTGTACTTTGCTGTTTTGACTCAAGTTCTTAAAAGCGAAAAAGACGTTGAAACAATCCTCAGATATTTTGTTTATTCCGCTGTACTTGTTTGTTTGATTGCTTATGGATTTGGGTTATTCGGGGCAGGTGTAACTATCGACCTGCGATTAAGAGGTTTTTACGAATCAGCCAACTATTTAGCTCTTTATCTGGTTCCGGCTATACTTATTAATATTTACTTTATCATTCGCCGGGATGCTGCATCGCTATCGCATCAGGATCGCGCAGACTTATCCACTTTGGTATTTTTGATGTACAGCTTATTTTTCACACAATCTTACGCGGGGATTATCGGTGTATTCGGTGCATTGGGGCTGTACGCGATTTACTTTTTATTCAAAAGTCCCAAACAGCGAAAGAAGATCGGAATCGCTTTACTGGTACTGGCTACCACTTTTGTCGTTATCATCGCTACCCAGCTGAGCACACCGAAATTCAAACAATTTTTAGATTTTGAAAACCGATCCAGTACAACAGTTCGCCTTGAGATCTATCAAACCTCCTATCAATTAGTTAAAGACAACGCGCTTACCGGTGTTGGACCAGGACTTTTTCAGGCCAATTATCAAATCAATGCTCCGGAAGTTCTGGGGCGGGCACCTTTAGAATGGAATATGCCACATTCCCATAATATCTTCACTGGCTTTTGGCTAAATGCGGGTTTAATCGGCTTAATCGCCTTTCTTGCACTTATTATTTTATGTCACAAATCTTTCACCTTCCCACTCATTGTTTTATGGGGCATTCTGATCCACGGTTTATTTGATATGCCTTTCTGGAAAAATGATCTTGCGATGATATTCTGGTTAATAATTGCCTCTGTTTTAGTTTTGCAAAAACTGGACGTTAAAAAAACTCAAAACTCAAAACCCAAAACTCAAAAAAGAAATAAGATTTAAATTATATGATTTTGAGTTTTGAACTTTAAATTTTGAGTTTTAAATTTATGGAACTAATTCCCCTAAAAAGCCGGCTCCTAAAACCCAACGACGATCTCCTCGCCGTATTTCAAAAAGCACTCGGTACAAAAAAGCTTAAAAGCGGAGATATCCTCGTAATCGCATCCAAAGCAGTGGCTTACAGCCAAGGCCGTCTTGTTTCTGTTAAAAGCAAAAAAGAATTAAGAAAGTTGATTGAAAAAGAGGCTGACGTTGTCCTGGATGATGGAAATATGGTTATCACACTTAAAAACTGCATCCTCATCCCTAATGCTGGAATCGATAACAGCAACACGCCTCAGGATCAGGTTATATTGTGGCCAGACAAGCCTTTTAAAGCTGCCGAACAAATCCGTCAGAAATTAATGAAGGAATACAAACTCAAAAACCTCGGAGTCCTCATCAGCGATTCGCATTGCCAGCCACTCCGCATGGGAACCTCCGGCATCGCCATCGGATGGGCAGGCTTTATGGGTGTTCAGGATGAGCGTGGCCAAAAGGATCTGTTTGGTAAAAAAATGGAATACACTAAGATCGCAGTGGCTGATAATCTTGCCTCATCCGCCAATCTCCTTATGGGTGAAACTGATGCTTCCACACCATTCATCATCGCACGCGGCCTGAAAGTAAAGTGGTCGGATAAAAAGTTTTCAGAGAAAGATTATTTCATCCATCCGGAAGAATGTATTTATAAAAAGTTTTACAGCAAAAAACTTTTAAATATATAAAAAAATGGGACGCCCTTGCGAGCGTCCCGAATGGGTGCATGCAAACCAGTTCGAACAGTTACGTCAAAGCTCTAGAGAATCTGATGCCCTGTGCGCGCGTCCAGCACGCCCTCCTCTGTGAAGACTGCGATGACTCGCGCCGTCCCCCTTCTTACCGACGGAACCTTAATGGTTACTTCCGTCGGGTATTTGCCAATTTTGCTTTGCTGCCTGCGTGCGGCGGTCTTCAGCCTGCGCTGGTCTTTTGGATGTAGCGTGGAGAAACAGCCCTTTCTAGCCATGTACCCTCCTTGAGGTTGGTTTTACTTACTACGATTACAGGTTTGCGGTTTGCAATGCTCCCTTTGGTCATAAGATCAGCCACACCAAAATTGGTGGGCAAGCATCTAAAATAGACTGCTAACATTTTATTCATAAAATTTTATATGTCAAATCCAAATGAAATGACGTTATGACGAAATGACATAATATTGTTAATTTAACCTGTTTTGTTGTATGGTCATATCGTTATTTCGTCACTTCGTTATTATGTACAAAGTAGCTGTTTTAGCCTCTACAAATGGGACTAACTTCCAATCACTTATCGATGCCCAGCAGTCAGGAGTTTTAAAAGATAATGTTGAAATCGTCTGCCTTGTTACCAATAAAGAATGCGGAGCCATAGAAAAAGCCAAATCTGCCAATATTTCTTATCATATTGTCGACCAGACCGATAAAACCAGAGAGGAATTTGATAAGGAAGTTATGAAAGTTCTGGATGAGTATCAGCCTGATCTTTTAGTTTTGGGTGGTTATATGCGGATAATCAGTAGTAGCATGGTCGATAAATACCGTAACCGCATCATAAACATCCACCCAAGTCTGCTACCAAAGCATGGCGGGGGAATGGATGTATCTGTACATCAAGCTGTAATTGACAGCGGAGAAAAGGAAACCGGCATGACCATCCATCTTATCGACGAAGGTGTGGATACCGGCCCAATCGTTCTCCAAAAATCCTGCACCGTGGACCAATCCGATACACCGGAAACCTTAAAAGACAAAGTGCAGGCATTGGAAAAAGAGTGGTACCCCAAAGTCATCCAAATGTTCGCGGATGGGAAAATTAAAGTCGAGAATAACCAGGTAAACATCAATGAATAGCTACCTATCTTTTTGGAAAACAAATAAACGGCGTAATCTATGGCAGCACCCGGTTTGGGCAGCTTTTCAGAGCGCGATTCATCGAAAAGTATTTTTACTGGAAGCCGATGGCGCCTCCGCTTTGCTTGTAAAACACGACCTACCTCTCGGTCTAAGTTGGCTGGAATGTCCGCGAGGACCACTTTTTGATAATGAAAACGGATTACTTCAAATTCTTATCGAAATCCGTCAGCTCGCTAAAAAAGAAAAAGCAATTTTCGTACGAATGTCTTCTTTTGAAGGACTAAGGACTAAGAACTATGGACTAAGAAAAACAAATCATGATACTCAGCCACAAACCAGTTTAGTACTCGATTTGGAGCATTCGGAGGAAGACATCCTGAAACAGATGAAACCCAAAGGCCGTTATAACATCAAAGTCGCCCAGAAGCATAATGTTACCGTCGAACCCAGTTCCAATGTCGATACTTTTCACCACCTCCTCTCATCCACTGGTTATCGCGACCACTTTGGCATTCACCCAAAATCTTATTATCAGAAAATGTTACAAGCCATGCCCGAACACGCCCAATTGTTACTGGCTAAATATAATGGAGAGGTAATTGCGGGCGGGATATTTGTGTATTTAGACGAGTGGGGGATTTATTATTACGGCGCGTCCGCGGAAACCTATCGGAATGTAATGGCGCCCTACCTCATTCAATGGGAGGCGATAAAAGAAGCTAAAAAACGCGGTTGCAAGCATTATGATTTTTTGGGAATTGCCCCCGATGACTCCAAAGGCCACCCATGGGCCGGCGTGACTCAGTTTAAACGCAAATTCGGCGGTAGAATGAAACATTATCCCCAAGCTCAGGAGATGGTTTTGAGGGGATTATGGTATGCTATTTATAGGATTTATAAAAAATTCCGATGAAAACCTTAAAAATTTCCACCAAAGGCAGAACGGTTATGAATAATATTACTGATGACGTCCGAAAAACCGTTAGTGAAATGGGTGTGGAAGACGGAATTGTTACAGTTTATTGTCCTCATACTACTGCAGGTATTCTGGTTAACGAAAGCGATGATCCGGCTGTTCAGCGCGACATCCTTCGCCGCTTAAATGACCTTGTTCCTCTTGATTTAGAATACGATCACGAAGAAGGTAACTCTGACGCACATATAAAATCCGCCCTTATCGGCCCATCCGTCCAGGTATTTGTGGAAAAAGGCCAAATCAAACTTGGTGAATGGCAAAATATTTATTTTTGTGAATTCGATGGTCCACGCGATAGAGAAATATGGATTAAATAATAAAAAAGCAGTTTAAATACTTGCCATTTAATTTTTAATATGGTATAATTTTATGATATTAAAAATTAAAACAAAATTATCATGTCTGAAAAATTTAAAGTAAGTCCTCCGGCTAAAAAGAAGGTACTGACAGAGCCTATTAAAAAATCTGAAAACAAATCAGGAGAGATGTTCGATGCGTTGAAAAAGCTTAAGGAGAATACAAAAAGGACCAAAGAAAGAGCTAAGAGAATAACGGAGCAGGCCAATGCCCTTAAGAGTTATGGAGATGTACCGGGAGTTGAAAAAGAAGTACAGGCTGAGAAAATAGCACTTGGAAAAAATAAAAAAAGAGAAAAGGCTTTGGGGAAAAAAGAAAGGGTTCGAAATCAGCTCGCAGGACAGGGTGCTACCGATGAGGCTTTATTGGCTTTTGAGAGCGCTTATAATCCTGAAATTGCTCCTAAAATCAAACAGATCCTAGCAGACAAGAAACTGAATATACGAAAGCCCGAAACCTGGGAAACCGTCCATGAACTTCTGATGACACCCTCGAAAGACAAACTATATTTCTGTGCAACGTATGTGGATGCCTATAAAGAACATGTTCCTGCTGTACCATTGGTTTCACCGGAAGAGAAGCCCCCTGTACAGATGGCAGATTTTAGCGAAGTTGATTTGGAAGGCGATAATATAATTAACGTGGATAAGGTTAAGGCAGTAGCAGAAGGGCCTGAAAAAAGAGAAATGAAATTTGATGAGCAGGTGCTGGCGGTCGAAAATCCCGTTAAATCCGTGGATGATGTTTATGATTATGTTGAAAAATTACCAGGTGACTTACAAGAAGATGTTGCAGTTCTTTTGGATGAGAGCGATTTAAAAAATATGAACCCTTATCAGCTCAGGAATGTCGCCGAACGCATTAATCGTATTGCAGAAGCCAAGGATAAAAAAGAACCCCTCCGCAAACTCCGTGTTGCCTTAGGCGCTGAAGAGCCAAGTGAAAGGGATATCAGAGTAGCTGAAAAAGTCGAAGGAAAAGGGCTTTTGGGAATCGATAAGAAAGACCTGCCTCAGAATGTTTTTGGGAAAGAAGAGCCAAAAGAAGAAAAGGCGAAAATGGCAGGGGGCCGGACCAGAAAAGTGAAAAAATAAACGTTAGCCTTAAGGCTTTATCCTATTTATCATCCTTGGAAACGGAATAGTTTCGCGTATGTGTTGTGTTCCGCAGAGCCAGCCCGTAATCCGTTCCAGTCCATAGCCAAACCCACTGTGCGGCATGGAACCGTATTTTCGCAAATCCAAATACCACTCAAATACTTTAGGGTCGAGTTTGTGTTCTTTGATGCGTTTCATCAAAACGTCATAATCATCTTCACGCTGTGAGCCACCGATAATCTCTCCATAGCCTTCCGGAGCAAGCAGATCGGAACAAAGAGCCCGACTTTCATCTTCTGAATCACGTTTCATATAAAATGCCTTCACTTCAGCTGGATACTTTTCTACAAAAATCGGTTTGTCATATTTTTTAGTAAGAATTGTCTCATCATCTCCGCCCAGATCATGATTTTCTTCAATATCCGATCCCATCTCCCGCAATTCTTTCACTGCTTCTGCATGGGTCATGCGGATGAAAGGTGCTTCGATTTTTTTCAGAGGCTCAACATTCCGCTCCAGAATAACCAATTCTTTTTGGTTGATTTCTAACACTTTTTTCACAATATGACAGATCATTTCTTCCTGGATTTTTATATTTTCCTCATAGTCGCAAAGCATCTCCGCGTCCATCATCCAGAATTCGGTCAGATGCCGACGGGTTTTACTCTTTTCCGCGCGGAATACGGGCCCAAAATCAAACACGCGCCCATGGCTCATAACCGCGGCTTCCAGATATAATTGTCCGGATTGGGAAAGGTAAGCTTTTCCCTCATCAAAATACTCGATTTCAAACAATTCTGTTGTTCCTTCGCATGCATTTGGAGTCAGAATAGGAGAGTCGATTTTAATAAACCCATTCTGATTAAAATATTCATAAGTCGCGTTAATAATCGTGTTTCGCACGCGCTGAATGGCCCATTGTTTACCGGAGCGTAACCAAAGATGCCGATTATCTAAAAGAAAGTCTGGCCCATGCTCCTTTTTACTAATCGGATATTCATCCGTCGGTTGATGGATGACTTCAATGCCTGAAACCTGCATTTCAAAAACATCATCTTTTTTAGGATGCTGGGTGATTTTACCCGTTACTTTTACCGATGATTCCGCAGTCAGTTTATCGGCAGTTTCCATCACGTCATCCGGTGTATCACCCCTAAAAGCCACAGCCTGCATCAGTCCGCTCCCATCACGAAGCTGAAGAAAGTAAATCTTTCCACTTCCACGTTTGTTATACATCCACCCCTGGATGGTGGCTTCCTGATCGACATAATCTTTAGCATCGGCAATTCGAATAGTCATAACATATAAGTTAAGATTGCTTATCTTTTATACCAGATTTACAGATTTTTATACATCCATTTAATAAGGGTCGATCCATTCCTCCAGACGTTCTGGCTCCTGTACGTATCCAAGCAAGACAATTGAAACACCTTTGTGAATGCTTAAATGCAGATGCTTCCTTTCCCCATCCGTTTCACTGCTGTATCCCTTCCCCAGCAATCCGATCCGCTGACCTTTAACCAGCGTTTCTTTCAATTCTATCAGGATACTGCTTAACCGAAGATGGCCGTACAGAACCGTTACTTCCTCACCTTCCAGTATGCATCGTTGAATCAGCACGCCGCCATACCCCGTGACCGTCCTTTTCAAAACAACCGGCCCCTCGCAAACAGCGTAAACGCTTACCTCGGCGTTCTGTTCCTCCGGAAACGTCTCAAAATCAACGCCTGTGTGATATCCAGAGAATCTTTCAGGGTCAACAGGGGAATCACTTGGGGAGACCTTAAGACCGAATGGCTTTTTAGTCACGCGCGTTAAGGCGTCCGCAATCGGCTCAGCGATAAGCTTCTCTTCCACCGCCGGTGTCGCCTGAACGTCATGAACAGCCTCCGCCGGAACCTCCTTTGGCTCCACCGGCAAAGAAGGAATAGTCGGCGAACAAGCAGAAAGAAGAAAGGCCGAAAAGATGATAAAAATAGTCACAATGCGCATGCCCAAAGGGTAACATTATGGGTTTATAAAGTCATTGTGAAGAGGGGTGAGGAGGGGTTTGTAAGGAATGTTGTACGCTTCACATTCCAATCTGTAACATTAATATAATCACCATTATTGATAAATAACACATTTACCCAATATTCTAGTTCGTTAGAAGCTTGAAAATTAATTATAGCATATTTAACTAACAACTTTTTATTTGCTTAATGAAAGAACTTTGTTGCCTATAGTTAAATAATGGCTTATTTAAGCCGAAAACATAACTTTTCTTAAATGAACACTAACTTTTCTTAAATGAATATAATGCATTTTTATCTCGAATTTTATCACTTTTTCTTTCGAGTATAGAAAGATTGCAGAATTCATTGAGATAAGTCCTAATTGCTTGATCACTTTTATTTAGTGCTTTGGCAAGCTCACTGACTGTGCACTGGTTTTCTTCAAAGAGATAGTGAAGAATAAGTCTTTTTGTGACATTTAATGTTGACCAAGAATCTTCTATCTTCTTCATTACTACTTCTGATATAGCCTTTTCATGGCCTGAAACCTTATTTCGCAGAACAAGAGTAACTGTATTATTTTTGTCTGTATAAATCGGCTCAGACAACATTGAGCGTTCCATTGACTGATATATCCTAGAAACACCTTCATTCAATTCACGTACGTAACCCTTGTCAGAAAGAACGCGGGCAATGCGCGGATTCCTAGAGAAGCGCTCTGTTCTTATGTTTTTAATCGTTACTTGTGCCGGCAAAGGTCCGCTATTAGAGATTTCAAGGCGATCATCAAAATGTTTAATATAAATGCAGTTGCCTTGGATGTTATACGAACGATGACAAAGTGCATTAACCACACCTTCGAGCCAAGCCTCTTCAGGATATTCAGATATTTTTACAAATTTCCCTTCGCCCATATTTAGGTAGTAGTAGTCCTTAAGTGAGGCATAGATAAACTTTTTGAGCTTTTCTGTAATTCGGGGTATTCCGCCATAGAATCTCTCATCTTTAACAACGTTATGTTCAGCGCCAGCTTTCGCTTCTGTCCCGGAATATCTGATATATCTAACGTAAGCAGATGGGATGTATTTATCCGGATCTACAGCAAAAAGGAGGATTGCAGAATTTTTATAAACAAGTACATCATTCTTTTTAATAGCCAAGTTTCGTTTTAAAAGAAGTTCCTCCCTTGATCCCTTAAATTCTAGTAATTCGGCATAACTATCAAGATACTTTTCGTTCAGATCTGAAGCATCAAAGTCTTCACGTGATTCATCTTCAAACCTTCTTATGGCTTTGTCATACTCAAGTTTTCTAACCTCATCTCTTGATAAAGGGCCTTTATTGGAATCACCAATTCTCAGATAGACTGCTTCATTGTCTTTTCTGCAGAAAACTCGCTCATAATCTTGATCAATATGATAAAGGAAAATAAGTTCGCCAGAATCAAGTGTAATTTCCTCTAACTCTACGTTTGCAGGTGGCTTGATAAGGTCAAAGCAAACTTTGCGATAGAGCTTAAGAAGCTTTATATCAACACTGTTCAAGTCTTGAATTTCCCCCGTTTTAGTAACGCCAAGTGCTATTACACCACCATCAGCATTCAACATTCCAATAATTTCATTCGCAAGCTTGGTTGGCTTGAAGTACTCTTCGCCAATACCTTTTCGCTCAAAATATTGATCTTCAGCGTGCCTCTGAAGATGTTTTAGCGTTAAGCTAGAGTCTTTGTCAGAAATTGAATTCATATCATAATTATATATCAAGTTCTACATAGCAGGGCTTCCTAGCTCTTTACATCATCCCTCCCATTCCTCCCATTCCCGGCATACCTCCGCCCCCCGGCATTGGTGGCTCTGGGGCAGGAATATCGGTAACAGCAGACTCTGTTGTCAGGAACATGGCTGCAACAGATGAGGCATTTTCCAAGGCAGAACGTGTCACTTTTTTAGGATCGATAATACCCGCTTTAAACATATCTACAATCAGTGGTTTGTCGATAGGAGAAGTGGCATCGTAGCCTGAATTTTTGTCCTTTTTCCATGCCATAACTAATTTATCCTGAATTACAACTCCATCCACACCAGCGTTTTCCGCGATCTGATTAACCGGGTAGCTAAGGGCGCTTTTTACAATTTCAGCACCAAGTTGTTCTTCTTCATGTTCGAATTTTTTCGGATCAATCTTCAGCGAAGCCTGCAGTAGAGCTGCTCCACCGCCGATTACCACTCCTTCTTCAACGGCCGCACGGGTGGCAGAAAGTGCATCTTCAATGCGATGCTTCTTTTCTTTCAATTCAACTTCAGTTGCAGCGCCGACTTTGATAACTGCTACTCCACCAGTTAGTTTTGCGTAGCGTTCATGTAATTTTTCTTTATCAAAATCAGAACTGGAAGCCTCAACTTCTGCTTTAATGCTGGCAATACGCTGTTTTATTGCATCAGCCTGACCACGACCTTCTACAATAGTGGTGTTGTCTTTGCCAGAAACTACTTTTCGGGCCCGACCCAGATCTTCCAAAGTCGCATTTTCTAACTTCAAACCAACTTCTTCGCTGATTACACGTCCTCCGGTAAGAACTGCAATATCCTGAAGCATAGCCTTTCTCCTGTCTCCAAATCCTGGAGCCTTAATAGCCAAGGCATTGAATGTGCCTCTAAGTTTGTTTACAACCAAAGTAGCTAATGCTTCCCCTTCAATATCTTCAGCAAGGATTACGAGATTTTTTTTGCCGGCCTGAGCCATTGCCTCCAAGAGCGGTAGGATTTCCTGAATACTGCCGATCTTCTTGTCGGTAATTAGAATAGAAGCATCCTCATAAACCGCCTCCATCCTAGCTGGATCCGTGATCATGTAAGGAGAAATAAAGCCATTATCAAACTGCATGCCCTCTACCATGTCGATGGAAAGACCCATTGTCTGGCCTTCTTCCACCTGTACCACGCCTTCTCCGCCAACTTTCTCGAATACCTCAGCAATCAATTCACCTACTTCTGGGTTTTGGGCGGAAATTGTAGCAACTTGGGCCATTTCCTCTTTGGATTTAATATCCTTTTTCATACTATCTAATTCATCCAGTACAATTTTAACAGCACCCTCAATTCCTTTTTTAAGGAGCATAGGATTCACCTTGTTAGTCTTTATGTGGTGCATACCTTCTTTGATGATGGCGTGAGCTAAAACTGTAGCGGTAGTAGTTCCGTCACCAGCAACATCATTGGTTTTATTAGCTACTTCTTTGACCAACTGAGCACCCATATTTTCAAACGGATCCTCCAATTCAATCTCGCGAGCAATGGTTACACCATCATTGGTAATAGTAGGTGCGCCATATTTTTTATCCAGAAGCGCATTACGCCCTTTTGGACCCATGGTTACACGGACGGTGTTATTTAATTTTTCAATACCATCTAGTAATTTTTGACGAGCATCGTCACCGTGCAATATATCTTTAGCCATTTTTTTAAAAATTTAATAAATAAATAATGAAAAGTAATAAATGAGAAGTAAGAAGTAATAAATTTTAACTTCTAATTTCTCACTTCTCACTTATTGTACGATGGCGCGTACTGATGTCATTTCAACAATTTTGTATTCCACCCCGTCCACTTTTACATCTTCGCCGGAATAACGGCCGTAAAGAACTTTATCACCCACTTTCATTTCAATGGGAAGCTCAGTGCCACTGGAACTTACGTTCTTATCAGCTATAGCCATCACTTCACCTTCCTGGGGTTTTTCTTTGTTGGCGGTATCGGGAATAACAATCCCGCTAGCAGTCATTTCTTCTGCCTCTAGAGGCTTAATAACAACATAACCATTTAGAGGTTTGATGTTCATAATCTATTACGTTATGAAATAATTAGCACTTTAAATAACTGAGTGCTAAATCATTCTATCAATCTTGGACACTAAGTCAATAATTTTAATGAAAAAAAAGCGGAGTTCAGTATTAATACGAACTCCGCCTAATTACCTACATAATCCGACCTTAGCGTTTTTTCACCCGTTTTGCCTCGGGCAAGGTTTTCACGATGCCGCGAAACTTTTTGGTGACATCGAGCTTCTTTTCTTCCGATTTCCAAAAGTAAATGGTTCCACAGTCGTCTTGATAGTAAAGACTGAAGTTTTCATGGCAAGTCCATGCCCCTGGGCTGCCATAAGTATGGATAGCACCAGAAGATAACCATGTTACCTTACGAATAGGGGCAGAAAGCAGAAATCGGATAGTGGTATCAGAAGGATGTTCTCCTCTTTTGTTACAACTACTGCGCCACTCATCGAGCAATTTCTGGCGCTTTTTACGTGGCAGATTACTGATCATAGCAGAAGATGCCTGAAGTGCCAGTTTTAGCATCTTGGGTTTTGTTGCAATCTCTGGATAAACCTTCTGAGCTATACACTCTCCAATGAATTCTTTTTGGAGTTTAGTCAGTTGTTTCTTCAGGGTTTTTTTGTAAGGCCCGAACCTCTCTTCCTGCAAAGGAGTAAAAATGCAGGATGGCCCAACATCTTTATTGGCAATATCGAAACTCCACCAGGGAGTCTTTAGGCCAAAAAGAGAGGTGAGCTCCAAAGACAAACAAATGACGTTATTGAATTCACACATCTTTCCGGCTTTTTTGGCTTTCAGGTAGTTCTTGTGATATTGCTTCGGAGATAAAGACAGCTTTTGGAGCCTCATTGCCTCTTGTATAAATTGCCTTTCAAGGCTCTTGTATTGCTCTTTAATCTTTGGTGATATGTTTCTGCCCTGTGCAATGATTTTGCAGTTAGTGTGTCCAAATATACCAAGCTTGAAGTTTGCATCATAGCAAAGGATTTCCCCCCTGTCTGCCAAAGCAACCGAACCGCTGAATGCCACGCAAAATAGCGCGATGAATAAGGTTAGCTGTTTCATGATTTATCCTCCCATAAAGTTGGAATGAATTAAGGCCGAATTACTATCTAGGTCAAGACTTAAGGCTTAATCTCAGATGAGATTCTCCTTAGGCCATAATTCCAGACAGTAATCGGTGCGATGTTGTTAAAGAGCAGGCTATTTATTATAATAAAAATTTTATTTATGTCAATCAAAAAGCCAATCCAAACAGCTTGGACTCATTGTCAACATTTCTGATTTTCTTTCTTCTGCTCAGTAAAGGGGGATATATTAATTGCATTGAGTTGACCTATTTTATTAAAGCTGTTAAATTAATAACCATAATTAAAGAGAAATGTCCAAAGTGTCACCAAAGGAAAAAACCACAGATATAAAAACTGAAATTGCCTTGTTGGTGGGTAGAGTTCATGAACTAGAAGCAGAACGCATTGAGTTGATTGATAAATTAGAGAGCATGGTGCGTGAAAACAGGCCATTGATTAGAGGCTCGTTATTCGAGAAAGCTGAAAAATGTAGAAAGAAGAAATGCCAACAATGTAAGAGTGGTAAATACCATCCGGCGACGTTTCTGTCGGTATCGATTGGCGGTAAGGTGAAGCATAGGCGAGTCAAAGTTGCCGAGAGGGAAGAAATCGAGCAGGGCGTTGGAAGATACAAGGACTGGCTAGCGAAGCAGAAAAAACTCGTCGAACTTTGTAGTCAACAAGCGGAGATTGTTACTACCATCAGAGACGGACTTCTTGCGAGCATAACACCTCCTCCTCAGAAGCCTGGATGTAAGGGCAAAAAATAAAATTGCAACTAGCAAAAATATCTGATAGGACAAATAACCAAAATGAGATGCCAGATGAAAGTACGGATACAGTATCCTCAGCGCAAATTGAAGAAAGGGCTAATAACGTTGGCGCTGTCTCGGAACAAGATATTCGTTTTATCAACCCGAAAGAACTCAGGACAAACCTAGCATTCGTGCTAGATGAGGTTTTGCGAGGTTGCGAATATACAATTCGGCGAAGAAAAAGTGAGGTTGCAAGACTAACGCCCTATCATCCCGCCCCTGATACTTCGCCGGAGACTGACGTTGTTTCGACTACCGAGTTGAACCGAAAGCTAGGCTCACTTATCGATCGGGCACGCAGTGGTGTCCGTCTGATTATCAAACGCTCTGGCAACAGGGTTGCAGAATTAAGGCCACCTCTGCCTGCTCCTGCTCTCGAAGAAGAAGTTATCAGAAAGGTTGAAATTCATTTTGGGATGACAATTGCGGAAATTCAAGCTCTCGTGAAAGAACGGAGAAGAAAATTAGAGCATGAAAGGCTAAATGAAGATAGCAAGGATTCAATTTTTATAAGATCAGAAGCCCCACCAGGGAAAAACCCCGCACTACCACCATTGGGAGAAATGGCATCCGCCGAGATTCCGTCTGAAACGGCTTCGATAGTAAACCAAGTTCGTGAGCTTGAAGAAGAACGCATCCGGTTGATTGAAGAGCTAGAGAAGCTTGTAGGTGATAACAGGCCATTAATTCGAGGCTCGTTATATGAGAAAGCTGAAAAATGTAAAAAGAAGAAATGCCAACAATGTGAGAGTGGCAAATACCATCCGGCGACGTTTCTGTCGGTATCGATTGGCGGTAAGATGAAGCATAGGCGAGTCAAAGTTGCCGAAAAGGAAGAAATCGAGCAGGGCGTTGGAAGATACAAGGACTGGCTAGCGAAGCAGAGAAAACTCGTCGAACTTTGTAGTCAACAAGCGGAGATTGTTACTGCCATCAGAGACGGACTTCTTGCGGAAATGACCCCGCCTCCAGGGCGACCAAGCCGGAAGCGGAAGCAATAGCAAAACTCCTGAAAGAATAACAGCCGAAATACGTGATTCAATACTTGCGAGCATAACTCCTCCTCAGAAGCCTGGACGTAAAGGTAAAAAAATGAAAATTAAAAATTAAAAATTATTTCAATAACAAATACCCTTCAGTACTCACCCCATCATTGAAATAATGCTTGATCCACGTAACAGCATCAAAAGCATCAAGCATATTTCCTGTTACAACGCCTAACTTCGTATTTTCAAGAAGGGGATGGGTATTTTCCAGATCCATGAATGTGATTTCATCGCTAACCACACTTAAATTGCTTAACGCCTGGCGGAAGGATTGGGATTGGGAAAGGACGAAGCGTGGAGAGATACTCAGGTCAATTGTCTCTTTTATTGAATCCGGATGATTTCCCATCACAATCAATTCATCCGTTACGGTATAACAGAACCCATAGGCTGAGTCAGTTACATCCAGGCAATTAATCTCATAATCTTCATAGATCTCGTTGATTTCTTTAAGGCGTGTTGGGTCTGCAACAAGTTCACGGCTTTCAGTTCCGTCCGGCAATGAGAATACTTTGAGCTTTGGTGCAAACTGGGCAGCTAAAACCTGAAAACCAGTAAGTAGTTTCTCTAATTTAATCTCTGCAAATTGGCGGTCAGTATGTTTTAAAATAAGCTTTATGCCCATTCGCCCGTTTTCCAGATTTTCAAAAGCGAGGGCATATTCACCTTCAAACAGAGGATAAATATCATCCCTTAAGCTAACTTCATCACCAAATACTCGGTTTACCTGCGCACGTATAATTCCTTCCAGAATAATGCCGTAAGCCGGATTGAGCTGACTTATAGTTTCCAGGGTATTTTGCCATTCATCACTCAGATTCGCACCGCCAACATAAGTCGCAAGATTTTTGGCGCTGATAAAGTCAGCCAAGCTGTAAGCAAAACGTGTTGAATCCGTATAACCCTTTTTTAAAGCAAGTAATTTTGGATCAAGCGACAGAAGTGTGTTGAAATGAAAACCATTATATTCCTTGCGGATTGTGAGAACCAAATGGTCGGTGATATGCTTAATAGGTTCGATCAGCTGATTTAAAGGATTGTTTGCGCCAAAGTACAAAGCCTGAATATTCAAATAACCGTGGCCCCAAGCTTGTCTCGGCAGATTGGCTAATGATTTTTTGTAATCAGGATCAGCATTTAGATTTTCATCTTCTCCACGGTAAACCATTTGAATCGTTTCAAGAGTTGATGGTTTTTCAGCTATAAATAATT
>SDBT01003776.1_pt1 | contig 26054 bp, 17 predicted proteins | sample 2277101 | NCBI WGS metagenome assembly SDBT01 (sample SAMN10404973, study PRJNA504765) | marine sediment metagenome | isolation source: marine sediment core GS10_PC15, 103 cmbsf | place: Arctic Ocean: Southern Knipovich Ridge | collected 2010 | reverse complement strand
TTTTCTCGGAGGATACCTCAATCACACCATAATATCAAGTGGAACCATCATTGTAGCATTGCAGCATTAGCTTAAGACCAATAATAACGGGGGTTGACGTCGAACCATCGTTGTAGTATTAGGCAGAAAACTTAAAAAAGGTGTCCACAAAGGAAATCTGTTCATAAACGGAAATCATGATGCTGTGGGATATCCGCTGGTATTACCCGATTGATACTTCAATATCCACTTAATTGAACCAATTAGTCTATCAGAATGACTCCATAGTAGTTCTCCTCACAGGTACGGTCTTTCACCACCTCGATGGGAAATCCGTTGCCCCGCGCAGTGGCATAAACATCGATCCCACAAGCTTCCATCGCAGGCCGCGCTTCCCCTGGATGATCGCACTTCTCAAGATTGCATTTATCACACAGACTGCAAGGCCCGTCACCAAATGCGAAGGCTTTGTAAAAGCCGCTGAGGAATATCTCTCGTTCCAGAGCTACCCCGATCTTCTTCGGGTCGCCATTTGCTTTGCAGTGAATCAATATTGCGCGATCATAACAATCAATTATTTTCCGTGTCTCATCCGAAGTTGGAGTAAACGGCGGGCAGCAGAGACCCTTATTATAACCGCCGCATCCAAAATGACATTTGATCCTCACCCATGCGGCAGTGATAATGGAAACAGTATCTATGACTTTGGCGTCAACAGCCCCAAGCTCGCAAGCGCGCTGGATAAAACCATTCAGATCAGCATTTTCTTTCATATCTTCCTCCACGGATATTTCAGTCGGCACTGTCAATTTTTTCACCACAGAGGCGCGGAGATCGCAGAGATAATGCAGAGAAATATAGAATTTATATCTCCTCCCCTTTCTTTCTCTGTGCTACTCTGTGTTCTCTGTGGCTCTGTGGTGAGTTCCATTTTTAGTTTTACAATGCCAACCGGAGCAGCAACACCCAATCTCCTTTATCCGGAGCGGTTAATGATTTCTCCCCGCCATTCACATCCTCGTCGTGCTGCCAGACGCCGGTGGCAGGATCGAACCATTCCACAGCGAAGTTTCCCTCCGGCAACTGGATCGTCACATCCGGAATGGTCTCTGCCGCATTATCAGTTTCGGGTGTGTCGCCGGTGGGATTTGCCAGATAGACGATAAACGTATCAGTATTGTGTACGCACTTCCATTTCCCCGCGTCATCTCCCACGATGGAATCGTCCGGTGTCATGTTCACAAGCGTTAGCTTGGCGTCCGCGAAGAATTTGTGAATGTGGACAAAATCATCTGCCCCTCTTTCCAGCTTACCTGCCTCGACTGCGTCGTAATAGCCCTGTACGCCCCGGAGATCACCGTCGTAGTCCTCGAAGGTATTTAGCCCGCCGTAGGTGGCATGGCCGCCTGAAAGCAAGCTGCCCCACATCAAGCGCCTGAAGAAATATCGATCGTGCTGCGGGTTTCTGTATTGCTCATATCGGTCTTCGTCATTGATGACAGGATCGTCGCCTTTATCCCTGTATTCCAGAATAATCCTGCCGTCCACCTGATCAATATCCTCGATGGTTATAATGTCAGACCAGGATTCATTGACAAATGAATAGCCGTTGAACCGTGATTGGTGGTTAGTCAGGAGCGTACCCCAGGGTTCGCGAGCGGCCATGTCCTGCGCGATCTGGCTGATGGTATCGTAGTGAACCTGTCTTCCCGTCAAATTTGCCTCTCTGACAATGTCACGGTCGTTTGAGACACACCAGATGATATTGGGTAAAGCTGAGAAACGCGCCTGCGCATAGCTGGCGATGAGTTTGGACATCCTGTCACCGGCTCCGTATCGCCTGAGTTCCTCGGTATCCTCTCCGTAGGGGATCAATTTGAAGATGACGTGAGGATGTCTCTTCAGCGCGTAGATCAGACGCCGGTCGATCTCCTGCCAGTAAGGCAGGTTAAGCTCCTTGCGGTCGTCGGCAAAGAGAATCTGCACGTCACTTCTGCCCTGACAGAACCATGTGCGGATCTTCGTCGCGCCCATCTGCGCCGCCTGATCGATGTATTCTTTCCACTTCGGCTCTGTGCTCGTAACGTACCTGTATCCTGTATCCCCGATATGCAGGAACCACTCGCCGTTGTCGTAGGCAAACTGCCTTGAATCCTGCGGGTGCTTCCTGAGCTTTCCCTTGAAGGTTGAGGGGATAACCAGAAATGAGCCTGATTTGTCGTTCAGGCCGGGATTTTTTGAGGTTGAGCGCCATCGCCAGTTTCCAACGGCATCGCAGTATGCCCTGACCTTGAACGTATTATCGCCATCGTAGAAGCCTTCTACAGTCACCTCAGAACCATCTGGCCGCGTGAAAATTACCTTCAGATCCACGTCAAAATATGGGTTTCCAAACTCCGGCGACGTTGTAAGTGTGATCTCCTGCATACCGCGATGCGGGACATCAGGTTGGCTGCGCAGGGATTTTATATGCTCAAGCCACCACTTCACACCGGGGTCGTCGCTCGTACCCATACCTCCGGGGGTGTGGTTCGGGCCTCTGGGTGGTGGGCATTGCAGCCATGTGGAAGCGAACATAAAGCCCTGCCCGCGCTTGACGAATCTGTCCGTGTAATCAAGCATTCCGCGCTTCATCTCATCGGTATAAATCCCGATGTTAATATAATTGTAAAGACCTTCCCGCTTGCTATAATCACCCCAATAGCCGCCTCCAGTACCTTCGCTCTCAATGTAATACTTGCCGGGAATATTGGGGCTTCCGTGATGCAGGGACAGACCCGCATTGTCAGGAGTTTCCCTGCCGCTAGTCGCTATTACATAACTGGCGTCAACGCTCTTTCCCGCCGCTATCAACTGAGAATCATCATATTTCGCCATGTGTTCGTTGTTTACGTCGATAAAGACGTTCCGGTAGTTGTTCCCTTTCAGCCAGCGGACAGTATTGGCTATAGCGTTGTTGGCTTCCGCCTGCCCCCAGTTTTTCCATTTAGCTTTGGAATTGCTGTAGTAAAAGCATCCAACGAGGATTACCATCCCTCGCGAGTTAGCGGCCTCAATGATCTGACCCATTCGGGCAGCATGGATGGCGCTGAGAGTTCCATCTTCGTTATAACCCTTAATATCACCAAAGCGCGAGCCTTGAAAAAAGACGCTGAAACTGTTAATGCCATAAGAGGCAAGGAGATCCATGTTGTCGATGAGTTCCTGTGTTTTTTCGTCGGAGACCAGGGCGTTTGACATTCTCAATCCCACCACAAGAAAGGGCTGACCGTTCAATTCCGTGCCCGTATTGTCGGGATTGACTGAAAAGACAGAAGATATTTGCTGCTTTTCCGCCTCAGTCTCAGAAGCGGAGAAGACAAGAGAGTAGCAGAATATGACGCTGATAATACTCATGCGAAATTCCCCCTAGTAGCCTGCCATAGTTTGTATAGATAACCATTTCCTCTATCGACCAGATGTGATCGGTCACACCTGGCGCCATCATAGGACTACAAAGTAAGGGCTGCCAAATTCTGAAGCCCTTTTTGCTTGCTATTTCATTTCTGGCGACGCATTCCTATCAAAGGGATTTGTTCTTATCGCAAGAGAAAAGAGGTAAGAATAATTACTCTTCAAATACTCCATATAGTCCAGCCATTCACGGATTAGTATGACGTAGACTCTCTTTATATCACCAGACAGATGAGCATAGTCAGTGTCGGGAAGCTGCCCCACATCCGTCCTGGCAGACAATTCCTCGGCCATGTGAAACACTGCAAATAGAAGTTCCGTGAATGAATCATGTTCCAGCAGATTGGGGTTCTCCAATAGGCGCATTAAGAAGTCCCGCTTTTCCATGAGGTAATTCCGCAGTTCATTCAGGTTACTTTTTCGACTGTCTATGTCGTAATCGTAGCTCCTGATTTGCTTGCTGGTGGTGGAAAAATCTTGCTCAGACCAATCCTGGGTTACAATCAAAGACTCTTTGACTTTACCAGCTTGAAGATCATATTCAGATAGATATACCAGTAAATCCGTCCCAATTTCACTAAAGAACACTCCTATTACCATATTCAGCTTTTCCAGCATGGAGCGTTTTTGTCTAGCTCTTAGTACCCGATCTATTATCAGCGTAACCAATAGAACCTCAATAGGAACAAATGCTATATCACCTATCATATAGATAAGGATATGGTGTGCATCCCTGAAAATAACATAGTGAGCAAAATAAAAGATCGCGGACAGCAAAACCAGAAACAAACCTAAGAAAATCTGCCATCTTAAATGCTTCATATATATATCACCTCTATGTCGCTTTTAGCATTATCAAAATGACGCCCTATTTTGCCATTCGTATATGGATGGAACCGTCGGCTTCGGTCTCTCAGTCTCACCCAGGGGAAATGCCTCGTTGTTCTCAAGCAAGGCAGGTTTGCCTATACCAGAAGCGAACTTTCCGTTGCCGCCATATAGCCTGTTGGATATAATCTCCACGCCGATACAGTCCGGAGTCGCCAGAGATACCATAGGCGATTTTCCATCTTTGATCACGAAGACATTACCCTTGATTATGTGATCAAAGCTGGCGGTTTTGGCGAATACTCCCTCTCCGCTATCCACTATGAAGCGATTGTAGAGGATCAGCCAGTTTTCATTCATGCCGCCCATCCAGAGACCCGCTCTGACCGAGGAAACATCGCAGTTGTAGACGACATTTCGTGGGCCATTGGGGCCATGAGCGGTGTCCTCCGGCGGCGAAGCCCAAAGACCATAGCCGTATCCGCCGTGTCCTCTCACGGACTCGATTACGCACTGCTCCATGAGATTCTCATTAGTCCAGCCCGCGTGCCATTGGCCGTCGCTTTCGTGGAAAATACTTTTTCGGATAACGTTCCCGCTGGCTGCCCACTGGAAAAGCGGAGCGTGGCGAAACTTATAGGTTTCGATGTTCTCAATGAGACAGTCCCATGATTGCTCCCAGCCAGTATAAGCAGTGCCTCCACCGCCTTTGAACCACGCGTCGTCGAACACACAGTCGCGGATTTCGCACCATTTAGCCATTGATCCATATACCGGGAAACGACCGCATTTCTTCACAGTAACACCCCGCGCCCAGCAGTTCCAGCCGTGCGAGAAAACGACGCTGCTAATCCACAGGTTCTCCGTCTGCTCCAGATAAAAATCCTCCACGCCGCATCGCTGTATAGGCACTATCTTCTGCACATAGGAACCGTCAATAATGGGAAATTCTATGCGCAAAGGCTGATTAAGCGTTATGGTGTTGTCCTGAATGCCCTCAACGATTACTTCGTATCGGCGGTACATTCCCCATTTACAGGCGTTCTTGGTCAGTTCTTTCCATCGATCTGTCGCCGGCCCGTCAATGAGGATACAGTCGCCTATTTCAAGCCCTTCGACGCTTTCCAGTTCCAGCGCCATATCGCCGCGTTTGCCATCCTTAGCCAGTTTTAGCCTGCCGCCGGAATAGCCTTTGCCAGCGAAGGTGATGGCCGCCTGCGTGCTTGGGATAACTCGTTTGTCGTCAAATGATGAATCGAGAACGATTGGTATTTCACCTGTCATTTTCGATCCGTCTTTGTATTCAGCGATGCCTTTCAGAGTGTGTCCGCCGTCGGGAAATTTGTCCGCGATGTGGCGTCCGTACCGCGAAAAGGCAAAGCTGTTCCCTGAGTGCGTGCTTCGATCCCACTCGCCGATCACGGTGTCATCCACCAGCATAGTCATTTTCATCAGATTTTCGGGTTTGCAGTGCATTTCCAAACGCGTATTCTTCCCCACACGGCTTCCTGCTGGCGGATTGTAGAATCCAACGCCGTTTTCCGGAATACCGTATCGGAAGATCAGTCTGGTTTTGTCCGCGCCCTTGCCTCGGATCACCACATTATCGTGATAAACGGTTACTGGACGGTCTAGATAATAAGTTCCTTCATCCAGCATTACCGCTCCGCCGCCCATTTTGCCAGCCGCTTCACATGCCTTTGCCAGAGCTTCCGAGTCATCTGCGCCGTCGTCAGGTTTCGCGCCAAAATCCGCCGCGGACACAACCGCTTCCACGTTCGGAATCCCGCCCTGAACACCACACTTCGTCCAGTTGGGATACACAATTCCATCCGGCCCCACTACGTCAGCCGGCGTCAGACGGTGCTTCTCTTCAGGTTTGATTTTATATTGCCCTTCCCATGGTGGTTTCATGCCCTTTTCCCCCATTGATACGAATACTAAGTCATCAAGATAAGCCTCGACTCTGGCTGCGCTGTAGCTGTGAATCCAGAGTTCCAGAAACGCTGCCTCATCTGAAGTATAGATAGTTGCGGCAAAGGATCGCCATCTCTTTTCAGATCCGCCAAGTCCTCTTACGTGAGAATCTCCCGATCCGACAAGTTCGCCACCTTTATCCAGCACGCGGACGTATATCCCCAGCCCTGAGCCGGATACAGGAAAATACTTGCCCCGTAGTTCAAACACTCCCGCTCCGCTGATGGGCACTCGTCTTGCTGTTACATTCGAGCCATTCTTGGCGTGATTATCTGCTATTTCAAGAGAATATTTGCCACTTGCAGCCTGTTCAGCGGAGAGAGTTGATATGCCCTCGTTTCTCGGTATTGTCCATCCCGACAATTTTTCCTCAAACCCGCCGTTGAAAATCGGCAGGATAGTCTCTGATGACGATGCCAATCCACACACGCACCATGCCGTAAGACACACAATTGCTAGTATCAGCACCCTCTTTGATATTCTTTTGCTCTGTCTTTTTCTCATCGCGTTTATGCTCCTGTATCTAACGTGAGTTCGATATAAGAGTGCTTGTCATTCCAGCGAAGGCTGGAATCCAGTCTACCAAAAGAATGCCCTTTTCTGGATTCCAGCCTTCGCTGGAATGACAAATCCTCTAGGGGCAGTTCTGAAAAAGCTGTTTTAGAAGCACACACAATATTGCAATACAGATGCTTTACGTCGAGCTCACGTTATATCTAGTTTTGGCTAAGGCTTACCATCCAGCCACTCCTCTGACAATACCAGTATGCCGATGGCAGGATTATACACTATAGCGTCCGGGAAATCAATTGTTATCCGTTGGGTACATGAGAAGCCGGTGATCACGCGTTGCAAACCAAGATAGAATCTTGGGCTACAGGCGCATCCGACAAGGAAAAGTATAGCAAAGAAGAAAGCAGTTGACGAAATGGATCAAAAAGTTAATAATACAGTCAGCAAGCAATCATTTTTCTGTTTACCGAGATATTCGTCTCCTGAACTCGAAATCAAAGGGGAAAATTGCTATGAGTGAACTGACAATTGGAACATATACAATGCCTGCTTCTCACCTCGGCGCTGAGAATCCGCTGCCGCCGCTGGGTAAATGTCTGCCGCATCGCCTTCAGGATGATTACGACCGTACGCGAACTGAGCGGGAATTCAAGGCGGTGATACTGGAAAATGAGATACTGCGTGCTACGTTTCTGACGGAGCTGGGCGGAAGAATGTGGTCGCTTTTCCACAAGCCGTCTGATCGGGAGCTGCTCTACGTGAACCCGGTGTTCCAGCCGGGGAATCTGGCTGTCCGAAACGCATGGTTCAGCGGCGGCGTGGAATGGAATGTGGCGGTTCGTGGTCATACTGCCTATACCTGTTCGCCCATATTCGCAGCGAAAGTGCATGGCGGCGATGGTCTGCCAGTTCTGCGAATGTATGAATGGGACAGGACGCGCATGATGCCTTATCAGATGGATTTTTTCCTCCCGAATGGCTCCGAATTCCTGATGGTAAGGGTGAGGCTGATCAACCCACACGACCATGAGATACTCATGTATTGGTGGTCGAATATGGCAGTCCCGGAGGCGTCGGACGTGCGCGTCATATCACCAGCGGAACAGGCGTATAAATATGGCTATCGCGGTAAAATGACGCTGGTTCCCATACCCATATCGGACGGCGTCGATCTGTCGTATCCCACGAATTTCAACCGATCAGGTGACTGCTTTTACTGCATTGACCCGCATCGGCAGCCGTGGATAACGGCACTTGATGGACAGGGACGCGGGCTTGTCCAGACTTCCACCGCCCGGCTGAGAGGACGCAAGCTGTTCGTGTGGGGAATGGGATCCGGCGGACGGCACTGGCAGGAGTTTCTATCCGTGCCAAACTCGGCGTATATCGAGATTCAGGCTGGTCTGGCGCGCACTCAGTCTGAGTATCTGCCTATGCCAGCCGGCGCGGAGTGGACGTGGCTGGAGGCCTACGGCTTGATGGAGGCCGATCCTGAAGTGGTTCATGGCTCCAACTGGCAGGAAGCTTATCAGTCTGTGGACAAGTTGGTGAGTGAGATGATGCCGCTGGATCTTCTGGAGTCGAAACTGCAAGCCACCAATGATATGGCGGATCGACCGCCGGATGAGATCATCCAGCGCGGTTCGGGATGGGGCGCGCTGGAACACCATCGTCGTAGACGCTCTGGCGAGAAGCCGTTCTCCCTGCCGTCTATGATCTTCGATGATGACTCGTTGGACGCGGATCAGGAGTCATGGCTGGCACTGCTGGAGGATGGAGCGCTGCCATATATTGATCCCACAGATCTGCCTGGCGGATGGATGGTTCAGTCCGAATGGCGACAGCTTCTGGAGGATGCAGTACACGCGGGACGCGGCGATCACTGGCTGTCGTGGCTGCATCTGGGCGTCATGTATTACAGTGAAAAAGATATGGACGCGGCAAAGCGGGCATGGAAAAAATCTCTGGAACTTGAGCCATCCCCCTGGGCGTACCGCAACATGGCTGCATTAGCAAAGCATGAAAAACAGTTGACCGAAGCGGCAGATTTACTGCTCACCGCACACCGCATGGCTCCGCAGATTTCCAGCCTGGCGCTGGAATGCTGTCGGACATTGATCGAAGCTGGACGCCCTCAGGATATGCTGAGCCTGATGGACGATCTCCCGCGTCAGGTACGCGATCTGGGGCGTGTGCGGATCATGGAAGCAAGCGCCGCTATGAAGATGGGCGATCTGGACAAGGTGGAAGAGATATTACAGAGCCGACCGTCGGTGGCAGATGTCCGGGAGGGTGAGGTTACTCTAAGCAATCTGTGGTTTGAGATGCACGAAAAGCGCATAGCCGCAGCGGAGAATATTCCTATTGATGACAAACTGCGCCAGCGCGTCCGGAAGGACTATCCGCCGCCGTCATGGCTCGATTTTCGCCAGACTACATGAGTTTTACAGGGAGTATCGCAGGTCGTTGATCCTGCTCGTATCATGCCTTATGCTTGATGAAAGAGGCGGTTCTGCGACAGCAATATTTAAATGCCTCTAAATAACTTTCATTTTGATATCGGAAGCGAGAACCCGAGAGCGGCTTTGATATTCGCAGACCTGCTCGTTAAATTTGCTTAGCTTATCCGCAAATGTCTTAATGTCATCGTCCCCGGTCTCGACTATTACAATCAATTCCTGCCATATCTTCTCTGCTTTTTTCTGCTCAATCGGCTGCATTAAGGCAATGCCTCGCTCAATTGCGGGTCTGACTCTCTCGAATATAGTAATAATCTCGTTAAACTTGGACTGGCTATCCATTTGGCTACCCCTTATAGTTGTTCATTTCGATTCCAAAATTCTTATCGCTAGCTTCGCTCATAGTATAAGCAGGTACTGTGCCAACTTAACCTCATCCGTGATACATATTATCTGGAATCTTGATATGGCTGCATCTTTCGGTATATACTGGCGTATTTGGAGCGGGATAGAATCAGATTACGACGGCATATATGTGCCGTATATTGCGGCATGGCGTGTAAAGCATCATGCTATTGATACGGCTTTTTCACTTTTACAGCCGGCAAAGCCATTTACCCACCCTACCAAGATATATTCAGCACTCCAGAATAAGATCTGATCGAGCACTATCTGTATCTCCCGTGCATATTCCGCATATCCATCATCATTTTGTATCTCTCTGGCGGCATTCCTTTAAAAGCTACATTGCTGGTGCAGAATATGTAGCCGCCCCCGGGCATTCCATCTCTGAGTGACCTCAATACATCCGTTCTCACCTCATCATCCGTTCCTGTTTGGAGAAGCCCGCAGTTCACATTACCGGCAAGACATACCCTGTCACCAACCAGTTTTTTGACTTCACCAAGATCCACCCTTGCCTGTGGATCTATGGAATGTAGAGCATGAGGTCTACAAGAAACCAATTGATCCAGTATGGGCATAATATCCCCATCAGTGTGCTTTATGGTATATGCTCCGTTTTTTCTGTGCCCTTCTATCAGTCTGTGAAGGTATGGCGTGACGAATTCCGCAAACATCTTCGGGGAGAGGAACGGACCATCGTTGAAACAGTAATCCGCGCACATTGTCAGGCATTCTGCACCGGCGTCTATCTGGACTTTGCCAGATTCTATGCCGCGATCTACAGCGGCATCCAGTCCCCTTTTGACCTGGTCCTTCTCCTCAAAGAGACGAACGGCAAGACCAACCATGCTGTTTCCATCAGGTATCGACATGGTTCCATCTGCCTCACCGCAGAGCAGATATTTCTTATCTGCACCCATCTCTACAAGCTTCCGAAGAATTCTTGTATCGCCGGTTCTTATTATTGAGTAATCAAGATTTTCAACTATCTCCAGAAAAAGCTCGGCGTTGTAACCTACGTTCAGGTCAAGATCCTTTCCTGCAAGGTCTCTCAGGCTTTTGAAGTCTTTTCCGAAGAATTCCCTGGTAAGCTGGAACTCAAGCTCGAACGTTGGGACAATATCATCTGGTTCTCTCAACTCCAGAGCTGCTATAACTCTCTCTTTGGGATTCACAGAACACCTCCATAGTGATCGCCTGTTCCACGGAATCTCCTTTGCACTTTTCGGCAAGGAAAGCCATGCACCGGGCATTTTCGTTTGGTCTATATGGAGATGATTATAGCATGACTACGTGAGAAATAAAACACTAAAACGTCATTCAGTTCTCTGCATTCGATGGTATGGCGAACAGGTCTACTCAACTGACCTCGCTGGGCTTCGATACGGGCTACACCCTACTCAACCGATGCTCCTCGGTATAACTGAATGACCCTCCCTCACGGCAGAACACTCTTGACTTTCTGGCCATTTTCTGTTACAATATTAAGGGAATTTTTGGGCGTCAGATGAGCTTTTACAGACTTTGTCCATACCTTTCCTTTTGCCCACGTGATCGGAATTTTGCTCCGAAGTCCAATATCATCTGGCAAAGTTTCTGGACTTCCCGCGTTGCGAAACGGCGTGGCTTCCAGTTTTAGGTCCTCATCCAAGAGCTTGATTCTGGTAGGTTAAAGGCCATCAGATGCGAGATCGGGTTTCTCTTCTCTGAAAGAGCGTAAGCTTTGAAGAGCGGCGAGATTTTACCCGGAATTAGCATCTGTCAACCGGATTGATCTATCGAAAATGTTGCTAAGAGGTCGCTTGCGAGGATTCAGAACTACTGGATTTTTCAATAGCTATTTCATTCTGGGTATCTTGTGCTTATCAACGGTTTTCTTTCTCTATTCCAATTGGGTAACCAGGCGGCTGGAGAGGGAAACGGCAGGATTCTCCATGATGTTGGCAAACTTCGCGGCACAGCTTTCCTCTATCTCAGATAAGGAAGTGAGCGATGCAGGACGGGCAATCATAGACGAGCTTAGATTCCCCTTTATAGTGACCGATACTGCTGAACAACCCATCATTGCCCGTGGGATAGGCGGTGGCCTGAGAGAGAAAATCAGCGCCGATACGCTAATCCTTGAGGACAGACAGAAGATCGCAGATATTATCGGGAAGATGGATAGAAGCCATAGCCCCATCCCCATGAAAGGAGTTGTGGCAGACGAAGGCAGAAAGATAATCGGCTATATTTATTACGATCAGACAAGGTGGTCGCTCAATCCAGGCTCGGCTTTTGTCGTCACCGATATTGCAGAGGAACCTATACTTTGGCTGAATATTGGCGGAGTTGATTCAGATTCTGTGGTATCTTCTATAGGTGACAATGCAGATATAGAACAGATAGAGACGGTCAAGGTAAATATTCAATCGTTCATTGATAATGCAAAAGAGAAAGGTTACTCAAATCCTGTTCAGTTTAATCCTTCCTATGAAGATCTGGTATTTCATTATGGAAACACCGGCCTGATCCACCAATTACAATGGTGGATGCCTTTAGCGCAAATGAGCATGGTCGCTGTATTCCTGATAATTGGCTTCATTGGCTACCAGCGGATGAAACATAACGAACAGCAAGCTATATGGGCTGGTCTGGCAAAAGAGACAGCTCACCAATTAGGAACACCTATTTCGTCTCTGATGGGTTGGTTGGAGATCCTGGAGGAGCGTAGCAATGATGGCGGCGCAAACGATGATGAAGAATTGGAAATATATAAGAACATGCAGGGGGATGTCCAGCATCTGGAATACATAACTACGCGTTTTGGCGAGGTGGGTTCAGTGCCCAAGCGTGAACCACTCATCGTCTCTGAGACTATTCATCGCGCGGTAGAATACTTCCAGAAACGGCTTCCATATCGCCAAAAGCATGTGGAAATAATCGAAAATTATCAGAATGTCCCTGAAGTAGAGGCGAATGAGAATTTGCTTCAATGGGTCATCGAAAATCTCATAAGGAATTCTCTGGACGCGATAGATAGAGATGACGGAAGAATCCGGATTAGAACAGAGTTTGATCCTAAAAAGAATGAAGTATTGATTATATACAGGGATAATGGTAAGGGAATACCGAGGAAAAATCGTAATAAGGTCTTCCTCCCCGGCTTCAGCAGCAAGAAACATGGCTGGGGATTAGGGTTAGCCATTGTAAAGCGCATAATAGAAGGTTATCACGGTGGGAGCGTAAAAATAGCTAAAAGCGGATCGAGAAGCTCTACATTTGTGATCACGCTTCCCGCTAAGACCAGGGATCGTTAATTATTCATTATTAACATAAAACAGGGATTACTCGGATGAGAAGTGGAAACAGACAGATTTTATGGATCGATGATGAGATAGATTTTCTCAAACCTCATATAGTCTTTCTGGAAGGGAAAGGCTACAATATAACACCGGTTTCCAATGGCGATGACGGTTTATCGCTGATAAAAGAGCAGAATTATGATGCAGTATTACTGGATCAAATAATGCCAGGGCGCGATGGAATGAGTACCCTGGCTCTGATCAGACAAATCGAGCCTGGCTTGCCGGTGATAATGGTTACTAAAAGTGAGGAAGAAGAGCTGATGGATGAGGCTATGGGGAACCGCATTGACGATTTCCTCGTCAAACCAGTCAGCCCCAGTCGCATTCTTCCGATCCTGAAGCGGATACTGGATCAGGAGAGGATGATAGAAACAAAGGTTCCGCAGGACTATATAGCAGATTTCAATAAGATCAGGATAATGAAGGATCTAGGCCCGGATTGGGAAGAGTGGATTGATATATACATTAAACTGACAGAATGGGATATAGAATTCGATGGGTTGGAGAAAACAGGTCTGGAAGAAACGCAGGCTGAGCAGAAAAAAGAATGCAATGCTTTGTTTTCCAGTTATGTGGAAAGGCACTATGTAGATTGGCTGAATGGACAGAATTCACCGACGTTATCAGTTGACGTGATCGACAAGTACGTATTGCCACTCCTACAGCAAAGGGAGCAGGTGTATTTCATTGTGGTGGACTGTCTCAGGCTGGATCAATGGCTCTCCATTGAGCCGCTTCTCCAGCCATATTATCACATAACTCGGAATTACTACTATTCTATATTGCCCACCGCGACACTGTATTCACGCAATGCTCTTTTCAGCGGCTTGTTTCCCAGGGAAATAGCGGAAAAGTATCCAAAGTATTGGGATGAAGCACCTGATGATGAGACCAGTACGAATCAATATGAGAAGAAGCTGCTTGAGAACAAATTGGAGCAGATAGGACTTAAACTGAGGCCGTCGCTCCGATACTTCAAAATTTTTGATACTCGAGGTGGAGAGGAATATATTCGTCACGCATCTTCTGCTAGCAGGATCAGTTTAGCTGCGCTTGTGGTGAACTTCATTGATATTCTCACACACAAGAGGTCTCAAATAGATATTCTTCAGCAAATATCACCTGATGAATCAGCCTTCAGATCACTGACTAAATCATGGTTTACACATTCAGCGCTTTTTGAAATCCTGAAGATTATTTCGCGGAAGAATGCAGTTGTCGTGCTTACATCTGATCACGGGGCCATTCTCAGTAACAGAGCATCCAGAGCCTACGGTAACAGGGATACCTCTACCAGCCTTCGTTTCAAGCTGGGCAACAATCTAGGGTGCGATCCTGATGAAGCGGTGCATGTTACGGTGCCGCAGGATTATAAGCTGCCCGGTGGTAATATAGGAAAGAATTATATCCTGGCTAAGGAAGACTACTACTTTGTGTATCCCAACCAGTTTCATGAATATAAAAGACAGTTTAAAGGAGGATTTCAGCATGGCGGCATCTCAATGGAGGAGATGATACTGCCGTGTATAGTCATGAAACCGCGATGAGTTGCAGCGAGTGCGGGGTAGCAGATAGAGAGTAAGAGGCAACAAGTAACAGGTAACAGGATACGCGTCACGCACCATGTATCACGTGTCGCGCTTACGGGGGTTAAATATGATATTTGATTTCCTCTGGGGGTTATTCTCTAATGACATTGCTATCGACCTGGGGACAGCAACCACACTGGTCTATGTCCGCGGTAAAGGGATCGTGCTTAACGAACCATCTGTTGTTGCAGTCGATCGCGGGACTAATCGTGTAAGGTCGGTGGGCGAAGAAGCAAAACGGATGTTGGGGAGAACTCCCAGCAATATCGTGGCAATTCGTCCCATGAGGGATGGCGTCATTGCGGATTTTGAGATAACTGAGAGCATGATTCGCCACTTCATCAGAAAAGTTCATAATAGCCGCAGAATGAGCCGTCCCAGAATGATCATCGGTATCCCTTCAGGGATTACTGAAGTTGAGCGGCGCGCTGTTCGCGAGTCCGCAGAGCGTGCTGGAGCGCGTGAAGTTCATCTGATCACAGAACCTATGGCAGCAGCTATAGGCGCAGGATTGCCTATTCAGGAACCCGCCGGGAATATGGTTGTTGACATCGGCGGCGGGACCACTGAGGTAGCCGTTATCTCTTTGGGCGGCATCGTTGTCTTCAAATCCACACGAACTGCCGGTGACGAACTGGACGATGCTATCATTCAGCATATCAAGAGAGAATACAGCATGTTTATAGGAGAGCGGACGGCAGAGAACATTAAGATAAAGATTGGCTCGGCTTTTGATATGGGAGAGGAAGAAACTATGGAAGTGAAGGGTCAGGATTTAGTTGCTGGTTTGCCCAAAACTTTGACCATCACCTCTGAAGAGATCAGGAAAGCGCTTGAGGAACCAGTATCAGAGATTATCTCCGCTATCCGTCAAACGTTGGAACGCACTCCGCCTGAACTGGCTGCCGATATTGTTGATAGCGGAATGGTTCTGACAGGCGGCGGCGCATATCTCAAGGGTCTTGATAAACTTATAAGCGAAGAAACAAAATTGCCCGTTACCATAGCTGAAATGCCGATAGACTGCGTAGTTCTCGGGGCAGGGAAGGCACTGGAGGAACTTGATACTCTGCATGAGGTTCTGGCTACTCCTATACCTCGGTGAGCGATAGGTCTGGATACTCAATTCTGGACGCTGGCGTCGGGTGTCTAACATGAGTACCGGGTACTCAGCATGATTATTCTTCTCAGCAAATATAAAAACATAATAGCCCTCGTGTGCTTCTGCGCTATCTCACTGTCTCTAAGTTGGTTAACTACGGGCGCAGTTAGCGTATCGTCAGCGCAAGGTTCAGATTCCCTCGAGCATAATCTCTCGAAGTTTCTTGCCCCTGTTCACTTTTTCTCCTCTGCTATCAGTTCTATATGGTCCGGAGTTGCCCGCGTTGGTTCTGTCTTTGTCTCTGTATTTCAAAAACCGGTGGAAAAAGATCGACTTCAGGCACTTGAAAGCAAAGTGGAGCAACTGGAAATCCAACTAGATATGGAAAGAGCTGACTACAGGCGACTGAAAGAGTTCTACGAAAGCTCCAATATGGCTGAAAGCCCTGGCGTAGACGAAAATTCTGATATAGACGCGGTGACGGATTCGGAACAGGTACATAATTTGAGGCTTGCCGCGAAGGTTATAGCTGTGGAACCGACAGATTGGTTTCGGTATCTGACTATTGATAAAGGGAAAAAGGACGGGGTAGCTGAGGAGATGGCCGTTATTGCCTGGCCTGACTCGGTGATCGACACCCCGTATCTGACCGGCGCTGTAATTGGGAAGGTCGTGGATGTTCAGAAGCGGTCAGCCAAAGTTCAATTGATAACCGACCGATTGAGCATAGTTGCAGTTACCATCGGTTCCCAGGGGGATCTAGCGCTGATGAGGGGTAAGTCTGTCAAAGAGAATTGCGTCATTGACGAAATATTATTGACTACACACGATATGTTGAAAGAGGGAGATGCTGTAGTAGTGGACGAAAGGAGTTCTGTCTTTCCTCCGGGGATGCTGGTAGGCTGGATCTCTTCCATCGAAGAAAAAGGGATCGAAGAAAAAGGAACATATTTCTGCCGCATTGTAATCGAGCCGGCCTTCAAGTTTAATAAATTGAGGGAAGTGATGGTGTTACGGGATAACTAATACCAGTTATTATGATGTGGCTGTGCATAAGTTTTTAGGCTCAACAACGATCTTCTTGATCCCCCCATCTGTTCCTTACCCGTCAAGGGTTTAAGGGCGGACAGTTTTGTACGGGAAACCGCATAAATACTGGATTTTCCCAGAACTGTCCGCCCCTGAACCGTCAAGGGGGAAGGCCAGGATGGGGGTGATCCGGAGGACTAAATTCGCTAAAAATATCTTTCCAGTCCCGGATTGATCACGCGCGATGCGTCGCGGGTTGCAGATGAAACAAACACTCAAGATAGCGCTCCTGGTATTCGGGGGTTTGGTACTACAGATCGCTTTGATAGCCAGAATGTCTCTATTCGGAAGCAGACCAGATCTCCCGCTGGTGCTGATCGTTGCTGTGGCCTTGCTAAAAGGCCCTTTTCATGGTGAACTGGTAGGATTCGTATCTGGATTCCTGATTGATCTCCTTTCAGGGGGGCCGATGGGTATACAGGCTTTCAGCGGGACTGTGATCGGCTATTGCGCAGGATTTGTGCGCGGCAGACTTTACCCTGAGAACCTTATCACTCAGGCGGCGTCCGTGTTCGTTGCCACACTGGTTGGTAAGGCTATCACGTCAGTTCATCTAAGTCTATTGTTCACTGATACGCAATTCCTGCGTATCTCTTTTCTCGGATTGGTATTGGTTGCGATTATAAACTCTATATTTGTGGTGATTATCTTCTGGATATTGAAAAAACTTATCAGGGATGAAATCTGAGGTAGGAACAGTTGTTTGGCACAGGCGAGATCAACGACAGTCTAATACGACGCAAGCTCCGCTTTATTATGATAATCATAATAATCGGCTTCTGCGTGTTCATAGTGCGTTTGGGATACTTGCAGATAGTATGCACCCAATACTACACAGAGAAATCCGAGGATAACAGGATTCGCCCTGTAAGGCTTGTTCCGCTGCGGGGTGTTCTGTATGATCGAGACGGCAGAGGTCCTCTGGCAGATAATGAAATGGCATTTGATGTCTGTGTAGCTCCCAATAGAGCGGAATCCCTCCGAAATCCTGATAAACACAGATATGAAGCACTTCAACGGCTTGGGCTTGCTTCAGAAGCTGTTCTGAAGGAATTAGAGGCAAACCGGGGGCCTAAGTTCGAGCCTGTGGTCATCAAGGAAGATGTGGATAAGAATACCACAGCGTACCTGGCGGAACACAATTCCTACATGCAGGAAATAGTCATCCGGGCTAGACCAAAGCGCCGCTATAAAGGATTAGCAGCGCACATTATTGGTTACACAGCTCCAATTGATGAGATAGATCTGAAGAATGGCTATATATCGAACGATCTAAAAGGAAAAGAGGGGGTGGAAAAGCAATACGAGGAATATCTGAGGGGAAAGCCCGGCTGGAAAATGGTGGAGGTGAACGCCTATGGTCACATAGTCCGCGATCTGCCTATGGCCCGTAAGGCGGAGCGCGGGCAAAGTATGAATCTTACGTTAGATCTGGAACTACAGAGAAAAGCGGAAACCTTACTGGACGGTGAAGCAGGTGCAATAATAGCAATAGATCCTCGGAATGGTGAGATACTGGCTATGGTGAGTAAGCCAGATTTTGATCCCAATGTTTTGCAGAGAGATTGGAGCAAGATTATAGGTGATAGCGGCAAGCCACTTCTGAATCGTGCCACTATGGGCGAGTATCCGCCCGGTTCAATATTCAAGATCGTTACAGCAACCGCCGCGCTGGAAAAAGGAAAGATCGACAAGAATACAGATTTTTACTGCAATGGTGAATTCCGTCTACCGAACTGGGATCGACCGTTCAAGTGCCACAGAGCTGGCGGTCATGGGAGTATGAAAATACATGAGGCTCTGGTAGAATCCTGCAATGTTTTTTTCTACAATATGGCTTACAAAAGAGGCGTTGATGCCTCTCTGATGCACGAATACGCCCTTATGTATGGATTGGGAGAGAAGACAGAAATAGACCTGTCCGGCGAAAGACGGGGTTTTATACCTGAAGCTGGCAAATATCGCGGTGACAAAATCAACATGTGCATTGGCCAAGGTGATATACTTGTGACTCCGCTGCAAATGGCCAATCTTATATGTGTGATAGCAAACAGAGGCTTTTCATATAAACCTCGCGTGGTCATTCAACCTCAGGATCACAAACCGGAATACGCCGTTGATATCAGAACCAGGGTTTTACCTGGCACCATAGACATTATCAGAAATGCACTGAAGGGTGTAGTGGAACGTGGTTCCAGCCGGCAAGCGAACCTACCGGATCACCATACGGCAGGGAAAACCGGTTCCGCTGAGAATCCGCGTGGCGATGAACATGCGTGGTTTATTGGCTTTGCACCCTTTGATAAGCCAGAGATAGCAGTTGCAGTAGTGGTTGAGAATGCCGGTCGTGGCTCAGAGGTTGCAGCCCCAATCGCGGGACAGATGTTTGCACAGTATTTTTGTAAGGGACAATCCACGCTTACTGAGCGACCAGGAAATCCTGCTCTGTCTCTGACGGTTGAGCCTTAATGGTTTGATCGCTGAGTAGCGGCACAGCGCGCTGTGCCCGGGCGCAAGCATTGCGCCCCTACTTAGAAGGCTAACAATAGATATTTGAAATAATGCCAAAAAGAATCCGAGTTAAAGAATTTGACATAATACTCCTATGCACAGCACTGATCATAGGAATACTAGGCGTATTCTCAATCTTCAGTGCCGCGTATTCCGGTTTCGGAAGTAGCGATGGATTTTGGGATGGACTGTGGATGAAGCAGTTAATCCGCCTAGTTATATCCCTTGTCGCAATGTCAGTAGTGTTATTTGTGGACTACCGGCTTCTGCATGGCTTCTCTTACATATTCTATGGGATCGGCTTTGCTCTACTGGCTATTCTTCTGCTACTTCCAGAGAAATCCGGTGTGCAGCGATGGTTTATGGGCGGCGCTATCCAGCCTTCAGAACTGGCTAAGATCATACTTATCATCACCCTTGCCCGATATCTGAGCGATAAGAAGCGTACATCTGGACAACTGAAAGTGTTTGTAGTTTCCATGCTCATAGTTCTGGTGTATGTGTTTCTGATCTTCAAGCAACCCGCGCTGGGTTATGCTTTGAGCCTCATTCCTATTGCGCTATCCATGTTTTACATTGGCGGGATCAACGAAATGTATCTGCTGCTGTTAATCATACCCGGGGTGGTGTCAGCCAGTACGACGATATTTATCCTATACAAAGACTGGAATATCGCGTCAATAACTGGTATTGCTATGATTATCGTTTTCTTTGTCATCTATGGTATCTGCGTATTTCTGGCTTACTATCTCATTTCAAAAACGCGAGTAAGAGATGGAAGGAAGTGGGTGAAATTCATATCCGTATGTGTCTTCGTCGGACTCGCTCTTGCGCTGATCGGCTCAGGATTACTCAAGGAATATCAGAAAAAAAGACTGCTCGTTTTTGTTGATCCTGATTCCGACCCAAGAGGTGATGGCTGGCAGATAATTCAATCGAAGATCGCTATTGGATCAGGCGGGCTTGCCGGACAGGGATATTTGCAGGGAACACAGAACAGGCTGAACTTCTTGCCAGCGCAGCACACCGATTTCATTTTCTCCGTCGCAGCGGAAGAAAAAGGCTTCATAGGAGCTGTAGTAATCCTATTTCTCTATTTCGTTCTGATAATGAGGGGACTGAAGGCAGTAGACAGGGCAGATGATGTATTCGGAAGCCTCCTGGCTACTGGAATGGTCGCGATGATAGCAACGCAGGTGTTTATGAATATAGGTATGACTCTTGGACTTATGCCGATAACCGGCGTGCCGTTGCCGCTAATGAGCTATGGTGGCTCATCGCTGCTTGCCACGTTCATAGCCATTGGTTTGCTACTAAATGTAAGGCTAAAGAGACAATAATTAAAATGGATCAATTGACTGAAATTTTACCGACCGTATCAAAACCCACGCGATATCTGGGCGACGAGTTAAACGCGGTCAGGAAAGATATCAACAACCAGAATCTGATTCGCTTTGCGCTGGCATTTCCAGACATCTATGACGTTGGTATGTCGCATCTTGGATTTAAGATTCTATATCAGATACTGAACTCAAGAGATGACGTCTGGGCTGAACGCGCGTATGTTCCCTGGGTGGATATGGAGATGGAAATGCGTGAGAAGGGCATACCATTGTCCGGTTTGGAATCAGCTTCACCGCTAAAGGACTTTGATATAGTGGGATTTTCCCTTCAATATGAGATGAGCTATTCCAATATTTTAAACATGCTGGAACTAGCTCAAATTCCGCTCCTGTCAGCAAACAGGGATGGAAGCTACCCGCTGATCATCGCTGGTGGTCCATGTGCTTTTAACCCCGAACCAATGGCCGACTTCATTGACTTCTTCGTTATTGGAGATGGCGAAGATGTCATCACAGAGATCGTGGACTGCTACAAGTCTCACAGAAACGAGGACAAGAAAACCCTCTTAAGCAAAATGGGTGATATAGAGGGAATATATGTCCCTTCGCTTGCTTCTGTGGAAGAACAGCCTGATGGCACACTGACTGTCTCTGGTGGTCTCAAAATAAGGAAACGAGTTATCAGTGATCTGGATACTGCTCCATATCCTGTGGATTATCTGGTACCCTTTATGAGACCGATACACGATCGAGTCATAATCGAGATTATGCGCGGGTGTTCCAGAGGATGCCGATTCTGTCAGGCGGGGATGATCTATCGCCCGGTGAGAGAGAGAGCGCCCGCTGTTGTGGAAAATCTGGCTGACGAACTCATCAGAAATACAGGATACGAAGAGCTTTCGCTTTCCAGTTTGAGTACATGCGATCACAGCTCGATCTACGAAATACTACAGCAATTGGTAGAACCCCTGGGAATGAAGAAGCATGTATCCATATCCCTGCCCAGCCTGCGGACAGACGCTTTCTCAGTTGAGCTTGCCCGGAATCTGGCAGGTATCGGAAAAACCGGGTTGACATTTGCGCCTGAAGTAGCGACATCGAAGATGCAGAACGTCGTCAACAAGCGTATTCCCAGATCCAATATACTTTCCACAGTGGAAAGCGCCTTTTCAAGTGGGTGGGATTCGCTAAAACTATATTTCATGATCGGGCTTCCTACAGAGACGGAAGAAGATATAGTGGAAATAGCTTACCTGATCAAAGACACCCTCAACGCCGCCTTACGTGTCAACAGGAGAGCCAGCATTAATGTCAGTGTATCAACATTCGTTCCCAAAGCGCATACACCTTTCCAGTGGGAAAGGCAGTTGTCGTCGGACGAAGTTCTGCAGAAGCAAAGACTACTGATGGATAGAATAGGGAAGAACAGGCGATTGAAAGTGAGCTTTCACTCGCCGCAGGTTAGCTATCTGGAGGGCATATTCGCGCGTGGCGATAGAAAACTTGGCAAAGTGTTACTCGCTGCTCACGAGTTGGGTTGCAAGATGGATGGCTGGAGCGAATTCTTTGATTTCGAAGCATGGATGCAGGCATTTGCTCAATGCGGGATCGACCCGGATGTTTACCTGAAGGCTCGAAAGCTTGAGCAGGCATTGCCCTGGGATCATATCGACAGCTACCTGACGAAAGATTTTCTGCTGGCTGAACGAGATAAAGCTTACAACGCTGAACTTACGCCTGATTGCAGGTGGGGCGAGTGCAGCGAATGCGGTGTCTGTGATGAAAGAGAGAGACGAGTGGTCAGACTGGCATCGCCGGATACTCAGAAAACTCCAGCATCCAGCATCCAGCATCCAGCATTCAGTATCAAGAATTCAGTGATCAGGATACGGTTCAGATTTGCCAAAGGGAGCGAACTGAGGTTTATTTCTCATCTTAATCTGCTCAATACATTTACTCGCGCCTTCAGGAGAGCAGAGATACCGATAGCCTATTCGCATGGTTTTAACCCACATCCAAAAATCAAATTCGGTTCAGTTCTGTCGGTAGGCATAACCGGCGAAGCTGAATTCGCTGACATAGATCTGGAAGCGTATATGGACCCTGACGATTTTGCTTCCCGCTCCAATGCTCAACTGCCGCCGGGACTGGTGATTTTCGAAGCGCGTGGCATCTCATTGGAGGCGAAATCATTGATGGCGCAGATCAATTTTGCATCATATATCGTCCGCATTCCAGCAACAGTCACCGATCCCGAATCCAGAATCCATTCAGTCCTGAACATGGATCATATCTGGATCGAGCGTTCGCGCAAGAGTGAAAAAAGATCAAAAAAACGTACAAAGGGGAAGCCGAAAACCAGCAGTTTTGTTGATATTAGGCCTCTCATACGGGATATTAAATTATTAAAGCAAATTGATGGAATATTGGAATTGGAGATGGTACTTGGTGATGGTAATGCAGGCAAGGTAAGACCAGAGGAGGTGATTCGTCTTATCTTGAGTGAATCTACCGAGGATACTGAGCAAGACAGCGTGCCTTCGCTAACTGAGATCCGAAAGATCGGTTCCTTCATCGAGCATCATGGACAACTCCTTTCCCCTATGGAGATAATAGGCCAGTGAATTAGTGGCGAGATCGTGATTATAGCCGCAAACTAATGAGCTGGTGAGTTAATTGATGGATTAAGTATCAGTTTGTCATTTGGCCAAAAATGCCCCGTGGTCTGGCCTTTTGTAGACGTATATATGAACGGTTGGCAGGCAGAAAATGGGCATAGAGCCACGAACTACGTAAATGACAAAATAGTATCAGCTATAGTAAGGTCATTGCTGAGATTGAGCCAGGAATTATGTAAGTGGACGTCTCTGCGCAGGGAATTAGCCCACAAAGGGATGAGGTTATGCTGGTATCTGAATCAGGAAGAAATCTCAGTTGTGTACCAAACAAAGGGAGTTCATAATGGTAAAGGAAATCATCGTAAGTGAAGATGAATACGAAACTCGGGCAGCGCTTCTTGAGGATAAAGTTCTGGCTGAACTATTTATCGAAAGACAGGAAGAAAGATATGTTCTGGGGAACATATATAAGGGCCGGGTAAACAGCATCCTGCCGGGGATGCAGGCGGCTTTTGTTGATATTGGTCTGGATAGAAATGCCTTTCTTCATGTATCGGACATAGCGCATCATCTGGAGGAATATGAAGAACTTATAGATGGTAATACGGATAGAGAATCCGATACTTCGCAGAAAAGTCAGACCGGTTATCGGAAAAGGCGCGATGCGCCATCCATCAAGGATATTCTCAAGAAAGGTCAGGAAATACTGGTTCAGGTTGACAAGGAGCCTATGGACACCAAGGGACCCAGGGTCACCGCCTACATCACCCTTCCGGGACGGTATCTGGTATATATGCCTACAGTAGAGCACGTGGGAATATCCCGGCGAATCGAAAAGGAGAAGGAAAGACAGAGGCTAAAAGAAATCGTTGAGCGCATACGGCCCAACAAAAGTCATGGTTTCATAGTTCGTACGGCTGCCGAGGGAAAGGGCGAGGAGGAATTTCAGGCCGATATGAAGTTCCTTACTAATCATTGGGAGAAGATTAACAGGAGCGCACAAAGCTCTTCAGCCCCAAGCCTGATACACGAAGATCTGGGGCCTATTTTTCGCGTGATCCGCGATGTGTTTACAAAAGATGTGAAGCAGTTTGTGATCGATTCAAAGAGGGAATATGATAGAGTCCTTTCATTTCTCGATTCCCTGCTGCCGTCGCTTAAGCCCAAAGTGAAGCTATACAGCAAAAAGAAGCCGATCTTCGAGGCATACTCTATTGAGAGACAGATCAAGAAAGCTCTTCGTCAGAAGATATGGCTGAAATCCGGTGGGCATATAATCATTGGCAAAACGGAGGCATTGGTGGCCATAGATGTCAATACTGGCAAGTATGTGGGTAAAGAAAATGCGGAAGAGACGATATTGAAAACAAATCTCGAAGCAGCCGTCGAGATCGCCAGACAAATACGTCTGCGAGACCTGGGCGGCATAATAATCATCGACTTCATCGACATGGAAAAAGAGGAGCACAAGAACCAGGTGCTAAAAACTCTGGAAGACGCCCTGAAGCGGGATAGATCCAGGACGAATATACTTCAAATCACCGACCTGGGACTGGTGGAGATGACTCGTCAGCGCACCAAACCAAGTCTCAGCAACAGGCTTTGCCAGCCGTGTCCATATTGTATGGGCGACGGCGTGGTGACTTCCAGCGAGACTACCAGCATAGCGATCCTTCGCAGGATAAAGGAAATCGATCGTAAACTCAGTGACAAGCAATTGAAGGTTATGGCCAGCGGCCCCGTGGCTTTCAGGCTATTGGGAGATGATAACGATAAAGTCAAAAACCTTGCGAAAAAACTGAGTATGAAGATAGAAATAGAAGAGGACCCGGACCTGCATATAGAGGACTTTAAGATCATCTCAATGAAAGATCAGCGCGAAATATTGCTGAAAGAAGACTGAGTAGTAGTCAGATATAGTGATTCTTTGCAGTAGAACATGCTGCCAGCTTGTTAGAGGCAATATTCATCAAGTTACCTCAACAAGCCAGCGGCGGAATGGCGCTGACTTAAGGGGAAAGCAAATATAACGCTGTTAAACTTTTCGCTGATTTTGGGCTGATTTTGCGCTAATCTGGTGCTAATTTGTAGTAATAATGCCTCATTTCTACACCTAATTCTGAAGAGTCAACTTTTTCCGGGAACCGTAAACACTGATGGTGACTGAGTTTAGCCTGGGTGGTTGAATAAAAGTTTAATAAAATTCAACGATTTATTTTATTAGTCCATTAGTCCATTAGTCCATTAGTCTATAGGTCTATGAGTATTAGCCAAGATAGAATCTTGTTGCTCGGAATTGCAGTATCGCTCAGTTAAAAACTATTCTCACTATACATATCGAGTTAACGTCTGCATTTCGAGACTAATAATTTAGTTCTCAGTTTTCAGTTCTCGGTTTTCAGTTTTGCTGCCTCACAGATGGTATTTGCTGATTGGTGGATAATGCCGCATTTTGATACATAAGATTATGTCGTTTCTGAGTTGAGATGTGGGGTATATTGCTTGCTGAAGAACCCGATTCCGGGTATAGCTTCGCCATACTTGACTATCGGTTTTTGGATGTTTTGGTGTGTCATTATGACACACCTGTAACATAATGTTACACCTGGTATTCGCAGAAAGCCGGAAAGCCAGAAAGCCGGAAGGCCAGATGTTTTAGCCACGGATGAAACACGGATGTTCGGGTCGCCGATCAAGCTTTTAGAAACCAAGCTTTTAGAAAAATCTTGAGCAAAAAGAGACAGAAAGGCAAAAAAGGCCACAAACGCTTGATCTTATAGGATTTATTAGCCACAGATTAACACAGAATTTCACAGAATTTCACCAAAGACTCTGTATTTA
>SDBT01003775.1_pt1 | contig 26056 bp, 20 predicted proteins | sample 2277101 | NCBI WGS metagenome assembly SDBT01 (sample SAMN10404973, study PRJNA504765) | marine sediment metagenome | isolation source: marine sediment core GS10_PC15, 103 cmbsf | place: Arctic Ocean: Southern Knipovich Ridge | collected 2010 | reverse complement strand
TCTTTTTAATGAGAGCATAGCCTCAAGTTGAAGGACTGTATCGACTTCACTTTTCTTCAGATAGTCCGCTTGATCGAAATAGTCACCATAACTATATCCCCGTTGCGTTCCTACTTTATATTGTGTCATGGCTTTCAAATCGCCATTATATTGAATTTCTTGTGACACACAAGGTTGATCTCCCCTATACTCCTTCTCGGAAAAAGCGAGTTCTTATCAATTCGGGGTGAAAAAAGTCCAATCCTTTTATTCTTTATCGTAACATATATTTAAATTTTTCCAATTGCATAAACCAGTCTTGAGGTATTTTCTTCCTGCCGTAATATTTTTCTATAATTTTATTGTATTTTCCGTTTTCTATGATAATTTTCAGTCCTTTGCTGTATTTCTTTCCCAATTCCTTCCCGCCCGGATGGTTTTTGTCAATCATGATTGTAACAGGACTTACCGATCCTTTAATTTCAAAGTGCACGAAATCCCCGGCATCTTTTGGGAAGAGCTTGCTGATCTTAAAAATTCCGCTTAGCTTTATCACAATGCATAAATCTATTCGCCCGTATTTTAATTTTTTAAGCAATGAATCTTCCGAATTACTTTGTTCCACTTTTATTCCTTTGTTGTCAAAAAAACGAATATCATCCAGTGTTCCCCTTATTACACCAAGGGTATATCCTTTAATATCATCCAATCCTCTATGAATTATTTCCTTTTTATGATTGGGCTTATAATAGAAAAAAGCCGCCCGAAAAACAGCTATCGGAATAACGGCGCTAAACTCCTGTCCGGCAAAGTTGTCCGGATTGCCGACATGGTTGTTTGTTAAATCTTTTCTGATTCTTTTTAGGGGAATAAATTTGATAACGCTTTTCACACCTATTTCACTTGAAATGGCATGAAGTATCTCGCCTGCCATTCCGTCTTCAGGCAGATGCGCCGACCAGAAGGGAGGTGTTTCACTTGAACCGAATTCAACGATTTGTTCAGCAGCAAGAGCCGTAAACGTCACGCCGAATATCAGAACATGTAACAGCAGAATAATCCCCGCAATATTTGTTTTCTTCAATTTTTTTCCTGTTGTCACTTTTTGCCATATTTTTCCAGAATTTCGATATATTTGCCATTTTGTTTGATTTTGTGGAAGCCTTCGGTAAACGCCTTGGAAATTCCTTTGCTCCTCGCGTGTTTTTTGTTAAATATTATCGAAAAGGAGGCTTCCCAGACCGGAACCTTCATTTTGGCAAAGTTGTTTTTTTCTTTTCGAAAATGCTTTTTGACAAACCATTCACCGCGGATGTCAGCCACGCCCAGGAAATCTATCTTCTTAGCCTGCAGCATTTTAAACAAAGAGAGTATACTGCCCTTTACTGTTTTAATGCCCGCTTTTTCATAAGTTGTGACATCCTCGCCTTCCAAGGCCCCATATGTATATCCTTTCAAGTTATCCAATTTTCCGTACCACCTTAATTCCTTGTTATGCCTGGGCTTATAATAGAAGTATACTCCCGTCATTATATAGCATGGCATGAAAACAAGCTGTTTCAGCTCATCTTCCGAGAAGTCACTTTTCTCTCCAATCATTGCGGCTGCATTATCCTGAATCAAGGAGTACTTTGCCAGACTTTTTACGACCTGATTTTCAATCGTCACCTTAACGCCTGCTTCCTTAAAAGCCTCCTGAATAATTTCCGAACAAAGCCCCATGTTCGGCATCTCAAAGGTTGTCAACGGCGGATATTCATAGACGAATATTTTGATCGTCTCTTCGGATTCGAACAACTTGGGCGTAAGCCGGGGGCCGGTTGCCCCTGTTTCCCGGGGCGCAGTCAACGCCATCAGCAGGATACCTGTCAATACCACTATATATAACCCTTTTGCTTTCATTTCCAATGCAATATCTTCCTTTTTTTGTAACTGTTCAGGTTGCTTAGGCTGTAGGCTAAAGGCTGTTAGCTTACGAAGCCTGCGCTATCTGCGCATTGATCGAAGCAGGGCGCCCATCCTCTCCTGTGGTACCTACAGCCTAAATGCCTACTGACTTTCAAAAAATCGTTGCAGGCCCTAATCAATCACCGCCGAACTGGACATGATTGTCAGCCTGTCCCAGAAATCGACATGAAAACTAAACGGATGGGTCTGAGTCAGCATAATGGTGATTTTCTCTTCCTTGGGATCGATACTGAATCTTGTAGAATATATGCCGGCCCACTCATATGTGCCTATGCTTCCGCTGTCTACATCCTGGCCGCGATCCATCTCAATGGCAAAGCCGAGCCCGAATTTCCATCCTTTACTGTGAATAAACGTTGCGTCTAACTCATGGATGTGGTTCGTTGCGGTCATCAGTTCTACTGTCTTCGGGCTCAACAGTCGAACGCCGTCAAGTTCGCCGTTGTTCAGAAGCATTTGGCAAAATCGGAAATAATCATACGCCGTTGATACCAGGCCTCCTCCGCCCGAGTAGTATGTTTTGGAACCTTTATATGGATAGCTGGGCGAGTAGACCTGCGTCACATCCTTTTTGGGGCCATCGGTCATTTTCGTAAGATTGCCCTTCCAGTCCGTTACCCAAATTGCTGATAATCTTGGCAATTTATCATCAGGAGGATAAAAAAACGTATCGTTCATTTTCAGAGGCTTAAAAATGCGCGCTTGAAAAAAATCATTCAAATTTATTCCTGAAACCACTTCAACCACTCGCCCGAGAACATCCGCAGACAGACCGTATTCAAAAACTTCGCCGGGTTGACCATAAAGCGGCATACGGGCTAATTTTTTTACCATTTCGCCAATTGTCCCCTCGGTTTCACTGAGACCGTCGGAAATACCTGCTCCCTCATAAAACTTGGTCAGCTGTTTGTGCTTGGGATCGGAAATCCAGGTTGCTACGAACCGATAGGTAATTCCTGATGTATTGGACAGTAGATCTCGTATGGTAATCTCCCGTTTCGCAGGAACCAGTTTATAAGGTGGGTCAGCCCCCTCCGGCAGCATCACCAGCACTTTGGGTCTGCTGAATTCCGGAATGTATTTTGAAACCGGATCAGAGAGCAAGATGTGCCCTTGTTCATACAGCGTCATCACAGCCACGCACGTAATCGGCTTGGTCATGGAAGCAATTCTGAACATAGTGTCTTTTTGCATTGGTTTGTCGATATCGGCCAAACCGAATGTCCCAAAATAAGCAAGCTTGCCTTTCCGCGCAATCAATACAATTGAGCCGCCGATCTTTTTTTCCTCAACAAGGCGGTTCATCAGTCTGTCAATGTTTTTTAAACGTTCTGAAGACAAACCTACTGTTTCCGGCTTTACCGTCTGAAGTATATCCTGTCCGAAAACCGGCGAAGTAAATAATATAACTGCAAATAGCATTAAAATAACTTGACGATTGATTTTCATAATTCTTACCTTCAGCCTTTTTAACGTTAATTTAACGTCTCGGAAATTCTACAACTTATTGAAATTATAGATATTTACTGAGGTTTGACAGTCTTGCCTCACACATGGAATAATGGAATGGTGGAATAATGGAATGATGTAAATTCGTCTTCTACCGAATGGATTAGATCGGAATTTCTCATTTCTTTCATGCTTTGTCAATTTGATTTTCCCAATAAACCATTCCGTCAATTCCCCAAAACCCATTATTCCAGTGTTCTCTCCGAGCCGTAGGCTTTACGAGCCGGAGGCCATCATTCCATCATTCCAACATTCCAATTGGGGCGAAGCCCCTATGTTCCCTCCTTTGCAAATTGAGCCTAGGCTCTTTTAAGTTTACCCTCCGTTGTATAACCTTTCAAATATCAGAGGAGAAAGATATCTCCCATTACACCTCTCACAGTGATAATGCCTGCTTCCCACATCTTGTGGCTACTGGAGTCAAGTGCATACCCACGTATAATAATTACAGGAGGCCGTAGCACCAATATGTGCATCAACTCTTCCCACAGAAACAGCCTCCAGCCCTTCTGAAGGATTAAGTACCGGAACCAGAGTCATTTCCGGATACAATTTCCGGATAACTTCCTCATGCATATAGCCCTTTCCCACAGAAACCTTTTTGCCCTGGCGCAAATCCTCAATTGACCGGATATCCCTTCTGGAACTATTAACATAGATACCAGAAGGGTTATCAATATATTTTTCAGTAAAAAGAAGATATTTTGACCGATCTACCGTCTTAACCACATCGGTCATCACATCCAGCTGCTTCTTTTTCGCCATAAGCAGCAACTTATCCCAGGCAGCATTAACATATTCAATTTTAATCCCGGCCTTTGCAGCTACCAAATTGAGATAATCGACACAGTAACCTGTAACTTCTTCCCCTTTTTTTATGTTAAACGGAGGCCAGTCCCCTTCATTTGAGGCTCTTATCACTGGATGTTCTTTCAGCCACTCTCTCTCTTCAGGGGTCAATACGATTGAAGGAAATATATCCGGCTTTGTTTTCTGGGAAAAAACAGGGGAACTGCACATAACAATCAGAAAGAGATAAAAGATGTTCAAGAAGTTCTTCATGTGCTGTCCGCCTCCCTAATGCCAGCAGTAAACGGCATGGCATAATCCGTAAAAGATACAGATATTATTGACTATTGTAAGTCCTTTATAGAGAACCTATCTCACTATTCACCAAAAACAAATTTTCAAATTATTATTGAAAAATCATTATTCAAAATTATCTTAAGTGGACTTTCACACTATCCGATCAAAATCAGCAGCAAAGAGTAATTGACGACCTGTATTTTTTTAAGGGGTCTCATCCTTCTGCAATAGTTTTACAATTAAATCAAAACGATATGTTGAAATATGCCGTTCAATAGCCTTTACCACATCCGGGAACTCGTTTCGGATCTCATCCTGAAAAGTTTCCAGCTCATCATCCCGACCGTTTACTGCCAGCTCCAGAGCATGTTTTTTGAACCTCTTTTCCATCCCTGTCTTCGCATTTGGAGAGAGCTAAAAAATAGAAAGCCGGGGACCATAATGCGACCGAGAGGGCTATCTGCTCTGCAACCTTCAGGACTTCTGCTTTAGAATTTGTCAGGATTTTTCCTCCTATGTTGGAATGCGTTTTGATGGTCTCGAATTCTTCGTCTGTCAACTTGCCCGGCTTCATCAGAATGCTGTCCGGTATACCGATTTTCCCCACGTCATGCATAGGAGCGGCATACTGTATATTTTGAACTTCCTCGGCTGGTAAACCAAGTTTTTCGGCGATCAAGGCGCTGTATCGACTCATGCGGGCTATATGGGCGCCGGTATCTTCATCCTTGTATTCAGCGGCTAGTACAAGCCGGCGAATTGTATCGAGGTAGGCTTCATTCAGTTCCTGGTGGGAGGCTTTCAATTCCTGAAGATTCTTGTTCAGATCTTGTGCGTACTGCAACAGCTGTTGGGTGGTTAATTCAACCTGTTTTCGTTTCTCTTTTTCTGACTTACAAACGGCACTGAGATCCTTTGCATATTTTTCCAATTGTTCAGTAAGGGAATCATTTTCCTGAAAGCTCTCTTTCGTCATAAAACTGCTCCTCATCAACCTGATAAAGTTTTACCCTAAAATATATTCTTCCACCTTCCTTATCAATTCAAGCGGACTAAACGGCTTAGAGAAATAGTCGTTTGCCCCGGCCTCAAATCCTTTTTTTCTATCTTCACCCTCACCCTTTCCTGTTAGGAGTAGTACTGGGCAGTCATTTATGTCCGGATCATTTTTTATAATCCTAGTCGCCTCCAGGCCATCTATTCCGCCAGGCATCATAATGTCCATGATAATAAGGTCGGGCTTTTCCGCTATTGCGATCCGAATGGCCTCATCTCCATTTTCAGCTTCTAGAATCTCATATTCACTTGAACTGAGGGTGAGTGAAACCAACCTTCTAATGGCCTCTTGATCATCGGCTATAAGTATCTTTTTCATTTTGAATCCCTCTCCCATAATCCTTGATTCTTAAAAATCATCTTGCTTTTTAATCAGAGTCAAGCACTTCATGCACCTTACGCGCCAAATCTACCGGCGAATAAGGCTTCTCGATAAAATTAATTCCCTGCTCTAAAACCCCGTGATGCACAAGGGTGGTCCCTGTGTATCCGGACATAAAAAGAACCTTTATCCCCGGTTTCAATGTGTTCAAGCGACTCGCTAAGTCCCTGCCGCTCATCCCTGGCATGACTACATCCGTTAGCAGCAGGTGGATCTCATCCCCATACCGTTCCAAAGAAGAAAGGGCCTCTTGTCCATCTTTGGCTTCTAATACCTTGTAGCCGTAGCTTCTTAGCGTTTTTGTCGCCAGTTTCCGAACCCCTTCCTCATCTTCCACTATCAGAATTGTCTCAGAACCTGAAAAATCCTGTATGACAGTGTAATCCTTTTTTACAGTCGTTGCCTTCCCTGTTACACTGGGAAAGTAAATCTTGAAAGTTGTCCCTTGCCCGGGCTCACTATAGACCCAAATATATCCATCGCTTTGCTTTATAATTCCATAGACTGTGGCCATGCCCAATCCGGTCCCCTGACCTGTTTCTTTGGTAGTAAAGAAAGGCTCGAAGATTCTACCTTGAGTCTCCTTATCCATACCAAAACCCGTATCGGTTAATGCCATCATTACATAATGACCCGGCTCCAACGATATATCGTGCTCACGCGAGTATTGCTCATCTAAATAAGTATTAGATGTTTCTATGGTAAGTTTCCCTCCCTGAGGCATAGCGTCCCGCGAATTAACCGCAATGTTCATGATGACCTGCTGCATCTGAGTAGGATCCGCTTTAATCTGACTCAGTTCCGGAGATAGGACCGTCTCCAATATAATGTCTTCTCCGATCATACGTTGAAGCATATTTTCCATATCCCCGAGTGAGTCATTGAGATTCAAAATTGTGAGGTCAAAAGCTTGTTTGCGGCTAAAAGCCAGTAGCTGTTTGGTTAAAGAACCCGCTTGTTTTCCTGCCTTTACAATCTCCTCGAAATTTTCTCGCAGGGAATCTTCCTTGCTGATCCTTACTAAACCGAGTTCACCAAAGCCTATTATGGCTGTCAGTAAGTTGTTAAAGTCATGGGCAATGCCCCCGGCCAGTGTGCCGATTGCCTCCATCTTCTGGGCTTGTCGGAATTGAGCTTCAAGCTTCCTGTGCTCGGTGATGTCTTTAGTGATATGGACGGTGCCGGTAACCTCGCCATTCTCATTAAATATAGGCGAAGTAGTCATCTCGAGATAAATTCCTAGGTGGGGTTCAAAAAATTCTTCTGTTGCCGGCTTTTTTGTCTCCAGTGTCTGTCTGTGGGGGCATTTCGGATATGGCTCTTTTGTACCATGAACCACTTCATAGCACGGCTTACCAGTCAATTCATCTGGTTTCATATCAAAGTTATTGGCATAGGCTCTATTTGCTCTAACAATCTTGAAATCTTTATCCTGAATCGAAACCCAATCCGTAATGGAGTCAAAAGTCAACATCCATTCTTCACCCGCTTGTCTTATCTCCTTCTCCGCCTTCTTCTGTTCCTTTTCAAGTTCTATGCTGTGCAGCGCGAGGGCGATGTCTTCGGCAACCTCTTTGATAAACCCTTGCTCTTCATCATCCGTGGTGGAATCGCGGGGGACAGAGAGGATCAACAGACCATAGACCTTTTTCGCGTGTTCCAAGCGAACGACCAGGCCCCCTCTGCCGCCATAACTCACGGACAAGGGGCAGTCGGCGCACGTGGAAGGAGGGTCGCCGATTACCACAACCTCCGATTGCGACAGTGCCTGCCGGGCGCAGTCGGGCAACTCGCCACGCTCCAGCCGCTCCAGCATTGGTAAGAACTCTTTGCCAAGACCGGCTTCAGCGGTTGTCACAAGCTCCCCGGTTTCTTCCAGTAGTAAGATCCAGGCATTATAGTACTCGCGGCTTTCAATGAGTATGTCGCAAGAGCCTTTAATCAGCTTGTCGCGGTCTTTTTCTTTGGTGATGAGCTGGTTGACGTTGCGGACGGCAAGAATCACCTTGTTGAGGTGTTTTATCCTTTCCTCCGCTCGCTTCCGCTCGGTGATCTCTTTTTCTAAGTCAATCATCTTGTTTTCGAGTTTATTTATCAGCCGCTCATTGTACTCCTTCAAGTAGACGGACTCGTCTTTTTCTACCAGGGTTTCATGAGGGGTCAGGAGGCCTTTTTTATGATTCTTTAATATTTGCTTTATTGCCTCCATAAAGGGCTTGTTTTCCATCTGCTTGACAAGAAACCTCTCAGCACCCAGGCTCAAACCGAACTCCTCGTCCTTCTTGTCTGTGTAGGTCGCGGTGTAGAACACGAAAGGTATATTTCTCAGCGTTTCATCGCTCTTACACTCCCTGCAAAGCTGGAAGCCATCCATCTTGGGCATGAGAACGTCTGAGATAATCATATCAATGGAATCCGTTTTCAACCTTTCCAGGGCTTCTATCCCGTTCTTGGCAGATGTCACTTCATAGCCGCTCCCTTCCAGCCTGGCTTCAAGCAACTCCAGGTTCACTTCCATGTCATCTACAATAAGGATTTTCATCCCGTTAGACCTCCATTATCCATTGCGGATTGCGGATTTCGGATTGCGGAGTGAGTCATTTTCGTTCTTTCCTTTTTCTTGCAGTCTTGATTGAAGTAACTGTAATAGCCAAAAGTTCATCAGCTTCTTTCATCAGAACTTCCAATTTTACTGGTTCCACTATTTCAGCTTCAATGAGTAATTCCATCCAATATAGCTATTCGTCCGCTTCTTCTTCCACAGTTCCCATCTTTGAAACAAAAACCGCAGTTGATTTTGCCCGGCATGCGGCGCGATAATTGGCCCCCACCGAGATGCCGGCACGTAATAACTGTCTACCAATCACCTCAGCAGTGCGCCCTCTGGGTAGCGATTCCACTAACCGAATAACACGAAGCGCAAATTGTTTCGTTCTTTGTTTCATCTCCTTTTTATCCATCATCAACTCCATTGAAATTGCATATTGAGAATGATTTTCTTTTCCTTTCTACTCCGCAATCCGAAATCGGAAATCGGATGGTCTGCATTCCTAAATCCGAATTCAAATCCCTCCGCAATCCCTGCCCGCCATCGCGAGCGCTCAGGCGAGGCGAGCGGGCGAAATCTGCAATCTGCAATCATTATGTTCCGCATTGCGACACTTTTCTTGAATCGCCACCACCTCATCCAGTCGCTCAAGGAAGGCATCAAGCACCTTTGGATCAAACTGCGTACCTCGTCCTTCACGCAGAATTTCGTACGCTTTTTCGTTGGAGAAGGCCTTCTTATATGGACGCTCGCTCGTGAGTGCGTCGAACACGTCGGCAACGGCTGTGATGCGTCCCATAAAGGGGATATCTTCGCCTTTCAGGCCTTTGGGATCCCGAACCATTCCATTTCTCATGGTGGCTTTGGGCGATGACCTCGCCGGCCTGCAACAGCTCAGAGGACGAGTCTATGAGTATACGAGAGCCCATGGTTGAGTGTTGCTTTATGATATTCCGCTCGTCTTTATCGAGTTTGCCCGGTTTGAGCAAGATTATATCCGGAATGCCGATCTTGCCCACATCGTGCATGGGGCTAGCATGGAGAATGAGCTCTACCTCCCCCGGGGGCAGGTGGAGTCCCCGGGCGATAATAGCGCAATAGTTGCTCATGCGATGAATGTGTGCAGCCGTGTCCTCGTCTTTGTATTCTGCGGCTATGGCCAGACGTTGGATGGTTTCCAGATGTGCCTGGAGGGTCCGGCGCTGGGCCTCGGCTGTTTCCTCAAGGGCCTTGCGAAGGGATGCGGTTCGCTTCTGAACCGTTTCTTCCAACATCGCCTGATGGCGCTTGATTCCATCCTGAGCCTCTTTCATCTTCAGGAGGCTTTCCATTCGTACTTGCAGTTCCGTCTTGTCAACCGGTTTGATAATGAAGTCGTTAGCTCCGGCTTGGACGGCGAGAAGGCGATCCTCTTTGCTCGTTAGAGCCGTCACCATGACAATGGGCAAGTCGCTGGTGTCCGGGTCCTGCCGGATTCGCCGAGCCACCTCAAATCCGTCCATTACAGGCATCATCACGTCCAGAAGCACTAAGTCAATGTCAAGCTTCAACTTGGCTATAGCCTCGACTCCGTCCTCGGCCATTTCCGGCTTATGTCTGAAAGATACTACCAGGTCCTCCAGCAACTCCCGGTTTAGCTTTTCATCATCCACAATGAGAATGCGTTTTGGTTGGTTCATTAATACATGCCTCCTTTTATGGACCCACGGCAGACTCAATGAAACGAGCCACCTCTTTTGGAAATTCCCTCGTGTCGATAGGCTTCGTGATATAGCCGGTACAGCCTGACACCAGCGCTTTTTCTTCGTCTCCCCTCATCGCGTGAGCCGTCATGGCAATGACGGGAATGTCTTTTGTCGTCGGGTTTTGTTTTAAATCTCCGGTTGCTCTCAGTCCATCCATGCCCGGCAAGCTTATGTCCATAAGAATAAGATCAGGTGATTCAGCCCTCGCCAACTCTATCCCCTCCTCAGCCGTCCCGGCCTGGATGACAACGTATCCTGATGCTTCCAGCAGGTCCGTTGCCAGTACCATGTTCATCGGATTGTCCTCGACAATCAGTATCTTCTCGCATGCCATTTCACATACTCCCCGGTTTTAGTTACTTAAAAGTGAATTTTACGCTTTTTATGGCAAAAAAATTCATTGGGACGGATAACTCATTGGGAAAAATAAATCCGAATATCGAATATCGAAATTCGAAACAATATCGAATCACCAAAATCCAAATGATCTAAACAACATCATGACTTGGATGAAGCCTAATTTCGCTATTGTTTTAGTCATTCGAACATTCGGATTTAGAATTTGTTTCGAGTTTCGGTTTTCGGATTTCGAATTTCCGAACAAGTTAAAGAACAATAAGCTAAAAACCTGTTTGGTTCCGGCTTGTCCGGGTCCCTTATATTCCACGCTTCGTCTTTCCAAGCCTCTCAAGCGCCTGAAGTAAGTCCTCCTTGCCCGAAGCCGACTTCAAGGCGATCGCCTGTACGTGACTGTTGAGTCGTTGTCGATCCTCTTCCGTCAGGTCCTTGCTGGTGTAAATCATGATCGGAATCTCCATAGCTTCAGGGTGCGCCCGCAATTGCTCCACCACGTCGAACCCGCTCACCTCAGGCATCATCAGGTCAAGAATAATGAGGTCGGGGTGCTTCTCAATGGCAAGATCTACGCCTTGTTGACCACCATATGCCTGAAGCACCGTGAATCCCTCGGCCTGGAGCATGTCGGTCAACAGTTCAACGGTCCGGGGCTCATCGTCAACCACGAGCACGGTCACGGCCTCGATCTTGCGCACGGCCTCTATGAGCTGCTCCTTGTTCACGGGCTTAACAAACCATTCAAGGGCTCCCATGCTGAAGCCCAACTGCCGGTTTTCCGTAATCGACACCACAATCACCGGTATGCCCCTGGTCCCAGGCAGTGATTTCAGCTCTGCCAGCACCTCCCAGCCGTCTTTCTCCGGTAGAATAATGTCCAGGGTGATCGCATAAGGTCTCAGTTCCCGCGCCATTTGAATCGCATGTTCTCCATCAAAGGCGTGAGCCACACCATAGCCTGCCTCGGACAGATAGTGACTGATCAGCTTACTCGCCTGGTGGTTGTCTTCCACCACCAGGACCAGGGGCCGGGAATCGTCCACGTCCGGTCGGGAAGGTAAAGGTTCTTCCGGCCCGGTGGAGACTTCGCTCTCCCTCTCCAAAGCCTCAACAGGAATCATAAAGGTGAAGGTGCTGCCTTTGCCCTCGCCTTCACTTTCCACCCAGATACGACCGCCGTGCAGCCCGACCAATCTGCGGGTCAGCGCCAGCCCCAGGCCGGTCCCCTGCTGCTGGCGGGCATACGTTGAGTCCAACTGCTCGAACTCGCCAAAGACTCGCTCCTGATCCTCAGGTTTGATGCCGATGCCTGAATCAGCTACGCTGACCTCGATTGCGGATTGGGGAATGCGGATTGCGGATTGATCTGAAACGATTCTTCCTTCCTTTTCCAATTCCGAAATCCCTGTCCCGTGAAGCGCGAAGCCTGCTTCACTGGGGCGAACTCCGAAATCCGAAATCAAATTCGCCTCCAGGCGAATAGAGCCGCTATCTGGCGTGAACTTGGCAGCATTGGAAAGCAGGTTGAACATAATCTGCTTGAGCTTTCGCTCATCCGCCGATATATCGAGATCCATTAGCTCTTGAGAGATGTGCGAGCCGAGCCTGATCCCGTGCTTCATTGTCTTTTCCTTGATCATGACGAGGCTGTTCTCAAGCAGACCCTTTATGTTCACCCTGGATAGTTCAAGTTCCATCTTGCCCGCTTCCACCTTGGAGAGGTCCAGGATGTCGTTGATGAGTTGGAGCAGGTGGCGGCCGCTTGTGAGCACATTGTTGACGTATTTTGCCTGTTTCTCATTCAGCTCCCCAAAGGTTTGATTGCCAAGTATTTCCGAAAAGCCGATAATAGCATTGAGCGGGGTACGCAGCTCATGGCTCATGGTGGCCAGAAAATAGCTTTTAGCCCTGGTAGCTGCTTCAGCATCTTCTCGCGCGGACTCCAGTTCCCGGGTACGTTCTTCCACCCTCTGTTCAAGTTTGTCATGAGCTTCATTCAAAGAATGAAATGTCTCAAACAATCGGTTCTGCATCACGTAAAAAGCACGGTCCAATGTCGCAAGCTCGTCTTCCCCTCCTATTCCTGCTGTTTCCGGCAGAAATTCAAGTTTGTTAAGATCAAACGAATCTATGGCCTGAGTCAACCGTATCAGCGGACTGGAAATAAAATGCCGGCATACCCAGTAAAGAAAGATCCATAAGAAAAAGATGAGAACTACGGCTCCGGCAATGATCAAAAAAATCCGGTATTTTATCCTTGTAAACACTGTCTCTGTATCGGAAAAGATGAAAACGTTTCCGATCAGTACCTTGTCGTTTTCATCTTCATTAAACAGCTGAAAGCTGTGGCTGAACATCTCCTGCTGCATCCTGTTTCCCTGATCCGTTAATGCGTCATTTTCCTTTCCATAATAATATTTAAGACCATCAACAGGGTCGATAATATAGCCGACACGTTTTATAACTTTTCCGTTATTCGGTTCTACTACCAGAATGCCGACGACCTCAGGAATCTGCAAAAGCCCCTCTATCAGCGAGTTGAAGTGCGGCATATCCAGCTTCCACAGTGCGTCAGACAAGGTCGTAGTGAAAGTTCTTTCGTAAATTTTCAGCTCACGGATGACTCCGTCCTTGGCACTCTGAAATGTTTCGGTCACCAGCCAGAATGTTACCAAAGACATAACAATAAGATAGAAAAGCATTGTGTAGCCAAAAATCTTGTGGCCGAGACGCTTGGTGTTCAATAATAGCATTGCCATTGCCCCACAGTAATCACATTATTTATACTCGTCAAAATCGTTGCTGGATCTCAGGGCGCGCAAACGAAGTACAGCCTTGGCGCCCGGAAGTCTCCATTTGGCGCCAGTTATCTCCATGCGATCTTTAACAAGATGCCGGCATGCCCCCTCTATGACTCCTGTGGCAATGGGGAACCCCAGGGAAAGGTAACGATCATAGTGAAGATAGGGCGACTTGTTGAGCAGGTAAGTTGCGCAAGTATCCACGGGTTTGCGTGCCTCTGAGCTGAGCTGTTTTCGTGTGGCGCTAAGGCGCATTCCTCCTGCCATCAGGCCGGCCTTCCCCTGAAGAACACCAAGGAGACGGTGTCGGACCCAGTTTTCAAGCTCCGGACCAGATTTGGGATGGAATGCTCTGCCGGCCTTCCACAGGTATTCGATGACATGGATGATATCGACGATGATCGTGACATCCACCCCTTTTCCGTCGGCGGTGATTACCAGCACCGGGCCCGTAGCGTCGTCTCCTCCGGGTTTGCATTGGCGCATAGCGTAAAAGTCGTCGAAGTCCTGGGCCGCTCGCTTCGCCAGCTCTTCAACCTGACGCTTGGGAATATGACCAGCCGTCGTCTTTGCGATTGTCTCCAGCGTCTCGTCGAAGGAGTTCTTTGCGGCTTCTTCGGCCACCAGGCGCCGAAGTTCGAGCGAATAGCGCTCAGGGGGAAGGTTGAGCTCTGCATCCAGCGGGTGAAGGCTATTGACACCTTCCTGCCCGTACCCCGCACGGCTCGCCTGAACGGTGCCAAACACTGTCTCGGCCTTCCGCTCCTGAAGCCTTACCCTTGGTCTCTCGACACCGTCGGCGCCACTGACGGGCTCATCGCACCGGCCGGGGCTGGCGGCTCTGTCCAGGTGTTCCTGCAGCAGGATGCGCATCAGCTCCTGCCCCCTCTTTTTAAGTTCACGTTCCAGTTCGCTAAGGTCCATCTCACAGCCTTTCCCGGAATTAAGCAGAGATACGATATTCTCGAAGTATCGCCGTCCCTGGCCATAGGGCTGTTCAAAGGACGACATTTCAAGCGCTACGACCATCGCCCTTTACCTCCCGTCCCTGAGCCAGCATGTGGCATTTTTTACCAGCGGATAGACCAGTATGGTTTTTACCCGGGTACCTTTGAGCTTATTGGCCCTGTCCATGCGCCCGCGACCGCTGGTCTGCCCCAGTTCTATCCAATTAGCCGCCCGATAACAACCCCCGTGAAACCGCTTCCGATCCACCAAGGTTTCTACAAGCAGGGGCTCTATCCCGTATTGCCGCTGCCAGTCGGATCTCAGCCGATGCAGCGTGCGGGAAAGCATCGCGCTGGCCAGATTGCGGATGGGCGCCAGTACCAAAAATCGGCTGTTATTTACCAGCTGCTGCAGGGCGGTCTCGCGTCTCGAGTCGTCCCAACCGATCCAGTTATTCCTTGCCTTCATCCGCCAGGCAGGGCTCGAAAACTGGAGGCATCCGACCACTTCGCGCCGGGGACGGCTGACGTGAATCAGATACTGCAGCCGCGCACCAAAGGGCGTTGCATATCCAAGGTAATGGTACCGGCTGACAAGATCCCTAAACAGATCCCGTTGTTCCCGGGTCTTTACCCGTTGCACCTCCAGTGGGGCAAATGCCTCCACGCTGCCGGTAAGTTCGCTATGAGCCTGCCCCTCTTCAGCGGGCGCAAGGAGCTTTCCGGGCTTGCGCGATCCACACGACCTTTTTTCCGGAAGCGTCAACACCCCCTGGCTCTCCAAGCGCTCCAAAAGGTCATTGCACTCCCGGGCCTTGAGTCCGCCACTCGGGCGCTTCCAATCCAGGAGTTCGCATACCGTATTGGCCAACTCCAGCCGGCTGATTGACATGAAAAATTTATAACCAAATGTTTTTATATGCTTTTCAGGTGGTCACAAAAGAGCCGCACCCAATTCATTTGTCGTATCTATTATAGATGTCCTTATACAACTTTGAATTTTTTACTCTGCTATAGCCGTACACAAATTTTTCGACAACTTTTGTGTCTGAATCCTTATTAAAGGCAAAGTAGAGATAGGTTTCCATTTTTTTAAGTTCCCAAACAGGTTCCACGCTATTAAAATCAAGTCCTAGCTTTTCCATTTGAAATTCTAAAGAGGAAGGATTAAAGGGAATTACTTTGGTTCTTCCAAGCATTAGCAATTTAATTGTTTGTTCATCAGAATTAACAACTATAAATTTAGAAAATCCCTCTGTTTTTAAATATTGATGCCGTACATCCTCACGCCAGACTGCTATACGGTACTTCTTGGCATCTTCCAATGTCTTTATATGAATCCTGTTATTTTTTTTTAATTTAAATAACTTAAATTTAATCTTGTACAGAGGACAACACCAATTAAAAAGTTTCTCTCTCGTAGCCGATCTGGATATGGAAAAAATCACTACATTTTTCTTTTTTAAAGCCATGGCATAAGCTCTTGCCCAAGGAAAAAATTTTATCTTGGTCTCTATGTTTGCTTCTTTCAGGATTGCACGCAAAATATCTATGGAATCTCCTCGCTGCGTACCATTTACTCTGTATTGGAAGGGTGCTTCATCTGTCGTGACAATAAGGAATGGAAATTCCTCAATTTCTCCTGCGTAAATTTTTGCAGAGTTTGAAAGTAATATCCAAACAGCCATCAGAATCAACAATTTTGTAGTATGTTCTCCTAAGAAAATAAACCGAATGCTACATTTTCGCATGATACTTCCTCTGGCTTTTTTTAGTTTTACGTTAGCTCACTGGTTAATTTCTGGCAATCAATTAACCAGTGAGCTAACGCCGGCGGATGAGCCGCGAGCACTTGGGTTATTGTTACCTTTTCTCTATCCCTTATGGAGATAGAATTATGTTAAAAAAATATATTTTCAGGGCACAGATTGGCACATATATTCACGAATCATTAAAAATGGTAAAATACGTGTTCACCCGTGTCCATTTTATTATCTGATCGTTGAATTAAAGCCAGCAGTTTGGAATTGAAAGGTTTAGTCAGGTATTCGTCAGCCCCCTTTTCGATGCACCGCACAACGCTCTTCATCTCATCGAGGGCTGAGATCATGATGACCGGAATGTGACGCATGGAGCTGTCGGCCTTCATATGTTTCAAAACCTCGAATCCATCCATTCTCGGCATCATCACGTCCAGAAGCACCAGGTCGATGTCCAGCTTCTTCATGGCCATGGCTTCCACTCCTTCCCGAGCCAATTCCATGTTCATGGGATTGTCTTCAACGATCAGTATCTTCTCGCCTGCCATTTCATATCCTCCCGTAATAAATTGAAGAATTTAAGAATTGAGGGATTGAGGGATTAAAACAAGAGTATGCCTTCAATTCTTCAATTCGCAATCCCTCAATCCTTCAATCCCTCAATCCGCAATCCTTAAATCTCTCTCTTCCGGTTTTTTTGGATTTAGGGGGCGTCCCGGAAATCCAACGCTTGCCCTATGGATGCCCTCTCCATCAGTTCTAAATAGTTATGTTTATTATAAGGAACCTCAAAGTACATTTCGCGAAGGTATTGATGTATTGTGTTATCAGGGGAAGCATAAAGCACCTTTTTTAAATTGGGGAAATAATAATAAGTTTCGATTCCGGACATACCATCTGCTGATGCATTCAAATCCGGCGGCAAGACAATTTTAAAGATTTTACTCTCCGCTTTATCCTTATCTGTGAAATCCTGCTTTGCAATTGACGAAAGCACATCGTTAAGTCTTTCCTCTGAATGGTTCCTTCTCAAAGCCTTCATGAGTTTGGTCATAGCCACTGTTTTGTTATATAACGCTCCCTCAGAACCCAAAGCATCCGAATGTTGCAAGAATTTTAAGAGAGAATATGCGTTATCGATAACGTCAGGTACAACGTTTGATACAATCGCGATATTGTTTTCATAATCCGTGGAATGATTATCCAGCCAGGTGCCGGCAATTTTTGAATCTCTTAACCTCGATGCAACTGGACTCACATACTTAAGGTATCGGTTGTGTCGGCCTTCCTGATTCGTCTGATAAGCTATTTTCAAAATACCTATAATATCCATTGGAAACAATTCAATCGCCTCAAGCTGATAGGCAAGAGCCAGGTCGTTGGTTTTAATATTCGTACTGTATTCGGCTTCTTGTCTATACAAATCAGCCAGCTCGTTGGCCCCGTATGCAGCTAAAAAGAAAGCGTTATCAGGAACTATTGCCAAAGGCTCTCTGGTATATTTTTGAAAAAATGAAAGGTATTTTAACAGCGGATTTTTTAAGTTGTTTTTATCTGAGGTTTTGATGAGAGCGCTATCGGTTTTGTAATATGAGGCTAACCTCATCAAGAGCTTAGCCGTGGAGTCCCATAACTGGTGCATGGCTTCAACATAGTCATCTTTTTTGTTAAAGCCTTCAGCTACAAATCCACCATCTTGAACCTCAGGCTTTGCAAGTTGATCATAGAGGGCAACTGAATCCTCAGCAAGCTTGCTCGCTTCTTTCGGCAAACTGTCAGAGAGTGATTTTTCAGCAAGTAAACTGTCTTTAGCAATAAGACGCCTGATTATGTAATTGTTAAAACCCATGTATTGGGTTAAAATTGTAGATCTGCCTTTACGGGTGCTTGCCCAGGATAAAGCCAGCTCATAAAATGTCCGAGCTGCGTTATACCTTGCAGTTACCAATTCCTCCGATTTTTCATCTTCAAAGTTATACTGGTTGGCAGTGGCTTCCACAAATGCAACTGCAAAATTTAAATTAGAATTGTCCGATTTAAGGCCATGCATGCGTTCGACAACGGGTTCGACCATATTTTTATATCCGTTCTCAATACTTAATTTATCTTTGACTGACATGATAATGACGCCCAAAGGGTAAAGATCGGGGATCTTGTTTTCGATAATACTCTTGGTGATGATTAAATGGACAATATTATCATAAAGATACGGCAAATCGGAGGCAAATTCCGACTTTGATATATCAGAGCCCAAAAGTATTTCCCTAAACTCGATCTTTAAAATAACATCCTGCCAAAGTCGAAATACACTGGCTATTAAAGCGTCCCGGTCTTTTTTTGCTGAATCGCTGTATGCCTGGAAGAGATAGTACCAGAAAGCAACATCCGGCAATTCCTTTTTGCCGGAAAGGACCGAAATGACTGAATTGGCGTTTTCAAGATATACTTCATTGCCCATAGCAAGGTACATGCAGAATTGCGCGATACCCAACCTGTAGTACTTTTTCCAGGGTTTGCCGACGACAAATGAATCCGGATTAATCAATGGGGTCTTTGTGGGTGCTGCTGTCAATTCCTGCGTCAGAAGCTCTTGGTATTCACTAAGGCTCTGCCTATACTCTTTTGATTTTTGGCTTAGTAGATCTTTTAAGTCTTTCCTGGGATACCAGCTGAATTTATATGCAACATCCAGGAGGCTGTCCCATCTGGCTGACGGCACTTTTGCATCCGATGCAAGTGGATAAGAGCAAAAGACCAGTAAAAAAAATATCGTAATTCTAAATACCTTCATAACTAAACTCCTTTATGCCTTAAATGATCGTAAGCAAAATTAAGAACCGAACACCTATCCGCTAGAAGCTTTCCTTTGGGGTTATAAATATCCACATGGATGGTGTAGCCGGATTCTGTGTATTTGAAGAAAAATATCATTCCGTTCACCAAGTATTTTGAGGGTCCATTTAAAAGCGTTGCCAATTTTGTCTTGAGATTAAACTCTTCTTCGGGATCCGCGCAGACTCTCAATTCCTTTAGGCTTATAATATGCGATGGATCTATTTCATTATTTGCAAACGCATCTGAAAGGTCGGGCGCCTTTGTCTCGCCGTTGGAGATATTCTGCATCGGACGTGATTCATTTGATGCAAAGGTTTTAAGGGGCAAAGGCGTAACTTTAAGAACTTCCTCTTTATTTTGAGATTTAAAAGATAATGCTGCAGTTCCGGTTTGGGGAAAAACAGGAGAATGTGAAACCGGGTCGTTTTTTTCGAACAAATATCGCACATTAGCTTTGCCTGGCTCAGGGAGAGAGATCTTTTCAGACCTGATCCGCTGATTCAGAGCTATCATATTTGATTCGGCCATTTTATCAGAAGTCGCTGACAGGTCTCGATTCAGGGTATCTTTCCTATATTTTATTCCGGAAGGGTTTGCTTGAGAAATAATTACAACCGAATCATCCGGTTTTTTGAAAATAGAGCCGGACATAGAATCCGGCATCTGTTTTTCAAGGTTCTCAACTTGGCTGATACTGTATTTTCTTTTACGAACAACAGGCTGCAAAATTTCAATTTCAGCAAATTTTGTTGTTTTTTTAAAAGATATTATTTTCCGGGCCGGCATTTTAGCGGCTTCAACATCTCTTTTTTTGATTACGGGTCGTAAGCGAATATCGGGTAATGGTTCCTCCGGGATCGGCTCTTGATTTTGAAAGGCAAGAAGCTTAGAATCGGGTTCGGGCTTTTCTTCAATTTTTTCCAGAATAAAGCTTTCCCTGACAATTTCTTGTTCTTCAGCGGGCGGCAATATTTCAGGAGGCGGAAGCGCTTTTTTTGTAGCTTCGATTATCCTGATCACCATATGGACCGGCTTGTACATTTTCTTTTCCGGAAAATCCGGAATTAGGCCTCCAGCCAGGAAAAGCGAAAAAATAAACAATAGAGAAAACAGGGTCGTCAGCGAGACATCAAACCACGGGAGATCGCGAATTAATAATTTCGAAAAAATCGATACAATACCCTGGGTTATAACCTTTCTGCGCCTGTCGGGGATAAGAATACGTAAAGTCTTTTTTCGTCTATCCGAAAAAATATCACGTTCGGATCTATTCTTGGGAATATTACATATACCCCACCCGTAAAGGCTTTCCTTGAAAATCATCATTTTTCCTGCAGGGCTTCAGGGTTTAAGGATTTCACAATTGTCCGGGTGGTTGCAAAACCCCAGACCCTGGCAATTGCGCCGGCTGCAAAGAGAAAATCCTGGCTTAATGACGTTTTCTCAGGAAGCAGCAGAGGGCGAATGTTAAGTCTCTTGAGCGATTCCAGTTCAACAATAAGATCATTTTGCTCAAGGTTTTTTGAAAACAGTTCCGTTGCCTTGTTTTCTTTTATTCCGACCTTGACAAGTTTAAAAGGAGTGGGATGGTCTTTTGATTTCGGGTACACATGTAATTCCCATGCCTCATCGGGCTGCTCAACAGGTGACAGATTCGGGTTCGACGGGACGACCGGAATATCCATTTCTGAAATGTGTACGGTTATGTTGTTAGAAGAGCTGGGTATCAGGCTCAAGCTGAATAAAAGCAATAACACAAGATCCGTAAAAGAAAATAACCAGGCCTGATTCGTTTTAATTTTCATCTGCCGTCCTGATATTGTTGTCGGGCTGTTTGATTGTATCTATGGCAACGACTGATAGGCCTTCATCAATCCGTTTGTGAGCCAGCGAATAAAAAACCTTTTTTAAGAATTCGAGAAATGTAAAACAAATCAAAGCAATAAATGTCGTGTATAACGCCGTGGCTATACCCGCAATTGTCAACTCGCTGTTCAGCGTTCCGGTATTGGTCAGAAAATGAATGACCAACCCGATGATGGTCCCGATAAATCCCAGCGGAGGCAGCAGGTTAGCCGTCATGCTGATTGGCTCAAGAAATTTCTCATTAAAATATCGCTCGCTGAATTGAAACGATGCATCTCTGATAAAAACATCCGGTGGTACGATTTGATTGGATGAAGCACTGTTTTCCTTTTCTTCTGAATAGTGCTTTTTTGCTTTTTCAAAAAAGGATGCCGCAATAAGAGAGAGCGGGGTTTTTATGTTGCTGTATAGATTCTGAGATGCCAGCATATTTTTTATCTTATTATTATCACAATATGCTAAAGCGCGAAGTGATTGAAACGCTTTTATCAGGGCAAGGCTGAAGGCAATGCCCAGGAGAAAATAAACAGATAACTGCAATATTCCGGAACCTGTATTTATTATGTAGGTCAGCGTCTTGATGATCGAGTTTGCCATGGATTCAAATAAATTTGTCTCAACCGGCATTGTGGCTCCCAAATTCTTATAATGTTAGTGGTTCAGTTTAGGTCAGTACCTTTTGCTTTGCCAATGTCGGCAAAGCAAAAAGTCTGTGTAGGTCTGTGTGGGTCGAGTGATCCCGCTATGCGCGGGAGAACGGGTGGCTAAGGGCCCTTGAATCCTTTCTCTTTCCCAAGCATTTCACTCGAATCCTTGAATCCTTGACCCCTTGAATCCTTTCCTTTCCCCATCTGCCTTTTCAAGTCTTTTATTCCTTCTGATAGAGTAATGTAGCCAATATCGGCCGAATCAATGCTCAAGCCTAACAGGAATTCATCCTGGCCGTACCGCCTGTCAATTTGGTGAATAAAACGCTCGGTCATTACATACTCTCCTACATCGGAATATATTAGCGCAGCGAGTAGATGAAGTTTTGCAATTTCGAATTTAGTCTTAAAATTTTCGCTCGCCGCAAAATCATCGATTACAGGTCTGACAAACATATTAATATATTTGCTTGCCTCTCTTCTTAATTCTTCTATTTTAAAGGACTTCGCATTTTTCCGGTTATCATTGGTTACCTTGCGGAATAACTTAAGTGTCTCTTTGGCATTTTCGATATAGGCATTTTTTTCTTTTATATCCACAATAGGTAATATAAGCGGATCCGGCAAACCGGCAGTACCATAATCTTTTTGCGAAGCAATGGTTACCAGCTCCTGCTCTGACTTGGATGAAACCGATCCGGTTTGTTTTTCCTCCAAAACCGGAGGGGTCTGGCTGCCGGTTGTTTTTAGCTTTTCATCAGAAATTTCTGTCGCTTCCAATTGATCTTGTGACCCGGAGAATGGGAGATTGACGTAAGCGCATCCAATAACAAAAACGGAAAACAGTATTGCAGATAGAAGGATTATTCCATTTGTTTTCATGATTGACTCCTAAATGATAAAGGGTTCCAGGGTTCCAGGGGGCCAGGGGGCCAGGGTTCAAGGATTCCAGGGGTCCAGGATTCAAGTGTTTGTTTTCTAAAGACTTCACTCGAATCCTCGAACCCTTTCTTTCCCCTAAACATTTCACTTGACCCCTTGAACCCTCGACTCCTTGAATCCTTTCTTTTTAATTCTTTAGCCTTTCACTCGAATCCTCGAACCCTTTCTTTCCCCTAAACATTTCACTTGACCCCTTGAACCCTCGACTCCTTGAATCCTTTCTTAATCCTTGACCCCCTGAATCCTTAGGATCACTCCAACTCTTTTAGAGGTGATCCATTAAATTTAATCCGGCTTTTTCCCCGTCACTACAATGATATCAAATATCGACGGCCAGCTTATCGGCTTCAGGACCGGCTTGCCGGAAAGGCTGTCGGCAAGACGCCTGGCTTCATTTTGAAAATTGAGCGCATAAAACACGATATTTTGCGTGGAACTTGACCGAGGGGCCATTTCTATATGATCTACCTTATAGCCCAGATTCTTGAGCTCATTTGCCATTGCCCTGGCGGAATTAATATCGCCGTCTCCGCTGAGCACCTTTATGTACATGTATATTTTTTTCTTGTCCCCTGACAAGGACGTGGCCTTATCTGTTTCAGCCGGCTTTTTTCCCGTCACTACAATGATGTCAAACATCGACGGCAAGCGTAACGGCTTCAAGGCCGGCTTGTCGGCAAGGCTGTTGGCAAGACGCTTGGCTTCGTTTTGAAAGTTGGGTGCATAATACACGGTATTTTGCATAAAATTTGGCTGAAGGGCCATTTCTATATGAGCTACCTTATAGCCCAGATTCTCGAGCTCATTTGCCATTGCCCTGGCGGAATTAATATCGCCGTCTCCGCTGAGCACCTTTATGCCTATTTTTTGTTTATCCTTGGGCACCGGCTTGATCTTGTCTATTTCGAGAAATTTATGTTTCACGGGCGTGTCTTCACCCTCATCTTCCAAATCGAGCACCTTTATGCCTATTTTTTGTTTATCCTTGGGCACCGGCTTGAGCTTGTCTATTTCGAGAAATTTATGTTTATCGAGCGTGCCTGCACCCTCATCTTTCAAGAATTTTTCGGCCTGCTCTTTTTGCCTTTCCTTTATCCTCTTTGCGGCCCGCTTTTTTTCTTTTGCGGATCTGTCAAAAAACATAGCCGTTATCCTGATATACGGGCCATGTGAAGTGTAATCCAGATGAGTCAGGTCATCATTAAACTCGGTAAAGTTATAGCCGACACCGATCTGGAAATAATCACCTATGTTTCGAGACGCCTCAAACAGGGCTCCGTGCTTTTGGTCTTCGGCCTGTTTCTGGGCCAGGAGCCTGTATTCTCCTGCCACTTCCCAATCCTGGTTTATCCTGTAACCTAGCCTGTTGATCCAGAGCCAGGTGGAGGTCTCGGTAAAATCAAAACCGGTTACTTTCTCTTCACCCATCTTGTAAGCCAGCTTTTCCGACAGCTGCCACTTATCACTCAAATCAATTACTGCCTCACCGGCCAATACGTGCGCCTTTTCAGCTTCAATATCATTGATGTCGCTTTGCGAAGCGGGCGCATCATCTTCCAGATAGGTATATTTGGCCAATAGATTCAGCCAATCAACATCAATTGGTCTGTAGGCAGCGCCAAGTGATAATTCCTTATACTGTGCCTCGGTTGTGTCGGTCGTTGTGTTTTTGGTCTGGGACAGGTTTGCCTTGGCAAAAAGGGTCGTATTGGGAGTAACCTTTCCTTCAATCGCGTTGTAGAGCAGGTACTGTCGTTTGTCTTCAACCCCGTTATCAAATCTAAGTTCCAGCTTGCTTGACGCCTTCAGCCTGATGTCATCCGTGTCCTCATCTCTATCCACAAAACCAAAACCAAGACTGCCGGCGTACCTTGAGGCATCGGTGCCGTCATGATACCGGACCGCACCCTTCTCAAAAGTGCCGAAAGCAGCCCACCTGTCATTAATGTCCCCTGATAACCCGAAGATATTGGAGTTGGAGCTTTCATTCGAGCTTTCCGAATGCTGCCGGGTAAATGTCCCTTCCAGGCTCCTGCCGTCCTTTTCCCGAACCAGACCGGTGGTTGCACCGTAAGTTCGTGTATCTCTCGAGGAGGCAAAGGTCGCATCTCCGGTTAACCCCCATATATCGTTTAGCTTTTTCTTCGAGCCTAAGGCAAGTGAATGGGTCTTGCCGTTGCCCGTTGAACCGGTTAACTGTGAATCGCTTATCAGTGAATCGGTCGGCGCCTCGGTTCCGTCAGTTAATGCATAGGTGCCGTGGACCTCGGTCTTCTCGTCTATCCTGGCGCTGGCGCTTAAAGATGCCGCATCACCGGTCTCTCCTGTTTTATAATTGGCCTTTGTATAATCAGCGGAAAGGGTAAAGCTATCCTTTACGCCGGCGGTTGCCCCTACGCTGGTGGCATTGCCCTTGGTACCCACTGTCTCTGCACCCCGCAAAGACAGCCAGTCAAAAACTTCTACTTCCATACCTGCCGTGGTTTGGTCATTGTCCTCTCCCTTAAGAGTTGCCTGCTGTCTCAGGAAGACGTCTATGTTGTCGGTTAGTTTATAATCCGCTTTTACTGCCAATACATCCTCTTCGGTATTAGTCTCAGAATCAAACTCCTCCTTACGTTCGGTTACTTCTTGATGACGTATCTCAGCAGTTAATTTCAATTTATCCGTAGCCATATCGTGGGTAATTTGAGCCGAGGTGGTCTCGGTCTTGGTCGCCCCCACCTGGAGCTGGGTTTGGGGATTGCCGTCGTCTAGGAGTTCCTGGATGTCATGGGATGCGGTCAGGCTCGTCTTTTCCGTTGGGTCGTAAGTTGCACCAAAACCGGTGAGCTCCTTGCCCTGCTGTGAACTTGTGCCCGAAGTTGAAAAGCCTTTCTCTATCTTCTTGTAATAGGCCGAAAGACCCAGTTTATCGCCGAACAGATGGGCATCGCCTTTTACCCCGTAGGCCTTGCCTTTGGCATTTTGATCCGTGGCAAGCTCGGTGAACGACAGCCCCCCGTCTGTTGAGATAAAGCTGCCCGTGGCCTCGGATTCGCTTTCAGCATACTCGGCGGTTATCTGTATGTCTTTGCCCAGATGGATCGTTGCATCTGCTCCCTTTAATTCGTAGTCGTTCTCTGCCTGCTCCTCTTTGACATAGGTTCCTCCGACACTTACGTAATCGGTTATCGACTTTTGGACGCGTCCGCCAACCGTTCCTTCATCGTATTCATCCTTTACCTCGTATTCATAGTCCACGACCACATAAACAGGATTACCATCAAGGAGGTGAGTTGATATAATGGAGCTTGATTCGGATATCTGGGAAATGGGCCCCCAGAAGATAATTCTTCCATTGGCATAATCTATCTCATAATCAGCCCCCTCCTTCATCTCATCTTCAGCCAGGACCAGGCCCGTGATTTTATCCCTGACTTCGATTCTTACCTTATCGGAACCCTCGATCACATCCTTGTGTTTGAGGTAATAGAGGGAGCCGCCGGTTCCGCTAAACTCATTGTGGGCGGCCTTCTGCTGAGCACTGGCCTTGAAGAGAACCAGCTTTGCATTCGGCTCACCGAACCTGGTAGCGGCGACCGTTTCAAGATGCACCTTTCCGCCGTAAAGCGAACGGCTGAACTGGGCG
>SDBT01003774.1_pt1 | contig 26060 bp, 46 predicted proteins | sample 2277101 | NCBI WGS metagenome assembly SDBT01 (sample SAMN10404973, study PRJNA504765) | marine sediment metagenome | isolation source: marine sediment core GS10_PC15, 103 cmbsf | place: Arctic Ocean: Southern Knipovich Ridge | collected 2010 | reverse complement strand
TAAACTTTTTCTATAAAAATTTTGTAGTAGAAAAAAAATTAATAATTTCTAGAGGTTAATATTTCATCACCAAACCTTTCAAAAATATAAGGGTCCAAATTACTATGCATTTCACAAGACATGTGAACTACCCACCATTAAAATGATGGGCTTCTCTAAAAGTTCCTAAGAACAATTAGATATTTTTTCTTGCTTCCTTCCATATTTCAGGTTTCTCACAGACACTTTCAAATCCTTTTCAGAATCCAAAGAGGTGTCCACTCCACAAAGGTTAGTTCCTAACCTACAAGTTTTTTTAATATTGATAGAAGCGTTTAAATCTCTATCAATGATCAAACCACATTTAGAACATTCATAAGTTCTATCTGATAGTTTAAGTTCCTTGTTGATATTTCCACAACCACTACATTTTTTACTAGTTGGTTCAAATCTATCACAAGCCCATACTTGACAACCAGCACTTTCAGCCTTGTAAATCAAATATTTATTTATGAATGTAGCCCAACCTGATTTTTGAAAATTAACAGCAGAATAATATCCCATCATCATCCCCTTGATACTAAGAGTTTCTATTCCAATAACTTTACAATCCTTAACTAACTTTACTGATATTTGATGATAGAAATTATGTTTTTGATTATTTAATCTCCAATACCTCTTTTGTAATAATTTTCTAGCCTTGAATCTATTTTTACTTCCTTTCTTTTTTCTTGACATATTTCTATTACATTTCTTCAACTTACTTAAAGAAACATCAATCTCTTTTGGCATTTCCATAATTATTTTATCACTTCTAATTCCAAATTTAGAAGGAGACATATCAATACCAACAACTTTTCTACCACATTTATTTTTAATAACAGCATCGGTTTGAAAAATAACATACCAATTATCAACTTCTTTTTTGATAATTAATTGTTTAATATCTCCTTCAACTTTTCTATGTAAAATCATTTTAATATTTCCAATCTTTGAAAGATATAATGAATTATTTTTACTTTTTTTGAGAATCTTAAAACCACTTTGTTTGTAAACAAATGTCTTTTTCCAACCCTTTCCCTTATATCTTAATCTTCCAACCTTCTTTCCTTTTTTCTTTAATGATGAAAGTACAGAAAGATTATCATGTATTTTTTCACATTCAACTTGAAGAGAAGTAGAATAGATTTTATTTTTAAAATCTTCATTAACTACTTTTAAATCTCTAAGATAATTTTTCATCTCCCCTTCATTAAAACCTTCTGAAGTTGATGAGAATAATGAAAGAAGATAATTATAAGTTTGCCTTGAAATATCTAATGCTAAATCTAATTTATCTTCTTGTTCTTTATTTGGGAATAATTTAAATTTATATGATTTCATTTTATTCCTCAATAACAATTGGATTCCCTTTTTTATCAAATAATGGTGATTCTATTAGTGAGTAATATCTTTTTAAATTTTCAATTAACATCTCTTGAAGGCTTACCATTCCAAAATTTATTCTATCTATTTTTAATTTTTTGTTTAATCCTTCTGGTAAATCTACTTGTATTTTCATAATATACCTAATATCTGGAAGTATTTAAATGTTTTGGTTTAAACTAAGAAATTCATCCAACCATTAAAATGGCAGGTTTTCTTCCCTCAAACAATGAGAATTATAATCCTGCAATTTCAAAAAATACATCTTTATTAAATCCACAATTAGTAAAATCATCGTCGACAAAAGATTCAATAACTATTCCATTAACTAAACAATTAATATCTGCTCTTGCCCTTGCTTCAACAACTACAAAATCCATACTTTGAAAAGTTCCACCAAGAGATTCACAAATAACCCTTGCTCGAGCATTTAAACAATCTTGATCGTTTGTAAAAGTAGTTTCTTGATTAAATATTAAAATAACAAAGAAGGTTATAATTGCTAAGATGATTAAAGTAATTACAATAGTTCTGATTCTTGATACTTTTTTGCCTTGAGATGATTTTTTACTAAGACATTTTTTTCCGCTTCTTATTTGATTTTTATTACATTGAACCATAGTTGATTTAATTAAAGGTTGTATTTAAGTTTTTTCTATAAAAATTTTGTAGTTAGATTAAAGCGATAAACAAAACAAATGTAATTACTGAGAAACTAAAAGCCAATAAGTTCAATCCAAAATGAAATACAAACGCAAAAATCATGTTCGATTTTGTTATATCTTTTTTTCTTAATAACCATGCCATTGTTACAAAATTAAATACAAATGCTGTTATGAATGCAGAGATATTATTTATAAACGCAGTGAATCCTTCAGAACCACTTAAAAAATAGAATCCTGCTAGATAAGATCCTAGATGAAATCCCGCAAAAAGTATGCTAACCAATGTAATCCATACCCACTTAAATCTAGAATCAAAATTACGAAAGAAGGCAAAAATTGCACCTAGAAACAAAATGCTCTCCCCGAGTGGGCTCACTATAAGAACGAAGAAACTTTGCAATGTGGTGCCTATACTAGCTGGAATTATTGGATATGCTAATGTAAAGAATGGAACAAAACTTGTTACAATAAAAAATCCAACAGTAAATAAAATTCCCCAACCAACTGAAATTAGACTACCAATACTAAAAAATTTAGGTATACCAATTAAATCATCTTGATATTCTCCAGTACTATAAATAAAAAATGCTATCCCTATAAATATTAAATTAATAGCTGCCGCAATCCTTGCATCTGGAACAATTACAAAAATAAAAGCCAAAATTATGGCTAATCCAATAATTATAAATCTTATGTTCCTATTTCTAGGCTCAATTAAACTCCGACCTACTCTCTGAGCAACCCTAACACATTTATCACCCACACGTCTGAATCCTTGTTTACATTTGTTTGCCATTTTTTAAATTTATTTAAAGAAACACCAAGTTGAAAAAGGAGATTATTGAACCATCTCCAAATCCAACAGTCGAATAACGGTTTCACTTAAAAATTGTTTTAGGTTCTTCCACAATTCTTAGATACTTCCGTAATAGATTAGGGAAAGAAGTAAAGGTTAATCAAACCTAACGACTAGGACTTCTTTCTTTAGGATTTCTCCACGACCTAAAGCCTATATTTCTTAAGTATTTATAGTTTATAAACTTTTCTATACAACCTCCACTTTAGTAAATTGTTTTAATGGTTTAAAATCTTTTTTGTTACTTGTAATAAATCTTTTGGAATTTGACTTAATTGCACTTCCAAAATGTCTAACATCATTCTGATTACTCTTACTTAAATTATTTTTTAGTTTTCTATCTTTACAAAAGTTTTTATAGAATCTTGAATTTTTATCAAATTTTTTACAAGCCCGATTATAAACATTTTCTCCTTCTTTTTGCCCATTAATTTCCTTTATTTCAATTTGTTTAAGATTCTTAGATGTTAAAATCGCACCCATAGATGCCTCATGCATTCCAATATCATCAAGCAAGGTATCTCTATCTATCACACATTTATCTACTTTTTTTAATTTATCTCCAGAATCCTTCACTTTAAATCCTTTTATATCTCTAAACCTATCAACTCCCTCTTCTCCAAAATTCTTTCTAAGATCATCCCTGTTAACAAACGCCGTCAAAATATTTGTATCGCAATATGCCATTATACTTTTTCCCTTTTACATTTTGCCATCTCATGATACCACCTTAACAACTACCCAAAGTGCTATTAATAAACCAAATAGAATAACCCCCGACCAAAACAAGAACCAAACCACCACAGCCAAAATTAATCCAATTATCAAAGCAACTAAGAAAGCAATACCTTTATTTTCAATCTTTAATTGTTTTGAAGTTTGGAAAAGGTTGAAGGCAAAGAGAGTAGCAAAAATTAGAATAATAGGTACTAAAAATATTTTAATAAAAGACCCTCCGCAAGTTACATTATTTTGAGGGGGAAGTCTTTTTGCCTGACATTGTTTTGATTCAATAAAACTACCAAACAACTTTGACATTGCAAACTCTTGGCAACTTCCACATCTATTTTCAGTATCTCCAGGGTCTTCCTTATCTCTACATTCTGCACCACCAACTATTTCCTTACATATTTCGTCTGCTTTACAAATTTTTATTATTTCAAATCCTGTCCCTTGAGAATTACATTTTTTAACAACTTGGAGATTATTCTGAACACCACAAGCAAATTCAGGTGGAGGACATTCTCTTCGTTGAGTTAGTTCTGTTCTAAAAGTTTCAGTTTTAATTTCATTGGTTGTTGATTCTTTAACTTCAACTGTACAAGAGCCAGTTAATATTGCTTGATTAGAGATACTAGACCCTATTATTTCAAAAGTTAATGTTTCTTCTTCATCAGGTTCTAATATTGAACCTTGAGGTTGAGTGTTGGAACTAAATCCATTAGTACATTGGATAACTCTTGTTGTAAATCCTCCTATCCCCTTACCAACATTTTTAATAGTTACTTCAAAACTTCCAGCACTTCCTTCTGTAAATTTAATCAACTTATCTGAAGATAATATCAATGGAACTCCATTTGGTATATCTAATTCTAAATAGTCTGCATCTATAATTAATCTAAATTGAGGAAATACTATCTGCCTTCCAAGGTCTACTTCTATTTTTCCACTAGATATTCTTGAGTCAAGAACCGTAAAACTTCCAAAAGCACTACTAGATATTATCGCATTATTAGCTTGATTTCTAGCAGTAGTTTCTAGTCTAGATTCTGTAAGTACATCTGTAGCCCATTTAAGTATATCATCTAATAAAACACTCTCAACATAATTTTTATAACTATCATAGTTTCCTTGATTAACAACTCTCCATCCACTAGAAAAGCTATTAGAGTGTAATGGAATATTATTTTGAGTTAAAGGGCAACTCTCTCCTGTTCCTGCTAACCCTTGCCATTGAACAAATACCCTATCACCTATAGGGGAGGATCTTCCTTCACCTATCTCAGAATTAGTTATCGTAGCTGTTTGGGATTGTTTACCAGAAGCTTGAACTGTCCAATCAGTTTCTGCTAATATAAATGGGTTAATAAATTCTCCAACAGTTCCTAATTTCGTAGAATCTTTAACACAATAAATTTTATGAGTTAGGGGTGTAATGAAACTAAATTTAACCCTAGTTGTACCAATTCTAAATTTAGAACATTCCCTATCTGCTTTTGCATCTAATTCATCTCCATTCCAAATCCAATCTGAAAAAGAGATTGGGACATAAATACGAACATCTGGATTTGTAGAGAAATCTTCTCTTAAAGACCATTGACAAGAAGAGGGTTTAGTATCAGCAGATATACTCAGAGATTGTTTAGACCGAACTCCATCCGTATCTTCAAAATCATCTGGAGTAAAAAAAGCGTTTATTCTATCTGTAGTGAAATCATCAGAGACAAAATCAACAACCCATGCTTCATCAAATCCGAAGAAATCTGACCTTATTCTTGCCTCAGATAATCCTCCTACGGCTGAAGAAACAAAACTAATTAAGAAAATTGAAATTAGAAAAAATGTTAATATTAATAAATTCTTTTTTACTTTCATTTTATTACGCATCTCCCATTTAAACAATTTATCTGAAGATTATTCTCCTCCAAAAACCCTGAAGGCATTCCTTGTTCATTTAAAAAATCAATACATCCTTGTTCAGTCTCACAGAAGTCTAAAACATCTTCTTGTAAAACTTGTGGAGCTATTGATAATGTTTGACCATCTTCTCCACCACCAATATCCATCAAATTTAACACAACAATTGCTAGAACAACAACTATAAAAACAGATATTCCAATAATCCAATTTCTTCTCTGTTTTTTCGACAATACCATATTATTTTAGGATTTTAACACTTATAAACATTTTCTATAAAATTTTTGTAGTTGGAATTTCTCTAACACATTTTATGAATCTTTTATTTACCTCTTTTTCTATTTGTTTTTCAAAATTATTTAATGATTTTAATATTTTTTCAAAGAATTTTATTTCCCTTTTTAAGTCTGTTAAGAATTTTTTATTTAGAATTTTTCTGTTATTAATTAATTTTTGTATTTGATTTCTTTTTAATGCTGGTCTTTTTCTTTTGTCGTTACCATTTTTTAATCTTCTTTCGTCTAAATATCCATGATGATTTTTACAAAGGATAACCAAGTTAAGTGGATGGTTTCTAAAAAATTTTAAAGATTTAATTAAATTCTTTTTATTAAAAAACTTTTTCTCAATTATGTGACACTTTTCTAAAGCAATTCCATTTCGTTCTCGACAAAATAAACATTTATCTATTGGTTGTTTATATTTATCTGAAAACTTTTTTAATGTTATAGATTCAAATTTTCTTTTTAATAAAGTGAGGTTAACTGACTTTTCTAATTTTATTAAAATAGAATGATCTAAATTAAATTCCTGAATCTTTCCATAAACTAATTCATTAAATTTTTCAAAACAAATTAAACTAATAGAATTTAATTTAACTAAATTTTCTATAACTCTTTTATCAAAACAAGAATAGATCCTTTCATTAGAGAAATCTGTTTTCTTAGGCAGAGACTTTATTGACATTTAAATCCTCCTCAACTAATTTTTCAATATAATCACTTATATAAATATCCTTGTTCACGCAATGCTTTTTAATTTTTTTCCAAATGTCACTATCAATCTTTAAACTTTTAGTTATTCTTGTCATAGTAATATATACTACTATATTACTTATAAACCTTTCGGTTTTCTGTTAGAGTGTGAAAAAAAAGAAAAAAAAGAAAAAAATTAAATCCTAACTATGCCGACCAAAATCCAGTAGCTGTTGGAGAATTTCCAGCAGTTCTAGAAGTATCTTGGTTCAAGAACTTTTCAGTATCTAAAGCAATATCACCAGCATCAGTAACATAATAATCAGCAGGTATAAATGCAAACTTATAAAAAGTGTCCAAATTAGCACCACCAACTATTGCTGTTGCACCATTTAAGAATTGACAGTTAAACTTGTTAACATTTCCAGTTCCATCATCCATTCCAGGACCATAAGCCCACATCTTGAATGTACTTCCTAAGTTAGCAATAGTATACGTTACATGATAAGGATTGCTATTCAATAACAAAGCTCCTGTACAAGTAACTGAAGGTATTGAAGAATTATATTCTGCAACAACAACTCCACCAAAAGGTCCAGCAGACTTTTTAGCAGTACCTTGATACGAAACCTCTATATTAGCCTGAGCATTTGCGCCCATAGAAATATTAGATGCTCCATCAGTAGTAGCAGCCCTTCCAACTTGATCGTATAGAGTTATAGTAGCACTAGCATTATTATATCCTTCAACCTCAACAAGGTTTACTTCACCAGCAGCCCTTGGAATTAAGGCTGGTTTGATATAATACGTTGCATTATCTACCCAATAACTTATACTTTTACCTTCAATAACATTTGTCTGTGCAGTAGTTGTATACTTACCATCATTTAATTGATAGTATTGAGTACCAGCAATTGCAGTTGTAGCAGAAAACTTATCTACAGCAGAGTAAGCAGCAGTTGGTTGGAAAGTTGTTACACTTGTACCAACAACAGCACCTGCTCCAGTTCCTGTAGCAACAGTTAACTGTCCACTAGGCGTAGTTACTGATAAAAAACTAAGTCCAGTAACTTCAGATAGTTGATCCGTACCTGAAACAAGAAATAATGCTAATCCTATAAATAAGAAACCAAAGAAAACTGTCCAAAATTTCTTACCGCCTTTTTTTTGGAAAGTAGATTTCTGAAATCCAACTATAACCATAAAAAGACCTCCAACAAATATCGCTAATGCTATAATCCATAAAATAATATTCATGTCTAAAGCCATTTTTTATTTCAAAATTTTTTGTCCTCCCTTATAAGTAGGGTTCCATCAATTTTCTTTATTATAAGAAGCCAACACATCACGCTATTGAACAGCCTCAGCTTTCAACTCACTTCAGTCGCTGTATCTTATTTCAAATTACTAATCGATGAGGAGTTTAGGTCCCCTTTACCCAATCAACTCCATGAATATGAATTATCTATTTGTTGCCCACCAAATTAACCAAATTATTAATATAACTGCAATAATTCCTAAAATCCACCAAATTAAATTATTATTTCCATCATCTCCAAATAATGTAAATCCACCATCTTCTCCAACAACAACTCCCCCTGGAAGCCCACCATTATTTGCAGGGATTGTTACAGAAACACAAGATTGAGTTGATTGAGTGGTATTAGTCTCATCTGAAGCAGTTTGAGTCCAACACCAATTTCCATTTTCTAGATTAGTGAATGCCTTTGTAAATGAACAAGTTGCTCCACTATGTGTGGAAGATCCAGTTATAAAATCTGCACCAACGCTTTGACCATTACGATTTATAATATGTGTACAGGAAGTTGTTTCAGAACCATTAACTGTTTGGCTAAAGGTTTGTGTTCCAGCCGAAGATATTGAAGCTAAATCTTCAGGAGAAGCACTTGAAGGAATAGTGGGAACAGTATTATCAATAGTTATTCCAGACCTTGTTTGATTAACATAATGAGTACCATTAAATAACTGGCATTTGAAAGTATAATCATTTCCATCTTCTAAAGGTATTGTATCAACAGTCCCTGTATAATGAGTAGTATTCCCATCAGAAGCATTTGCTATTGGACCTGCAATACGATCTTCAGAAGTATTTATAGTCAATCCAGCAGATTGAATCCAAACAAAAACATCAGTCCAATTTTGGTCATTAAATCCATAACTTATTGTACAATTAAAATTAGCAGAGGCTCCAGTTAATCTTGCACCATCACCAGGAGTAACAATTGTTATATTATCTGAAACTAATGGGACAGCACTAACAAATCCAAAACTAAGAACTATAAATGCAAATAATAACATCCCTAAAAATAATCTTTTATCTCGTTTCATTTTGTATAGTTTAAATAGATATTTGAGGTTTATAAACTTTTTCTATAAAAATTTTGTAGTTGGAATTTCATATTCTAATCAAAATAGCTTTTCCGTAACCATCTGGAAATTTATGTTTGACGATTCCGAAATTATTTAAATGTAAATTATAAGTTTGTTTTCCATCGCTATCCTCATCTATGAAAAATATTTCATCTCTAAATACATATAAGTTTAATCTTGCTTTTAGTCTTCTATAAACTTTGTTAGTGTCTTTCTCATTAATTTGTTTAGCATATTCTTTTGACATCTCCCAAGTATTTACAGATTCTTTTTTTTTGTAAGTCTCATGAATTGAAGTCAAAATAAAAATATCAAATTTATCTATCATTTTTTTTGAATGGATTTTTAAAATTTATTAAACAATAAGGGCAGTTAATATAATTTTGAGTTAATTCTTTTTTCAAATTATCAGAATCCAAAATTATCTTACCACACTCTTTATTCGGGCATATTAGCTTTGGCATAAGATGTATGCGTTTCAGATTGGAGAAACACCCTCTAGATTTACATACTTCTTGGCTTTTGATTCTATCATCGCTTTTGGCTCACAGAAAGAAAACCCAACAGCTCTATTTATGGGAGCTGAATCTTGAAAAGACATGCCTTCCAAGAATTTTTTTCCTATATTCACAGCACCAACATGGTCTGAGTTTGCTTCATATCCACAATGTTTACATTTGTAGTCATGCTTCTTTCTTTTGTTTGTGCTAAGACACTTAGGACAAACCTGACTTGTGTATTGTGGTTGAATGTAAACTACAGGGATATTAGACCAAACTGCTTTGTATTCTATCATATTTTGTAATTTTCTAAAAGCCCAAGTTTGATGGATATACCTTTGTTTCTTCCTTACTTTTGTTTGTTGGATTATGTAAGTTAGGTCTTCCATTACAATAATGGGATTCTTCTGTAATTTTGCATTTTCAACAATCCAAGAACTAATTTGATTATTTATGTAATTGAAATATCTTTGTTCTTTTCCTTTTATGGCTTTTAACATCTTTTTGTTATCTCTGCTTTGGTATAAAGTTTTAATTTGATTAAAATGTTTTTTCTTTGATATTGCCATTTTTCCATTAAAGAATTTTGATTTCCCATTTATGTTAATAACTGCTAAGTTGTTAATTCCAACATCAATTCCAATTGGATTGTATTTCTTTTTTTGTTTAAACTTTACTTCCTTATTTAGAACAATATGAATAAAATATTCTTTTCCTTTTTTAACTAAATCTACTGAGCCTCTTTTATATTTCTCATCTATTAAATCATTAAGATAACCTTTTTGCCAATCTGAATTTACAATTAAGGGAATATAAATTCTTTTTCTTTTAGCAACTAAAATAGAAGCCCAAAATTGAAAGTTCTTATTTTCAGTTTTCATAACATTAAAAGTAATATTATCGTATCTTATTCTTAATGCCCTTGGCTCTGGTTTTGGAATGTTCTTGTTTAATCTTCTTTTATTTGATTTCCAACTTCTTATTATCTCACTTGCTTTATTTCTTGCTTGGTGAACGATACATGCTGGAAGATTATAAATTTCTCTAATTGATGCGTAACCTAAATGATGTAGGTTTGTATTTGAAGTTGTTTTATTTATCAAACTTAACTCCATAAAATCTTTAGTTGCATTTAATGAGTTGATTAAAGCCAAATCTATTAATTCTTTTTTCCCTTTTCTTAATTCTCCTACTTTAAACTTTATTGTTTTTTGGACTTGCATTATAAAACTTCTACTAATCTATTGGTTAGATTTTGCATTTTCACCTTTTTTTAATTTAATTTTACAAGTTTTTATGGCTTGTTTTTTTGTTAAACCTTCTGACATTTCTCGATTTACACATTTTTTAAATGGTTTTCTACGACTCATTCTTCTCCTCCAAAGATTCAGGAGAAACTCCATTTTCTCTAGCAAAAATAGCCCTATCCTCTTTTGTACATTTACCTTTAGAAGTCATGCCAATTATTCTCCCATTTCCATCTCTCTTAACTTTAATCTCACAATTATCATTTTCTCTTTTTGGTTGATTTGGTCTCTCCTGTATTGGTTGTGGTATATTCTTGTTTCTATTTTTAAAAAATCCCATTATTTTTTACCTCCTTGTTGATGAATTAATACAAACATAGATTCATAATCAGCAGATTCATTAAAACAATCTTCCGCCTTTTTTTTATCCCCTCTTTCTAAAAATCTGTTTCCTAATTCTTTAGTTGCCATTGCACAAGCCATAATATGTTTCATAAAACAATAAGACTGACCCTGTCCTTCTGGAGCAAATATATAAAGATAGTTACTACGATTTTCTCTAATCATTTTTGCTAGTTCTAACCATTTCTCATTTTTGGTGGTTGAGAATGACATTAAACAATGATGTTCCGCACTTATAGCATTTTGTAGGTAGAACATTGCATCTGATAAAAACGCTACATCTTTTCCATCTTCTTCCATTTTAACATCCACTCCTTATTCCAATTTTTTTACAAACATCATCAAATTTATTTCTTATTGAATCTAATGAACTTCTTATTCCACCATCATTATATCCACCATCACTATTCATCGTCGATAATTTAATTATAATTACCAAGGTTACCAAGCCCCCAATTATTCCTAATATCAGTTTCCACATTTCACAATCCTCTCTTACAAGATTTAACTTTTTTGTCAACTATTCTATTAACTCTTTTTTCATCTTCATCCATTATACTAATGTCTCCAGTAAAAGCAGGTTTACATCCAGTACTAGGGTCTGCACTAACTCCAAACTCTGTTCCAGTGGATATCTTCTCACCTTGTTCATTTACCTCAAATCTTTGACACCTAGTTGAACCATCTGGATCTTCTTTGCAATCCCAACCACTTTGTTTTTTATTTTTTCCAAACATTTTTACCCCCTATTAATTACATAAGATTCTCCTTTTAAATAATCCTCTATCCCTATACTCACATTCTTTATTAAACATAAATTCATTGTATCTTGGTTCTTCAAAATCTTCATGAACTCTCGCCCTTAACCACGCTTCAGCTTCAACACGAGTGTTAGTTCCATCTTTTCTACGCCCCTCAAAAAATAAAACTGGATAAGCCCCCTCAATATATTTTCTAAATAACCTTATAATGGGATCGTTTATAATTTGAAAATCATGATATTCTGTACAATCTATTATTCTAATCTGTTTTTCAAATTTTAATTCAGCATTAACTCTATCTATGAAAGTTTTCCAAATAGAACAATGTTCGCAATCATTAACTACAAATAAGAATCTTCCTTTTAATAAAAGTGGATGTATTTTCATTTTTAAAGTCTTTGAGCCATTTTTACTTCTCCAAAATTTTCCTCCATTTCAAAATCAAAGTCCGTAGTTAATCTTTCTTCTATAATTGGTAGCCCTAAAACATCCCTAATATTCCTAGCATCAACATTAGTAAAAGGAATTTCTTTAGTAGGTAAATCTTTTTTATAATGCCACCAACTCTTAAAAAAACTTAGTTTTTTATTAAACTGGTCATTTACAAAACTATTTATGGAAGCATTTGTCTTTCTTATCATAACAAAATTAGAATCATAATCACTAAGTTCTTGTTTTTTTCTAAAAATATTAAATGGATTAATCAGACTCATTTTGATACTCCTCTGTTAATTCTTCTGGTATATCTATTGTCTCTTCTTCTTTAGCATCTTCAGTTTTAGCATTCTCTGGAACATCTGGAGGGTGTTCATTTTCAGGAATAAGTGGTTTTTGATTAGCGGTTGATTTTCCCCGAACTTGTTCTCTAGCAAGTCCTCCTAAAGATTCTGAACTATGGTAGAGTTCTAAAAAAACAAAATATAAAAATAACTTTTCATCCTTAATTACATTAACCTCAACTTTCTTCCCTTCTAGTTCTATTTCTTTTTTTCCATTAAATCTATTAAATTTTAACCAAGCATTTTTAAGTGGAAAATAAACTAAATGCTCTAAATACTCTTTAAGAATTCTTTCATAAGAAGTTACCTTTGAACTCATTCTAACATCTGTGTTTGTCACTCTAGCATTTTCTTGTTGGTCAATTAGATGTGTTTGAGATTCATCCATTCTTTTATCTGCTCTACTTAAATTTTCAATCATTAGATAATAAGAATTTATATTTTCTTTTATATATTCATTTTGTTCGGGCATTAATAAATTTTTAACTAAAGTCCTAGCAGAATTTAAACAACTAGACGCCTCAATAACTCTCATTCTAATTTCTGAAGAATCTAAATCATCTTCATCATAATTTAATAAAGTACAGAACTCTCTAATCCTCATTTGGATGTCCCAAAAATCTACAGGAATTTTTTCTAAGTCTACTAAATCAGAAGGTATTAAAATCATATTTCACCATATGCCTCCCTTATCATGCCGATTACTTTTTCTCTTTTTTGTTCTCTTATTGTAAAAACTTTTATTTTTTGTTTTATCCCTCTTGAATCCTGATAATTATCCTCATATTTTTTTCTAACTAGAGAACGATTTACTAAGTGTTTGGTACTACTATTTACCCTATTAGAACTTATTCCTAAAAATTCTGCTATTTGTTTGGTATTAGCTCTTCCATTTAGCATAGTTATTGCCCTTAATATTTTGGTTTGTGCAGATATCTCTTCATTCATTTTAGTATTTACCTTAAAGATAAGACCTCCGCAGGAACTTTTAAGAGAAGCTTAAAAGTTTTAGCATAATGCTAGGAGGTTTTGTCATATTGCTAGTAACTTTCTAGCATTATTTTTATCCAATCTTCCTCCCAATTTTATTTTCTTCAGATTTTTCTTCTTTATCTTCTTTTATAATTGTAGTTTTTCCTATCCTGTCCTTTGCCCAAGTTATAAGGTTTTGTATTTCATCCATAGCTTTCTTTCTCGCAGGGTCAGAACCTTCTGCTTCAAGTTTACTTAATAAATCATCATTTACTTTCTCTAATGATTCAAGCAACTTATCATTTATATTTTTCATCTCTTGCATTTTTATAACTCTCATAGATAATCCTCCAATTTTTTGTTCAAATTGAATACTTTTATCCATTGCTTTACTTAATTCTGTTTGTGAATTTTCAGAAGTATTTTGTTCTAGGCTAAGGGCTCTTTTAATGTCTCTATTTTCACTGACTAACCCTATTTTATCTTTTTCTAATTTTTCTATATAAGTTTGTTGTTCTGAGATGGATTCCTCTTTTTCCTGAATCATATCTAATAATGGTTTTTCTGCAACCTGAGCCCAAACTATACCTCCATCTTCATCCCTCATGCATTCGGGAACTGAAACTTTTTCTATGTCTGGGATGTGTTGAAAATTTTCATCTACTGGAAGAAGTATTCTTCCCCTTCTGAATTGATTTCCTAAACTTTCTGGCTTATAAATTATATGATCTAATGTTGGACCATAGGAAATTACCTTGTTAGAATCTCTTTCAACTATTCCAAACCAACCATTAGGTAAAAGACAGAAGTCACCAAATCTCCCAAAAACTACCTTATCCTTCCTATCAGTTAATTCAAGTTTGTTATAATATTTAGATTTAAATAATACATTTTTATAAATATCTTTTAAGAAGATTGTTCCTTCAAACCTGTTTTTATTTGAATCTGTTTCTTGCCTTTTTAATTCTTGGATTTGTTCTTTATCAAAATCTTCTTGATTTAATTGTTCTCTTTTTAATTTTTTTTCTGAAAGAAATTGAGAAATTTGCGCATCCTGAGATTGCATCTTCTTAGACATAGCATTAATTATAGAATCTCTTTCAATTAAATCTGCATCTAAGGGATAACTTGTAGAAGCACCACTACCCTTAATATTAAATATCCAAGCACCAATTTTTTGTATACGATTCATTCATAATTTATGGGAGCAGAACTAAATCCAGGACTTGAACCCCCTCCTCCTTTAATTTTAATAATAACAAAAATAACAATCACAACCAAAACAACCACCCCAATTAACCAACCCCAAATAGGCATAAACCACCACTTCTTTTTAAAACTAAATCCTTTAATCTCCATTTTCCCATTTTGAACATTTGTGTTATCTGCCATTATTGTATAAATACCACTTTTTTTTGGAGTGAATGAAACTAAATTTCCAGTTCCACGAATATATTCTTCTAATGGTGAATCTAAATCTTTTTGATGGTAAACAATCCAAACTGAAACATTTCCACTTAGAGTATAATTTTGTTCAGCTCCTTTTTTAAAGTCAGCCATATTTTCTTTTGTAGCACGAATATAATCACTAACTGTAACATTAAGATAAGTAGAATCGTAACCTGTTTTGATTACTTCAATTAAATTTATTCCTGTTGGAAGAGTTCCAAGATAAGGATTTGGATAAGATACATTATTTATTTTTATTGTAGAGTTTTCTATGTCTGTTGTTAAGTTGAATTGAGTATTCACATCTCCAGAAGTTGGGTTGATTATTATTATTATTTGTCTTGGTGAGATTTTGAAGGTTTGAATTAAGTCATTATATCCTGGAACACTAGCACGAAATTCATATTCAGTTTCTGGTTCAAATAAAAATTTAAAGGTTTCAGTTCCATTTATTTCAATTGCATTAATCCATAGTCTTGGATTCTGAACTAATGATTGTGTTTTATTATCAACTATCTGAATTAATACTTCTTCTCCGATAGTTGCAGAGTTTAAGTCTGGAGTAAATTTGAAATCAAGGTCGGTACCCTCAATAGAATATCCTGTTGATTGTATTTTTACTTCTTGTGAATAATCATCTCCAACTGGAACTCCAAGATATTTAAAACCAGCTTTAATAAATGTATTCCCTTGTTTCTTTGGTTGAAAATACCATATAAATTGGGTATCACTCCTTTCAAGATTTGTTCCAATTATATAATCATTATCTATTAATGGATTTATAGTCAAATCATTTGCTATATTTGTACAGATTAAACTATATGTGCTATTTAGCAATAAAATATTATTTGTTAATGAACAGGTTGGTAAGTTATTAATATCAAAGGTTCCTGAACCTCCTGCATTTCCTGTTACTCCTATTTTAAATCTTATTGTATGTTGAGTCCCATAAGCATTAAAAGTTAATTTTATTCCATCATAAGTTTTTGATGGTAGTCCTTCTGTATCTATATTAACATTTATTTCATCTGATGTAATCATGCCCTTAGAAACAGGTTTTCTTTTTCCATTACTATCCACTACTCCTCCTTGTACACTTACTCCTGAAATAATTATATCTCCATCGCAATCTTGGGGATCAAAAGTTATAGTTTCTGTTACTTGAGCACCTTGCTGATAGTCTTGATTATATTCACCTATTGATGGTCTTATCTGACAATCTCCAGGATTTGATTCTTCTTCATCAACTAAAATTGTAATTGGTATTGAACCACCATCAAAATTTATGCTTCCAACTAAAAGGTTATTTGGAATATCATCTATTAAAGAAATATCAACATAATCTCCAAATTCATTTACACTATTATGAGACATTGAAAGGTAAGAACTTATGCTACCAGATAGAAATAAATTTAAAGAACCATTAAGACCAGAAAATGTTACTCGAAGTGCATTATCTTTATTATTTTCGTCAAAAACTATGTGGTTTGGAGTTGTTGATATTGCTAGAACAAAGTTTATGCTAAGCAACATTATTATTGATACTATTAAACTATTTATTTTTTTCATTTTACCTCTAATATTATTTCTTTATTTTCAGAGTATTCGTATCCATATCTTTTAGTTAGAAGGGATTGAAAAAAATTAATCCATTGTTCTCTGTTACCTTGAGTTTTCCCATGACAAGGATTACACAAACTTATGCAATTCTGAGGGATGGTACATTTTTTATCATAATTAACATGGTGTATGTGTAGTGCTACACTTAATTTTTCTCTATGGATTCCACATAACATGCAGACCTGATTATCCCTTTTTCTTATAAATAATTTAAATTTTCTATTAAATTCTTTATTATACCCTTCAAATGAACTTCCATTATTCCAATTTCCATTTCTTTCACCAAGATTTATCTTTCCACTACAAGATTCCTTTATTTTTTTCTTGTGTTCTTTAGTTAATCTCATTCCTACCCTAGCTAAACTCATATTTTTCCGTGAATTTTCTGAATGTTCCCTACCCTTATTTTTTTTAGCAACATTACTTCTCCATTTATTAATCAAGGTCTGTTCCCTCTTAAGATTCTTAGATATTAATTTTTGGCTTACTGAATGAAAACTCCTACCAAGTTTTTGTGCTAGGTAATTATTTCCAAATTTTTTATAATTGTTTTCTAAAAATTGTTCTTCAGATAGAGACCATTTTTTATAATCTTGTTTTCTAGTTAGTCCTAATAAATGTGCCATAGTTCTAACACTACCAATACTTTTAGCATCAAGTTTACTTACAATTTCATTAATCTCCATAGAACCATAATTATTTTTAAGAAAGTTAATCTTATCATCACTCCAAAATTTATATTTTCTTTTGTGTTTCATTCTAAAATCTCCACATAATAATCTCCACATATATAATCATAACAAAACCCACCAGTCTCGCATACTCCTAAACCATTATATATTTTAGATTCACAATTCTCATCTAACCATTCTATTGATAAATCTTCTTTTGGAATTATATCTAAAGCCCCACCACATCCACCATTTTCATTACACGAGACATCTCTAGCCATTTTAACCTCGTAAACTTCAATCATTGCTTCACTATAGCCTGTTACATTAGTGAAGTATAATTTTTTTTCACCACAAACAAGCATATTTGCCCCACTAATATCATTTCTACTTTCTTTAGTAATTTTAAATTCTAGTTTCAAACCCTCTTCAACACTCTTCCCAACAACCTGCCAAACAATTACAATCGCAGCCAAAACTAAAAGTATGATTAAGATTGTTGTTACGATTTGTCCTTGTGCTTTTTTCATAGTGATCTGGTCATACAAACATTGAAGTTAATATTGAAATTATTAAGATGATGAATAAAATTATTAATCCCCATTTTAAAAGTTTTCTTGTTTTAGATACAAGAGTAAAAATAAGATAAATTCCAAAACCTAATATTAATGCAGTTATTATTTTAGATTGAATATCTGTTATTCCAACGCCCATTTTAGATAGCCCATTAATAATTTTTTGAACTACTAATGAAGTCCAATCACCAACTTTTGAAGTAACCTCTAAAAATTCCATACTAAATATAAGAATATCTTATTTATAAATGTTTCTATTTTTTGGGGAGAAAAAGAATCGACCAGACCACATCTTCTCCCCAGAACTAGCCAGAAACAAATGAGTATAAGGTAGTTTTTTCAAATTATAAATTTAAAAACTATAACAGGAAACTACCAAAACCTTATGTTTGGCAGACTATTTCTTTTTAGGTCTTTTGTTCTTTAGACATTTCTTAGTCTTTTTATTTACGCCTTTTGCGCATCTTTTTTTTGCCATTTGTTTTACCTCCCATTGAATTTAATTTAGTTTTATTTTCTTTGTTTAATTCCAAAAACTACCTCTAAAAATAAAGTAATAATTACAATTATAATAACTCCAAGAACCCCCCAGAATATTTTCCATCCAGGAGATAAACTTGATAAGAATCCTAGTTCTAATAATCCTCTTGAAATAAGAACTGAGAAAAGCAAAACAATAACCGCAAACACTGTAAATATGGATCTTTTTATAATTTTCATTCCGTTATCTGTTCCTTTAAAAAAATTTTTAATAGGGTCTTTTCTAATACAAAATTTTCCTCTCTTTTTAAATCCAGGTTTACATTTGTTTGCCATTTTAACTTTTTAATTGTCTAACCCCCACAACAATAATTATTATTAGGAGGACAGCTAAAACGACTATAACAGATATTGTACTCTGGAAATTTCTAATCGCAGATTCAATTACGAGTATACCTCCTGAACCAAGAGCAATTAATTGAAGTAAAAGATTCTTAATAAATAATCCAGCAACTATTAGAATTAATCCGATTCCTGCAAAGATAAAGAATATTGTTTGATTATTTTTTTTCCTAGCTTCATCAAATTCATCAAAGCAAGGGTCTGGAACAAAACTTCCATTGATTGGAATTTCCCTAGGTTCTGAAGTTCTTATATCAATATCACAAAATTCATCAATTTCTGGTCTTGGAACTATTTCATTTACAATTAAATTAAAAAGAACAACTACTAAAATTATTGCAATTATGCTTAGAATTATTGTTAGTGTTAAATTTCTTGAACCTTTTACTTTTCCAAAGAAACCACTACTTTTAACACATTTTCCATCCTTCTCTTTGAATCCAGGTTTACAATTTACCATATTACTTTTTCATTAAAGTAAAGATTATTACAATAATTATTACTAGAACTATTGGAATCCAAAGGGGAGCTAAAACAAACCACCAAGACCAACTTGCAACTGGTTCAATTCCAATTAATTTTAAGGCTATGAAAAGTAATGCTAATAATCCAAGAAACCCTGTTCCACAGAAAGTTACTTGTTGAGGTGGTTGCATAGGGTTTTTTCTAACACATCTATTTCCAGATTTTCTCATTCCAGGTTTACATTTTTTTACCATATTATTTTTTTATAGGTCTAATCCTACATTTTTTTAATTCAGCCCTGCCTTTTGAAGTTTTTGACTTCCTCTTTATTGTAGCCCCACTAATCTTTCCACAACGATGTTTTGTTCTATCTTTCTTTACCATTCAACAGAACCTCTTTTTAGCATCTTTACAAGCTTTAGATTTTTTGCCATTTCTCTTGCAGATTCTTGAGATTTCTCTCTTCTTTGTTTTTGTAGCCTGGCAGGTCTGCCCCTTGGCTCTGGTTTGTTTTGATACCATAGAATTATTAGAATTTTATTATTTATAAAGTCTTTCTATAAAATTTTTGTAGTTGGAATTATTTTTTTATAACTTTTTCGCCTTTAACAGTTACTAGTCCCCTCAACATTTCTTTTACTTGATCTGAAATCTTATCTGATTCCATTATTCTCTTAAATTCTTTGGCATCTTTTAATCCTTTAGCAAAAGACTCTGAACGAATAAGCCTAAATTTAAACTGAATTGATTGTTTCATTAATTTCATTGATACATTAAAGTCCTCTTCATTGGGAATTAAAATTCCATCCTTTATCTCTCGATTAAATAAATTAAGAAATGAATGTGATAACATAAATCTAACTCCATCTAATAATTCTCTATAAAAATTTAAACCAAGTTCTTTTACATAAGGTTCTGTCAGTTCATTCCATTTATTTAATAATTTTTTTGCAAAACCATTTTCTATCTCATATCCTACTATTTTTTTTTCGCTTGTTTGAAATACTAATAACTTATTATAATAATTAATTATTACTTCTTCAGTATCATCTTCATCTACCTTTCCTATTTTATTTATTATATGGTCACCTATATTTTTATGTTCTTCTGTTGTTGAGCCAAGCATTATTGGGACTACTCTCCACAACATACCACTCATAATATATTTTGATAAATCTGAGGAAACTCCACAAAGTAATGCGATGGCATTTACATCCAAATCTAAATCTTTTCTAGCAGTTTTACGTTTCACAGATTTTTCCTCTCCCAAGATCCCTTCTAAAGTTTTCATTAAAATTGGATCACGACTCATTCTAGCAAAGTCTCCAACTATTAAAGAAAAAACACTACCACAATTCATTATTGCTCCTTCTAAACCTGCTGAAGTTATTGATTCAAAATTAAGTGGGCTTAAAGCAAACTTTGAAAATAAAGTAGCAATACTTGTTTTTCCTCCTCCTGATGAACCTAAAATCATAGCATGAAGATTAGAACGTATTGTTTTACTTCCAAAAGGAATGTCTGGCATAATTAAACTACAAGGTAATAAAGATAAAACTTCAAATGATTTTCTCCCTAGATGAGGATATAATGATTCTACATAATCACAAATAAATTTATAAGGATCTTCCTGAATATTTTTATTCAAATCAACCATCATTCAAACCTCTCCTTATCAAAATAACTACAACAATTATAACATTCAAAACCTTTAATTTTTTTATTTCTAAGAACAGGTTCTAAATCAGGGTTCTTACATTTTGGGCAAATTGGTTTTTCCATATTATTTTTTTTGATTAATTCAGAATCCATTTTTATAGGCACTCATACATAACCCAATGTCATCTACAAACCATTCCTCTATGTCATAAGGCAAGTCTACAACATTATGTAAAATTTCATGATTTATTACTCTCTTATCATTATATTTGCCAGTATATAAAATCATCATATGTCCTTTACGATTTATCCCAATAGTCCTATTGCTATCACTATCTAACTCTGATTGATTTTTAGTAAATTTAATTGTTTTAATTAATGATGCATATTGTGGTTTTAATTCTTCTAACCATCCTTCTACTTTTCCAATTTCATCTTTAGTAAGATTTACATAACTAGCATTAATTTCAACTTCACTATCTGAATGTTCTATCTTTTTGGGGGGCATAAAATTATATGATAAATAAATTATTAAAATTACAATTACTAATAAGCATATTGCTATTAATATTTAAGCCCACTCTAAAAGTTTTATTCTTTTAACCATTTCTTCTTTATTCATCTTAAAATCTCCAAATTTTCTGAACATTTATATTTAATATTTTTATCAACAAATTCTACTTCACAATTTTCATTTAACCATTCTTCATCAATATCCTCAACTCCCATCCAAATACATTTGGGTAAAACTTCATCATAAAGTTCTTTACTTCTAGTTTCATTTTCAATATTAAATCCAGGGAAAGTTCCATTCCAAAAATGACAATTATCTTGAGGTGAAAGTGTCCAATTAATATAACTTGCAGGAATTCCTTCTATTGTTTTATTCCAAACACAAGGCAAAAAACTTTTATTTTTATAATCCCAAGAATAACATTTAACAAATTCAGTAACTTCTTTTCCGTCTAAAATTATTTTGTAACTTGAACCAGAATTAAAGAAAAAGAAAATAATAAAAATAATTACAACTATTATAAAAATTCCTATCATTATTTTTTGATTTTTATTTTCCATTTTGGTTGAACTCCTGAGAAACTCCTTGAGAGTGATATTCTTCTTTTAATATGTTTAATACTCTTTCTAATTCTAATGCTAATAAACCTTTTTGATGGAGGGATAATGAATTTGATTTAGCAACTAGACTATGCACATTACCATCTTCTCCAAACCAAGCTCTTATTTTAATTTCTTTTTCCATTATTCATTATGTATCCCTTTATTATAGCCATCATTAAATAATTTTTTCCTTTATATTTATTTGGTAATTTTTTATATTTCTTTTTCATTTTATTTTTGTTTTTTTGAAACATATTTCCCACAGCCATTACATTTTGGTTGGTCAAACTTTCCTACAAAATAAGTATCAGTAAGTCCACACCAATAACAATGTAGTTTTAAATTACGTGGTGCTGTTTTTTTTGGCATTTTAAATTCTTCCCTCTAATTGATTATAAATTTCTTCTGAAGCAAATTTAATTATCCTTTTTCTTCCACCATAACGCCCCATATTTTTATGATGGGTTTCTATAATGGCATACTTTTCAAATACATTTAAAATTTGAGAAACTCTTGATTGAGAAAATCCTAGTTTTTTCTGTAAGACTTCTGAGTATGTTTCATTTTCCCAATCACAATAATCTAAAAGGCTTTTGAGAAATTCTTTTTCTGTTTCACTTAAATCATCCATAAATTGGAACCAATCTTCCTTCATCATTTCCTTATAAACTTCATCAATAAATTCTTGATTAAAATTTCCTTTCTGAATGCATTTAAGAGTCATATAAATTAATGTTCTTGCAGAACCATTTGAAGCAGAAATTGCAGATAAATAATTTCTAACCCCTTCTTCAAATGGTGGCAATTCCATTTCTATTTGTTCTAACCTTGAATCCAAAATATCTCTAAGTTCATTAGCATTATATGATGGAAGCCTTAACCTTTCAAAAAATAAAGTTTTTCTTGCATCAACAGGCATGGATTTTAATATGTTTCTTTTGAGAGTGATTATAATTATTGGAAGCATAGTATTTCTATAAATTGTATTCAAATCATTAAATAGGTTGTTTATATCTTTTATTTTGTCTATCTCGTCGATAATAATAATTTTAGGATTTTCTTTTAATTTTTTTATTGTTAATCTTAAAACTTCTTCATGTGTTTGACATCTTAAATTGAAAATAGATTTTATTGTTTTATGGGTGGTTATTGTTTCTGAACAAGTTAAATATATTGAATTATCTTCCTCTTCAATCACTTTTTTGACGAGGGTTGTTTTTCCAGAACCAGTAACTCCAAATATTGCAAGATTAGTTCCACATTTGAATTTTTTAAAGTTTAGAAAAACATTTCTAATCTCATTAAGTTGTTTTTCCCTATGTAATAATTCTTTTGGAATATAAACATCTGAAAGTTGAATTATCATCTATTTTATAAGAATATAGGGTTTATAAATCTTTCGTTATTAGTTAATGTGTTAAGATATATTAATATGTTTAAACACATTAATTTGACCGCGCGCGTAATATTAATGTGTTTATGTTAATTGAGGGTGTCTAACATTGCTTTTTTAACACATTAGTCGCGATATTAATGTGTTACTATATATATATTCATTTATAAATTTTTATATAATATAATATATATATTGTAGTTTAATTTACAAAGGAGGTTCTTTGTAATATAAAATTAACATAAACACATTAATATTACGCGCGCGAGTTTACCCTAAAATTTCCTATAGAATACAATTTCAATCAATACTATCCCAAACAAAACCACCAAACATCCCAATACCCATATCAAAAATAAATGAATTAAACAAACTTTCCTTATTCAAAAATATTGAATCAGATAGGAAAAATACCCACTCAAGGAGCTCATAAACAAATAATAAAATAAAAAGAGTCCAATAACGGTTTATTCCTAATTTCTTCTCCCAATCAAATCTAATTAAAATAAACATCAAGATCATTCCACTAAAAAAATGTACAAAAGCCCAACCATCAATTATGAAAGGAGTGGTAATAAATTCAGTAGCTAAAATATTTGCAAGATACAAACTTACTGGATTATTAAAAAAAATTTCAAGTATTGTCATAAATTAATTAACAAACCTAACTTTAAATAATTATTGTTTTTGAATTACAAACTTCTTTTTAAAATATTTTTCACAAAACATAAAAATTGCATAAGTAAAAAAGATTGCAGAGAAAATATCAATACTGTAATGCCCCCTGCCAAGTAATAAAGTTACAATTGTCCCAAGCAAAACAAAGATGGCTATTTTTTTATAAACTCCCTCAGTCAGAATAAATGTTAAAAAAGCATTTGCAGTATGCCCAGATGGATAAACACCCTCTCTGAAAGCACTACCATTAAACAAACCAATCTCACCACCATTTGGACTTCCAAAAGGAGTCAATGCAATAAAAACCCCTCTAGTTATTTGAAGTAATCCAAACATTAAAAGAAAGTAAGGAATCTTTTTTTGTTCTTTATGGTAAGTAAAAATAATTATAATAGTTACTGAAGCTATTGCAAATAAATCATAAAGCCACATAATTTTAAGATAAGGAATATTATCTAACAATAAATCATTAAGAACTGGTAGAGATCCTTTATAAGTTTCTAAAAGAAATATACTAACTGTCTGATTTAAAAATACTCCAAAAATAAATAATGATAAACTAATCCAGAATATTTTTAATTTAATTATTTCTTTTAACATTTTTGAAAATAAGTTTTACAAACAAGCTACTAATCCTCTTCTTATAGATTGTTGAGTTCTACCCATTTCAAAATATCTTCTACAATTCTCATCAGATTCTTCATTACAATCTCTACATTTTTCTAAAACATCATCTACATAAGCAGTTCTTAATGATTGTACTTTATATGCACAAGTTTTATTATTTATTTGTTCCATTTGTTTTACCCCCTGTTATCTTTCACTTAAAAGATTAGATACTCCACCAAATATCTTTCTTTTTAAATTTAGTTTTTGCACCCCTTTGTCTAAATTTCTGATATGGTTCAAAACCCATTAGAAATTCCCAAACAGATTTACTTATACCCCATGATAATTCAAGAGCTTCTTCTGGTGATGCTTTAAAGACTATTGTTCCTAATTCTCCATCATCTTTCTTATGTTTAATTAAAAATTCTATTACATCAAAACTTCTACCTTTAACTTTATTTTTAATTAGACTTATTCTTATTCCTGTCCCCTCTCCTCCTATCGATTGAAATATTGGTTTTGTATATTGTCTTTTCATTTTATCTTAGCCCTCAAAGATTTAATCTGATCCTTATGCTCTTCATTTAATTTTCTAGTAAATTCTCCTAGATTTAATTGACATCTATCTGAAAAAACCAAATCCTTAATTATAAAACAATAGTGTCTCCATGGAGGATACCATCTTATTTCACCAAGTTTACAATCAGAACATTTACTCCAAACAGAATATCTTTTAGTTTTGGGTTTTTGTTCTATAAAAAATATTTTTATAAATTCATCTTCATATACTTTTTTATTTTTATTTATCATGTTATTTATTAATCCTAAAATTTTACCTCCTTGACAGATTTCTGCTCATCTCTGCACCAAAACATGACTTCCCCAACACAACTAAAAGGTTCTGGAAAAAACTCTTCTTTTAACACAAATCCTTTTTTACTTAATATCCTTCTCATTTGATTTGATGGTGTTGGAACTTTAATCCATCTATATCTCTGCATAAGTTGTCTTAATAAATTAGAAAAATATCCCTCGCCTTTATTAATTGATTCTATATGAGAAATCATAATCCCATCATTTTCTTCAGATAAATATCCCTTAAATAATTCCTTATCTAATTCAACTATATTAAATCCATCTTTAGTCTGCATTTTCACCTTCCTTCTCTTTTAAGTCATTTAGTTCTTTTTGCTTAATTTTTAATTGTCTTTTTAACATTTGAATGTCTATATTTATTTTCCAATCCTTTTTTCCTTTTTCACAATTACAAATATAAAAACCACTACTTAAACTTCTAACCATTTCTTTTGTACAATATCTACATTTATTCATTCTTTACGTCTCCCTTACCATTT
>SDBT01003773.1_pt1 | contig 26063 bp, 23 predicted proteins | sample 2277101 | NCBI WGS metagenome assembly SDBT01 (sample SAMN10404973, study PRJNA504765) | marine sediment metagenome | isolation source: marine sediment core GS10_PC15, 103 cmbsf | place: Arctic Ocean: Southern Knipovich Ridge | collected 2010 | reverse complement strand
ATAATCCATGAGTGGTTGGGAAAGGCGGCTTTACTCGCGGGAAGCCCCGTTTGCCTTCAATGGACTCAAATAAGGCGGTTTCTTCCCCGCAGATATAAGCGCCCGCGCCGCTGCGCAATTCAATTTCATAATCAAATCCGCTGCCGAGAATATCCTTTCCCAGGAAACCTTCTTGAGCAGCTATTTTCAGGGCTTGGGATATCACCTCATGTGAGCAGGTATATTCACCCCTGATATAAAGGAAACCTTTATTCGCGCCAATCGCATAAGCAGCGATGGTCATACCTTCAATTATCGTAAAAGGATCCCCTTCGATCAGAGCCCTGTCCTTAAAAGTGCCCGGTTCGGATTCGTCCTTATTACAAACCATGTATTTTGGAAAGCGGTCCACCTCGGTGCAGCTGCTCCACTTCAATCCAGTGGGAAAGCCCGCCCCACCCCGACCAGTCAGGCCAGCATCCATCATCATCTGGGTCACGTCTTCAGGGGGCATGGAAAGCACCACCTGCAAGCCCTCAAATCCCCCTGCCTTCTGGAATTCGGCCGTATTAAGGGGATCGATTTTTCCAGCCCGGGCCATCAGGTATAAAGGATCACCATATATCTCTGACTGAGGATGGCCTTCTGGATTGAAAATCTTATCAAGTGTAGCCTTCCCCACCATATCATCTCCCACCAGAACACCCGGAGCGTGGTCACATAAACCCAGGCATTCCACTTCTTCGATAATGTAGCGGCCGTCCATGGTGACTTCACCGACCCCGACACCCAGGTGCTGGCAAAGCTCGGCAACCAGATCCCCGCTGCCCTGGGAGGCACAGGAGGGAGTGGTGCAAACCCGGATGGAAGTTTCCGCCCGGGGTTCACTGGATAACATGGAATAGAATTCGATCACCCCATAAAGATCCGCCAGGGGAACATCGAGGGATTCGCTGACGGAAGCTGCCGCTTCTCGGGGAATATAACCATAGATTTTCTGAGTTTTCAGCAATGCCGGAAGCAGCATGGTCCTGCCCCGGGTGCCGTTCTGGTCCAGGAAATCTTTTAATTGAGGGGAAAGGGAGGAAACGTTTCCCATAGGAACTCCTTATGCGGGATGGCAAAACATTCCTAATAATGGCTGGTCTGTGCATTCATTATCAGACCTATGTGACAAATTATATCAAGAGCGAAGGTACTATTCAGGGAATTTGAAAATTTGCTCAGAAATTCATCAAAATATAGTGCATGGGAAATCCCGGTTACGCCCAATATCCCGCCCTCAGGACGGATTGCATCTATGACTTATTAGTCCCAATGACGGTGCAGCAGCTATAAGCTATAAGAGTCTATATCAAGAATCAAAAAAGGCTGCTTGTTTCAGCAGCCTTTCTGAATATCGAACTAACAGGGTTTGAACTAGTTTTCCAGCTTGGAAATCATGTTCGCCAACTCACTGTTTCCGCCATTGGATTCCATGGCCTTGCGGATGGCAGCTTCAAAGGCTGTAGGGGTTACTTCTCTTTTCTCGTCGTTGTCATCCTCAAACTTAAAGGATTCCATCGGGGGATCCTCAAGCGCTTTCATGCTCAATTTGATTTGCTTTTTGCGGCGGTTAACCTTGAGGACTTTCACATTTATCTCGTCCCCTTTCTGGACGATATCCGTTGGTGTGCGCACGTAACCATGAGCCATTTCACTGATATGAACTAAACCAGGGCGCTCGGCTTCAATATTCACAAAAACGCCATACTTTTCAATCCGGGTAACTGTTCCTACCAGCTCCATATCGGGCCTGATCTCGGACCAGTCCATTCCCATGGGTTCCAGCATGGTCAGCTCGATCTTTTTGTTTTCAGGATCAATCCGCTGAATCCAGACCTCAACCGCCTGGCCTTCTTTTAATATATCCGCAACCCGAGTCACGGTTCCTTTTTGAATTTTAGATATATGAATCAAACCCGGTACACCGACACCAACATCAACAATCGCACCCGCTAGGGAAGTCTTCAAGACCTTTCCCGCAACCTTCATTTTAGGTTCCAAGTCCTCAATTGTTTCAGGCGTCTTCAGTTCTTCGTTCGCCATAAAACACTCTCCAAATACACTTCATTTTCAACAAGCGTCAATTATACCGTTCGGGTGTGACCTTGTCAAAGCACATCTGTGACTCTTATCATTTTAGTAAGCTGTCAATCCGCCCAGAACGGCGGTCAGTTTTTCCACCCAACCCTTATCACTCAAATCAAGTGGGATCCAGACTGATGCTTCTCCGAAGCGCACCTTATATTCAAATTCCCAGGGCTGTGGTAGAGCTTTTCCTTCCGGATAGCCCAGGTTGATCTTGCCGTACTGGATGGAAATACTTTCCACTCCGGCGCTTTCTGCCAGCAGCTTCATTTCAAGCTGCGTTAGCAGGTTTTTGACAGATTCTGGCAAGGGACCAAAACGATCTTTAAATTCAACACGCAGCTCATCAATCTCGCGGACAACCAGAATGGCTGCTGCCCGGCGGTAAAGGCTGAGGCGCACGGAACGATCCGGGATGTAATTTTCGGGAATGCCAACCGGCAGGGGCAGATCAATATTCACCAGGGGACGCAAAATCTGGAAGGGCAGCTCATTCTCCGCTGAGGGACCGCCCTCATCCTTTTTAAGACGATTGACAGCGTCTGTCAGCAAGCGGGTATATAGATGAAACCCCACCGCAGCGATATAACCTGATTGACGGGTGCCCAAGATATCTCCCGAACCCCGGATTTCCAGGTCCCGCATGGCAATTGAGTAGCCAGCGCCCAGGTCCGTATGTTCTGCGATGGTTTCCAGTCGCAGGCGGCCTTCCGGGGTGGGCATTCCACTCCTGTCCAAGAAGAAATAAGCATAAGCCCGTTGGGCGCCGCGCCCCACTCTGCCTCTCAGCTGGTAAAGCTGGGCCAACCCGAACATATCAGCCCGATCGACGATCAAGGTATTTGCATTGGGAATATCCAGGCCAGATTCAATGATCGATGTGGATAACAACACATCAATTTCTCCCCGGGTGAATTCTCTCATGCGCTCAGCCAGATCCCGTTCATGCATCTGGCCATGAGCGATGCCAATCCGGGCTTCCGGAACCAGTTTTGTTAGATGGGCTTTAACCGCATCAATGGTTTTGACCCGGTTGTGCACAAAAAATACCTGTCCACCGCGCTCCATTTCCCTCCAGATAGCCTTCTGGATCAATCCCGGATCATAACCGCTGACATGAGTGACTACCGGCAGGCGCTCCTCAGGGGGAGTATTGATGCGGGAAATATCCCGCACGCCGGTGAGAGCCATATACATGGTTCGTGGAATCGGAGTTGCTGTCAAAGTCAAAACGTCAATATCAGCCCGTTTGTCTTTAATTTGTTCTTTGTGGGAAACACCGAAACGCTGCTCTTCATCAACAATCATTAAACCCAGGTCTTTAAAAATAACATCCCGTGAGAGCAGGCGGTGAGTGCCAATGACAATATCCACCGAACCTTTGATCAACCCTGAAAGGATGGTAGATTGCTGTTTGGGTGTGCGGAATCGGGAGAGCATGCGCACTTCCACCGGGAAGCCGCCCATCCGCCGCCGGAAAGTATCGAAATGCTGCTGAGCCAAAATAGTGGTGGGAACCAGCACGGCAACCTGTTTTCCATCCATAACTGCCTTAAATGCTGCCCTGACGGCAATTTCAGTTTTGCCATAACCGACATCACCGCAGATTAGCCGGTCCATGGGTTTGGCTTTTTCCATGTCACCCTTAACCTGGGATAGAACTTTGAGTTGATCCTCGGTTTCAATGTAGGGAAAGCTGGCTTCCAATTCCTGCTGCCATGCGGTGTCTGACTTAAAAGCATAACCAGTGACCGTTTGCCTGCGGGCATAAAGATCCAGTAGATCCTGGGCTACCTGGACAATTTCCTTTTTTACGCGGTCTTTGGTGGTTCCCCAGCGCCCGCCGCCCAGGCGGCTGACGGAGGGATCGTGATGGTCCGGTCCCACATAACGGGTCAGCCGGTCTGCCTGGGACGCCGGCACGTAAAGGCAGTCACCTTCGGCATATTCCACAGCCAGATATTCGCCTTCGGTACCGTCCAATTCCCGGAAGACCAGGCCGGCGTAGCGGCCGATGCCGTGGTCCATATGAACCACCCAATCATCCTGCTGAAAATCGCTGTAATTAACCTCGGGGGCCTGGGCCCGGTGCACCGGCCGCCGGCGGGGCTGAATACGGCGCCAGCCAAAAATTTCTCCATCAGTGAATAAATGAACCGGGTTTTCATCTTCAGGGGATAAAACCCAACCTCCATCAAGACTACCTTTGATAAATATTGGATCCGCGTCTAGGTGGGAGCGTTCTTTCCAGACTTCTTCCAGACGAGCAGACTGACGGGATATCACCGCTGCCTGCCCTCCGTTCTGGAGCAGGTCCGCGAGATGATTGGTGAACGACTTCAGCTCGCCGCCAAAACGCTGATTAGGCTTGAAGCTGGCACCCAGTCCGGCGGAGGATTCTTCACCCGTTAGTCCTTCCAGTCCGGCGGGGCCCAGGCTGATGGTTGAAAATTTGGATAGGACCCCTTCCAGGTCTTCCCAGGGTAGATAGGGAGTCGGAAAATCATCCGGGATCAAATTGTCTTTCTGGTAGCCCTTTCTCAAGGATTCAGCCTGGTTATGAATTTCCCGGGCAGTATCACGGATCAGATCCGCATTATCAAGGAAGATCAGGGTGTCCCGGGGCAAATAATTCAGCAGGGTGGCTTGTTCAGAATGTAATGTGCCCAGGTGGTATTCGGTTTTCACGGCCCCGGTTCCCTCTTCCAATAGATCCAGGGGAAGGATAAACTCCCTCGCTGGCGTGACCTGGATACTCAGGATCTTCTGGATAGTGCGCTGGTTTTCGGGGTCAAAACGCCGCAGCATCTCAATTTCATCGCCAAAGAACTCTAGCCTGGCTGGGAAGCGATCACCGGGAGGCCAGAGATCAAGAATACCGCCCCGTCTGGCAAACCCCCCCGGGGAAGTAACTATCGGAGTGGATTCGTATCCGGCACTGACCCATTCCGCGGCCAGGGTGCGGGGAGGATAGTTATCTCCAACTTTAATCCGTCGGGAAGCTTTCAGGAATTCCCGCCGCGGCAGGGTGCGGGTCATGACCGCCCGTAAGGGAGCGATGATCAATGGAGGCAGCTGGTCTGGTGCAGCACCCGGGGTCATCAGGGAAGCCAGATGGGAGAGGATCAATAGCCGGTCCCGGCGTGTTTTGCGGGTCCAGGCCACTTTTTCATAATAGAGTGGGTCCGGTTCAGGGAAAAAAGAAAATTCACCCTCAGGGTGCCAGAAATTCCATTCATCTTCCAGCACCAGAGCCCGGTCGGTTTTATCGGTTAACAGCAGGATCGGCTGCCCCAACAAGAGTCTTAAACCAGCCAGGACCGGGGTCCGGACAGCCCGAGGCAGTCCGGAAGACAGAGCTTTAGTCCCGGAGCGAATTTCAGCTGCTAGCTCTTGAAAAGCCGGCAGCCTGGTGATGATCTGAAGGATCTCTTTTTGCATAGTTTATTTCTGGGATGGGTTCTGGTTGTAAATGGTCATGGCCTGATTAAGGCCCTGATCGATAAAGTGCAGTACTGCCTCAGAAGCCGTGTCCAGAATAAAAGGCAAAATCCCTTTTTCAGCGGCTGAAAATTTCTGCAGCACATAATCGCTGACTTCCATGCGGCCGGGCGGGCGGTCTATGCCCACTCGCAAGCGGGGAAAGGATTTTGTTCCCAGCTGCTGGATGATTGACCTCACTCCCCGCTGGCCGGCGTCGCCGCCATCCGGCTTTAAACGCAAGGTCTCAAAAGGCAGATCAACATCATCATAAACAACCAGCACATTTTCCAGGGGCAATTTATAAAAACGGATAAAGGATGAAACCGCCTGGCCAGAGAGATTCATGAAAGTTTGAGGCTTAATCAGGATTATTCGTTCTCCATTGTGGCGCACGGCAGTCATCAGGGCTTTCATTTTTACCTTGCGGAAAGAGGTTTCCAGCTCCTCCGCCAATTGGTCCATTACCATGAAGCCGACATTATGCCGGCTGGCGGAATATTCCCGTCCCGGATTGCCCAGCCCTACAATCAGATATGGTTTCGACTTATTGAAGATCATTTTAATTGTCCGGGCGGTGTTTAATGAACCAATACAAGCCTCCGGCTAAAAAGAGCAGTGCAACAAAGATCCCGCTGCCCAGCAGGGTCCTCGAGAGGCCACCCGATTTTATCACAACCGGGTTGAGCGGCAGAGCTGTGGGGGTGTTCTCCAGGACCGGCTCTGCGGTGGGCGAAGGTGGAACTTCGGGAGATCCGTCACCCACAACAGGCGCCGGGGTGGAGGTTTCCACCGGGCTGTGGTTGCGAATCCTCAAGTTGGCAATTAATTCAAAAATTGCCGCGGCGTTCTGGTACTCGGCCACCACCCGCAGGTGATAATCACCATCAGTGATCTGGGAAGTGTCCCAATTCACCTTGAAAGATACCTGGGAGCTATCAGCAGCTTCGGGTTCAATGTCGGCGATGAAAAACCAGGTGGGGTCCTGGGAGTCAGAGTAGCTGAAAGAGATCTTTCCGCCAATAAATCCCTCCCCGCGGATTTTGCCCTCGATGATCTCAATCCCCTGCAGGGCCTGTCCTTCGCGCGGGTTCTGGATGAAGATTGAAGGCGCGATTGTGGCTTGAGCCACAGGCGGCGCCGATCGAACCGGCTGAACGCCAGCCAGGACTATGAATGGAAAAATTAACAGGGAAATCCAGACGATCCTTTTCACAGAATAGATTTTAACATATGGCAGTTGAAATCTAGGGGTGACCCGGCCCTTCTGTATTCTCAGGACAGGCAAAGCAATCTATATTTATTTCATGTCCCAGCCAAACAGTCAGGAAAACTTTCAACCTTCAACTTTCAAACCTGTCAACTTTTCTTTCCGTCCTCGGTCTTCAGTCCTTGCCAAAACTCGCTATGCGGACCACTGCCCCCAATACTGTCATTAAAAACTGCAGGAAGGGAGAAATCAGCACCATCAAAATGATCCAGCCTATAAACGAAGCCCGGGGCTCAAAAAGGATCAAGGGCATGCCGAATTGGGTCAGGTCTTTGGCGGGCTCAAAAAGCCAGGAAAGAGCCGGAAGCCAGATCGCTCCCAGTACCACCAGCGAGACCGCTGATGTGAGCATCGCCGCCTTTAGTAGCTTTTTCAGGGAGATTTTATTGATCTGCTCCGGTAATTCCAGGTAAAGTGGCAGGTACCAGCCCACCAATATTCCGAATAGGATCGTTAAAATCGGCACACCCATGCCCATCCCAATGGACAGGATGTCGAGGATAATGAACACAGCATATATCAGGCGTTTTCTGGATAAGATAGCTTGGATCATTTGGAGCTCCTCTTCCTAAGGAAAAATAGTAGGGAACTGGGGGGAATCGCTGGGTTGGAAGGGACCCTCTACTCGAATGAGCTCTCCTTCGATTGGGATCTCGAAAGGTATATATGACTCAGACTCCCAATCCCACTGCAACCATTGCAGCGAAGGATCTTCCAAGGCTTTCTCAAAAGTCAGGTGCACTTCCCTGGGCCGTCCATCTGGTGTGAGCGAAAATACCTTAACCTGCATCCCGGGCAGATCAACCACTTCCCCCAAGGACATCGGCTGCGTATTATCCCGGAAGAATGCGTCGCCGAAGCGATAGGCATATGCAATATGGGCCAGGGGAAAGGGTTTGAGACCGTTCTCGAAATCAAATTGGGTTGGCAGGAAAAAACCCGATTCCGGCTTAACTGACAGGGTTCGAGGATCCAATCGTCTGATCTCGATCCATGTGTGCGCAGATGCTAATATACGCAGATGGTCTGGAACGGGTTGATCCAGGACCTCGCGCAGTCGAAACAAGTATAAGGATTGTCCGGGACTGGGCGAATTAAGGACAATCAGGTCTTTGCCTGCTATATCGGGCAACGGACCCAGATCCATCATCTTCGGCATTGGGTCTGCTACGATACGAAGTGTTGAGGCCATGATGGGGTAAACAAGGCCATGTAAACTCAGCAGTACAATCGCTGCAATATAAGAAAATGTCTTCCAACGCGGATGGAAGGTGAGTGGATCTTCTTTGTTCAATCGACCAGCGATGTACTGCGCCATAAGAGCGATGGCACCAATACTCAAGATCAGCAAGTGACGCCCACTCACCAGCGAGACTCCACAGATCGGGACCATGGCGAGGGTCATTCCCAGCGCCCAGTATCGTGTCCGGCGAATCTTGCCGATCATGGGGGAAATCAAAATCGCCAGAATGACCAGGATTGCCACAGCAAGGATCCAGAATCCAATCTGCCCCACAGGTGAAAAACCAGCGAAAAGTACCGGATCTGGCAGGATCCATTGACCAAGCAGCAGGATTGGAAATTGTTTAATGAGGTTGAAAACAAAACGCAGTGGTTCTCTCAAAGGATCGAGGTAAAAACCTGATCCCCAAGCACCATAACCCATCGCATTGTAAATCAATCTCCAGCCCACCACAACAAGAGCATAAGGGATCAATCGACTCAGTCGATCCACCCAATCACCACGATCGATAAATAACACATATGCGCCAAGGTAGCCAACAATTGCAATCCCAGCTTCAGCGGAAAAAAGCGACAATACCAGGAAAATTGGTCCCAGGAACTGACCCGCCTTCCACTGATCACGAGAGGATTTGTCGTGGGCCCAAAGTGTTAAAATCCCAAAGAAAGTAGCTAATAGCTGACTGCGAGCGGCAATAGAGTAAACCCCATTAACGTGGGGAATATTCAACGCGAATAGCAAGATAGCAAGACCCGAGGCAACAGTTCGCCCCATTATTCTGCGATAAAACATAGCTACTAAGCCACAAACTGCTAGATACCAGATCAGGTTGTGGGCGTGCATGAGGGTCGGGTTATCCGGCCAGAGCTGGTAATCCAACCAGAACGTGAGGACTGCTATTGGTCGGAAAAACTTAATCTGGGTTGTTTCAAGCGTCCACCAGGGAAGAGAACCAATTTCCATTTGCGCCCGGGTATTGACCGGGTCAATAAAGACAAATAAATTCTTGAGTGCCTCGGGCAGGGATGACGTGAGCAGGATCGAGCGATGATAGATGTCATCCTCGACACCCCATCCTCGCCACAAGGCGGGGGTGCTGATAACCAGGGCCAGCAGCAGCGCCAGCAGTATTAAATACTTATGCGTAAGGAGTTTTTTTAGGTTCATATTCAGATTAAAGCTTGAAGGGAAACTTAAGGTATCTTTCTATTATATACCCTCGAGTGTATGTTAATCAGAATATTTCAGGGAATGAATTCCTCTCTAGGAGTCTTCGCCCGGGCTCAGACCGGGCATCGAGCTGCGTCGATGCTTAAAGGATCCCAACGATAATACCTTCACAAAACAAAGAGAGCATCAATATCCGATCAGCCCTGCCAAAAATAACAGAGCTGAAAACTGCGCCCTCTTCGAGGACTTTTCTGTCATTGCGACCCTGAGCGGACCTCAAGAGCAGTCGAGAGGGAAGTCAAGAGGGAAGTCGAAGGGGTGGCAATCTCCTGTTTTTCCTAACTCCCATCAGCCAGTCAGTACAACCTTCAACTTTCAAACCTTCCAACGTAAAGTTTATTCAATCACTCTTTGACAACTATCCCTGGGCAGATTTCCAGCAGTTTCACATAGTTCGACTTATACTGCTCCCAGTAGGGAAACGTCCGGCACTGCTTTGGGCGAGAGTCATAAACAAGGCAGCGGTGGTTGAACGGATCAAACATAGCACAGTGGAATTCGCCGTCGCGCAGCCGCTCCTGAAGAGAGAGCCTGCCGTAAACCGCCTTGACGTATTCGTTGGCAAAGTCCTCCAGGCTGAGATTCATGATCCCGGCCATCTTGATCATTTCACCCTCAGTTAACCAAACATATCCTCCCCATCTACAGCAATTTCCTTTGCATGAGGAACAAGCATTTTGATCAAATATAATAGGGTAGTTTGTTTCTGGGCTCACGCAATAATTATAGCCGCTATCCTGTCTTCCATCCTCGGTCCTCGATCTTTCCACACCCCCAGCGACAGGGGTGACCGATGCAGGTATTGCATTTTTCTTGATTAAAAACAAAGGAATATTCAGTCTTCAGTATTCAGTAACCTTGGGCTGTCCTGAGCGCAGCGGAATCCCTTTTTGCAATTTCCGGTCTTTAATCACATCTATGCTACTACCCGTCAGTAAAACCTTCAACTCGTTTAACCTCAATTTCCGCCCGGTTAAGTATTACGTAAGGCGCTCCCTTATAGATGAAGAGACAGAAAAAACATGGTAAACTCATGGTGTATTGAAGCACTACAAAGCAAGGAGATTTCCTTATGGCAGGATCAAAAGCTGAAGAAATGGTCAAGCGGCTGCGGGAAATGCAGAACGCTACCCCAGAAATCGAAGCTTCAGCGGTTATTTCAGTCGATGGACTGACTATCGCCTCAGCCCTTCCCAGCGATGTGGAAGAAGACCGGGTCTCGGCCATGTCAGCCGCCATGCTCAGCCTGGGCGAACGCATCGCCACCGAACTCAATCGAGGCCTGCTCGACGAAGTCTATATCCACGGGGATGACGGCTATGTGATCCTCTCAGCCATCGGCACCGAAGCAGTCCTAACCGCCCTGGCCCGGAAAAAAGCCAAACTAGGGCTAGTTTTCCTCGAAATGCGGCGGGCTGCAAACGATATCAGTCAATTGATCAATTGATGAAAACACAAACACACTCACGTTAAAAACCGGGGAGGGCTGATAATAGACCCTCCCCTCTTCACTTAAAAGGGCAAATTTTTATCTGGAACAGGGGTGATCTATGAAAACAAAATATATCTTTCTGACCGGCGGGGTTTTAAGCTCAGTGGGCAAAGGGGTCACGGCAGCCGCCCTGGGGCGCCTCTTTAAGGAACGCGGCTATTCGGTTGCGATCCAAAAGCTGGATCCGTATATCAACGTCGACCCGGGCACAATGAGCCCTTATCAGCACGGCGAGGTGTATGTGCTGGACGACGGCGCTGAAACCGACCTGGACCTGGGCCACTACGAACGTTTTATTGACACCAGTCTCAACCAGGTCTGCAACGTCACCACCGGCCAGGTTTACGAAGAAGTCATTACCCGTGAACGGCGGGGGGATTACCTGGGCGGCACCATCCAGGTCATCCCTCATATCACCAATGTCATTAAAAGCCGTATCTGCAAAGTATCGGAAACCACCGGGGCGGAAATTGTACTCGTTGAGGTGGGCGGCACAGTGGGCGACATTGAAAGCCTGCCCTTCCTGGAAGCCCTGCGCCAGATGCGGGGCGACATCGGTCGCAAGAACAGTTTTTATATCCACGTCACCTGGCTGCCCTTCATCAGCGCCACCGGAGAGTTGAAAACCAAACCCACTCAGCACTCGGTCCGCGAACTGCGCTCGATTGGCATCTCACCGGATATGATCATCGCCCGCTCGGATCATCCCGTGCCGGAGGAGCTGTGCGATAAGATCGCCCTGTTCTGCGACGTACCGGTGGAAGCTGTCATTCCCATGGAAACCACGGATACGCTCTACAACATACCGCTCATGCTGGAAGATGCCGGTGTGGGCGATTACATTCCCAAGAAGATCAATCTCAAGGACTGCCAGACACCGGATTTAGCTGAGTGGCGAAAAATGGTAGCTGAAATGCGTCGGGAGAAAGACACTGTCAAGATCGCCGTGGTCGGCAAATATGTGGAGCTCTTAGATGCATATATGAGCGTGCGCGAAGCCCTGCAGCACGCCGGACTGGCTAACGGGGTCGACCTGGAGATCAACTGGATCCACAGCGTGGACCTGGAAAAGAATAACAATCTCAGGATTCTTGACGATGCTGACGGTATCCTGGTGCCGGGAGGTTTCGGAGACCGGGGCATCGAAGGCAAAATCAAAGCCATCCGGTATGCCCGTGAGAATAAAGTCCCTTACCTGGGCCTGTGCTTGGGCATGCAGTTGATGGTGATCGAGTTAATCCGCTACCAGCTGAAAGATAACGAGGCCAACTCAACCGAGTTCAATCCTTCCACCCCCCATCCGGCCATCGACCTGATGCCTGATCAGCGTGATATTGTGGACAAGGGCGGCACCATGCGCCTGGGTCTTTACCCCTGCCGCTTGAAACCTGGCACAATAGCCGCCAAAGCCTATGGCGAAAAAGAAGTCCAGGAGCGCCACCGCCACCGTTTTGAACTCAATAACGCCTACAGGGAAGATCTTGAAAAGGCTGGTATGGTTTTCTCGGGAGTTTCCCCGGATGACCGGCTGGTGGAAATCGCCGAGCTTAAGGATCATCCTTTTATGCTGGGCACCCAATTCCATCCCGAGTTCATGTCCCGTCCCTACCGGGCTCACCCGCTTTTTTCGGCTTTCCTGGAAGCTGTGATAAATAATAGTAGAAGATAGATCTATTCGCCCAGATTTCAAAGGCTTGACTGAAGTCTTCCCCCTGGCTTTGCCAGGCGTCCCTCTTTTGCTATTTATTAAACGTGCCTGATAAGCTACAATAAGCGCGGTATATACATTCAAATCTTTGGAGAAAAAAATGTACACAAGAATCGATTCCATCACTGGCCGGCAGATTCTGGATTCCCGGGGCAACCCTACAGTGGAAGTGGATGTGCAGCTAGTTGACGGCAGCCTCGGTCGCGCTGCCGTACCCTCAGGCGCCTCCACCGGCATACATGAAGCCCTGGAACTGCGCGATGGCGATAAGAAAAAATACCAGGGTAAAAGCGTGCTTCAGGCAGTAAATAATATCAACGGGGAGATCCTGGACTCCCTGGTAGGTCAGGATGCCACCCGTCAGAAAGACATCGACCGCATTTTACTGGAGCTCGACGGCACCCCCAATAAATCCAAACTAGGCGCCAATGCCATTCTGGGCACCAGCCTAGCGGTTGCCAAAGCCGCTGCTATTTCTCTGGAACTGCCTCTCTACCAGTATATCGGGGGCATTTATGCCCACGTTTTGCCCTCCCCGATGATGAATATCCTCAACGGCGGTGCGCACACTGACTGGCAGTCCACCGATGCCCAGGAATTTATGATCATGCCCTTGGGAGCAGAGACTTATTCAGAAGGCCTGCGCTGGGGTGCAGAGATTTATCACATCCTCAAAAAGGTGCTAAAATCCCACAACTACGGCACCCTGGTAGGCGACGAGGGTGGCTATGCCCCGGCCCTGAAATCCAATGCCGAAGCGGTGGAAATCATCCTGGAAGCGATTGAAAAAGCCGGCTACAAACCCGGCGAAGATATCGCTATTGCCCTGGATCCGGCAGCCTCGGAGTTCTACGAAGAAGACACCGGCCTGTACAACCTGCGCACGGAAGGGAAAAAACTTTCCAGCGCCGAAATGGTTGCCTTCTGGAAAGACTGGGTAAATAAATATCCTATTGTATCCATCGAAGACGGCCTGGCTCAGGATGACTGGGACGGCTGGAAGTTAATGGTCCAGGAAATGGGAGAAAAGATCCAGATCGTGGGCGACGATTTACTGGTGACCAATCCAGAACGGGTCCGCAAAGGCATCAAGGAAAAAGCCGCCAACTCACTATTGGTGAAAGTCAATCAGATCGGCAGCCTAACCGAAACCATTGAAGCCGTTGAGACCTGCCACCGGGCAGGCTGGACCGCTGTAACCTCGCACCGCTCCGGCGAAACCGAGGACAGCACCATCGCCGATCTGGCTGTGGCGCTCAACACCGGCCAGATCAAAACCGGCGCCCCTGCCCGTTCAGATCGGGTGGCCAAGTACAACCAGCTGCTGCGCATCGAAGAAAGCCTGGGCGACATGGCGGAGTATGCCGGGTGGAAGCCGTTTAAGAAATATGATAATTTAGGAAAGTAACAGAATGCGGGATCCGGGAATATATAGGATGCGGGATTCTGAAGATTAACCATAAACCAACAATCAAATCAAAAAAATGCGGGGTTCTCTGTCACCCAAAGAATCCCGCATCCTTGTAATTTAGCCGTTCCTTTAAAGTTTACTGATTAAATCCTCATCCGAGAGATCTTCCAGCTCCTGGGTATCAGCGGTGGTGAAATCGATTTCATCTTCTGTATCGTCATCCACGGATTCATCTGTAGATTCATCCTCTGATAAATCAGTGTCAACTTCTTCAACCTCCAGGGAGCGGGTGGCTTCAGTGAAGGTCAGGTCCTCGATGCGTTTGCCTGGTTCAGGGGTGCCGCAATAGGGGCACAGGCTCCAGGGGAGTTTCATCAATTCGCCGCAGTTGTGGCATTTTTTGCGCAATTTGGTATAGCAGTTGGGGCAAACCTGCCAATTTTCCGCGGTATGCCGACCGCAGCCCGGACAGGCAGAACGTTCTTCGATGGCCTGTAAAAGGGCTTCTTCCTCAAGCATATGCTGATAATCATCCTCCATGGTCCGGGCAGGACGCAGGATCAGGTAAACCACAATGCCTGGGAGAAATAAGACGGCAACCATCAAAACTGCCAGGATTCTAACCAGAGGGTCTTTGACCCGGGAGCGGATGTCCCGGTAAGTCCACAGGATTAAACTTAGCCACAGGGCTGCCAGAAAAGCACCGCCCCAGGCTGCCAGTATCAGTAAAAAATTATTCAAAGATGAAGGATCAAAACTCATTAAGTTCCTCCTCGCTCAAGATTATACCGTATTTAAGATTTCAGAAATAATCCGCCAACTCTTGATTGCAAGGCGGCTTTGCTCTATAAAGGAGACAGAATAATGGTTGGAAGGTTGAAGGTTGGGGAGACAGATAGAGGACCGGACCTTCCGGTACGGTCTCGCTTCGCACACCTTGCTCAGATTCAAGATGGAGGATAGGGATATCAAGTTGGAGATTAGAAAATGAAGTTAGGGGGAGATGAAAAAGGGAAAGTCTGAATACGGGATCAAGGATCTGGATCAAAACGAACGGCCCCGCGAGCGTTTGGCCAAAATGGGCGCTCAGGTGCTCAGTACGGCCGAGTTACTGGCGGTACTTTTGCGGGTGGGCGTAGAGGGGGAAAACGCCATCCAGCTGGGACAGCGCCTGTTGAAAAAATTTAATGGGCTGGCTGGTTTGCAGCAAGCTACCTATACCGAAATCTGCAACCAGCATGGCATCGGTCGGGCCAAGGCTGCCCAGATCAAAGCTGCCATCGATCTGGGCCGGCGGCTGGCAATAAAATCCACTGAGGACCGGGTGATCGTGCACAGCCCGGAGGATGCTGCTGATATGGTTCAGTATGAAATGAGCTCTCTGGAGCAGGAACAGCTCCGAGTGCTTTTGCTTAACACCCGCAATCATGTCTTAGGTATTAGGACTATTTACCAGGGCTCTTTGAACAGCTCCCAGGTCCGGGTGGGAGAACTCTTCCGTCCCGCGATCCGCGAAAACGCTGCCGCGATCATCGTGGTCCACAACCATCCCAGCGGGGACCCATCCCCCAGCCCGGATGATGTAGCCATAACAAAAGCGATCATTAAAGCTGGAAAACTGCTCGACATTCAGGTGTTGGACCACCTGATCATCGGACGGGGCCGGTTTATTTCATTAAATCGGAGAGGATTGGGGTTTTCAGAGACCTAGAGGGTTCCCCGGACAAAAAAAGATTCGTATTCGCCGGTGGCTTCCAGAAGCTCAGTTTTAACTTCTTTGACTGCGGAAGAGCGGGAACCCCGCTGCAGCGACTGGACCAATTTTTTCAGGATTTCCAACTCCCCCTCAGCCAGTACTTCCACTGAACCATCCCGGCGGTTTCTGACCCAGCCGATCAGACCAAGCTCAGAGGCAGCGCCCATTACATAGTAACGGAATCCTACTCCCTGGACCCGTCCGATAACCCGGGCTTGCAAGCGCTGATTATTATTCATCTTCTTCCATTCTAGAATCGAGGTCCTCAATCTGGGGTCCAGTTTCGGAAGGGAGTTCAAGGTCAGGGTCATCATCCCCCCAGTCTTCCCGCTCGGGATTGTCCCGCGTCCTGGAAAATATAAAAAAGGCTATGCCAACGATCAATACCAGGAGGACTGCGATCAGGATATAGATTAACAACAAGATCCTGCCTCCCCCGAAGGTCGCCTGCTGCCATTCTTTGTCCAGGTCAGCCAGGGTCAATCCCAGGGCTATCTCCACACCGCGCTCACAGCTCAAACCCTGGTCATAAGCAAAAATAAGCGATTGCAGGGCAGGCAGTCCATACTGCCTGCGCAGGTAATCCACCAGGGAATCCGCTTGAGCATAGGATAAAAGGACCAGGTCCGGGTCTACTGGGAAAGCCTGGCAAATATGAGCCATGGGGATTAAATCATTTCCGGAATAAGCTCTATCCAGGATCAGGTCATATTCCGGAAGGCTGTAAGCTTCCATGCGGGAAGCCAGACCCTCGTTGAACCAGGCTGGGAGGTACTCGTATTCCGCTCCCATGAAGCGGTACAGGTAAATGTGAGTCAGTTCATGAGGGATCAGCCGCTGAATTTCCAGAGGTTGATCCACTGCTGGCGGCAAGGCAACCACCACCGATCCTCTAGCGGGGTCAGCATGACCGCTCACCCAGCTTTGACCAATGCTGTTAAGGGATGACTGCAGATCCTCCTCGGAACCATAAATAAAGATAGTGATCGGCTGGCTGTCGGGGGGTTGCTGAAGCAGTTCCAGGATCTTTTCCTGCCCTTCAACCGCGGCATCAAGAACTTCCTGGGCCAGGATGATTTCGCCTTCATACCAGAAAATTTTAAAGGGTTCCTCGATTAATTCCTGCCAGTTGAAGCGGTTATCCAGGTAAGTGAAGTTGTATGGAGGCGAATCTACCATCCCCCCGTCAGTGAGAACAAATTGATAATAATAGCTGACATTCGCAAATGCCGGAAGCGGCCGCTGAGAGAGATCATAGGTAAAATAGCCTTTTCCCTCATCCGTAAAGGAAACCGCTCCCACAAAGGTGGAAACCCCAGAAACCTGGATAAATAGGGTCAGACTCTCTACACTGGAAGAGCTGCTGAACTCTATTTGGAAGCTCAATTCAGCACCAAATTCATATTCCATCTGCTGGGTAATGATCTCAACTGGTGTTTGGGCCCCGACTGTTGAAAAGAAGGAGCTTAACAACACAGTGATCAGAATAAGAGAAATCGGCAAAGTTTTTTTCATGGGCGGTGTAATCTGCTTATTGTTTCTGAGAATTGTTTTAAAACGGATCATTCCATCCAATAATCGTCATCAAGATCAAAATTTTCCAGACCTATGTCATCCTCGTCGAAACCGTCGTCGTCATAGCCGTCCTGCTGATAGTCGTAATCATCCAGGATAAGTTCTTCTCCATCCTCAAGAGGCATATCAAACAGGGACAGGTTCACCCCATCTTCAAGGAAGTCCAGCCTTTCCAACGCCCCTTGAATTAGATCTGCTTCATCATCGCTGACTTCGTCGTTGAGTAATCCCTGCAATGCAGAGCCTGCATCTTCCCCGCCAATCTGGGACAGGGTTAATATGGCTGCTTCGCGAATGTCGGGCAAATCGTTCAGGAGATCGAGAATAATAGGTAAGGCATCCTCCAGGGAGAGGTCACCGCAAGCCCGGACTGCTTCCAGACGTACTTTAGGTGAAGTATGGTCCAGCCGGTCACAGATCATATCGCCGAAATCTGGATCCAAAGAGCGGCCCATGGCAAAGATCGCACTGGCAACCCATTCTTCCATATCACTCGCGTAAGCCTTGAGAATATGTTCCCTGACCTCATCACGGGAGGAATAACTGATGGCTTCCAGGGACCGACGTCGAATTTCTTCCGGGTCTTCGCTGTCGAGGATAGTCAATAATTTATTTTCTATCTTCTTCTTGAGTTTGGAGCTGATCTTGTCCAGCTCTCCCCGATAGATATATTTTCCCAAAATCGAGGTGGTTACAGCCCGCACATCCACAGATTCTTCCTGATCCAAAACAGTCAGGAAGTAGGGGATTAAATCATCCGTATCAAAGATCTCAATCGCCCGGGTTGAGAAGAAGCGTACCTGGTCATCCTCATCTTTAAGTGCCAGACGGAAAACACCTTCAAAGGAGAGCAGGTTGTTATTATCGATAAGCTGCTCCATGTCCTCAATCAGAGCCCGGCGGCGCTCAACCAGGATTTCTCCCCAGATTCTGGCCAGATCAGAAAGGTTTTCCTGGCTGATATCAGACAAACGATACAGGTAGAGAGGATCCAAGATTTGATCCTCATCTAACAAGGCCGTTAGCACCTCGTCAAAGGGCATTTCATCCAGGGGAGAATATAGGGCTTCTTCCATCAGGGCAGTTGTATTGGTGAAGTAAAGTCTAGAATATTAAAGTAAATTAATAACACTATAACACTGATAAAGCCCAGTGCGTTAACGGCGTTTTGGACTTTCTGGGAAACCCGCCGGCCAATAATCAGTTCTGGCAGAACAAACAGGATCCTACCTCCGTCCAGAGCAGGGATGGGCAGCAGGTTCAGAACACCCAGGGAGACAGTGATCGACACCAGGAAAAGCATCACATTGACCTGGGATGATGTCCCGGGTAATAGCTGGCCTTCTTTGGCGCCGGAGTAGATATCATACATACCCTTGTAACCGACCGGGCGGCTGGCTGCTTCGCCTGTGCCGCGAATCATCTGGCCCGGCAGCTTCATCACTGCTACACTGTGTTGGCCAGTGGCGGATAAAGCCAGCGGCAGGGCCTGGAACCAGTTGATATCCCTGACAGGGCTGGTCATCAGGATGCCAATAGCTCCCTCATTCTCGGGTGGATTTTCACGTGGAACCAGCTGGATCTCCTGTAAGGTACCTTCCCGGTCGAACTCAATCGTAACTTCTTCTCCCAGGTTGGTATAAATCTCATCCCGCAGGGCATCGTAGCTATTAACCTCAAGGTCGTTGACGGCCAGGATAGTATCTCCAGGAGCCAATCCGGCTTCCGAGGCGGGAGAATTAGCCACTACGTTCTCGATCTGGATCACACTCATGTCAGGCACACCGAGCTGGCTGAAGATAATTCCGTAAATAACCACAGCGGCCAGCAGGTTCATGACCGGTCCGGCCAGATAAACCCCGATGCGAACCAGCGGCTTGGAATCAGCCAATCCGCCTTTCACATCAGGCTGAGATTCACCAAGAGGTTTCACAAAACCACCCAGGGGGATCCAGTTTAGGGTATATTCCGTTCCCCGGAATTCAAACAATTTTGTGATGCGGGGAGGGAATCCAATGCCAAATTCCTCTACAGGAACACCAAAGAGCAGGCAGGCAATAAAGTGACCCAACTCGTGCAGGATGATCATGGAAGCCAGAACAGCTATAAATTGAATCAAATTAAGTAACATAGTTTTTCCAGTTTACCTTAAGTTTACCCATAAAATAATCACCTTCCTAAGTTGAAAATTATACCCTAGAAATTTCCGGTTCGAGAAGCCAGGCAGGACCGCCCGGGGTGCATTCTAAGATAGATTTTACATCAATCAGGGATCCCAGTTTAGGCCTGATCTTGTCAGCCGCCTCAGCAGGACAGATCACATGCACATTTGGGCCAGCGTCGATAGTAAAACAAACTGGTAATCCCTCCTGACGCCACCTTTGAACCGCATTGATAACCTCAATCGTGCCAGGCTGCCAATAATACAAGGGTGGATCAGATGTCATCATCACACTGTGCATCAGGTTAGAATCCTGTTCAACAATTTCTCCAAAGGCTTGAAAATCCTTATCGAGGGTAGCTTTACGGCAAATATCCAATCGCCTTGGTGTGTCTGCAACCCTGGCTTTCTGAAGGGGACTGCTGTCTGCTAGTTTATGGCCCTCAGAAGAAACGACTTTTTTATGCTCTTCACTGATCAGAGTAATAAAATCCACCAGATCCCAATGTTCTGGGTCTGCGATCGAATAAGCATAAGAGGATTCGCCTTCTGGCTCCCATTCCACAAAACCTCCCGGGATGGAGCGGCTGGCAGATCCTGACCCGGTCCGGGCTAACTGGGAAAGCGACTTTTCTGGAAGCTCGAGACCCAGTGAAGTTACCCCTGCCAGAGTTAAGGCAGCAAAAGCCGAGGCAGAGGAAGCAATGCCCGTTCCAGTGGGAAAACTGTTATCACTGACCACCCTGGCATAAGTATTAATTTTTGCCAGGGTTCGAATCAGGTCCAAAAGGGTGCTGACCCGCTCCAAAGCCTGGCCACCAGCGGCTTCCCCGTTGAGGGTAAGCTGATCGCTATTTAAATCCGTGTCAAAACTGACCGTGGTGCGAGTTTCCAGGGGGGCCAGGTTCATGGACAGGGAACCATTGGCTGGAATTCTCAGTTTATGATCCCGGTTGCCCCAGTACTTGATAAAGGCAATATTAGGATGAGCGGCAGCTGATGCAGTTGAAATCATAGTCATCTCGAAAATTATATACCTATTCCAGGGGCAAGGTCATAGTCGGAAAATAGCAGAAAGCTGTGTCCTGCCAGCTCTGGTAAAAGACCAGCAGTGTGGTCCCGTTGAGGGACATGTGTCCTGCAAAACCTTCCAGGAAGCGCTGCATGAGCTCATTCTGGGACGGTAGGGGCAGTTGGTCGCAGAGCTCTTTGATGAATAATGCCTGGTTGCCCTGGGTGGCCAGCCGGTTTTCAACAGAATAGGATAATCCCGCCAGTCCGATGCTGTTTAATGGATGATATTCAGGGCTGATTTCTTTCAAGATCTGGGCCATGTCACTCAGTGAAGTATAGTCCAGAAACAGCAATTGGTGCCAGTTCAGATTGCGGTCAAACAGGATGGTTTTGAATTCGGTGGATGGTTTACCGGGTTCCTCAAACCAAAATGCTCCCCGCAAATTGAGGTCCCGCTGCACTCCATCCTCAGCCTGGGAAGGAAAGATCGGGAAAAACAACCTAGATCCGGATCCATCACCCGCGCGGCTCAGCCAGACTCCCTCAAGTAGTGGATTCAGGTTCGATAAATCATCCACCAGAATGATTAATGTGAACGGATTCACCGGCAGGGGTTCAGAAGATTCTTCCTGGATCAGGACCGGACCGCTGGTAGATTGGTAACGATCAGCCGGATTCTGATCATCAGAAAACAACAGCTGGCTGGACCTGATTCCCAGGAACAGAAACAGGCTGAAACACACAGCAAAAATGACCAGCAACAACTTTGATTTCATAATTGTTATTAAATGTACATATACTCTGGCTGAGGAAGATTTTCTGCCAGAGCAAATTGGATAGTAATTCAATTGAATCATACCATCAGAAAGCAGTGAAATTTTCTTCTCAGGGATAACAGATTGGATAACAATAATAAAAACATAGTGAATAAAAAAACTTCCAGGAAGAAAGGATCGCGGCTGACTTCAGATCAGATAATTGGGTGTATTTCATTTATTAGGGAGTCATCCTGCCCATTGATTCTTCCTGGTGGAGGGGACTTTTTTGTAGTTTCCACAAATTCCATCCGAATTGCACCCAAAATACAAATCAATTATCGGATTAGCGGCTTGATTTTCCCTATCCAAAGGTGTAAACATTTATAATTAGAAGTCATAGAAAAAAAATCAAGGAGAAAAACTCTCGATGAATAAACATAATCAAGAGGAAATCCCTTTCATTAAAAAGTTGTTAATTACATATCGGGTCTTTATATTACTTTCCATTCTTGAAAGCCTAGCCATCTTCATAATTGTATCGAGTTATTATCTTGAAAAAATCAGGCAGTTAACTTATCCTTCAGCTATTTATGGGGTTTTAGTCTTTTTATTTCTTTTTCTCCTTTTATGTTTAGGGTTCTTACTCGCTGAATCTTTTGTTAAGCGAGCTTTGATCATTAAGATAGACCAAACAATATCTCAAATCTCAGATAAAACATTTTCTGGAATGTTTCTAACTGGTTTAGTTCTGATTGGATTAGTTATCGAACTTTTAATTCTCTTTCCCACAACCGAGTACTATCAGATAATTGACCAATCGATGTTCTCTTACAAGGCATTTGCCCCAATCCTAATATTAGTCATTCTTCTTGGTATTCAGGTATTAGGTTTTGCTACTTATCTAAGAGGGCCAATTTGGAGAAAAATATGGACTGATTCCAAATTGAGTAATTTGACTTTTGTATATATTATTCTGGGATTCACGCTTCTCTATTGGGTTATATTGTTTATTCAGTCTCCAATATTGTTGTTAATTCCCGATTGGTATCGAGCTTTAATGAAACAACCGTTTACTATCCGACACCTATATTTCTTACCGTTTCTGCTCCTTATATGGTGGGGAATCCATCTTGTGTTCTCCAAATCAGTGTCAATAACAAAAGGAATGGTATTGTTAATCTTCTTTGGATATTGTTTCCAGGTCATGTTTGGCTTGGTTGCTGGCAAAGGTTTTGAATCCATTCGTAGGTCTTATGCAGATCGACCTATCTCGCATACTGTATCTTACGGTTGTGGAGAAATGAGCATTATTGAATCCATCAAGAATTACGAGGGACATTATGGTAATTCTTATCGCGTGCAAACAAAACCCCCCGGCTATCTTGTTGGACATAAGATCTTTGCCAAGGTCACTAATTTTCTATCTGGCTCCCACACTAAAAACGAGTGTATATACAATTACACTCGTATTGGGTCATATCTTTTCCCTTTCCTTGCCTCATTGGTTATTATTCCAATCACATATTTAAGTAAGTCTCTTTTTAGATTAAAATATCCTCTTCTTCCAGGCCTAATATATATACTGACGCCAAATTTCATGATCTGGGTAATGGTTGTCGACCAAGTCGTGTTTCCATTGTTATTCTTAACAAACGTTGTATTAATGTATTTGACGATCAAATATGATTCTTTCCTGATTGCCATAGGTTTAGGAATATCGATCTATTCTTCCTCATTTATTTCATTTGCCATGCTGCCAACAATCGGTTTATATTGTTTATGGTTAATGGCCGAATATATTACTAACAAGAACAATAGAAAACTCACAAATATTATCGAACTTTTCGTTGGATTTGTTTTGGGATTTGGTCTAACATATTTGGGCTTCTATGTTTTATTGAATTACAATGCGTTTTCTCGTTTCCAGGTGGCTTCCTACCAGCATCGTTTGATTAAGGACTACAGCATCAACCTTCTCACGATTCTTCTTGCGTTTATCACCAACTCAGTAGAATATTTTACTTGGACTGGTATCCCTTTGTTTTTCTTGGCTGCGAGCTTTAGTATTTCATCGATAAAAAAGATAATTAACAAAAATCATGAACGCAGCGATATATTTTCTTTGTCGTGCGTAGGAATGTATATTGCTCTAAATATACTATCGCAAACTCATGGAGAAGTTCAAAGAATGTGGATTTTTCTATCTCCCCTTCTAGTGATTATTGCAGCTGCAGAAATATTAAACCGAATGAAAAATGACAAACGGTCCGCAATTATATTACTCTTGATAATACAATTCTGCACCGCAGTGTGGCATTTCCAATTCATCCGAAATCAATACCACTAAAACTACCCGACCTTGTATAACTACCGGGGTATATATAAATATTTGTGCTGCTGCACAGCTCACAACTCTTTTCTTCAGATTTCTCTCAATTCAGATTGGGAAATCCAATCTAGACATAAAAATCCATTCAATAATATCCAGAAATTGCTCTTGACACACCAGTCAATCCAGTTTATACTCTCCACATGTTTAGATTATAAACATGTCTAATTACTTATTTAGGAGGTTTATTATGACCAACGAATTGACTGAAAAAACCAAACAGCTGAGAAGACGATATGCCCGAACTTTCCACAATGATGGGCTACTGGATTTTTTTGTAGGCTGGAGCCTGGTATCGGCGGGGATCTTCCTGCTAACCAACGTGACCATCTGGTCCTTCGTAGGTTGGATGCCGATCCTGTTGATCGCTCCCCTCAAACAGCGTTTTGTTATACCCCGCTTCGGTTATGCCAAATTTTCAAAACCGGCCTCAATCCCCCGCCCGATTCTGATCGGCGCCGGAGCGCTGATCGTGGTGGGCGCACTGCTCCTCACCTTCCTGGGTGAAAGTCAGGGAGGTTTTCAGTCGCCGATCGCTATAGGTGTCATGGCCCTGGCTTTGATCACCGCCTTGGGCACAGGCCTGAACAGGATCGCTGTCTATGCGATTTTCATCCCGTTGTTCTTTATCATCGGTTTGGGACTCAAGCTACTCACCCCCACTATCGTTATCCTAGTCGGTGCGGTGCTGATGGCCCTGGGATGCTACTTATTTGTGAGTTTCCTCAAAAAATATCCCAAGGATTCCGGGGAAGTGCAAGGGGACTCATGAAAGAAGACCAAACCTTCAATCCTCAGGAAATATCCGACCTGGACCGGGTGGTGCATTCCCCCACCCGGTTGAAGATCCTCCTGGTGCTGCTTACAGTGGAAGAGACTGATTTCACCTTCATCGCCAGGGCAGCCGATCTGACCCGGGGCAATCTTTCCGCCAACCTGACCAAACTAGAGGGGGTCGGCTACGTCAAGATCGAAAAGAAATTTATCGAGCGTGTTCCGAAAACCATCGTCAGCATCACAGTAGAAGGAAAAAAAGCCCTTGAAAATTACAGCAAACAACTGGGACCGATTTTAGATGAATTGAGAAAATAGCCCTTTTTAACTGCCTTCGGAACAGCCCAAAACTTGAAGAAGGGGGACCGGATTAAAATCAAATCGGGTTGAGAATTAATCTCAACCCGATTGTAAATTAAGTTATTGATTTTGATTATTTGACTATAACCGTCAGCAATCCCAGTACCATTCCCAGAGGAAAACCAATTAATGACCAGGCCAGGTAAGGAATTGCTTCCTGGCGCATTTCCCAAGCCTCTTTTATCTTGGGTAATGCCTCCCTCACCAATTGGGATTCATCCATGACTTTGATATGGAAGTTCCACCAGTTATATTCAATCCTTTCGATGACTGCTCTCATATTGGCACCTTAGCCTTACTTCGAAGTGGAAATTTTTTTGATCTTACCGGACTCATCTGCCACGGCCCGGACAATACGGTTGATGGATTTTCCGCCCGGCCCGGAGACCTTCTTCTGATAGATCAGCAGGGTATCGCTGGACTTGACTCCTTCCCGGGGTGTGACCTTGGGTTTTATTCCCTTCAGGTCAGGATATTTCCGGTAAACCTCATTTGAGATCTTGTCTATATATTTAGCTTTCACGGTTAATTTTCCTCCCTGTCTCAACTTCCAAAGGAAATATTGGCATAAGCCCGACGGCGCATGAACGCAGGCACATCCAGCGGATCCCGATTCACTTCAACCGGCTGGGGAATGACTTCTGCCAATTCCGGCTGGACTGCAGGATCTTGATAAGTGGTCTGACTCACCATCTGCTCAGGCACTGCACTGGTTTCCCTGGTAAAGGAGTTGAAAACATCATCAAAGGTTGCAGCCCCCAGACCAGTAATAATCAGGTTCACCTGCACCTGTCCCTGGAAACTCTCATTCTGAGTGGTGCCGAAGATCAGCTCAGCATCCGGGGGAATCTGCTCCTGCAGATAACCCAGCGCTTGGCCGATGTCATTTAATGTCAGATCATTTCCAGATGTGAAGTTCACGATCAATCCTGATGCGTTGACCAGTGAAATATCTTCCAGCAGCGGATGATAAAGAGCCTGTTTGACAGCATTGACAGCTTTGTGTTCGCCAGCAGCCTGACCGATGCTCATCAGGGCTCCGCCTCCCAATTCCATAACTCGCTGAATATGGGCAAAATCCACGTTAATTTCACCAGGTTCTGTGATCAGTTCGGTTATGCTCTGCACAGCCTGGCGTAAAACATCATCTGCCAGGTGGAATGCCTCAGAAAGGGTGGCTTTCTCCGATACAGTTTGCAGCAGCTTTTCATTGGGGATGGTGATCAGGGTATTAACATGGGGCTGCAATTTCGCCAGCCCTTCAGCTGCATTTTTCTGGCGTCCACCTACTTCAAAACCAAAAGGTTTGGTGACCACAGCAATGGTAATAATG
>SDBT01003771.1_pt1 | contig 26071 bp, 61 predicted proteins | sample 2277101 | NCBI WGS metagenome assembly SDBT01 (sample SAMN10404973, study PRJNA504765) | marine sediment metagenome | isolation source: marine sediment core GS10_PC15, 103 cmbsf | place: Arctic Ocean: Southern Knipovich Ridge | collected 2010 | reverse complement strand
GCTAAAGACGGAGAAGTGGAGGTATCAAAACATGAATGAAATTGAAAGACAAATACTGGTGAATCAAATTTCTATAATGAAAGCATTAGGAAATATTCCGAATAATTATAATAGTTCAGATTTAAAAGAAAAAGAAGCCTTTACATTAAAGCTACTTTTCCCTCAAGAAGAACAAACTCAAGCAGAGAGAACAGAACATATATTTGGAAAAAATAATAGTCCTATATTACCAGGGGAGAAAACTTGTCGTTCAGACAATCGGAGTAATACCGATCAGCCAGTATCCCCTGTGGGGCATGATAAAGAAGACGACGCTTTTTGTGAAGATAGTGAGGTGAAGAATGGAAACTAAAGAAATATTGAAGATTATTGATGACTTTTTTGATGTAAGACAAAAACAAGTAAAGGATCACATAGCTCAATTTGGAAAAGGTAATAATAGAGATATAGACACAAGAGAAAAATCGACAATGTTAATGATGGTTGTTGGATATAGAAAAGCATTGAAAGAAAAGTTCGCATTATCACAAGAGGTGAATAAAGAATGAACATGTATTTAGCATTTCTTGGCTTGTCAATTATGCTTATTAGTGATTTTTTTATTGGTGGTGAAACCAAACAAGAATTTATAATCAGCATAGCACCCTTTATGATTGGACTTGGAGTATGGAGTTCTAGTTTTATAGCTCCAAAACTAAACGACGCATTATCACAAGAAACTGAGGTGAAGAAATAATGGATTTAGATAATTTAAAGGAAGTAGAAATTTGTGAAAAATGTAAATGCCTATATATGCCAGAGTATGAAGAAGACTATTATGGAAAACATAGAATAAACGATGTTTGCCATAAATGTTACGACGTAAACTCAGAACAAAACGAGGTGGATAAAGAATGAAAGAATTAAAATTGGTATCTAGTATGTCGGTAGTTGTAGTTGGATGTATAGCTGGAGTACAGTTAGTGATTCTTACTGATAACGTAGTATGGTTTATTGTAAATGTTGTTACCGCAATATCAGGTGGAATTTTACTTGGCGACGTTCTTTCGGAGGGAACTGCATAATGCAAAATAAGATAAGTCTTTTTTGTTTTGGAGTAAGTACATTTATGTCTGGAATGTTATTAGGGTTTGCAATAATATATGAAGATAAACAAGCACTACTTATTATGGCTTTAAACATGTTTGCGGCAATATTTAATTTAACTTTATTTCTTGCAGTTAATAAATTCGTAAAAGAGGGAGTTGACGCAGAATGAAAAGGATAATATTAGATATTATTGGAGCCTTTTTAATATTTTTTACATTTAAGTTATTTTCACTAGGTAGTAATTATGAGGGTATAGTAATAGTTGCACTAGCTTTAATTTATTGGAATATGAATAATGGGAGAAACAAACAATGAAAAATAAAGAAATAAGAGATAAAATTCAATTAGTAGAAGACGATAATAAAAGGTTGGGCGAAGAATATAACGAAATAAGAAAAAAGTTTGAATACATGAAAAGTGTTTTAGATATTAGAGAGATGGAAATTAAGAATAATTATGAACAAATAAAACAACTTAAAAACGCATTACAGGGAGAAAGCGTAAAATGAAGACTAAAACACTATTAGCCATATTGGTAATGATTACATTTCTAATGATTGGAACTTTATTTTATATGATGGTTTCAAATAATTTAGAAAGAATTGAAGATACATTAGAAAGATGTAAATCAAAAGGTTGGGATGGAGTAGAGTTTAGGGGAAGATACTCAAATGAAGTAATTTGTTCAAATTTTTCACAAGCAGAGAAAGACGCCAAGTATGGAGGAAGCGAACAATGAATAAAACAATGTTAAGTTTTTTATCTGTATTTATAGGATGGACTGCTGGTTTTCTAGTCTTTAGCTTTACAGAACCATGGATATTTTTGATTGGTTGGGCTGTATTATTTATTGGTAGTTTCGTATTGATGTATTATTTTTGTGACAACGCTAACCATAGGAAAGGGGAACTGGAGGAGAAATCATAATGGTAGAAAAAGATATTGGGTGGCATGAAATACGATTTAGAAGATTAAGAAATAAACTATTTAGAGGGACTATAACCGAGAAAGAAAAAGAACAATTCCATGAATCTAGGAAAAAGCTTGGAATAAGTTGGGATGGTGAAAAATAATGGAAGGATGCATGGTAGAAGTTGAAGAAGGATGTTATGTCCCGTGTACTGATACTACTATTGGAAATGTATTATGCGATAAATGTCAGGCTAAGCACAACGCACTTTCTACGAAAGGGGAAACTCAAGGGGGAAAAGAATGAAGTTTGAGATAACTGAGAAAGAGTTAAACGAATTATTTAAAGATAAAATATTAGCATATTTAAAAGAATCTTTTGGTGAAACTAATATGGAATATTGGGTAAGAAATGAGGTTCATAAAATACTTTCTAAGGAAGTAGTCGAAGAACATATCAAAAAGAACTATTCAAATGACGACCTAAAAAAGATATTAAAAGAAGCATTCGAGAACCACGTTCGGGAGAAATTTGAATAATGTTAAATTTAAATAAATATGTAAGTTTAACCATTATAGCTATGAGTGGAATAATAGCATTTTCATTCTTCAAAATAAAATGGATAGGTTATGCAATATTAATATTTTTTTATGTATGTACTTATTTAAAATGGATAAGTGATGATAAAAAGTTCGCCTTTGCCACAGATTCGGAAGTGGAGGAGAAAATATAATGGGAATTGAATGTAGTAGGTGTAAAACTAAGAATAAGATAATCGAAACAGAAAAAGAATTTATCTGTATGAAATGTTTTTGGAAAAATTACGTTGGTGTAACTATTAATCTACCCAATGAAGACTGCGTGAATGCTAAGGAAAGTGAATCTCAAGGGGGGAAAAATGATAAAAGCTAGTACACAAAACATAAGAAGTAAAACGGAAAAGAGACAAATAATTCAGTATTTACTTTTAAGAGAAAGAATATTGCACAACAAAATTGTATTTCCAAGTAAAAATACAAATGTGGATTCATTAAGAAATAGACGTAGTGAAATAGCAAAACTAATAGGCTTTATCAAGAGAGATAGCATAGATAGGAAGATAAGAGATATGCACATACATATTCATAACCAAAATGATTATGAAAATAGTAGAAAAGAATTGAAAAAAAAGGAGATTAAAAAATGAAGAGATTTAAAATAATGGTAGAACAATCAATACCATATAAGGATATGAAATTAGTATTGCAAAATCTAGAAGCTTTAGGTTATGATATAACTTTGGTGGATAACGGTAATATTGTTTGTGAAAAGACGGGAGAAGAAGATGACGCAGAATAGAACATGGAGATTAGTTTATCCAAACGGAGAAGAAAGTATTATGAATTATGATCCTATCAAAGCAGAGAAGAATCTTGTTAAAAAAGAAATATTAGAGTATATAGATTTAAGAGTAAAACAATTAAATAAGAATAGAAAAGATTTACCAAAGCATACAAGACCAGAAAGAAGAGAAGTTGCTATTAGACAAACACAAGGAAGAATATTAGAATTAGCATCAATAAAGCAAGTAATAAGAAGAAATAAAATATGCGACGTATTTGAAAACACAAGCGAATCTCAAGGGGGAAAGAACTGATGGCAGAATGTCCAATTTGTGGTATGGAACTAAGTGAGCATAATCCAGGAATTGATAATTGGTTTCATGATCCAGATGGTGGATATATAGTTCGTGAAATGATTTGTGGTAATAAAACATGTCCATTATTTGAGAAGCAACAAGACTGGTTTTTTGATTTTTCAAGAGTTGATGTTGATGGAGATGAAATAGACGAAAACGAATTAAGGCTTAAGCACGACGCAAATTGCACCAAAGAAGTATCGGAGGATAAATCATAATGGAAAAGAAAGATTTTGATGTAGTTTTAGATAAATTGTTCAATGATAGTTCTATGGATAAAAATACATTATTTTGTTTTTGGGATATTCTAAGTGCTATGAATGGTAGAAGTAGTTGTATAGGATTACATAACGATTACGCACGAGAACTAAAAGATAAACTCGACGCCTTATGCGTGAATCATGCGAAAGTGGCAGTGGAGGATCGAAAATAATGGGATATGAAGATATGGCAAAAGCGTTACTTCTTATGGCTTCCATTGGAGTTGAAATATTAATAACAGTTTTCTTATCATCAATAGGTAACTTATGCTTAGTAATAATACCAGTTGTCATAACAATATTGACAACAATATACTTTGGATATTTTGTACTTGAATGCGACGCAAATCGGTCAAAAACTGAAACGGAGGATCTAGAATGAAAGAACTTGATATAATAATGACTATAGCAATAATACTATTTTTACTAATTTTTGTTATGATTGGAATATCTTATACAGGAAGATATGCTGCGTGTAAAGAGGCTGGAATGACAATGGCTGGAAGTGGTGACTGTAGAGATGGTAATGAGTTTTATACAGTATACCCAACTAATACTTTTTCGATATACGATCACACAGTAAATAAATATCCAAAAATGGAGAACAACTAAAATGCAGTTCGCAAATCGAGACTTAAGCGAGGTGAAAAAATAATGGAAGATTTATTGGCAGCAGTAATAGCTTTATGGTTTAGTATGATATTTATGTGGATATGGAATTTTTCTTTACATAAAAGAATAGAGAAATTAGAATGCGTGAACGGGAGAAATCCAGCAGTGCGTGATCCTAAACATATAGGAAGTAAAGAATGATTAAGAAAATATTTAGAAATATGTTTAAAAATCCAATAGTACATATGCTTTTTTTATCTACAATTTTATATTATTTTTTTTTAAAGAGTGTTGAAAAACTAGATGTGGATATTTTTATCTATGGATTTATAATTGCCTATATTATATTTTTTATAATAGATTTAATAGTTAGTTATTTTGAGGTAAAGATACAATGAAAGCAAAAAACTATGACATGGAGTATGTAAACAAAGTTTTCACAACAGAACAAGCAGACTCTGATTTAAGGACTAAATGTCATAAAGAAGATTATTTTTCGTTTGGTTTTAATGAAGATAGTAAGGTGTTAGATTTTGGACTTGGACTTGGATTAAATACAATATGGTGTAAAAATAAATATGGGTACGATATTAATAAAGGATTATATCCACAACTAAAAGAGAAAGGATTTACTATGTTTGATTCGATAGAGGATATTACAGAAAACTTCTTTGACGAAATATTAATAAGTCAAGTTTTAGAACATGTAGATTATCCAATGGAAACTTTAAAGATGTTACATTCTAAATTAAAGGTTGGAGGAAAGATAAGGGTAGTAGTTCCAAACATTAGATATAAGGTGCCAACTAATTTAAATAGTGAATATATTTCTGGGCATTTACATGTATGGAGTCATATGGAATTAAATTATTTATTAAATAGGAGTGGATTTACAAACATTCATAATAAAATAATTTACAGAAGAGGAGAGGTAGCATTTATGTTTTTAAATAATATAAGTTTTAGATTATACAGATTTATTACAAAGTTGGTTGGAAGATTAACAAAAGATCTTGATGTTTTTGTGGTCGGAATTAAGAACGACATACTAAACTCAAACAGAGCGAAGTTAATCAAATGGAAAGGTAATCCAAATATAGAAGAAAAGCATAAACATGATTATCGTTTAATAAAAGATAAAAAAGAGAAAGAGGAATGGATTAAAAAACATTGGGAAGTCGAAGAATGAAATCACTAAAAATAATATTTAGATGTTGTGCAGTTGTTAATAATATAAACGAGATAAATCAAAGACCATTTGAATTATCAAAAGAAGAAATAATATTAAAGAGTTTAAAATCCCTCTTAGATAGTTGTGAGTTAGTTACCAATAACATAACAATAGATGTTATCGATGATTCAAGTGGAGATATATTTTTAGAAAAGTTAGAAAATATATTAAAACAATTTAGTTTTGAATATGACATCAATAGTATAAGTGAAAAGAACAATGGCAAGTCTTTGGAGTATTGTTATAATATTGCAGAGAATTGTAAAGAAGATTTAATATATTTTTGTGAAGACGATTATGTCCATATAAATAATTCAATTAAATTTATATTAAACGCATATGAATATAAAATAGTAGGAACTGATAAATTTGCAATACATCCAACAGATTATCCTGATAGATATATCAATATTAATAAATCATATATTTTTTTAAGTGATGATTGTCATTGGAGAAGTATAAGTGGAACAACTGGAACTTTTTTTATTCCGACAGATATTTTTAAAAAATACAAAGAATACTTTTATAAATTTTCAAATCCAAAAGTACAATGTGAAGGATATAGTATAAATAATGTTTGGAAAGAAGTTCCATTACTTTCACCAATTCCTTCACTCGCTGCTCATTTAAATAAAAACACCTTACCCAAAATAATAGATTGGGAGAAGATAATAAGAGAGGTGAATTAAATGGACAGTATAAAAACAAGGATAACAAGATTCCTATACAACATGAGAGAATTTTATTATAAATTAGTATTAAGAACACCAAGAATATACCGTTGTAATGATACAGAGCATTTGGAGGCATATAACATATGAAACTTAATTTAGCTAGTGGCATGATACCAATGAAAGGTTTTGTAAACTTAGATATTGGAGATAAAGATATTTATGGCAATAAAATTGAAGTAGATGTAATTCATGATTTGAATAATTATCCGTATCCGTTTGAAGATAATACTTTTGATGAAATACAAGCAAAATCAATAATAGAACATCTCCCAGATAGAATAAAAATTTGGGATGAACTAAGAAGAATAGCAAAAGATGGATGTAAAATTCACGTTGAAGTTCCACATTTTTCAGGGTATTGTGGATACGATGATCCAACACATTATAATGTTTATTCTCAATTTACTGGACAGATGGTTGCAGATATGTGGGGATTTAAATTGATAAGTAGTAAGATAATATATTCTAGAATAAATCCAATATTAAAATATTTAAATCCATTAGTTAATATATTTCCAAGATTATATGAAAGATTCTTTGCAAATATATTTCCTTCACAATTTTGCTTCTGGGATTTTGAGGTAATAAAATGAGTAAAGAAACACTAGACAATATTCTTGCAACCTTAGTATTTTTAGAAGGTTTAGTTATAGTAATGACATGGAGGTTATGGTAATGAAAGCAGAAGCTGAGATACTACCAGTAGACACAGATGATATTGATACTGCAGAAGTAATAAAAGTAATAATCACAACAGAAACAGACAAGAGAAAGAAAGCGTTCATTGGATATTTAAAATTAGGAGCAAGGGTGAATAGGATAAAGTGAAAGCAATCATATATACTAGAATCTCTACAGACACAGAACAGCAGAATATTAAGCAACAGCGTGATTATTGTAAGAAGTACGCTGAGAGAGAGGGGTATGTCGTTCTACACCTATTCGGGGACAAGATGTCAGGTAAAATACCCATTAAAGAAAGAAGTGGTGGTAAGAGATTAATCAAGTTCTTAGAGGAAAATCCAGAAGTTCATTTAATAGTTCAGGACGTGGATAGAATATGTAGAGATTATTATGATTCTGTTTGGTTTGAGGAATGGGTAATTAGAAACAAAATAACAATTAAATCCCTATCTGAGAATATAGATTTAGAAAATCCTATGGGAAAATTTACTTTTAGGATAAAAATGGCAATGAATGCTTTTTATCTGGAAAACTTAATTGATAAGATAAAAGTTGGAGTTGCTAGAGCAAAATTAGAAGGAAAGTATAAAGGACGTAAGAAGGGATCAAGGAACAAGATTAAGGGACCTAGCTAGAGTAGGTAACTTTAAGTAGTTGATTAGGCATACTAATATAACATAATTAGACATAGTTTAAAATGATAAAAAAAATTGAATATAAGCGTACAAAACTACAACAGGAAAAGTCAGGCCAATATAAATTAACAATACCCGAATGGTGCGTTAAAAAGGTTTTAGATGCAAAGAAAGGTGACTTTATAGGATTTGATTTTAATAAGAGTGGACTTATATTAAATAGAGTATGTAATAATTAATATGGTAAAATTATATTTAAATAAAGAAACAGAGGAAGGAAAGATTTCATATATTGATGTGCGTCTTTCAAGTATATTAAAAGCATATGTTGTTGGATGGATTAGTTTTTTAATATTAATTTTTGGAGGAGTTATAATATTAGGATTAATATTAAACATGATTTTATAAAATGAATAACTGGGTGTTTGCAGTATGGGGAGCTGGAGTTGTATTCTTAGTTTGGTTCATTGCTTTTTATTTACCAAAAGAAATAGATAAGATAAATAACAAAGGTAAGAAGACCAAAGAACAAATAATCATTGATAAAATGAAAAGGTACGCATAATGATAACAAAAGAGGATGTTGATAAAAAGAGAGAAGAACTAGAAAATCTAGAAGAGCAGCAGAAAATAAACAATCAAAATGCTGAGATAGTTAAAAAGATTAAAGTAATAAAAAGAAAAGGTATAATGAAAATATTGCATGATATAAAGAATGGATTTTTAATTGTAGGGAGATTATTAGCTAAGGTGTTTAAATCATTATTTAATATTGCTGATGCCGCAGGTAAGAATTCAGCTTCCCATAACAAACCAATAGGAAGACGTATTAAAAATAAACCAATTAAAAAGAAAAGTGAGAGTAAAGTAGATATGGGTTTTCTTTTTGATGTAGATGGATCTTTATAAAAATGCCAAATGTAGATTTAGCTTCTGAAACTATTATAGGGTGTGAGACTGGAACTAAAGAATGGTATCATGAGGAAGGGCATATAGTTTATAATAAAAGTGAGTTAGGAATAAAAAATAATTATCTTCAAGGGCTTTATATGTATCTCACAATAACATTCTTAGTATTATCATTATTATCTAAGTGGATAGGCTTTTTAGCTTTTTCAAGCTGTGTAATGATGTGGTACTATTTTAACTATGAGGAAAGATGGTGTTGGAGATATTCAAGGAAAAAGTTAATTAAGATTTAATGTAAGCCCATCGCTTTGGACTATTCCATCTTCAGTTGCAGTCATTATATTCATTTTATTTCCTCTAGTTATTATACAGCTACATACTGCTTTTTGATCCATTTCTTCAGATGGTGCATCATATGAATATTCATTCATAGCATACATTAATGGACTTGCAGTGCAGTCTGCGTTACCTCTTAATATCAAATACGAAACATATGAAAGCAATACGACATTTGAAAATAATAATAGTAATAATAAAATAATTGTTCCTTTAATTTTCATTTATAAATCTTCTTCGGCTTGATCTTTGACATCTTCTTCAGGTTCTTCAGTTACTTCCTCAACTACTTCCTCAGCTGATTCTTCCTTAACATCTTTTCCATTTTCTTCTTCTTGTGGATTAATGTTGTTTGCAACACAGTAAGCTTGGTTAAAATCATATAGCTGTTGGGCGATGGAGTTTAACGCTTGACTTTGCTTTTCCATCTTTACTAATACCTGATAGTTCATCTCTGCTGGATTTGCTAATTCCTTTTTCGCGTACTCGTTCTGATAAAACTCTAGATTCAAATTCTCCGTATTCTCTTTTGATGTCTTCGATTCTTTGTTGTTCTCTTCTGTAATTTTCTTCTACCTCCCTTTTGACTTCTATGGGAATATTGTTTGATAATCTTCTATTTCTTATTTTAAAAAATATAAAAAGTAATGGTGCTACAATTAAAACAGCCAATGCAACAATCATAAATGAACCAGCAATAAAGTCAATTAATTGTCCTAGCATTTTATTCGACTACCTTTATTCCACTTCCACCAGAACAAACATTATCCATTCTAGCAAGTATGGTGTTTAAATTTTCTAATACTCTATCTGTTGTCTCCATCCCAGAATTAATAGTAGACGCTATCTCAATCCATTTATCAAATAGAAACCATGCCATAACAGCTACGATTACAATAAACCCTATACTAATTATAACAGTTCCATACTGTGCCCATATTTTAGGCTTGTTATCATACTTTGTCTTTAATGCTCCTTCAAGTTGTGCATCAGCCATACGCATATCTACATCAATCATATGTGCACCAAGTTTTTTAGAATCATTATCAAAGTCTCCAGGACCAAAATTTATCCATTGTCCATCTTCTCTAATAAAGAACCAGTAAGTTCTTTTACCAGTTTGTATCTTTGGCATAACTCTATGAACTCTATGCTTCTGTAAGTATAGGCAAATGTGTCCCATCCTACCAACCTTTAATTCCATTGCTCTATCTTTTCTTGCTGGTTGGAATTTTCCATCAACCTTCTCAAAGATAATAATTTTATATTTGAATTTCTTTCTTTGTATAATAATGAATCCAACAATACCTCCAACTATTATTAATATTATTATAATTAAAATCCATGTAATGAAACCCATACCCACAGCCATCTTTGGCATCATACCCTCAAGTTTATCTAATCCTAGTGGCATATTAATTAAGGTCTCCTATAGAAGTGTCTCCATCATATTGTTCTTTACTAATTTTTTTTTCTTTTGGCTTTGATTCTTTTTTATTGTCTGCCATTATACATCTATCTATACAATTGTGTATAGCATCTTGTTTAGAAGTAATCTTCTCTCCATCTTTATCATAAGTATCTTTTTTAGAGCTTAGGTATTTAGATTTCTTAGGATCAATGTAAAGATTAATGTTAACCATTAACTATATTGATAATATATAACTATTTAAACCTTCCGATTTAATCGCTATACCGAATAACTATATGATATATGGTTAGTATATAATAGTACAAGACTCAACAACATTGTTCCATTACACTACACTCAATCATATGTCATCTAACACATATAATAATATAATTCGTCTCTGGAACGTTGTTTTGAATACCCCATATCCCGCTTATTGCACGAAATCAGGATATTTCTCTCTCAATTTTGACCATTCTAACATTGAACTATGATTAATTCCAAGTAGATTGTTTAACTCTGTCTTAGTTATCCCTAACTTCTTAGGAAGCTGAGAGATTCTATACTTCAACTTCAATTGAAACTTATCTTTCTGTGTTAGCTTCTCGCTCACAGAAGCTACTCCTTCAATAGCAACGTCTTTCATTGCATCATACACATCTTCATCTATTATCTTATCCAATGCGTTAGGGAACGTTCCGTGAAAGTTATAATACTTATTGTATGCTCTCTTCTTACTTCTTCTTATCTCTTCGTACAACATATTCTTATTTCTCTTTTTGAAGTAAGCGAATCTTCCGAGTTGTGTTTCCTTTTTAGCATAGACATGAATCAATGCAATACTTCTATCAACAACAAAGTATTCATTTAGTCTGAAGAACTTTGGTATATTAAAAAAGTATATGTGTCTTTTCTTTCTTGCAACCATTAATAACTTGATTAGTTTTTTTTGTAATGCGTCTTGCCAGTTTGATGCCATCCCTACAAGAACAGCTTCATCAAATACTATAACTTGTTCTTTTGTTTGTGATGCAAACTTAATAAACTTATCAGGATCAAAGAACACATTATTTATATCAAACTTTCTACCAGTCTTCCATGCTAAATAATATGCAGAAGCTACAGCAAAAGTAGTTTTACCATAACCTTCATCACCGTCGACGAGTATAACATTATCAAACTTACTTTTACCAGTACATCTATTGGCCATGATGTCATACTTCTTTATTAAATTATCATCCATATGATATTTTAAATCAGTAACTATCATTATAATCCCTCATCATCTTCTACGTTTGGAGAAGATAGTCCATGTAAGTCTCTACATTTTCTTATTAGAGTTTCGTATTCATGAAGTATCTCTTCTAGTATTTTTAAATTAGAGTAATCTATTTTCCTTTCTTGTCTTCCAAATTGTTTTTTAACACTGAAGTGTATTTTATTTTTAGATATGAATTCCGATATTGCTTTTCTCCAAGCTTCTGTCTCACCTATTTCTTTGTTAGTAAATTTACTTTTACTTTCAAGATATAAATTTGTTAAACACTTAAAGACTATTTGATAATTATAATCTTGGAATTCCATATTAAATGCAATAAGATTTTTCTTACATACATTTAGGATTGTTTGTTCCATGTCTGCTCGTTTCATTGCAAGTGCTGCTTCATTAAACTTTGATACAACATTCTCTTCACTCATCTTTAGAATCCTTTTCCATAATTAATATAGTCTTTTTAATTTTTGTTATTACATCATCCATAGTTTCTCTTTCATATTCCTTTCTGTTTTGTAACCACTTCTTATTTTCTATGTTTATTTTAATCACTTCTTTTGCTGACATATTCGTTGTACCGAATAACTATAGCTTGGAGTTAACTAAAGTTACCCATAGCTAATTACAGTTAACTAGTCTTTATAAAGTTATCATTTTTTTATTAGGTGTTAACATGTTAACACCATAACTTAAATTTAAAATGATCCCAACTTCTTTACACACAAAAGAAACTACCCAAGAAATAAAGAAAGCAATTGGAGATTCTTCTGACCCACTTGAAGATATAAACAAGAACTTTGAAAGTCGTGGTTTAGAACTTAGACCATTTTTTATTAAGAGGTTTATAAAAGATGTTAACTAAAAATAGTAAATCATTATCAATTTTTATAGTGTGTTCATTAATTTTATCATTTATAATTATGTCACAGTTTATCGGAAGTAAAACAATACAAGAAAAGGAATTAACAAATAAACAAATAAACGCTATGATTGAATTAGGAGTTATAAATGTTTATACTAACTTACCACATAATTATAATGATAGGCCAATTGAATTATCATATATTTTAGAACAAGGAACTTGTAATATATATCAAGATATTTTTGGGAGGTATTATTGTAGGTGGTAATTAAAAAAGTGGTGGTTGATTTATAATGGGTGGTGCAGATGATTTACGAGCCATAATAGATAAACAAAAAACCCCAAAAGAAAAAGAGGCTTTTGTAAAAGTCTTTGATAATTCTAAATTAAAAGTTTCTCATTTGAGTTACAATAAAATATAATGGTAATTATTATAAAGGAGGTTAGGTTAGTGGGGTTATGAAAATAATAGCTAAAATACTAATGGTAGTAGTAATTTTAGCTCTTCTTCTTTTAATCGGCACAACGATAAACAATATGAACGGACAAAAACAAAACAATAATATTAACATTCAAGGTCCAGTCCCAGAAGGATATGACTTAGAACATTTTAGAAAAACAGGCGAAACTATTCCTAAAGAAAATATAATTGGCAACTAGAAAATTTAAAGGACCTACTAGACCAGGAACAGATGTAGAAAAATTTAGAAGAACTGGAATATCTCTTCCGAGAGGAGGTGGAGGCAGTGGTGGTGTAAGCGGTCCAGTTCGTCCTCAGACTGACGAAGAAATATTCAGAAAAACAGGACAATCTGTTATAAGAGGTAGTCAAGAAGCAATAAGGATTAAAGCAGAAATTGTCAGAAAAGCTCAAACACAATTAGCTTTTGAAACGAAAACAAGACAAGAGGCAATAGCAAGACAAGAAGCACAGAAGACAAAACAACTACAAATATTTGAAACACAAAGACAAAAGGAATTAGTAAGCCAACCGACACCATCACAAACCACAGAAATAAAAGAAATAGGAAAAGTCGTTTTAAGTATAGAGGAAGCAAAAGCAAGAGGGATAAAGGTTACACAAAAAGAAACACAAAAAGGTGTAGTTGAAGTAGAACAAGCTAATCTTAGATTAACAGACGTTAGTCCAGAAGTTTCATTTGCAAAACAAGATATAGCATTTGAAAAGATTAAAACAAAGATAGCAGATAAAACACCAACAAAAGTAAAAGATGTTTTTGATATAGCAAGAGATAAAATAAACATTACAATTTTAAAAGACAAAAGCCTTAAGGTGGCAGAAAAGATTTTTGAGACAGGTAGGGTTTTAGATGGAGTGCCTGGTATTTTAGAGTTTGGAAAAGAGGAGGGAGGACTAGAGCAAGAGTTTATTGAAGTTGTTTCAACCCGAGCAACATCCCCGGGATCAGCAGAGAGAGAAGGTCTTGGTTTTGGTAGAAGGACAATAGAAAATCTTAAGTTTTTCGGCCTAATTGTACCTACAACAATAAGAACTATTCTTGAAGAAGCCGGTCAGGACATCCAAGAGGCGGGAATTGAAGGAGAAGTTTTTGGTTTTGATATAGGAAAAAAAACAAGAATAGGTTTAACAAGCACAGGACTATTACTTGAAGCAGGTGCTGCATTTATACCGGCTACACCAGCAGAAGTCGCCTTAGACGTTGCTTTTGGTGGGGCTGTAAGTACTGCCCCAAAAATAACCGGTGCTGTGTTTACAGGACTTGGTACTAAGGCATTCTTAGATACGGATGCAACAGCAGTAGAAAGAACAGGAGGTTTTCTTATTGCTGGAATAGGTGCAGCAACAATACTAAACGATTTAACAATAGGTAGACAACAAAAACCGGAGTTTATTAAAAAATTTGATGTAGGTAAAAAGTCAGATATTAAACTTGATATAGAACTTCAAAAAGAATTAAATATAGACCAGCTTAAATTTGCAGAAGAGCGACTAGACCTTAGATTAAAAGAGACAAGAATAGAACGTAAAGTAGAACTTCAAGAATTTGCTAAAAAATCTCTACAAGAAAGGGTTTTAGAACAAGAAATTAGATTATCTAAAGAAGCTCCAATAGTAGACACAATTAGAATACAGAAATTAATAGATACAAAAACAAAACTTGGAACAGAAGTTTCAGATTTAAGAACAAAAATAAGATTAAGACAGGCAGAAGATTTAAGCATTAATATTATCAAAGGTAAAAAAGTTAGTAAGTTAGATAAGAAGTTAGCTAAAGAATTAGACATAGATAAATTTAAGTTCTTTGAAGAGAAAGTCGGTACTGCAAAGAAAGCTCTTGTTGAAGATGTTATTGTAATAAGAAGAGTAACAGGTAAATTAGATAAGAAACTTATAAAAGAATTAAACGTAGATTCTTTAAAATTTATTGAGAGAAAGTTAGATGCTAGATTAAAGTCCCAAAAGATAATTGAAAAAAAGAATATACAAGATTTTGCTAAAAAGAAACTTCAAGAAAAGATATTAGAAAAATCAATAAGACTATTAGAAGATAGACCAATAGTAGATACAATTCAATTAAATAAAATAAAAGATGCTAAAGTTAAACTTGGTTCTGAAATATCTGAACTAAGAAGTAAGGTAAAATTTAAAGGTAGTGAAGACTTAGGTATTGTTGTAACTAAAAAACAGCCAGGTAAGTTAGATAAGAAGTTAGCTAAAGAATTAGATACTGATAAGTTTAAGTTCTTTGAGGAAAGAAAATTAAAACAAGACATACAAACTCAAGCTAAGATAAAAGCTCAGGAATCTATTGACAAAGCATTAGAAGTTCCAGAGATAAGAAGTTTAGCATTAGAAAGATTAAAGCAGAAACAGGTTTCTAAGACAGAAATTCCTAAAGATATTTTAAAGGTTGAAGGTTTATCTAAAACATCACCAAAGACTGTAGAGACAATACAGATACTCAGACCAGATCAGATATCTAAAGTAAAAAAAGCACAGCAACTAATTAAAGAAAGGTTAGACAAAGCATTAGAAGTTCCAGAGATAAGAAGTTTAGCTTTAGAAAGATTAAAGGAGAAACAAGCCATTAAAATAGAGATACCTAAAGATGTATTAAAAGTAGAAGGACTATCTAAGAAATTCTCACAAACAGTAGAAACAATACAGATACTTAAACCAGAACAAATATTAAAAGTAGAGAGAGCACAAAGATTTGCTAAACAAAGATTAGATAAAATACTAGAAGTTCCAGAGATAAGAAGTTTAGCATTAGAAAGATTAAAGCAGAAACCAAAACTTAAAGAGAAAAAGATATTTGAAGATTTAAAGGTAGAAGAAGTTATTGAAAAACCACTCTTTGAATTCAAGATAAAAACTGAATCACCAAAAAAAACATTTAAGCCAACAGAAACTGGAGCAAGACAACAACTATTATTAAAACAGGAATTAAAAACAAAGGTAATTGAGAAACCTAAAATCTTTGATATAATAGAAATAGAGAAAATACCAAGACCAAAAATAAAGAAACAGGTTGAGTTACAACTAGAAGGAATACAAAGAGCAGTTGGTGGAAGTGGATTAACTGAAGTACAAATACAAAGACAATTCCTTAAGCCAAGAGTATTTCAAAAACAAGTACAGATACAATCAAGTCTTGAAAGTAATTTACAACAAGATCTTCAACAGGTTTTGCAGTCTGAATTACAAACACAAAAATCTAAGTCTAGACAACCATCATTATTTAAACAAGAGTTAGCACAACAAGATTTACAATTACAAGCATCATTAACCAAACAGAAACAGAAAGAGTTATCTATTACAACTACTATACAAATTGAAGAATCAAAGTTAGGTAGTGCATTAGTTGAAATACAACGAGAAAGACAAAGAACTAAAATTCCAACAATAACTGAACTAATAGGTATAACAGACATTCCAAGCAAAAAGAAAAAACCACCTATCTTTCCTTCTAAAAGAAAATCAATATCAAGACGTAAGAGAAAAGCAAACTCATACAACGTTTTTGTTATACCAACTAAACAAAGAAAGTTTAAACAAATACAAACCAGAGTAACAAAGCAACAAGCACAAGACACAAGAGATTTCTTTATAGATCAAACTCTTTCAAGAACAGGAAAGATAGTTCCGTCACAAGCAAGTCCAAAGAAATCACAGTTAAACATTCCTAAAGGATATTCAATTAAAATAAAAAACAAACTTAGGAACTTTAGAATAAAGAGAGGAAACAAAATAAGAGTTAACCCAGATAGAAAGATAGAGAAGAGAGGATTCTTATTAGATACCAAAAATGAGATAAGACAAATAACAACAGCTAGATTATTAAAGAAAAGAAAGAAGAAGAAGGGAGGTAAGAAATAATGGCAGGAGCACAAACAACAGTTACATTAGTTGAAGCACAGAAAGAAAAAGACAGACCAAAGAATGTTGTACTATTAGAAGAAGAAATAGATCCAATCAAAAAGAAAGCACCAGGTATGAGTAAAAAGAAAAAGAAACCTTTAACAAATATACAAAGACAAATTAGACAGTTAAAGAAAGTTAAGAGACAACAAAAGCAAATCAAAAAACTAAAAGGACTTAGAAGAGCTAGGGAAAAAGAATTCCTAAGGCAGAGACAAAGAGTTGCAAAGATAACATCTGGAAGTCCTATTGAAGACTTCATAGGTAAACCAGTAAAGATTCCTAGAAGTAAGTTTGCTATTGGGCTTGATGGTAAAAGAGCTGTAAAGAAAAGACCCATTAGATTTAAGAGTGATGTAATAAATAAAGACATTGCAAGTGGAAATCAATCTGGTATCAATGGTTTATTTATTGGAGAAAACTTTTTTGGAGGAGAACAGGTATTCATTTCAGAAGAAAATCAAGAACAGTTTTTTCCTAGAAAACTTAAAGACTTATAATGATAAATAAAAGTAAGATACTCGTGATGGTATTATTCCTGAATATATTATTAGTAGCTACTCTAGCAAGTTCACAAACTCAAACACTTGGTATGTTTGAACAAAATAAAGCATTAGATTTAATACAGTCATGTAGTAACTCTACATCAATATGTGATTCATGTAATATTACTACAGTTAAAAATCCAGACTCTTCAATCCTAATACAGAATGTAGGAATGCAAAAACAAAACTATTTTAATTATACTTTAAACTCAACACAGACTACTACTATTGGTGAATATTCTGTAAGCGGATTTTGTATGAGTGGTAGTCAAGTAGAAGTCTTTGCATATACATATAGAATAAATAAAACTGGAGAACAGTTATCAACAGCAGAAGGAATAATTTATGTTGTGTTTCTTATGGCAGCAATATTATTATTTGTTAGTTGTTTATTTCTAGCCATTAAGATTCCATGGGTACATGAAAGAAATGAGGATGGATATATTGTTAGTATAAATGATTTGAAATATGTTAAAATCTTTATGAGTGGAATAACTTATGTTATGTTACTATTCATCTTTGGTATATTATATAATGTAATGGATAGTTTTTTATTCTTAGTTGCTCCAAGTAAATTCTTTAATTGGTTATTTCAAATTATGTTAGCATTCTTATGGCCAGTAATAGTGTTTTCATTCTTAGTTGCAATACTTACATTCTGGGATAACGTTAGAAAGAAAGCTTTACTTACAAGGGGGCTTAGTATAGAATGAAAAGTAAACTAGTCAGGATACATATGAATTTTGATAAAGAAATACTTGATATTCAAAAGAAGAGAATAAAGGGTGGTAAAGAACCTAATATAGAAAGAGGATTGATAGGTAACATGCCGAGAATAACTCTTGCTATAACAAGACACCCAGCATTTAAAATAATAAAGGAAGAGATAATACAATCAGAGTTAAAAGATGAGAGGTTCTTGCCATGATTAATAAAAAAGGTTATGGTGTAATGGGAATCTTTATGTTAATGATTTCTGCATTTGTTATTGTAATTTTCTTTGCAGGATGGATTTATGGATTTGGTTTAGTTAATGATGTGATGAGTCAAGTTGGTACAATACCAAATACAAATATTAATGTCAGTAGTATTTCAGATGCAACCTTCGGACAGTTAAATAATGGTTATCAACATTTAAGATTTATTTCATTCATGATGATATTTGGATATAGTTTGTCTATATTGATTACATCATTCTTAAGAAGAAAGCATCCAGGGTTAGCTTTTGTTGTATACATATTAGTAACAATATTATCAGTTGTATTCTCAGTTTATCTAATGAATGAATATGAGAACCTATTACTAAATGAAGTTCTTGGTCCTACACTTCAAACCTTTACAGCATCTAATTTCTTTATGTCTAATATGTTGACATGGGTTATCGGATTGTCTTTCGTTGGAATGATATTATTGTTCTCTGGAATTCCAAGAGATCGTGATTTGGGGGGTGGAGTATTCTAAATGAAGTTTAAACTATTAACATTATTATTCATAAGCATATTATTAATTTCACCTGTTTCAGCAATGGACTGGGATAATATTAAAGAGTTTAAAGAGAATGGGCAGTACGGAACAATAGAAGTTTATAACTCTATTCTTGGAATCTTTAAAGGATCTAAACTAGCAGAGTATACTTTAATAGAAAATACCGAACAGTGTTCCACAGATTGCTACGCAATAGGTAATGCGACTTTATATGTAATAGATACTTTATTTGATGAATATGATTTTGTAGATAAGAAAGGTAAGAAAAAGTTTTTAAATTATAATATTTATATTGAAGTTAATAATGATTGGAAAAAATATAAAGGAGAAGAATTAGAAGTTGGAGATTATCGTTGGAAGTTAGAAGGAAAGAAAGAAGACAATACTAATATAGATTGGGCTGTTGGAATGGCTGGTATTTCGACAGATGAAGTTAGAGTTCATTGGGCACAATGGAATGATGCCTGTATAGGAACTGGTGGAGATTTACAATATTTAGATGGAGGTGATTGTGTTCATGTATTTACACAAAATGGTACATTTAATATAACAGAAGAAATTAATGTAACAGTTTTAGTTGTTGCTGGTGGAGGAGCTGGAAGTTCTGGAACTGGTGGTAATAATGGTGGTGGTGGTGCAGGTGGTTTCATATTTAATAATTCATATGTTATTTCTGATAATATTAATGTAACTGTTGGATTAGGTGGTAAAGAACTAATTGGTAGTGGTGCAAGTGATAGTGGAGAAAATTCTTCCTTTGGAGATTTACAGGCATTAGCTGGTGGAGCTGGTGGACAATTTAATAATTTTAATGGTATAGATGGTGGTTCAGGTGGTGGATGTGCACAGTCGGGAGTATGTTCTGGAGGTAGTGGATTTGCTGGACAAGGTAATGATGGTGGAGGTGGAACAGCTTCAAATGCTGGTGCTGGTGGTGGAGGATCATCACAAGTAGGAGGAGAACCACAATCAGCGGGATCTGAAGGTGGAGTTGGTGGAAATGGAACTAACTCTTCTATAAATGGAACAGAACTTACATACGCTGGTGGAGGTGGAGGTGCAACTCATAGTGGAGCTTCTTCGTTTATTGCAGTTGGTGGAACTGGTGGAGGTGGAGATGGTAAGCGTGGAGATAATGGAGTAGTAGCACAACCAGGAGTTAATGGTACTGGTAGTGGAGGTGGAGGTGGAGGTGAATCCACAAATGGAGGAGCTGGAGGTTCAGGAATAGTAATTGTTAGATATGCAACATTAACCTTAGTAGCATCACAATCATCCCCAATAGATAATTTTTTAACAACAGATAACACTCCAGATTTATCTTGTAACTTTAGTTCTTTTGGATTAATTAATATTTCCAATGTTACAATAGAAGTATTCGATTCATCAGATAATTTAGACTATACTAATATAGATTTAACACCAGCTGGACTAACACAATCATTCAATAAAACATGGACTACTTCAACATTAACTGATGATATATATAAATGGAGTTGTAATGTATTTGGAGATGGTAGTGAATTTGCAAGATCACTTAATAGAACTATTACTATAGATGCTACACTTCCTTCAATAAATTTAATATCTCCAGTTGGAGACCAGGGTGGTTTTATTATTGGAAATAACTTATCAGTTAATTGGACAGTCTCAGATACCAATTTAGATAGTTGTTGGTTTGATTATAATAATATAAATACTACTGTAACTTGTGGTGCAAACAACTATTCCTTCATAACTATATCTGGACAGCAATCATTAATATTCTATGCAAATGATACTGCTGGTAATGAAGGAAGCGAGACTACAAGTTGGACGTATTCTTTCTTAGAAATATTTCAAAACTTTAATAACGTTACAACAGAAGGTGCTACAGAATCTTTCACAATAAACTTTCAAACAGATGGAACTTCTGTTGATGGAATAGATTTAATATACGATGATGTTTTATATCCTTCTTCATTAGATTTAATTTCTACAAATAACTATTCTGCAATATCATTAATAACCATACCAAGTGTATCAGCAAATGAAAACAAAACATTCTTTTGGAATATTACCTTAGATGGACCAATTAATATTCAAACATCACTAAAGAACCAATCAGTTGTTAATGTTGGAATAGATGACTGTTCAAGTTTCTCAACACTAATACTAAACTATACATTAAAAGATGAAGAACTTCAAAGAGTATTAAACTCTACAGATAATACAACAATAGAAGTTGATGTAAACATAAAACCATTAGGGTCAGATATAACTGTAATAAATTTCTCCAAATCTTATAATGATACTAACCCAGCTCAAGTATGTTTGAATATTGATTTAAATGTTACAGAATATAGATTGTTTGCAGAAACTAAATACTTTGCAACAAAGTATGCACCAGAGTTTCATAATATACAAAACTTTACTTTAAGTAATAACTCAATACCTCAGAATATTAATTTATTTGATTTGTTATCTGTTGACTCAACAGAATTTATAATAACATTTAAAGATATTGATTTTCTACCAGTTGAAAATGCAATAATTCAGATTAATAGAAAATATACATCTGAAGGTGTATTTAAAACTGTAGAAATTCCAAAGACAGATCAAAATGGTCAAACAAAAGGGCATTTTGATGTAAACAATATATTATATAATATTATTATTATAAAAAATGGAGAAACCCTTGCCACATTTAATAACATAGCCGTCTTCTGTCAGAATGATTTAATAGGTGAATGTAATTTAAATTTAAATCCATTTACATCAGGTGTTCAGTATATTAATTTTGAAACAGTTGATAACTTAAATTATGCAATAGTATTTAATGAATCAACTAGAACTGTAACAACAACATTTAATACAATAGATGGAAGCAATGCAGAGATGTTCGTAAATACTACAAAGTATGATAACTTTAGAAATGAAAGCGTATGTTCAGATTCTTTAACAAGTGCATCTGGACAATTAACTTGTGTGATTCCTCCTTCGTTTGGAAACCTAACTGTAATTACTGAATTATATAAAAGTGGAAAGTTTATAACAAGAAGAACATTCACAATAACTCAAGACTCAGCTTCAGCATTAGATGGGCAAGGTCCAATACTTGCATTTATTTTATTGATGACAATACCTTTCTTATTAATGACTAATTTAATAGCATTTATAATAGGTGCAATTATAGCTATGATATTAGCGGGAGTATTATTATTAATGGATACAGGTTCAATCATTGGTCCTACGTCGGTAATTATATGGTTCGTAATAACAGGAGGTATACTCATTTGGAAAATAACAAAGAAGATATAAGATGGCAGCTTTAGATTTTAGGGGGCTTGTAATTAATTCTTTATTGTTAGGATTATTCTTTTTTGGATTATTGATAATACCAATTAGTATAGCAATAGAAAACAATGCTGAATCTACATTACTTAGCGATCCAGCTACAAGTAGTGCATTTGCTAATTTAAGTGAAACATTAACTGGAGTTGAAGATATAGCAACAAAACAGAGAGAAGGATTTGAAAGTGAGACTCCAACCATTGGTACAGATTCGTTCTTATTCGATTCCATCATAGGAGCTGGTAAAACATTCTCAAGTTCAATAAGCGTAGTTGGTAGTATAGGTCTATCATTTATAATGAGAAGTCTTGGCCTTAACGAAGGATTCGGATTAGTAATTTCATCAACATTTATAACAATCATGACTCTATTAATAATACTCCTAGCATGGAAGATATACAAAACAGGATTTTAAAATGATATTTATGGCAATACAAACAGTACAAGAAGCAAACGCAACATCACTTGCAGAGATATTTGTATACGTTGCAACTGTTAGTCCAGTGTTTATACCTATGATGTTGTTTTCAATCTTCTGTGTTATTGCACTTGGAACTTATTTTAGTCCACTAAGAACTACTGGACGTGCAGACTTCTCTGCATCTTTTGCTGTAGCTGGTTGGTTTACTGCTCTGATTGCAGCATCAACGTTAGGAATAATTTCAAACCTCGTAAACATAGTGACACTTATCGTAGCTATCTCTGTGTCGGTCATTGCTACAATTATATTTTTGTACAGCGACAGAGTATAAAACAGAAAGTGAGAGTTAGGTATTTACCATTCATTTTAAAATGACACTATGATATTACGTAAGCTGTTAACGCGTTAACATGTTAACACGAATTTATAAAGTATCAATAGTTATTCGGTATATCGAATATTTCCTGAAAGGGGGTTAAAATATTATAAAATGAAAAAACTTATGCAAAAAAAGGGTATTCTAGGATTAGAAACTGTACGTGTTGTTATCGTAACTCTTTTGGTATTAGCAGTAACTGCTATCGCTGTATTTTTAGCATTGGTGTCACTACAAGATTCTAACATCTTTACTGCAGACTCTCAAGCTGCAAATGATACTAACACTATTATTAACAATATAACAAGCGGTACTACACAGTTCTTCGCTAACGTTCCAACATATATGATCTTGCTAGGAGTAGTAGTACTACTTCTAATAATTGCTATTATCTTAGTAGTAGTTAGTAGATTCGCAAGTCCTAATGCAGGAGCAGAACTTTAAATCAGGTAGCAATACCTGATTCTTTTATTTTTTTAAATTTTTTTATTATAAAACAGGAGAGAGAAAGTGTCAAACAGACAAAAAAAAATACGAAAACGCAAAGCACAAAAGAGAGAGAAATCAGATCTTCAAAGACTTAAGTCTTTTGAAAAGAAAAACATAATTAAACTATACCCAGACTTAAAGGTTTGAAAGGGGGAAATCAATGAAACAACTTAACAAAAAAGGAATATTAGGATTAGAAACTGTAAGAGTAGTAATAGTTACTCTTCTAGTATTAGCAGTAACTGCTATCGCTGTGTTCTTAGCCTTAGTGTCACTACAGAGTTCAGATCTCTTTACAGACGATTCTCTTGGAACACTAAGTATAAACGAAAGTGTTGGTCCAGTTAATGAAACTGGAGTAGATTTTGGAAATAATACACTAGCTTCAGCTGTATGTACTATAACTTTAGTTCTTAATGCTACGGATGATATTGTTATTGATGCTGGTAACTACACACAAACTAATTGTAATATAGCTTATTCTGCAGCTGCAGACTCAAGCTTTAATAATACACTATGGGAGGTATCTTCAACTACTGCTTATACACAAACAAGTCAAGTAGAATCTGATACAGACTCAATAGTTAATAACATAACTAATGGTACTACACAGTTCTTCGCTAATGTTCCAACATATATGATCTTGCTAGGAGTAGTAGTACTACTTCTAATAATTGCTATTATCTTAGTAGTAGTTAGTAGATTCGCAAGTCCTAATGCAGGAGAGGGGTCAATTTGATTCCCTCCTCTTGTTATGCAAAAGTAAATGTAATGGTATTGGTAAATGACTAAAATAAAACTAACAACAACTCTGAAAGGAGGTACAAAATAAATGGGTAATGCAGACAAAGACTTAATTAGAGAATTTAAAAAAGAACTAGGAGAAGCAGATAAGCTAAAAATGAAAAAATTTCCATCTGGAGATAAATTATTTGCTGAAGAAAAAAAATTCAAAGGCATGAAGGTAATGGTTAAGTAAATATAATTATATTTTTTTTAATTTTTTTTTAATTTAATATTTATAACGAATAAATAGAAAGATATTTAAATAGTTATTAACTTACTTATTAGTAATAATTTTAAAATGGATGATAAAATAACTCCATCAGAATATATAATGAAGCTAGAAAAAGCAAATACAGAAGCTGCAGAATATAATTCTGCATTAACTAATGCTAGTAATTCTATGTTTGAGTCTGATGTTACTCATAATCTTATTGAGTATCAACTTGATTTAAGTGAAGATCTTGAAAAGATATTTCATCTATTAAGGGGAGATGTATTGACTGAGGATAAGAAAGGTAATATGTATTTTGTTGCACCAACAGATGATAATATGAAAATATTTAATGATTATGGTGTTCATATTCTAATGCAAACTATGACAGGATACCTAAGTAAGAATACATTACTTTCAAACTATACTGAAGATGTTATCAATGAAAAGCTTCACTCCCTGGGTATAGCCTTAAAGAAACTTATATATACAAAGTATGAGAAAATGGGAATGAATACTGCAGATAAAAGAAAGATGATGCCACTGATAGTAATAGAGGTAACCGACATTATACATTCAGCCTATCTTAGAGCATTAAGGGGGGGAGAAAGAGAATCTCTTAGAAAGGTAATGCACGTTGCACAAACAAACAATGCAATGAATGATTATGGAAGAAATCAATCAATGATGCAGCAAAGAAAATTCTCTTTATTTAGTCCTACAACATGGGGAAATTAATTATATTTACTCTTGCTTTTATATTACTTATTAATTTTGTAAGTGCTGAAATAATATTTGGAACAGATAATAACAATTTCCCTCATATAAATATAGAAGATACAACTTTAGACGGCAACGTAACAATCTTTCAAAACATAACTAATAACAATATAACCAATAACTTTATTGGCGGCAATGCAACTTTCAATCAAACTTTAACTAACAGCTTATATATTTTTCAATCCGAAGAACCAAACCTAAATGTTAATTCATCAGACTTTTGGGATAACTTAGACACAATTAATTCTACACAGATGGAAAACAATGGTGGGGTATTAAATATATTGGAGAGTTGGTTTAGTAGTTTGTTTGATACATTGTTTAGTTCTAAAGATACTGATGACTTGACTGAGGGTTCGACTAATCTTTATCAAAACAAATCCTTTAATCAAACATTAACCGATAGTCTTTACACTGATGGAGCTGGTGGAAATCTTTCCTGGAATGAAAGTTTAGCTGATACATTATATTTGAAACTTGATACTTCTAACGATCCCTTAAACACAAATGATTTATCCTTAGATGGTATTAATATTAGTGATGAGAACTCAAATATAAAATGGGGATTTGAAAATGGGGAGATGTATGTGTTAGGATGGTAAATAAAAAAACAATA